>Ga0154020_10005790_pt1 | contig 14537 bp, 14 predicted proteins | sample Klosneuvirus_201_FD_109709 | JGI IMG/M metagenome (GOLD analysis project Ga0154020, IMG submission 109709) | Active sludge microbial communities from wastewater, Klosterneuburg, Austria - Klosneuvirus_20160825_MG | ecosystem: Engineered > WWTP > Aerobic digester > Activated sludge | place...
CCGAGTCCGAGCACGAGCACGAGCACGAGCACGAGCACGAGCACGAGCACGAGCACGAGCACGAGCACGAGTCCAAGCACGACCGTGGCCGTGTTCTGGCAACCGCCCGGCGCGCCGCCCATCGGCGCCGGCGCGCGCGCCGCCTTCGCCAGGGCCACCGCCGCCCTGGGCGCGCGCCTGGTCGACGCCAGCGCGACCGAGCCCCCCGCGACCTCGCTGGTGCCCGCGCTCGACGCCGCCAAGGCCGAGCACACCGCGTTCGCCTTCGCCGCCGCCATCAGCAAGCTCGACGCCCTGGCTCGCCTGGCCGATGCCCAGGGCGGGGGCGATCTCGATCGCCGTCAGCTCAGCGAGATCTTCCTGTACCGCGGCCTCAGCCGCCTGGAGACCGGCGCTGCCGAGGCGGCCTGGGACGACCTCATCCGCGCCGCCCGCCTCGACTCGGGGCGCGTCATCGATCCTGCCAGGTTCCCGCCGCGCGCCGTCGCGGCCTACCGTCGCGCCGTCACCGAGGTGGCTGCGCTGCCGCGCGCCGAGCTCGAGGTCGTCGCGCCCACCGACGCCAGCATCCGGGTCGACGGCGCCGAGATTGCAGGCCTGGCCCCGGTGATGCTCGGCCAGCACTTCGTCTCGGTCAGCGTGCCCGGCTTCGAACCCTGGGCCGGCGTCGCCACCGTGGCCGCCGCGCACGAGCGCTTCACGCCGCGCCTGCGCCCCTACCAGCCGCCCGACGGCGACCGCACCCTCGGGCTGGCGCCGGGAGCCAGCCGCCTCATCCTGGGCGCGCTCGAGCGCTCGGCCACCGGGTGGCGCTTCATGGTGCGTGACATCGCGGTCGCCGAGGGCCGCGCCGTCAGCGACGCCGCCGCGCTGGGCAGCGCCCCGGTCGAGGGCGTGATCGCCCGCCTGCTGGCGCGGGTCGGCCCACAGCAGCCCAGCCCGACACCTTCGCCGCGGCCGCGCGCGCGCGCGAGCAGCCGCTGGTGGGTCTGGGCCGGCATCGGTGCTGCCACCGTCCTCGCGGTCACCATCGCGGTGCGCGCCGGCAGCGACACCTCGTCGGGCAACACCGTCGGCGGCAACATCGAGAAGTTGCCGTGACGAGCCGCGCGCCGCTGCTGGCGCTGGCCGCGCTGCTCGCGCACGCGGGCTCGGGCTGCGGCGACAGCGGCGACGATCTCGCGCTGGTGATCCGCCTGCCCGGCGACACCAGCCGGCTCGGCGCGGTCAGCCAGCTCAACCTGAGCGCCCGGCGCGGCGACGTCGCGCTGGCGCAGGCGTCGTTCGCCGCCGGCACCACGCGGCTGTCGCTGGCCGGGGTCAGCTTCGGCGCCCGCACCGTGGTCCGCCTCGACGGCGTCGATGCCGCCGGGGCGGTCATCGCCACCGGGCGGACCTGTCCGATCGACTTCCAGAGCTCGGGCATGTCCGCCGCGCTGTACTTCGCACCGACCAACTTCTTCGCCCCCACCGCGGGCTTGCCGCTGGTGCTGCGCACGCGCCCGGTCGCCGCCGCGCTGAGGGACGGCACCGTGGCCATCCTGGGCGGCGCCGACTCCAGCACCGTCGAGCTGATGACCCCGGGCGCCGCCACCTTCACCGCGCTGCCGACCACGCTGGCGCAGGCGCGACGCCAGAGCGAGGGCGCCGCGCTCGACGGCGTCGGCGTCCTGATCATCGGCGGGGTCGACGCCACCGGGGCCGCCATCGCGGGCGGCGAGCTGCTGCTCGACTCGCAGCGCACCCTGCGCCCGGTGACCGACACCCGGCTCGACGCCCGCGTCGGCCACAGCGTCAGCGAGCTGGCCGAGGGGCTGGCGCTGGTCACCGGCGGTCGCGGCAGCCTGACCGGCGCGCCGCTGGCGACCACGGTGCTGGTGCGCGTCTTCAGCGACGGCACCTACCAGATCAACGACGGCGCCCCGCTGGCCGAGGCGCGGCGCGATCACGCCGTGGTGGTCGCCGCCGGAACCGCGATGGTGTTCGGCGGGCGGGGCGTGGGCGACGGGGTGCTCGACTCCATCGAGGCCTTCGATCCCACCACCGGTGCCAGCGTCGCGGCCGCAGCCATCGCGCACCTCACCACCGCACGCGCCGGCGCCACCGCCTCGTTGCTGCCGGACAACTCAGGGGTCCTGCTGGCCGGCGGCGAGGGCAGCGCTGGCGAGCCCCTGGCCAGCGCCGAGGTCTTCAACCCGATCACGCGCACCACCACCACGTTCACCATGGCCAGCGCGCGCCGTGGCCACAGCGCCACCGTGCTCGACGATGGCCGCGTCCTGGTCGCCGGCGGCTTCGACGCCGCGGGCAACGCGCTGCGGACCGTCGAGCTGTTCACCAGCGGCGTCGGCTTCGTCAGCGAGGTCGAGCTCGGCAGCGCGCGTGGCGGGCACTCCGCGCTCTCGCTGTGCGACGGCACGGTGCTGCTGGTGGGCGGCGCGGCGACCGCTGAGCTTTACACACCGTAAAGAGAACTACCCGCGAATCCCGTACTTCTCGAGCTTGTACAGCAGCGCGCGCCGCGAGATGCCGAGGCGCCGCGCGGCCCGGGTCTGGTTGCCGTTCTCGGCGTCGAGGGCGTCCTGGATCGACTTCTGCTCCAGATCGGCGATCTGGCGCCGCATCTGCCCGGCCGGCGGCGCCGGGGCATCGGCCGACGCGCGCACGCTGTCGGGCAGACAGGCGGCGTCGAGCACGCCACGCTCGGCCAGCACGGCGGCGTACTCCATGGCGTTGCGCAGCTCGCGCACGTTGCCCGGCCAGGCGTGGCGGCGCAGCAGCGCCAGCGCATCGGCCCCCAGCGTCGGCGCCGGCACGTTCATGCGCCGCGCGAACTGGCGCGAGAACAGCTCGGCCAGCAGCTCGACCTCGGCGGGGCGCTCACGCAGCGGTGGGATCTTGAGCACGAACGCCGACAGCCGGAAGTACAGATCCTCGCGGAAGCGCCCGGCGCGCGCCTCGGCCTCGAGCTCGCGGTTGGTCGCGGCCACCACGCGCACGTCACACGCGATCTCCTCGCGCCCGCCCACGCGCATGAAGCGATGGCTCTCCAGCACCCGCAACAGGCGCGTCTGCATCGACGCGGTCAGCTCGCCGATCTCGTCGAGGAACAGGGTGCCCCCCGCGGCCGCCTCGACATAGCCGAGCTTGCGCCGGTCGGCGCCGGTGAAGGCGCCCTTCTCGTGGCCGAACAGCTCGCTCTCGAGCAGGCTCTCGGGCAGCGAGCCGCAGTTCAGCCGCACGAACGGCCCGGTCGCGCGCGGGCTCTGGCGGTGCAGCTGCTCGGCGATGACCTCCTTGCCGACGCCGGTCTCGCCCAGGATCAGCACCGTGGTCGGCGTCGCCGCCACCTTGCGTACCAGCTCGAACACCCTGACCATCGCGGGGTCGCCCACCACGACCCCCGGTGGCGCCGCCGGCGCGGCAGCAGCAACCCGTGCACCAGCCTCCGCCCCCGGCGCCCCCGCACGCCCCACCAGCAGCTCACCCGCGCGCCGCCACAGCGTCTCCGCCTGGGCGCCATCCTCGGGCGCGTGCACCAGCGCCACCCTCGCCGCCGGCAACAGCTTGTGCACCGCCGCCAGCACCGCCGGTCCCGCCCCGGCATCGGCCAGCAGGCAGGCATAGTCGCCATCGCGCTGGATCTCGAGCAGCACCGGATCCGCCAGGGCCGCCGACAGCTTGCCCAGCTGCTCAGGTCCCACCGCCAGCCGGAGCAGCGCCGCGCGACCGGCGCTGGAGCCGGAGCCCGCGAGCAGCTGCGCCAGCGCCGCCTCCAGCCGCGCCCCGCCGCTCCGGCTCGACACCCCGGCGCTCTCCGCCACCAGGATCTCGGCCGCGCCGATGCGCACCCGGTCGCCCGAGCGCAGCACGCGGGTCTGGCCGCGCACCACCTCGTCGTTGAGCAGCGTGCCGTTGCGCCCGCCGAGGTCGACCAGCTTCAGTTCGCCGCCGCGGTGCAGCACCCGGGCATGCTCGCGCGAGGCCTTGCCATCCTCGAGCCGCACCGTGGCCTCGGGCGAGCGCCCGAACAGGATGTCGGCGCCGTCGTCGAGGTCGATGACCTGGGTCCCGGCGCCCTCGCGCACGACCAGGTAGGCCCGGCGTGGACCGGCGTCACCGTCCCCGTGCCCGGCGTCGATCGTGGTTTCCCCGCCCACGTGATTGCACTCGCTACGCAGAGTGTACGATCGTGACAGGCCCCGTAGTAGGATTCCATTCTGTCGTGCGGTCACTCCGGTATCGACGTTGCATGATGAGTGCCTGCATGAAGGCCCCCGTCACCATCGTCGCCCTGGCCGTCGCCCTGCTGGGCTGTGGCGGCCCCGACGATCGCCCCCGTGCCGGCGAGCTGAGCGTCACCTTCATCCCGCTGCCAGGTGGCGTCCCCGAGCTGCAGCTGACCTCGGCGACCATGCGGCTCTCGCACATCGGCGTGTTCGGCAACGCCCCGCCGCCCAATGGTCCGCCGCCCCCCAACGACCTGTTCTTCGACGCCCTCGACGGCGGTGTCCGGCGCGACTTCATGCTGCCGCCCGGGATTTACAGCCGCGTCCAGCTGGCCTACGAAAACGTCGTGATCAATGGCACCTGGCGCGGCACTCCGTTCCAGGTCCGGCTCGGCATGATGCGCGGCTTCCCGGTCGATCTGCGCGCCACCGTGGGCCGCGCGCTGTCGGTCGACAACGACGTCGCCTTCGTGGTCGAGGTCGATGTCGGCAGCTGGTTCGCCGGCAATGTGCTCGACGGCGCGGTGGCGTCGGGCGGCCAGATCATCTGCGATCCGCTGAACAACCCGGCCATCACCATGGAGGTGGGGATGCGCATCGGGCGCTCGTTCGTGCTGGTCCAGTAGCGCAGCAAGCTGCGCACTGTCCCCTTCTTGCGCAGCTACTTCCTGGCCTGCGCCTGCATGGCGCGCCGGCGCCCGATCAGGATGGCCCCGACCCCGCCCACCGCGGCGCCGACGCCCACGGTGGCGTTGCCGCTCGTCAGCCCGAGCGCCTCACGCAGGAGGCCCAGGGTCACCCCGGTCACCACCGCGACGCCCGCCAGGATGGCGATGATCTGCCACCACGGCATCACCTTGGCTGCGCTGCCCTCGCTCATGGCCGCAGGCTACTGCGAGATCGACACGTGGAGATGGTGGTGGTGGAACGCGAACCACCCCAGCCCCATGTCGGTCGGCTCGAAGGCCAGCTTGTTCATCGCGTTGCACGACGCCGCCGGCAGCCAGTTGTTGGCGCACAGCGTGGTCAGCGCGCTCTTGATCAGCGGACCGACCTTGCCATCGACGCCGATGACCCGGGTCTTGGGGTAGCTGAGCAGGGCGCCGATGAACAGGGCGCTGCGCCACACATCGAGGTTGTTGGGCGCGCCGACACAGTGGCTCTGGTCGACGCCGCTGATGGTGTAGGGGCAGATCGGGCGCAGGAAGTTGTTGGCGCCGGTCAGCTGGAAATAGGCGATGTCCATGTCGAAGCCGTTGGTGTGCGTGCCCATCGGGTGGCCTGGCTGGCCGATCGAGGTGCCCGGGATGGCGCCGTTGGCCTCGCTCATGTCGCCCAGGCCCAGGGGCTGGCCGTTGCCACCGGCCCAGCCGACCGCCTTGCACTGCACATAAGCGGCGGCGTACTGCACCAGCCCCATGAGATCGCGGCGCGCATAGCTGCGGTACTGGTTGGCCACGGTCTCGCCGTTGAGCGGATAGTCGTGGTAGCCGGGGCCCATGTCGGGCTCGAAGGCGACGATCTGGCCGCACGTCATGGCGCCCGCGGTGCAGTCGCGCGCGGGCAGCGTGCAGGACGGGCCGGGGCCGGCGCCGGGGCCGCCCGTGGTGGTGACGATGCAGTCGCCGCTGGCCGCGCACATCAGGCCGGCGGCGCAGCTGGTCGGGGTGCATGGCGGGGTGCCGCAGATGCCGTCGGCGCGGCAGACCTCGCCGGCGCCGCAGCTGGTCGCGGTGCAGCCCGGGGTGCACACGCCGTCGGTGTCACATGCATAGCCGGCGCGGCAGTCGCTGCGCGAGTTGCAGCTCTTGAGGCAGCGGAAGGTCATGTCGGTGAACTCGAAGCACTCGCTGCCGGTCGGGCAGGTGCCGCAGCCAGTCACCGTGCAGTAGCCATCGGGCCAGCCCATGCAGCGCGCGGCGGTGCCGCCGGCGCACTGGGTGCTGGCGGTGCAGGCCTCGCCCACGGGGCGGTTGTTGCCGGTGACCACGCCGGCGTCGGGGCCGGTCGAGGGCGACGGCGTCGGGCTCGGCGTCGGGCTGGGCGTCGGGTCGTCGGTCGGATCGGGCGTGGGATCCGGCGTCGGGTCGGGCCCGCCATCGACGGAAGGCCCGCTGCCGGGCGACTCCTCACTCGTGCAGCCCGCTGCCACCAGCGCCACCGCCATCACCATCCACACCGTCGCCACGATCCGAGACACCCGCATGACCATCCCTCTTTTTTCCTTGCCCGAGCGGCGGCATTCTTAGCACCAGGTCAGGGGCGGATGGCAATCAAAAGATGAATCCCGAGGCACATGAGATCGAGCGCGGCCTCGGCGCGTCGCTGCGCGCGATGCTGGCGGCGTGGCTGGTGCTCACGGTGCTGCAAGTCATGTATGCGGGCTCATTCATGTTGCAGATGCACTACTTCAGCGAGCGGTCGTGGCAGGCCATGCCGAGCTGGCTGCCCGGGCTGCGCCAGGCGCTGCGGCTGGCGGTGCTGCCGCCCCTGGTGGTGCTGGGGGCGAGCGCGCTGCGCTATGCGAGGGCGACGCTGGCAGGCGATCGGATGCTGGCGTTGCTGGGTGGCTGCGCGTTGCTGCTCGCTTTTGCGCTCGATCTGACGGTGGCGGCGCGCGAGTCGCTGGATCATGCCAGGCTCTGGGAGTCGACGCGCAGGTGGTACGACCTGCAGCGCAAGCTGTGGATCGCCCAGGCGCTGATCGAGTCGGCCGGCCTCGGGCTGCTGGGCGTCGCGCTGGCCCGCGGTGGGCGCCTGCGCGGCGGTCGCACCGCCGGGTGGATGGTGCTGCCGCTGGTGGTGCGCGGCATGCTGCCAGTCATGCTGTACCTCGCGCACTGGTTTCCCGACTGGCGCAAGAGCAGCCAGGTGCTGCTGGTGCATGGTGGGCTCATGCTGGCGTTCGTGGTCGCGGCGCTGCTGTTTGCGCGGCTGCTGTGGTGGCACGCCCGGGTGGTGCCTGTGGCGGAGCGTCCTGCGCACGCGGCGGTCCAGCTGCGCAGTCACGCCAGCGCGATGCTGGCCCGCCTGGTGGTGCTGGTCGGGGTCGCGGTGCTGACGGTGCTGGCGGCGCGGTCGCGGTCGCTGGACATGCTGAAGTTCGTGCTCGTGGTGGGGCCGCTGGCGGCGCTGGTGATCGGTCTGTGGCTGCTGGCGGCCAGCACCGGCTTCGCCTGGGCGAGTGTGTCCGGCACGGAGCTCGGGCTGGCGGCGCACCTGGCGGTGGCGCTGCTGGCGGCGACGGTGCTCATCGAGCTGCACGGTCTGGTGCTGATCTGCGGGCTGTTCTGGGGCCAGGGCAGCATCATGCGCCGCGCCGAAGGGCTGCAGCAGGTGGCGCCGATGCTGTCGCTCGCGGGGCAGGTGCTGGGTGTGGTCGCGCTGGTGGCGCTGCTGCGCGCGCTGGCGCGAGTCGGTGCCGCGCACGGGGTGCCCGATGCGGCCGGGCGCGCGCTGCGCATCGGGGGCGCGCTGCTCGGGCTGGTGGTGGCGGCGACGCTGCTACAGCGGCGGACCCAGGTGCTGGGCGCGCGGCCCGATGGTGCGGGCGCGCTGCTGCTGTTCGGTGTGCTGCTGCTGGCGGGCGCGATCGCGCTGTTCGTGGCCTACATCAAGCTGGTGCGCGAGACCGCAGAGGCGCTGGGACCCGCGCGGCCGCGCTGGTAGCGCGCATCAAGCGGCGCGCGGGGCCAGCAGCGCGCTGATCAGGACATCCGCCATGCGGCGCGCCTGGGCGTGGTGCGTGGGAGCGAAGCCGATGCAGCTGAAGGTGTTGTTGGCGTCGGCCAGGCACAGCAGGCCATAGGCCAGGTCGGCGCGGCGGCGCGGTGACAGGCGCGGGTGGCTGGCGTGCACGGCGCGCTCGAGCAGGGCCTCGAAGTCGCTGTACAGCTTGCGCACGTGCTCGCGCGTGGTGGCGTCGAAGTGGGCGTCAGCGATCAGCACGTCGACCATGCGGCCGAAGGCGGGCGCGGCCAGGCTGCCGTCGAACAGCACGTCGAGCAGGGCATCGAGCTGGCGCGGCCCCGGCACGCTGGCCAGGGCGGCCTCGAAGCCGGCGCGAAAGCGGCCCAGGGTGCGCTCGACGGCGGCGCGCACGACGGCGTCCTTGTTGCCGAAGTAGTGCGCGATCAGGCTGGGCTGCACGCTGGCGGCCTGCGCGATGCGGGCCACCGTGGTGCCCGCCAGGCCATGCTCGAGCAGGCAGCGGTCGACGGCCTCGAGGATCTGTTCGCGGCGCTGCACGGCCAGGCTGGGGCGTCCCATGGTGGTCACCCTGACAAAAATTGATTGACTGCGCAATCTATCTTTGGCAATAAGTTGATTGCGCGTTCAAACAATAAAGCAGCAGGAGCCCCCGATGTCAGCAGCAGCGCCGTTCAACCAGCCCTACGCCACCCGCGCCGAGGCCTCCGACGCCTTCGCCAGCCACGTCAACCGCGGCAAGGTGAACCTGTTTCGCGCCCTGTTCGCCGGCCAGGGCGGCGAGCTGGTGATGGGCCAGCGCGAGGGCGCCCGCTTCGCCGACGCCTACAGCGGGCGCTGGCTGTGGAACTGCCACTGCAACGGCGGCACCTTCAACCTGGGCCACCGCCCGCCCGCGGTGGTCGCCGCGCTGAGGGACGCCCTCGATCACCTCGACATCGGCAACCACCACCTGGTGTCGGGGCTGCGCGCGCACCTGGCCGCGCGCCTGGCCGCGACCACCGACGGCCGCCTGCCCGGCGTGGTCTTCGGCGTCGGCGGCGGCGAGGCCAACGATCTGGCCATCAAGGTCGCGCGCGCGCGCACCGGCAAGCACAAGATCATCTCGGCCCATGGCGGCTACCACGGCCACACCGGCCTGGCCCTGGCCGCCGGCGATGCGGCCTACCGGCGCCCGTTCGGGGCCAACCCGCCCGGCTTCGCCCAGGTGCCGTGGAACGATATCGGCGCGCTGTCGCGCGAGCTGGCCGCCGGCGACAGCGCCGCGGTGCTGCTGGAGACCATCCCGGCCACGCTGGGCATGGCGCTGCCCGATCCCGGCTACCTGGCCGCGGTGGCCGACCTGGCGCACCAGCGTGGCGCGCTGCTCATCCTCGACGAGGTGCAGACCGGTCTGGGCCGCACCGGCACCTTCTGGGGCTACCAGCAGGACGGCGTCACCCCGGACCTGGTGACCACCGGCAAGGGGCTGTCGGGCGGCATGTACCCGCTGACCGCGACGCTGATGACCGCCGACCTGCACGGCTTCTTCGACGAGCACCCCTTCATCCACATCTCGACCTTCGGCGGCGCCGAGCTGGGCTGCGTCGCCGCCGAGGCCATGCTCGACGTCACCCTGGCGCCCGGCTTCCTGGCCCGCGTGACCGCGCTGGGCGAGCGCTTCCGCCGCGGCCTGGCCGGGCTGCCGGTGAAGCTGCGCCAGCGCGGCCTGTTCATGGGCCTCGACATCGGCACGCCCGGCGCCGCGCCGCCGGCGACGCGCAAGCTGCTCGAGCACGGCATCTTCGCGCTGTGGGCCAACCATGACACCGCCGTGGTGCAGCTGCTCCCGGCGCTCACGATCACTGACGCCGAGGCCGACGCCATCATCGCCGCGCTGTGCGAGGCGCTGTCGTGATCCCGGCCCACGAGCTCGCCGCCCTGGAGGCGCGCGTCGAGGCCTGCCTGGCGCGCGGCAGCGACGACGGGCTGCGCGTGCTCGGCCACGGCGAGATGTCGCTGGTGCTGGGCTGGCCCGAGGCGGCCCCACGCCTGGCCGCCAAGCGCCTGCCGGTGTTCGCCAGCATCGCCGCCTTCGAGCGCTACGCTGACATCCTGCGTCGCTATCTGGCCGCGCTGCAGGCCGCCGGCGTGACCCCGCTGCCGACCGAGCTGCACCGCGTCGACCGCAGAGATGGCAGCTGTGTCGGCTACTGCGTGCAGCCCGCGCTGCCCGCCGACGCGCTGCTGCCGCACGTGCTGGCGCGCGCCACGCCGGCCGAGGGCCAGCTCCTGCTGCACCAGATCGCGCAGCTGGCCTGCGCCACCGTGACCGCGCAGGTCGGTCTCGACGCCCAGCTGTCCAACTGGGCGCTGCTGGACGGCCGGCTGTGTTACCTCGACGTGACCACGCCGCTGCTGGCGCGCCCCGACGGCAGCACCGAGCTGGATCCCGCGCTGTTCCTGGCCGCCTACCCGGCGCCGCTGCGCGCGCCCATCCGCCGCTTCGTGCTGCCCGGCATCGTGCGGCGCTATCACCAGCGCCGCAGCGTGCTGCGCGACATCTGCGCCAACCTGGTCAAGGAGCGGCTGCAGGGCTGGCAGCCTGCGCTGGTCGGCGCCGCCAACGCCGCGCTGGCCGCGGTCGAACCCGGCGCAGCGCCCATCACCGCGGCCGAGGCCACCCGCGACTACGCCCGCGACGCCCGCATGTGGGCCGTCATGCTGTGGCTGCGCCGCGCCGACCGTTTCTGGCAGCGCGCCATCCGGCGCAAGAGCTACCCCTTCCTGCTGCCGCGCGCGATCGCGCGCTGACTACCAGAACCAGCCCTTCTTCTTCTTTTTCTTGGGCTCGGGCTCCGTCTGCGGCTGCGGCGGCTGCTGCTGCTGCTGTTGCTGCTGCTGCGCGGCGGCCAGGCTGGGCGGCCCGCTGCTCATGCGCGCCAGGTCGGCGGCGGACAGCGTGCGCGCCAGGTGCTTGGGCCCGCTCTCGTTGGCGGTCAGGAAGGGCAGGTTGAGCTCGGTCGCGCCCGACGACGCGACCTCGAGGGCCGCCTTGTACCAGCCCTCGGCCAGCCGCGAGATCACCATGCCGTCGTGCTGCACCTTGACGCCGCTGTCGCGCTCGAAGTCGACCGCCAGGTGCGCCACGCCGAAGGCCATCGCGCTCTGATCGCCGAAGCCCGCCAGCGCCTGGCGCGCCGCCGACTGCAGCGCGCTGGCGAACGGCTCACCGGCGCCGAGCGCGGCCTTGAAGGCGTCCACGAAGCGCTTCAGATCGTCGCGCGTCGGCCCGCTGGGCACCACCGGCTGCGGCTGCCGCGCGGCCGCCGGCGCCGCCAACTGCGCCACCCCGCCGCAGAAGCTGCACTGCACGAAGCTGGCGCCCGGGGTCGGCGTGGGCAGCGCGGCGCTGCAATGCGGACACTTGAGCGCGGTCACCATGGCATGGCCTGCGCCCACGATAGCACTCAGGGCGCGCCGGTGTCGTAGGTGCCGTCCACGGTGACCCAGCCGAACTCCAGGTGCACGGTGCCGCTGTTGCGCCCGCTCGCGCTGAGGCGATCGGGTGCCACCCAGCCGCCGATGGCGTCGCGCGTGGCCGACCCACATGGCGAGTCGTCACAGGGCGCCACGATGGTCGCCCCGGCGCCCACGATGGCGTCGTCGTCGCGATACAGGTACAGGGTGACCGTGTGCAGGAACAGCGCGGGGCCGCGCATGCGCAGGTTGATGGCGATGGCTCCGCACGAATCACTGGCGCTGGCCCCCGGCACCAGCGGGTCACCACGATCGCCCGGGCACGCCTGCACAGACTGGCTCTCCACGGCAGGGCTGCAGCTGAGCAACGTCCCGCTCACCGGCGGCTCGCCGGTGCGCAGCTGCAGCGACTGCCGCAGCGGGCAGCGCGGCCCGGAGTCCTCCTGGCCACAGCCCGCCAGCAGCAGCGTCACCACGACCAGCCCCGTCCTCGTGCCATCTCGCATGCTCGCCGCTGGTGCAACCGCAGGGCCAGGATGGCGGCCACGGGGTCTCGCCAGCTTGCGGTCGGTCGACCCGACCCGGTCGCGACAGCCCCGCCAGATCAGGGCGTGTGGCCGCGGACCTCGATGCGGTAGCTCTTGCCCAGCAGGCGGGCCGCGCCGGTGCTGACGCCGAGGGCATAGTCGACCCCGCGCGTGACCGCGGCGTTGCTGAAGCCGCCCAGGCTCAGGGTCGAGAAGCCGTCGTTGGCGATGGCGTCCAGGGTCAGGCGCACCTCGGTCTGCCCGGTGCCGAAGCGCTCGCTGCCGACATAGACGAAGGCGTCGATGCCGGGGAAGTCGGGCTGGGTCGCGCCGCCGAAACTGCCGGTGTTGAAGCGGTACTGATCGGTGGTCGCCATGCCGACCTCGAACTGGCCCTCGAGCACGAAGCCGGCGCCGTCGACCGTGAAGCCAGTGGCCTCGGCGCCCGCCTTCACGCCATTGCCGACCTCGTTCATCTCCTGGTAGCGCGGCACCCCGGGTCCGACGATCGACGAGTCGGCGCCACCTCCGCCGTCGCCGCCGCCGCCGCCGCCATCGTCGTCATCGCCGCAGCCGAGCAGCGCCACCCCGACCACGACCACCGCGACCCCGCGCAGCTTCATGCTTCGAGGCTAGCACTTGCGCACCGCCGTGTGCCGTCCGATCCGCTACATTGCGTCCCCATGTCCACCTCACTTCCCGCCGGTCAGCGCGTCGTGGTGTCCGAGTTCGGCGACGACCCCATGCAGGCCATCGAGAGCTTCGCCAACCTGGTGCCGCAGCCGGCACCCGAGCCGGCCACGCTGGGCTCGCGCGACGTCATCATCGCGGTGCGCAGCGCGTCGGTGGGCTGGGTCGATCTGCTGATGACCAGCGGCCAGTACCAGCACATGCCGAAACCGCCCTACACGCCCGGCCTCGAGTATGCCGGCGAGGTGGTCTGGGTCGGCCCCGAGGTCGGCGCCGCGACCGCCGTGGGTGACGCCGTGCTGGTCGACGGCTTCCTGGCCGGGCCGCGCTCGGGGGGCACCTATCAGGCCTGGGGCGGCTTCGCGTCCTACGCGGTCGCGCCCGCCGAGGCGGTGCACCGCCTGCCCGGCAAGCTGAACTACGACCAGGCCTGCAACCTGCTCGGCAACTACGAGACCGCCTATCACTGCCTGGTCTCGCGCGGCCGGCTGCAGGCCGGCGAGACCGTGCTCATCCTGGGCGCCTCGGGCTCCACCGGTCTGGCCGCGGTGCACATCGCCAAGCTGATGGGCGCCAAGGTCATCGCCACCGGGCGCTCGCAGGCCAAGCTCGATGTGGTGCGTGCGCACGGCGCCGACCATGTCATCGCCACCGGCGCCCCCGACGGCGGCGTGCGTCCGTTCCACGACGACATCAAGGAGCTGACCGGCGGCCATGGGGTCGACGTGGTCTATGACGGCGTCGGCGGCGAGCTGTCGCTGGCGGCCCTGCGCTGCGTGAGCTTCGGCGCGCGCTTCCTCATCGTGGGCTGGGCCGCGACGCCCTTCGTGTCCCGCGGCCGGGGCCAGCGCGGCGCCCCCAACGCCAACCTGCTGCCGACGAACTTGATGATGATGAAGGGGCTCGACGTGCTGGGCTGCCCGACCGTGATCGGCACCATCAAGGATCCATCGCTGCGGCCGCCGCGGCTGGCCCGCATCATGGAGTGGGCGGCGTCGGGCCAGCTCGTGCCGCACGTGTCACACGTCTTCCCGCTCGGCGACTTCAAGGCCGCGATGCGCGCCAAGTGGACCGGCGAGGTCGTGGGCGGCTGCGTGCTGCACCCCTGGCCGGAGCCGGAATAGCCTCCTCGAAGCTGCGCTTCGAGGGGGCTATTCGTCGTCTTCGCGGCCGGCGGCGCCGTCGAAGCTGCCCTCGGCCAGGCCCTGGACCTGGCTCCAGCGCAGGGTGGCGTCGCCCGGCAGCGTGATGAACGCGGTCACCGGCTCCTCGCGGCCGTGGGACGACTCCCAGCTGCCGCCGAGCTCGATCTCCAGGGTCGGCGTCGATTGGTCGCCGCCGCGGATGCTGCCCGCGACCCAGTTGCCGCCGGCCAGCAGCAGCTCGAGCCGGTCGCCGTCGCGCACGCGCTCGCCATCGAGCCAGCGTTCACGATTGACGAGCTGGAGTCGACCGCGCACGCGCTCCCGGCTGTTGACCAGGTTGGCGCTGCTCAGGCGGCCGAGCTGGATGCGCCCGGAGGGGCTGTGCTGGTGCGCGACCTCGACCCAGGCGTTGCAGCGCCGACAGAAGGTCTTTCCCGCCAGGTCGTCCATGAACTCGACCATGGTTGCACAACCCGCGCACAGGCGCACGAAAGCTGCGCTACCCGTGGCGATTTGCCGCACGGCTGCGTCAGGTGACTTAGCAGCGCACCGCATCGGCGCGCGCCCGGAGTCGTCGCGACCTCAGCGCTCGAACAGCAGCGTCGGCAGCCCCTTGTAGGTGACGCGCGCCAGCTCGCGATAGCCACACTTGGCGGCCACCCGCAGCGAGGCGTGGTTGTCGGGATCGATCAGGCACACCGTGCGCGGGGTCGGGAAGCGGGTCTCGGACCAGGCCAGCGCGGCGCGCACCGCCTCGGTGGCGAAGCCCTGCCCGTGCG
>Ga0154020_10005791_pt1 | contig 14537 bp, 14 predicted proteins | sample Klosneuvirus_201_FD_109709 | JGI IMG/M metagenome (GOLD analysis project Ga0154020, IMG submission 109709) | Active sludge microbial communities from wastewater, Klosterneuburg, Austria - Klosneuvirus_20160825_MG | ecosystem: Engineered > WWTP > Aerobic digester > Activated sludge | place...
CAGCGGCGCCGGCCCCTGGCCCGGCGGCGGCTTGCGTGGCGTGTCGTTCATGGGAAGATCAGCCCCCGATCCATTCCGCCGCTTCCGGCACGCGCACCGCGCCGGACATAAGCTTGGGGAGGAGGGTGTCGCGTAGTTCAGTTAGCATCTCGATCTGCTGGCTGTTCTGCTCTATTGCATCATCGAATGGTTCAACAAGTTGCTTGAAGTGTTCAATTGTCTCTTTGCCTGGCGATATAAAAGGAATCGAAGCAAAGTCAGCTTTGTTTATGGCGCCAAAAACAGTTCCTTCTCCATCGAACCTGTCAAATATTGGCCGAACCGTCCCCATAGCATAGTACGTATAGGATCGTCCTCCGTAATGATGACGTACGGCAGCCACTCCTCGACCAATCCCGCACATCTCCATAGCGATATTAATTTCACCGACCGGCGCACGTACACTTACCAGTGTATCTCCAGGTTGGGCAATTCTAGTTACTGCGGTACAGAAGACCCGACGCGTTGGGTATCGAAAGCCAAAGTCTTTTCGCCCCTGATAGAAAGGAAGCCCTTCACCATCTTCATTGTAAGTCTCGCCGGGTGGCGACTGGCCCATTATGATACTGAACTCATGTGCTAGCACTTCCACCTTCCACCCTTCCGGCGCCGACCGCCCCTCCACCTCCACCAGCCGATCCGGAAACAGCGCGGCGATCTCCGGCGCCAGGCCGGGCGGGGCTTCGCCGCGCAGCTTGGCGCGCACCGGGTCGAAGTCCACAAACCACGACTGAAAGAGCGCCCGCGCCATCGCCTCCAACGTGCGGTTCATGCGCCGGTTCACTTCGATCTTGTCGTCCAGCGCGCCGAGGATGTGGGCGATGGCGCGCTGTTCGGGGAGGGGAGGAATAACAAATGGAATTGCTGCCACAATTGATGTGTTTAGGTTCGGCATGGTGGCGCCAATGGCATGGTTTACAATCCATTTTCGCACCAACGGGTGTCCCAAATAGTACGACGCATATATCGGATCGATACTATCATCCCCAATTCGTATCTTGATGCACCCAGTGCCGCACAGCCATCCATTTTGCTCAGGTCGCACTAACGCACGTCGTTCAACATCTCCGCGCCGGCTGTAGATGATGTCGCCGGGCTGAACACGATGACGATGTAGTCGTTCCGCATCAGCTTCTGTAATTCGGAAGATACCTTTTTCTATGATTCTATTGTCGCCAATATTGACCGGCATTACGGAAGGAACACCAACAGATACATAGTCAGACGCATGGAGCTGGCTGCCGAACGGGCCAGTTTGGATATGTCCATTTCCTCGCTTGACGATCTCTCCAAGCGTTGTATTTTCCCATCTATCTGGAAGTCTACCAAGCAGGGTCTCACTCCCCATAGCCAATTCTCTCCATACTGTTGGTCCGAATTTTCGTGTCGAGCTTTGCTGCCTCAGCCTACTGCTGCCACAACTCCGTCGTCAACCGCTCCATTTTCTCCTCAAATCATGACAGCGATATGCCGATAGCGTCGGTATATCGCTGTCATATGCCGACAACAATCCGATATCATCGGCATATTCTCGCGTTCATTGTGCGGATTCATCCCTGCAATACCTCCAGCAGCGCCGGATGCCGATAGAGCATCTCCCGGCCATGTTTTTCCGGTTGTAATATACCAATACGCGCCAGCTCGTGGAGATAGTTTGAGGCCGTGTCTCTTTGTGCAATTCCAGCGTCAATGAGGGTCTGAATTCTCACATACGGTTGGGCGAAGATCAGTTCCATCAACTCTTTGGAATAAACACGGCGCGGCAACTCCAGCCGGCAGCGCTCCACCGTGGCGTCGAACAGCGCTCGAATTGCCAGAATGCGACCCGTGGTCCAGCGCGCCGTCTCCTCCACCGCGGCCAGCATGAAGAGCAGCCACCCTTCCCAATCCTGCTGCTCGGTAACGGCGCGCAGCCGCAAGTAGTACTCGCGTTTGTGCTGGATGATGTAGCGGCTGAGATAGAGCACCGGCAGTTCCAGCAGCCCCGTCTTGACCAGATAGAGCAGGTTGAGGATGCGCCCGGTGCGTCCGTTGCCGTCGATGAACGGGTGGATCGCCTCAAACTGGTAGTGCGCCACCGCCATCTTGATCAGCGGGTCGAGGCCGTCCGGCGCCTGTAGAAAACGTTCCAGGTTGCGCAGCAGGCTCACGATCAGCGCCCGCCCGCGCGGCGGCGTGTAGACCGCGGCCCGCGCGCCCACATCTTCGATGAGAATCCGCTCCTGGTCGCGCAGCGTGGCCGGCGTGTCGTGCAGAATCGTGCAGAGTTCGATCATCAGGTCGATGTCGATGGTGCGGCCTGGCAGCACATCGTAGCCGTGACGCAGGGCGGTGCGATAGCGCAGCACCTCCCGCGCCTGTGGATCCGCGCGGCCCGGCGCCTCGACCGCAGCCCGGAAGAGGGCGTCCTGCGTCGTAACGATATTTTCGAGCTCCGAACTCAGGCGCGCCTCCTGGAGCGGAATCACATTGATGAGCATGGCCTGATTCGGGATGAGATTCCCGGCGCCTTTGAGCTCGGCCAGCGCCCGGCTTGCCGTCATGCCACGCCGAAGCACGCGCGTGGTCTCGACGGACGACAGCGGCGGCAGCAAAGGGAGTTCGTTGTAGGGTTCGTTACTGCGGTGCGGCATAGCCGATTGCCTCCAAATTCGCCCGAATCAGCGCATCCAGTTTCGTTGCTGCGGCCTGCTGCGCCCACAATTCTATCGTCAACCGGCTCATCTTCTCCTCAAACAACTCCCCATCCTCTTCGACCGCCGCCGCACCCACATAGCGCCCCGGCGTCAGCACGTAGTCGTGGTCGCGCATCGCCTCCAGCGTGGCGGCCTTGCAAAAGCCCGGCGCGTCGGCATAGACGCCCGCAGCCGCCTCCCCGCGCCAGGCGTGGTAGGTCCCGGCGATCTGCTGCAAGTCGGCGTCGTCCAGGTCGCGGTGCGTGCGGTCCACCAGCTTCCCCATCTGCCGCGCATCAATGAACAAGGTCTCGCCCGACCGATCCCGTTCGCCCCGCCGTCCCCGTTTACTGCGCGCCAAGAACCACAGACAGACCGGAATCTGCGTCGTGTAGAAAAGCTGCCCCGGCAGCGCCACCATGCAGTCGACCAGATCCGCCTCGACCAGCTTGCGCCGAATCTCGCCCTCGCCGCTCGTCTGCGTGCTCATCGAGCCGTTGGCCAGCACCACGCCCATGATCCCGTTGGGCGCCAGATGGTGCACCATGTGCTGAAGCCACGCATAGTTGGCGTTGTTGGCCGGCGGCGCGCCGTATTGCCAGCGCACGTCGTTGCCAAGCTGCGGCAGCCCCCACTCGCTCATGTTGAAGGGCGGGTTGGCCAGGATATAGTCGGCGCGCAGATCCTTGTGCAGGTTGTTGAGAAAGCTGTCCGCGTTCTGGCTGCCGATGTTGCCGCTGATGCCGCGGATCGCCAGGTTCATGCGGCAGAGCCGCCACGTCGTCGGGTTGGACTCCTGTCCATAGATCGAGATGTCGCTGCGATTGCCGCCATGCGCGGCCACAAAGTTTTCCGACTGTACAAACATCCCGCCCGACCCGCAGCACGGGTCATAGACGCGCCCGCGGTACGGCTCGATCATCTCGACGAGCAGCCGCACCACGCTCTGCGGCGTGTAGAACTGGCCGCCCCGCTTGCCCTCGGCCTCGGCAAAGCGCCCCAGAAAGTACTCGTAGACGCGGCCCAGCACATCCTTGGCGCGGCTCTCCTTGTCGCCCAGCCCGATCGAGCCGACCAGATCGATCAGTTCGCCCAGCAGTTGCTTGTTGAGCGTCGGCCGCGCGTAATCCTTGGGCAACACCCCCTTGAGCGCCGGGTTGGCCTCCTCGATGGCAACCATCGCCTCGTCCACGCTCTCGCCGATCGACGGCTGGCGCGCGTGCGCCTGCAAATGCGCCCACCGTGCGATCTTCGGCACCCAGAAGACATTTTCCGCCGTGTACTCGTCGCGGTCCTCCAGCACAGAATAACGCGCCTTCTCCTCGGCCAGATAGTAGCCGTGCTTGGCGTCGGCCGTCCACAGGCTCAACTGTGCGTAGCGCTCCTGGAACGCGTCGGAAATGTACTTGAGAAAGATCAGGCCGAGCACGACATTCTTGTACTCGGCTGCGTCCATGTGGCCGCGCAGCTTGTCCGCCGCGCTCCACAGTTTGTCCTCAAAGCCGAGGTTGGCGGCATGGGTCGTCGGTGGCATTGGTTGATCCTGAACGCTTTGTGATCCGGGGAAGACCTGTCGATGAAGCTAATCCGGGCATAAGCATGGGTTGAAAAGCCGCATTGATTGTAAAAGAAATGCCCGCCTTGGGCAAGGCCCCGGCGGGTCATAGAAGAGCAATCGGCAAGCCGGAGCCGCAGCCCAGACTTGCCGATTGGTGACTATTCAGGCGCGACCGAAATCGGCCAAGCAATGCGCGGATGACGCGGATCAAGCAGATTTTTGCCGATCTGATCCGCAGCTATCTGCCTGATCCGCGTCATCCGCGTTCTATTCTTATCCGCCTGAATAGAATCGCGACCTATTTCTGTGCGTAGCGCACATATAATTCGCGTGTGTTTTCATCGGCTGCCAGCTCGAAGCTGGCTTCAGGCCCGGCGGGCTGGCCCTCCGCATCGAGCAATTGGACGCGCCAGGTTCCGGCCTGTGGCTCGACGAACACGACGTTGAAATTGGTAAATCGTGTGTACGGGCTGACATCCTCACGCGTCTGCGCGGGCAAACCTGCGCTGGAGACTTCATCGACCACCAGCACGGCGCCGTCGTGTTCGACGCGCAATGAATAGTCGCCCAACCCAAACTCAGCCGGCGAATAGACGTAGGCAAAGATGCGGACGACGTTCGGCGCCAGCGACTCTGTCGGAAACTTGACTGCTTCCTCCAGCGCAAATGGGTAGGCTGGCTCCGGCGTCGGCGTGGGTGACGGCTCCGGCGTCGGGGTTTCGGTCGGCGCGGGCGTAGCGGTCGGCAGCGGGGAGGGTGTGGCCGTCGGCGTTTCCGTGGGCGTCGCCGTCGGTTCAGGCGTTGCGGTGTCCGTCGGGATAGGCGTCGGCGTTGGCGTGTCCGTAGCGATCGCCGCGGCGATCTGCGTTGGATCCGCGGCCTGCTCGCCGGGCTGCGCCGGCCCTGCCTGTACAACAGGCGCCGGCGCGTCGGCCTGGGCGACTTCGGCCGGCGCCGCACCCACCGGCGTCGGCGTCCACGTTGGGATCGGCGTGCGCGTTGGCTCTGTTGCACCACCGCCACACGCCGCCAACAACCATGCGCCTGCCAAAATCACAAGCCACAGTCGCGCGTTATGTGACATCTTGACCACCTTGCTTGTTGGTTTGACTGTGTCCATGCATCCTTCGACAACGATATTCACGATGGATTTGGTTCCTCTGGCCGAGCATTCGACATCATGTCAGGGCAACATACTAGCGCACAGCAGGCGTCGCCGCCAAACCTGCTATTCCCCCGACCGGGGAAGAAGCTGCAGAATCGAGAGATTTAGACCACGCGCCAAACCACAATTCCCTGACGCACTCATTCCGTTGTACAATCATCAGGAGGAGTGAGCTATGCGCAAACTGGCAATTGCCCTGTCGAAGGGCGGAGTAGGCAAGAGTACGACCGCCGTCAACCTCGCCAGCGCCCTGGCCGAACGGCAGCGACGTGTGCTGCTGATCGATATGGACACGCAAGGGCAGACCGCCAGAATGCTCAACGTGGCGCCAACGCACACCATTGCCGACGTGATCAACGGTGACGTCGCGCTGACCGAGGCCGTGAGCGAGGCGCGCCCGGGCTTGAACCTGCTTGCCGGTGGGCGCGGGCTGGCCGGCCTCAAACGCGCCATCGACCGTAAGGATTTTGGCGGCGAACAGACGCTGAGCGAAGCGCTCGCCGCACTGGACCGCGACTACGCGTATGTCATCGTGGACACCGCGCCCGGCTGGGATGTGTTGACCGTGAACGCGCTCTTCTTCGCGGATGAGGTGCTGACGCCGGTGGCGCTGGAGATGCTGGCGCTGCAAGGCTTGCAGGAGTTCGTGCGCAGCCTGGGCGCGATCCGCCGCTACCATGAACGCCTGCATCTACGCTATGTGCTGCCTACTTTCCTCGACCGCCGCGTGCGTAAGTCGGACGATATTCTGCAGCAACTCAAAGCCAATTACCCTGCCGAGCTGTGCAGCCCGATCCGGTATAATGTGCGACTTTCCGAAGCGCCCGGCTACGGGCAGACTATTTTTGAGTATGCGGCGCACTCCACCGGCGCCGAGGACTATCGCCTGTTGGCGGAAAGAATTCTGAGCGATGAGCAGCGATAAACCGACGCTTGATATTTTGGACGACATTTTCAGCGACGTTGACCCGGATGAAACCATCGTAGAGATTCCCGCGTTCCAGCCCGCGCCGACGGCGCCGCGCAGCCGGACATCACGTCCCAAGGCTCAGCCCGCGCCCGTTGAAGCAAGCGTCCCGATGCCGCCTCTGCCGGTCATTCTCAAGCCGATTGAGTGGGAATATCGGGAAGTGATTTTCCGCGACTACCGCGGCTGGCGCGTGCGCTTTGTCGATGGCCGCGAACTGGGCAACTGGAAAAGCGGCCCCACCTTGATCGCCTATCTCGAAAACGCCGGGAAAGAAGGCTGGGAGCTTGTCAGCATCAGCGACCGCCACCACAACCAAAAAGAAGCGTACCTCAAGCGCGCGAAACTCTGACCATGACGCAACGCCCTATTCTCCTTGATATTCCCGATTCCTTTGAGAGCGCCCGGCTCATCCTGCGCGCGCCGCGCCCGGGCGACGGCGCAGCCCTTAACGCCGGCGTCGTCGAGTCGCTGGAGGAGCTACGACTGTGGATGCCCTGGGCCGCCAGCGCACCAACTGTAGCCGACAGCGAAGCGGTCGTGCGTGGCGCCGCGGCCAAGTGGCTGAAACGCGAGGACTTTATGCTGTTGCTCTGGCGCAAGGACACGGGTGAACTGGTCGGCGGCAGCGGCATGCACCGCATCGACTGGGCAGTGCCGACGGTGGAGATCGGCTACTGGGTGCGCACGTCGCTGGCCGGGCAGGGCTACATCAGCGAGGCGGTCAACGCCATCACTCACTTTGCCTTCGAAACCGTCGGCGCGCACCGCGTAGAGATTCGCTGCGACGAACGCAACCTACGCAGCGCGGCGGTGGCGCGGCGCGCCGGCTTCGACCTCGAAGGCATCCTGCGCCACGAAGCGCGCCACCACCTCACACTGGAACTGCGCGACACAATGGTCTTTGCGCAGGTGCGCGCGCTTCCAAACAGCAGTAAAGCAACTGACATCTAAGCGCCAACGCCTGAACGCTCGACAATCTCCACCTCTCTGGCCTGTTGCATCGCCGCCTATCGCTGCCACAAACAACGCCCCCGGCGGCGCTATGGAGAAAAAAACTCGTCGCGGAATGGAAACTTTGTGCGGTCCAAATGTTCCATCCTGAGTATCAGCTTGTAAAGCGTGTCATCGGTCAGCACCTCACCTTTTCGCAGAGCTTTGAACAGCGCATACAAATCCACCGTGTGCACCTGATGGCTGGCGGCAATACGGGCTGCAACCCGATCCATTGTCACATAGACCCAGGCTCGTGTATGGCAAACCGCTATTTGCTCCGCATCCGCCGAACTCACATTACCTTCCAGACGTAGCTGCGCGTAAAGTTCAAGTTCGGTCGACGAAAGTGATACAACGGTGCTATTGGCGAAGACTTGATGTGGAAAATCATATCCGTAGTCGAGAGGCGCCAACAATTCGCTGAATACGCCCGGTGTGATGGGAAGGCGCTCAGCGCCAAATAGCCGCAGCAATATCTGAATTGCCTCTGTCTTGGCGAAGAGGCTGAGAATATCAGTGTCTACCAGAAAACTTATTGTCATCCCAGGAGGAGATCGACATCAGCGTCTATGGCAGACGGCTCCGCACGATACAGGCGACGCTCGACGCCACGCACAGTAAGCAATTCCTTGAATTCTTCGCGCCCAAGGCCAGCAAGCTCGGCCGCACGGCCAAGCGACACCTCCTCCTGGCTGTACAGCAGCACCGCCAGTTCAGTCTTCAGCTCTGGGCGCAATGCAAGCAGGCTGCGATAGGCAGCCGTCAATAAGCTGCGCTGGCTGTCAAAGAGATGATGTTCCACCAGCAAATCAACTTTATCGAGTAAAATCATTGTCGCCTCCGTACTATCCGCGCCAGAACGAACCACCGTGAGGCAGTATACTGACAATCGGTCAACGATGCAAGCATCTGTAGAGATGCCATCTCCCCTCAATTTCAGACATTTCTGGCACAGGCTCCCCTGGGAATGATATTTTCAGGGGAGCCTGTGCTGGTTATTCCACCGTCACACTCTTCGCCAGGTTGCGCGGCTGATCCACGTCCGCGCCGCGGCGCACCGCCATCTCGTAGGCAAAGATCTGCAGCGGCATCACCGCCAGGATCGGCGTGAGCAGATCGGGCGTAGCCGGGATCGGCAGTACGTGGTCGGCTTTGCCGCGGATGACGCCGTCGCCGGCGTGCGCCACGGCCAATACCGGCCCGCCGCGCGCCTTGACCTGCTCGATCTGGCTGATCATCTTGTCGTAGACGCCATCGCGCGGCGCCACCACCACCGTGGGCAGGTTGGCGTCGATCAGCGCGATCGGGCCGTGCTTCATCTCGCCCGCGGGGTAGCCCTCGGCGTGAATATAGCTGATCTCCTTGAGTTTGAGCGCGCCCTCGCGTGCGATCGGGTAGTGAATGCCGCGGCCGAGATAGAGAAAGTTGTAGAAGGTGTGGTAGTGCTCGGCCAATTCCTGATAGTAGCCGCTGTGTTGGGCGTCCTCCAGCAGCTCGCCCGCCAGACCAGGCAGGGTGGACAGCGCACGCAGCATCTCTGCCCGCTGCGGCGTGGCCAGCACGCCGCGCTGCTCCGCCAGATAGAGCGCCAGCAGCAGCAGATCGGTCGCCGACGCGGTGAATGCTTTGGTGCTGGCCACGCCGATCTCCGGGCCGGCCTGCATGTAGATGTGGCCGTCGGTGACGCGCACGGCCTGGCTGCCGATGGCGTTGACGATGGCCGCGGTGAACGCGCCGTGTGTGTGCGCCTCTTCCAGCGCGGCCAGCGTATCCACCGTTTCGCCGCTCTGCGTGATCGCCAGCACCAGGTGGTCGGGCGTCACCAGCGGCTGGCGGTAGCGGAACTCGCTGGCGTAATCGACCTCCACCGGCAGCCGCGCCAGCCGCTCGATGTAGTACTTGCCGACCAGACCGGCATAGTAGCTGGTGCCGCAGGCCACGATCGTCATCTTGCTCAGCCGCCGCGCCGCGTCCGGCGTCAGGTTCAGGCTGTCGAGCGACACGCTGTGACGCTGAAAGTCGAGCCGGCTGCGCAGCGTGTCGGTCAGGCTGCGCCCCTGCTCGAAGATTTCCTTCTGCATGAAGTGGCGGAATTCGCCCTTTTCGGCCGCGGTCGGGTTCCAGTCGATGCGCGTACACTCCTTCTCAACCACGTCGCCATCCAGGTTCTTGAAAACCGCGCCGGCCGCGGTCACAATCGCCATCTGCCGGCTCTCCAGGAAGGCGATCTCCCGCGTGTGGCGCAGGATGGCCGGGATGTCGCTGGCGACGAACATCTCGCCCTGGCCGTAGCCTATTGTCACCCCGCCGGCATTGCCCAGCCGCGCCGCGATCAGCCGGTCCGGGTGGCGCGACGAGAGCACGACGATGGCGCTCGGCCCCTTCAGTTCCTGCAGCGCCGCGCGCACCGCGTGCTCCAGATCCGCGGCGCTGCCGTTGTGGTAGTGCTGGTCGATCAGATGGACGATCACTTCGGTGTCGGTGTCGCTGCGAAAGGTGTAGCCGGCCGCTTCGAGCGACTGGCGCAATTCCAGAAAGTTCTCGACGATGCCATTCTGCACGACGACCAGTTCGCCGTCCGGGCTGCTGTGGGGGTGAGCGTTGCGCTGGCTGGGCGGGCCGTGTGTGGCCCAGCGCGTGTGCCCGACGCCGACGCAGCCCTGCACCGGCGCCTGCGTCACGGCCGCTTCCAGGTTGAGCAGCTTGCCCGGCTCGCGGCGCACCTGCAGCGCGCCGTCGCCGCCGATGACCGCCAATCCGGCCGAGTCATAGCCGCGATATTCCAACTGGCGCAATCCATGCAACACGATAGGGGCGGCTTCCTGCCCGCCGATGTAACCGACGATACCACACATGGGACATCCTCCTTTGGTTGTGAAAAAGCAACTCAGCCCCGGATCGCGGACGTCTCGTCCGCCTGCTGTGCGGACGAGACGTCCGCGATCCGGGTGGGCGGTCCGCGATCCGGGCGCGCCGCGCACGCAAACTGCACAGCCTCGATCGATCTGATTGTTCGATTGCTTTCCACTGCGGGCGTCTCTGTGACGACAGTTGCCTGCCGCTTTTCAACGCTGGCTTGAAGGATGTGATTTTGGGGAAAGATTGACCCAGACTTTCGTTGTCTGGATTGGGCCGGTGGATCGACCCAGGGGCATCCGCTGATCATTCGATTTTCCCGCACCAGACACGCCGGTGCGGTTATCCCGGCGCACACCGGGAACCCCTTCCTCGTCACCCGCGCCGGTCATGTTCACCGGTCACGGGCCATGCGCTCTCTTTCCCAGAAGTATCGTTGCGCGCTAGGCAGCTCCTTTCCTGCAATGCCCTTCAATCACGGGGCGACATGAGTATACCAAGAAGTGTGCGCCGCGCACAACCAATTTTAGCTGACACTTTGTTTGCAGGAGCTGATTCGCAGAAATCTCTGGGTAGACGCTTATCGCAGAGACAGGTTCCGACAAAAGTCGACGACATTCCCGCCGCCAGGTAGTAGGATCATGAAGCGTTACAAGATAGGCCCAAGTGGATTAGGGAGGATGACATGAACAAAATGCTGAATAGAATCGCCGCCGCACTTGCCCTGCTGGTAGGAATGTTAGGAGTGTTTGCAGGCGGGCAGGTGTTGCTTGGCAGGCCGCCTGGTTGGAATGTGATCGGCTGGTTGCCGGTCTTCAACTTTGCCGTGGGTGCGCTGGCAGTGCTGATCGTCGCCCCGCTGATCTGGCGAGGCAGCCGCTATGCGGCGCCGGTTGTTCTTCTGACTTTCGCCGCCAACGGAGGAGCGCTGTTTGTGTTGTTGCTCGCCTTTCGGGATGTGGTGGCGCGCGAGAGCCTGATCGCCATGACGATACGGTTGGCCATCTGGGCCGTGATTCTGCTGCTGATGTTTCTGCAACTACGCCGAAATCGACCGGATGCGGCGGCAGTCTCCGGTTGAAATCCGGCGTACACGCTATGAATTCTCTGCGTGACTGAGCTTTATCGTCGACAAATTTATAAGGGTGGCTTCCGGATCACATCCGGCCGCAGCGCTTCGAACGCGGCGCCGATGGCGAGAGCAAGCCGGTCCGCGCCGGGCCGCGTGACAATTTGCAGGCCGAGCGGCAGGTCGCCCGGGCCAAAGCCGCTGTTGACGGTGAGCGCGGGCAGTCCGGTCAGGTTGTAGAGGCCGGTGCGCCGGCCTTCGGCTGCGCCGGCCTCCTCGGTGATGGCCGGGTCTTTGCGCGGCGCCACCCAGGGCGCGGTCGGCGACAGGATCGCGTCGGCGTCGGCAAGCAGGTCAAGCATCTGCCCGGTCAGGTAGCGCCGGTACTGCTGGGCGCGCACATGCGCCAGCGCCGGTACGGTGAAGCCAAGCTCGATCTGCAGCCGGGTGAACGGGGCATAGTCTTGCGGTCGCTCCTTAATCCAGCGGCTGTGGATGGCGCTCGCTTCCGGCCCAAGAATGGAGAAGAGCGCGCTTTCCGCCAGATCCAGGTTGGGGATCGACACGCTGGCGACTTGGGCGCCGGCGCGGTGCAAGCTGATACAGGCGTCTTCAAATGCCTCCATCGCCGCCTCCTGCATGTCGCCGCCCCCGTGATGACTGACCAGCGCCACGACTCGCAGTCCGCGCAGATCCAGCGCCCTGAGCGGGCGCGGGGTGCGATTCAGCAGCGCATCGAACAACAGCGCGGCGTCGGCGCTCGTCCGGGCGATGGGGCCGGCATGATCCAGCGACCAGGAAAGCGGAAAGACGCCCTCCAGCTTGACGCGGCCATAGGTCGGTTTGAAGCCGGCGACCCCGCAATACGCAGCGGGAATGCGGATCGAGCCGCCCGTATCCGTGCCCACCGCGGCGTAGCACATACCGGCCGCAACCGCCGCCGCCGACCCACCACTGGAGCCGCCGGCCGTGCGCGACGCATCCCACGGGTTCCACGTCGGGCCGAAGTCCGGGTGGACGATGCCGTAGGCGAACTCCAGCAGGTTGGTCTTGCCCACGATCACAGCGCCGGCGTGGTGCAGATGGCGCACAATGGCGGCATCGGTGGTGGGTGTATGATCCGCCAGGATGCGCGCCCCGCACGTGGTGCGCACGCCTGCCGTATCGATCAGATCCTTGAGCGCGATCGGGATGCCGTGGAGCAGGCCGCGGTCGTTGCCGGCGCGCAGTTCGTCCGCGGCGCGCTGGGCCGAGGCGAGCGCGCTTTCCGCCGTCACGGTGATGAACGCGTTGAGCACCGGGTTGAGCGCCTCGATGCGCGCCAGCGCCAGTTCGGTCACTTTGACTGGCGAGAGTGAGTGGTCACGATAACGTGCGGCGATAGTCGAGATTTCGGCAAACAGAATGTCGTCACTCGTCATGACTGGCATCCTCGCACTCGAGCGTGATAAAGGGCGCCCACGGCAAGCCGGCCGCGGGCAGCGCGCCCAAATCCAGCGCAGCCAGCGCACGATCGGCGGCAAGAATATCCTGCACAAAGGGTGCAAGTTCAGCCGCACGCGCCGGCGTCAGGTCCAGCCCATTGAGCGCGGCCAGTTGACGCACGGTTTCAATTTCGACGGCGGGCAAAGTGTTGTGCGCGTTGTTCATGCGAGCAACTCCATAGGTTCATGACGTGTACAAATGATTGCGCCGCAGCCTCTAAACCAGTGCGGCTTCCACCTGCGCAGCCTTGCCCTCGCGGTCGAGCGGAATGTCGGCGCGCCAGCGCGAATCGGCGATGATCTTCGCCACGTCGACGCGATCACGGTAGCGTGCGGCCACCTCGATCACCTCTTGCAACAGACCATCGCTCAACGTGATGGGTCGCAGCCCCAGTTCGAGAAACTGCTCGTTATGGATGACCAGTTCGTTCTCCCACGCCTCATTGCGTGGATTGACATAGTAGCGCACTTCCGCGCCGGTCAAACGGGAGACCAGGTCGGCCAGGGTGCGCACACGGTGCGTCTCCGTGGCCTGGTTGAAGATCTTGACGCGTTCTTTGTGCGCCGGCGGATGCTGAATCGCCAGCGAAATACAGCGCACCGTGTCGCGAATGTGGATAAAGGCGCGCGTCTGTCCGCCGCTGCCGTGCACCGTCAGCGGATGGCCCACCGCCGCTTGCACCAGGAAACGATTGAGCACCGTGCCATAATCGCCTTCCCAGTCGAAGCGGTTGATCAGGTCAGGATGCAGCAAAGTCTCTTCGGTATTGGTGCCCCACACCACGCCTTGATGCAGATCGGTCACGCGGACATCGTCGTTCTTGTTGTAATAGTAGAACAGCAGCGCGTCCAGCGTCTTGGTCATGTGGTAGATGCTGCCGGGGTGGGGCGGGTAGGGAATCTCGATCTCATGTTCGGCGCCCTTGACATCCACCTTGACCGTCAGGTAGCCTTCGGGGATGGAAAGACCCGCGGTGCCATAACCATAGACGCCCATCGTGCCCAGATGGACCAAATGAATGTCCAGCCCGGATTCGACGATGGCGCAGAGGACGTTGTGAGTGCCGTTGGTGTTGTTGTCGACCGTGTAGCGTTTGTGGCGTGGAGACTTCATGGAGTAGGGCGCGGCGCGTTGTTCGGCAAAATGCACAATCGCCTTGGGCCGCACTTCTTGGATCAACTGCTCAAGCTCCTGATAGTCCTCAGCGATATTGAGGTTGCGATAGTCAATTTCTTTGCCGGTCAACTGCTGCCAGCTCTGCAACCGCCGTTCGATGGGTTGAATGGGAGTGAGCGATTGGCAACCCAACTCCACATCGATCTTGCGGCGCGACAGATTGTCCACAATGGTGACATCGTACCCTTCGTGCGACAGACGCAAACTGGTCGGCCATCCACAAAAACCATCGCCGCCAAGTACGATAACCCGCTCTTGACTCGCCATAAATTTTGCTGCTCCCTGCTAAAGAATAAGGTTTATTTGTATGATCCGCGTGTAATGGGAGAGAGACAGGAAGTGATTTCACCCATCTCTGACCGGCTAGGGTCTGCGCTGCCCCACCTTACTGCGCCCTTTCCTGCGTAGAGGATAAACGAGCGCACGCGATGTGGCAAGTTATTGGGCAATTTTGGCGCTTGCGCAAGCAGTGATGGGGCCTGCACTGCCTGTCACGCATCACTGCCTGTCACGCATCACTGCCTGTCACGCATCACTGCCTGTCACGCATC
>Ga0154020_10005792_pt1 | contig 14536 bp, 13 predicted proteins | sample Klosneuvirus_201_FD_109709 | JGI IMG/M metagenome (GOLD analysis project Ga0154020, IMG submission 109709) | Active sludge microbial communities from wastewater, Klosterneuburg, Austria - Klosneuvirus_20160825_MG | ecosystem: Engineered > WWTP > Aerobic digester > Activated sludge | place...
CCAACATCACCCTTAAAGATGTCCTTGAAAACCCTGATAAAAATTGGGATTGGGCACATCTCTCAGGAAACCCCAACATCACCCTTAAAGATGTCCTTGAAAACCCTGATAAAAATTGGGATTGGACATTTCTCTCAGGAAACCCCAACATCACCCTTAAAGATGTCCTTGAAAACCCTACTTTAGGCGGAGCTGATAAAAATTGGGATTGGGCACATCTCTCAGGAAACCCCAACATCACCCTTAAAGATGTTTTTGAAAACCCTGATAAAAATTGGGATTGGACATTTCTCTCACAAAATAAATTTTTCTACGATGATACTGTCTTCAATAGAGAATATGAAAAGAAGATGAAGGAAAAACAGGCTTATACAAAAAAGACTCTCTACGAGAGCACAAATATATGCCCTGACATTATAAATGAAATCGTATCTTGGATTTCAATATAAATTAATTTTTTATTGTGGAAATCGGGTATTTTTCACTTGGTTCGGTTCTTCGAACCTCACAAAATTGATTCTCGCAGAGAATCGGGTATTTTTTACGTTAACGTAAAAAATTGATTTTTCCCCTTTATATTAAAAACAATATAGAATGTCTAACCGACTTGAAAACGCTATAAAAACTATGATGGATATTTTTGAGGCTAGAGGATACTCAGAAGTCAAGGAGAGTGAAGATACTGACTTTCCCTATATTACAGCAATCTCGCCAAAAGGGGAGAGTGTATGTGTCTTTAAGAATATCATTCAAAAACTAAATACAGACAAGGTCAAAAATGTAATCGCAACACTAAAGAACCTAAAAATGTCAAGGGGTATTTTGATATATGAAGAGACCCCAACCCCTCCTGTAAAAAATGCTATTGACAATGTACCCAATACTGAACTAACAATAGAACTATTTTCTTCACAAGACCTTCAGTTTAATATAACAAAACATATATATGTTCCAAAACATTTCAAGGTTGTAGATGCAGAAGAGCTAAAAAATTTGAAAAAAGAGTTCAAGAATGGACAGCTTCTTCCTGTATTAAGAACAACAGACCCTATTACAAAATTTTATGGGTTCTGTAAGGGTGATATTATCAGAATTCTTAGAAGGGATAATACGGTAGCTTACAGATTTGTGAAATAGTTTTGCTCCGCTAAACAAATTGATTATTTGTTGAATTTATATTAGAGATAATATAAATATATAATGACAAAAGTAAAGTTCACCCATGCTGAAAAAAAGGCTTTTTTAGAGGAGTACAAGTACGATACTTCTCTTATTGATTTTGTAAAGAATAACCCAGATAAAAAATGGGATTGGGAATATCTCTCAATGAATCCCAACATCACCCTTAAAGATGTTCTTGAAAACCCAGATAAACCTTGGGATTGGAGATGGCTCTCAGAAAATCCCAATATTACACTTAAGGTTGTTCTTGAAAATCCTGATAAACCTTGGGATTGGTATTATTATCTCTCAAGAAACCCCAACATCACCCTTAAAGATGTCCTTGAAAACCCTGATAAAAATTGGAGTTTGCTATCGCTTTCGAGAAACCCCAATATTACACTTAAGAATGTTCTCGAAAACCCTAATAAAGATTGGGATTGGAATTGTCTCGCATTAAACCCCAACATTACAATGAAAGATGTTCTTGAAAATCCAGATAAAAAATGGGATTGGGAATATCTCTCAATGAATCCCAACATCACTATTAAAGATGTCCTTGAAAACCCTACTTTAGGCAAAGCTAATAAACCTTGGTATTGGCCGTGGCTCTCAAGAAACCCCAACATCACAATGAAAGATGTCCTTGAAAACCCAGATAAAAATTGGAATTGGACATGGCTCTCATCCAACCCAAACATTACTATGAAAGATGTTCTTGAAAACCCAGATAAACCTTGGAATTGGGCACGGCTCTCAAAAAACCTTGGCATCACAATGAAAGATGTCCTTGAAAACCCAGATAAAGATTGGGATTGGAACTGTCTCTCAGAAAATCCCAACATCACTATTAAGGACATTCTTAAAACCCTTGATAAACCTTGGGATTGGAGATGGCTCTCAAAAAACCCAAACATTACTATGAAAGATGTTCTTGAAAACCCAGATAAACCTTGGAATTGGCGAAGTCTATCAAATAATAAATTTTTTTACGATGATATTGTCTTCAACAGAGAATATACAAAAGTAAAAACTCAAGAGAAACGTGACTTTACAAAAAAAGTTCTTTATGAAAATACTGTTATATGCCCCGATATCATAAACGAAATATCATCTTGGATTGAGTTATAAATTGATTTTTTATACCTCGAATATGTATAAAAAAATGAACATGAATATTAACCAAAAAATCTCTTCTATTGAAAGGTATCTTTACGGTATTGAAGGGATGAACATTTTAAAAAATTTAAGTTATGACAGCCTCACAGAGTTTCAGGTTGACAATATACTCAGTTTTGTATCTTCATACTTTCAGCACAGAAATGAGGAGGATTTTGTTCCTTGTGATATGATTCATACAACGGAAGATTGGGAACCTGAAAAAACCTTTAGACAAACTCTCCTTAAGGAAGGCGATGACCTTCTTTATAGTTTTTGCCACAGTGGAAATTCTTATGTGTCTTTGACAAAAAACTATAGTTTTGTGTGGTGAGACGGGTACACACCGTACTCTTTCACGCCTAGTATACCCGCTATGAATATAATAAAAAAATCATCCTGTTTCTGTCCCGTTCTTCGTCGCTTTTTGCAGAGAAGTATTCCATGCCCGCAATTATATTAAAAAATATAAAATATGCTTTATACCAATATATTAGTTAAAAAACTTTTTTGTATTTGCATTGACTACACCTGCAACCATCCCTTCTAATTCTTTAATTCTCCTCTCCTTATCTTCAAGCTCTTTTGTATGGCGTTGTTGTTGAATATTGAGATTGGCTACATAAGATTCTTTGAGGTCTTTTTGAGCTCTTTCAATCACAACTTTTTCGTGATCAAGATTTTTGGCTACACCCTCGGCAACTTGTAGTTTCTGTGTTAATTCTAATACATCCTCCTTAAGTTTTGCTTTTTCTAGTGTAGCCTCGCGTAAAGAAGCGTAAGCTTTATCTCTATCCCGCTTGAAAATCGGGTCGAGAAGTTTTGGAGGGGCGTTCTTGATAGCCTCTGCCTCTCTCCTAAGTTCTTCTTCTCTCTGTGTAATAAAGTCCATTTTCACCTTTATGGTAGCACTATCTTTAGCATACTCTTCTCTAAGTTTATCATACTTTTTCTCTGTTATTATCAAAACATTCTTAAGGTCATCATTCTCTTTCTTCAAAAGTTCAAATAGAGCCTTATCTTCTGGAGGGAGCTGTCTTGCATCAGAAAGTTTCTTTAGAAATTCTAGTTTTACATACTCTATCCTTTGTTCAGCTTGGAGCGCCTTCATTTCGTTCTCTGTAGCTCTAGCAGATATGGTAGCAATCTCTTTCTTGATATGTTCTTCATGTCTTTTTTCGTTAGTTTTTATGCTTTCTTGAAGGTTTTTGATGGTGGTTCGAAGATTGTGAAGTTCGACAGCTTGTCCAGCATAGTTTGTAATTTTTTGTTTAAGGTCGTCAATAGTCTCTTTATCTTTTTTCTTCTCCATGTTTAGATTGTCTACAGTATGCTTATAGTTGCTCTGTGTTTCATCGTACTGACGTGTCATGCTGGTAAGCTGTTCTGTTTTTGAATCGACCTGAGAAGCCTTTATTTTAAGCTCTGTAATTTCTTGGTCTTTGTTCGAAGAATCTTTGTTTATGTTCATTAAATTCACTTTCAAAAGACTATTCTCCTTTGAAATTTCTGTAAAATTTTTCTGTATCTTTTCAAGTTCGTGTATCAGTCTATCGTTCTCGTTCTTTATTTTTTCTTTTTCTGTCGTTAAAGTCATATTGGTTATTCTTATATTTTCTCTCGCCTGTTCAGACTGTTTGTAAAGATTTTCGAGATTATTCATTTTTCCACTATAAGTTTGAGTATATTTTTCTTTCTCCTGTTGAAACTCGGCTGTTCTAACCCTCAAAGTTTCGGAAAGTTCATTTCTATTGCTGGTATAGTTTTCTTTGAGTTGTTGTATATTGTTTAACGCAAAATCAAGTTCCCTCTTTTTCTTTTCGACCTCTAAGGTTAGATTCTCATTCTCTTTTAAAATTTTTTGGAACTCTTCTTTAGAAGAATTCTCCGTCCTGAGAAATCTATTGAGTTCAGCCTTCAATTTATTCATTTCGATATCCTTATTTTTCATATCTGTCTCTAAAAGAGCAAATCTTTTTTCAATAGATTCTTTTTCAAGCTGAAGTGTCTTTGCTTTTTCAATTGCTCTTTCTGTAGTATCTCTGTTCTTTGACATTTCTGTTTTCTGAGACAAAATAAACTGTTCTGCTTTATCGAGACTACCTTTATAACCTGAAATTTTATCTTGAAGCTCCTTACACTCTTCAACTGCGTTCTTCAGCTTTCTTTCGAGACTGTTGAATTTATCTACCGATTCAGTCCCGATATTGGAAATCTGCCGTTTTAAGTCTGATATGACAGTATCCTTATCTGCAACCTCTTTTTCAAAAGCATCCCTACTCTTATTAAGATTAGCTACATACTGTGCAGTAAGTGTTTGAATATTTTTTTGAAGTTTTTCAGTATTTGATATGGATATAGCGAGCTGTTCTTTCAGTCTCTGGTTTGTATCGTCCATTTCACCAATAATTTTTTCATCGCGAAGTTTCAAAGATGCAATCTCCTTCTCCTTATTTTCAAGAACGGAAGCGTGTTCAGCCTTTGTTTTTTCTAAAGAGTCTGTGAATTTTTTCTCTATATTTTTAAGCTTTGTTTGAGTATCGTTATCAAAAGTGGAACGAACAATGTTGAGTTCATCTTGAAGTTGTTTTTTACTCTTCTCGGACTCTTCAAGTTGTTTTTTGGTATTCAAAGAAGAATTCTCAAGTTTCTTTGAACAGTCTAATGTTATGTTCTCAATTTTTATTCGAAGATCTTCAGCCTTCTCTTCTAATGCTATCTTATGTTGCCGTGCCTGTTCAGAAAGTCTTCCATCATTCTCAACTTTCATATCCTCAACCTTTTTCTTATAGGTGTTAGAAAAGTCTAGAAACTTTCTTTCCCAATCTTGTCGTGTTTTTTCAGTCTCATTTTTCGCCTGTAATATAGCATCATCCCTCTCCTTATCAGCAATTTTCCCTCTTTTCTCAAGCTGTTCTTTTATATTGTTTAGAACCATAATTGAAGTATCTTTCTCAGATATTAATTTTCTAATCTCTTCATCCTTCTCTTTTTTCAGTTGGAAAGAAAGCTGTTCCTTCTCCGAAGAAAAAGTTTTTGTAAGACTCTGAAGGTCATTGTGAGTTTTTACAGCAATCTCTTTCATATTACAAAGCTGTGCCTCAAGGTCGGCTATATTTTTGTGGAGGCTTTCTTCACGTTCAGAATAAAATTTTTCTGTTGTCTCTCTAAAAGTATCCCTTTCGTTGTTCAGTTTGTTTATAGTATCCTCAAGTCTCTTTACCGTTTGAGAGTCTTTGTTTGAGTATCTTTTTTCAAGATTATCCTTGTACTTGGACATTTTTTCTTCAAAATTTTTATGAAGTTTTTCTCTCTCTTCTATAGAAACTGCTTTAGTTTTCTCTAACGTATCGTGAAGTCTCTCCTTCTCTTCAAGAAGGTCGTTTATCTGGTCTTGAAGGTATTCTTGACTCTCTCTAATTTCTCGCTGGTGTTCTTTCGCCTTGTTGTCAACATCGTCAAGAAGCTGACGAAGTTTGTTTTTGAGAGAAGATTTATCTGTGGTCAATTTTTTTGAAAGTTTTTTATACCTTTCATATTTTTCTTTGTAGTTGTCGTCATCCCCGTACTCAACGTCAGATATGGTATTCTTGCTATGTTTACTAGCCCTGCTTGCTTTGCTTACAAAACTTTTCAGACTTTGTCTATCGTCATCATCACTCATTTTTTCAGAAATTCAGCGTTTCTTTATATACATTTATATCAAACTCTATCGGTATTCTCAAAAGTTTTATTAAAATATTAAGTTAAAAAGTCGAAAAGAAAATAAAAATGAACGACCATATTTTTAACAATCCAATGGTCGACATGGCTAAGAAAGCCCTCACACCTGAACAGCAGGCCGAATATAAAAAGATGGGGGAGTACATGTACAACAACAACGTGTATTCAACCGTAGAACAAGGTTCAAAAATCCAAGAGCCCGATGAGGCAGAGTTAGCTTGCTACGCTACAGAATCTTTGAAAGCCGGATTAGACCCTATGGATTTAACACAAAAAGAATTAAGAGCTCTTATCGACCTGCATGGAGACAGTTGGTACGAAAAGTTTGACTATAAAAAAGAGGAGGTTCCTGTTGCTCAGATTCAAATTCTAAGACAAACCAAGAAAGATATTGAAACTATTCAGGAAGAACAGAAAAAAAAGAATCGAAGACAAAGACGGGCTGAAGAACAATCGCTAAAAAAATTAGAATCTTTAGAGAAGAAGAAAGAGAAGGCGGAAATACGTCGAAAAGAGGAGGTGGAAAAAGAGAGAGAAAAAATGAAGGAACTTAGAGAGAGTATGAATACAAATATGAAGCAGTAAATTTTATTTTAACTATAATTATAGTTAAAATCTAAAATAATCTTATTTACGGGTTCCATATTTCTTCTTCAAAGAAGCTACATCTGCAGTCTTTACAAATTTTGTTAGATTACACTTACACGACGCATGCTTAGATTTAAGCATGTTTATGGTTCGTTTTGATGTTTTTTTAGTTTTGACGTACATATTGTCGTCATCAACAGTGACCTTCTTCTGACACTTTACACAATAGAATTGATTTCTGTGCATTTTTATTTATCCTATGAATATTTTTGAGTTTCAAAAATAAAAATTTATTCTACAGGATTTTTCCTGTTGTTCAACATTTTTGCAGAACATAAAAATTGATTTAAAGAATTTTAGTATTAAAGAAGGAAATGTCTACTTTAAAGGAAATTAAGAAAGATTTTTCACCTTGTGAAAAGTTAAGTAAGGATTTTTCGTTTGACGAAAAATTAGATTTTAAAAAGTTTGAGGATATACCAGTATCAACAAAAACTTTTATAATTAATACCAATATCAATATTAACACAAAAATTTTATATGAAACTTTACCTGTAACTACATACGTTAAAGTTGAGAAGAAAAGGGGGCGTAAAAAGAAGGTGGTTGTAGTAGACCCAAACAAAGACATTCCTTCGGGTTCTATAATTACACTTGAGTACGGTAAGTTATATAGGGGTGTTCTTCTTAAAAAGAAGAAAAAGAAAAAAGACGGAAAGGAAGCTGATTTTTTTAGAAATTCGATGACGGTTGTTATAATTCTTGACAACAAGAAAATTATCAACTTTAAAATTTCAAGGAACGGAAAGTTCCAGATGACAGGGTGTAAGTACGATAGTCACGCTGAAGAGTGTGTCAAGTACATCTGGGGATATATTAGAGAAATTAAGAAAACTGTACCTGAAGTATATACGTTTCAAGATGAAACCGAGGAGAAAAGTAAAACTTTTAAAGCGATGTTTATTCCAGCTATGAGAAATATAGATTTTAGTTTGGGATTTGTTTTAGACCGTGAGAAGCTTGATTCTTACTTCAACGAATTCACAGAGTACTCTTCTCTTTTGGAGCCTAATATCGGTTATACAGGTGTAAATATAAAATTTCCTGTAACAATACCTATAACCGACCTCAAAATCAAAGAGGTTTCTTGTAAGAATGGAAGATGGTTAAAGCCTAAAATGATTGATTACGAAGTCTACTTAAATAAGCTTAAGCCGAAGGAGAAACTGAAGAAAATTGAAACCGTTCGCTATACAACTTTTCTAGTCTTTCAGAGTAGCAAAACTATTTTATCGTCCATGTGTGAGGAATTTGCTAAAAAAGCTTACTACGAGTTTATAGACATCATCAAGAACAACTGGAAAAAGTTTCAAGAGAATATTGAGAACAATAGAAAGATCAAGGAGAGATAATTTGTTTTACATGATATTTCATATAAAAATATTGGAAATTAGTCGTCGAGCAGGTCGGAGTCGTTAACTATGGACGCTGGGGACTCTGACTTTTTCATACTGTTCATGAACCCCCTATTACTTCTTTGATCTGAGTCTGTTCCTGCTCCAGATATGAGTTCTCTTCCAGATTTGGATTTTGAAATACTTTTCTTTTTAAATTCATCTTTGCTTATCTGAGATGAAGAATTGTATATATCAGCCCGTCGTTGTAATTCTTCTAATTTTCTCACTGGCAGGTCTGGGTTATTTGATAATTCTTTCAAAGCGTCTTCGTATTTTTTCTTCATTTTTTGCCGATACGAAGCATATTCTTTTTCCACTTTTTTATCGTATACCTCTTTTGCTTTTAGTTTTAAGTCATCAGCTGTCAGTTCTCTTACCGTTGTTTGAGTCTCGTATACAGCTTTTGGTTGTTTATCGTATACCTCTTTGAATAGAGCCACGCTACACACTACAATAAATATACACGTCGGCATAAGCCCCATCCATCCATTTATTTTTTTGCAAGATTCCAAGGCAGATATCTCATCTGGATCAATAATGTTGATAGGTGTTGGAGGGGGTGTTTTTGCATTAGGATCTTGTACGGGAACCTGTTGTATAACGGTAGTCGCTGTCATATTCGATTGCACTATTGCTTGAAAAGTTAAAATAAATATAGAATATAACAACAGAAATCCCTTATAAAATTTTCCAAACCCATCGGCATAGTTTTTTCCTATAAGGGTACATTTTGCCAAACATACAGTGTATCCAACAGTCACAGTGATGAGAACACAGCTCAGCACTATCAAAACTCTTAAAGATGACCGAACAGTAGCATTTTTCCAAGTATCCGGAAGCTTATTTATGCATACTAGACTCGAAATCAATACTAGAGATGGATATATCGGTACGAAAGGAGCGAGTGGAACTAATTTAATACTCATTTTCTTAATGGAAATATTTCTTTTATAAACAAAAAAGAAATCATCAGGAAAAGTACTTTATTCTTTGTTTTTATTTGATACTCTTAAGGGGTTTGGTTGAGGGATTTGAAGGTAGAACTATGGTTGGCTTATTTTTGTTTGTAACAACGTCGAAATCAGATCGGGAGGCGACGTGTGGTGCAAAAGATGGGGGAGGAAGAGAAGAAAAAATAGCATCAAAAGGGTTATTTTTGGGAACCGACATTTCTTCTTTTTCTTCTTCAGGTGTAGACGACGAAGGCGCTGTTGACATTGTCGACACAAAAGGAGATGCATTTTTTTGGTCATGTTTTGAAGGTTTGGGTGAATTATTTTGCACGGGAGGTGCTACAGGAATAGAATTGTCTCTTGGAGGCGCTGTAGGAACGTTTAATTTCTGGGGTGTTTTTGGTTTAGGCGGAGGCTTTCGAACAGGCTGTGGGAGATTATTGATGTTAGATTGAGGCTTCTTTTGTGGAGTGGCCATTCTAGAACGGTTTTTTAATTCGTCGGCTTTAGCTTTCTCTTCCGCTCTTTTCTCATCTCTATCTCTTAATGTTTTGGCTGTTTTTTCTTCAATTTCTTTGAATTTTTTCTCTCCTTCTGCTTCGGCTTTTTGTTCAGCGTCTCTTTTCTTCTTCTTTTCTTTCCACCATGTCGAAAACCAACTCTCACTATTTCCCTTGTTTTCTCCTTTTTGTTTTAATACAACATCTGGGACATTTTTCTTGTTTGCATCCTTCGAATCGAAGGAGCCTCTTTTGTTCATAAATATAACAGCTCCAATTACAATCACAGAAAGTACCACATTTACAGAAAGACACCCGTAAAATGTTCCAGAATTTTTGATATCCGTGCTCTTAACTTTAGCCATGGGAATTATTGATAATACTATAACAGTAATACAAATTGCCCCGACGAGAAAAAGAAATGACCCGACAGCGACTGTACTACACGCTCGTTCCGACTTTTCACAGAATAAGATAATGACTGGTAGTATAGCTAAAGATACCCCTAGTCCGTTCAAAAGAGCAAGTGAACTATGTATACTCTTGTCTGTACATTCATCTTCTAATTCTCTTTCTGCCAATACTGATGTTATGAGAACTATAACACCTAATGCAGTTATCAAAATTGTTTGTTTGCTCATATAGTTTATTTAAAATTGCCTTTTATTTTTTTCATAATAAATGTACAACATCGGAACCGCTGGTCTACTTCTGTACACACTTTGGAAAAACTGGTATATAGTAGAGTATACAGCGACAGGAATTTCATACACAAGTAAAACTATTTCCTATGTAAAATGGCTCTCTCAGAAAAGAGCCGAAGGATATGTCGAAGACGACGGCTATGAAAATATATACGACGAATGGGACGTTATAGAGAAGGTAGAATAGGAGAAATTCTAAACTGAATTGAACTATAAATTATTCATACACGCGTTTCCATTTTTACAGTACCATCTATTAGCTCCAAAATATTCAAAGAGAATGTGAAGCAGAAACCCTGTTACAAAGAACGACATCGTAACGTTAGGCCAGAATGTGTACTTTTTCCACGAAAATTTCTTAGACGGAAGCATAAATAACGTTGAAATTATCAACCCAAAAATCCCTGTTATAAGCCCTACAAAAAGAGCTTCAGTCAGAATGTTCGCCATGTTTATTTTTACAATTAACCGTAAAAAATTGATTTTTACTTTTCAAACTTTTTTAGTTTCAAAATGGCTTATTTCAATCTTTCTAAAATTTTTACTTTTTTAAAGTTCTACACAGCATTCTCTTTCTTAAGTATTTTTATACTCTGTTTTCCACTTCTCAACTGTCATAACACATTCTACGATGAGTGTAGTAAAAATCTCCTCATCACCATCACAGTTCTGTTCGGAATATGTTTTTTATTCTGGACAGTATACTCGTGTATGGTCTACTTCTCTAACAAAAATTCCGAAGAAAGTTTTGTAGAACCTATGCTGAACGTTTAGTTTACGTAGTAAACCTCTAAAAAACCTTGTTAGCAGACTCATAAAAAGACAAGGCTGACCTGAAGTACAAATCGAAATCAGATACGTTCACGTGCTCTTTGAACTCAAGATATAAATTCTCCCTAATTTTTGGTATACACTTTCTTAAAAAGTTTAAGAAATTTCTTCTTTCTTCGGGTTCAGATGAATCTAATATCATTTCAGCCATAACCTTCTCCTGTAATCTCAGATTATCCATATTCTGTATAAGCTTATCCAGATTCACCTTGAAGTAAGAATAGATTTGGTCTCTCCAAGAGATTCTGATAGAAAAATCTCCAAAGCCCGAAAGTGTATTCACAAGACGCGAAGCAAAACCTGAAGAACACGTATCTGCCATATCGACCATCTCCTCAAGAAGGCGTTTTTTAACCTCTTCTGCAGATGCATGAGAAACTGCATAAGCCCAAACTTCAAGAAGAATATGAGAGATAGTAAGGTTGTACTTGGAATATAGAGCCCTGTCCATCTTGACGCGATTAAAAGCTACATTCAATCTCTCTTTCTGTGTTGGTGTGTATAGCAACGTATCGCTCAATTTCTCAATCTCTTTTTCTATATTTTCTATAGTATCAAGTTTCTGCTCTCGGTTCTTGAGAAATTCTAAAGCTTCTTTTATACTGTTCTCAATCTGTTCTGTATGAACATTCTGAGCGTTAGAGTATATACTGAAAATATTTCCTCCTCCCACTTTACCGAGCTCCATAATAAGAACTGAAGCCTTCTTTTTATTCTCTTCAGAACCTAATTGAAGGAGAACATCGGTCGCGTCCGCTCTCAAATTGTAATCACATTTTTCATCAGTGGCCATACCGAGAAGTATATTTTCAAGCTTGTTTCTAGCAAGGTCAGAAACTTTTAGATTTTGTAGAACATATTGACAGGCTAAAATTCTATACATAGTTTCGTTTAAAATATTCTCAGAAAAAACAAGCATAGCTTCAGTTATAAAAAAAGTCTTTGAAGTTTTTGGAATTTCACAATTTTCAATATCTAGTATAGTCTTGTATCTGAACTTTGAATCTATTTTCATATTGGAAATAACTTCTTTAAAATATGTACATGCATTTTCTTTCCACTTCTCAGCCTTCATCAGAATTTTTATCAGTTCAATTTTGAACGGTGTTCCGAACGTTATTGCCTGTTTATACACAAAGTTTACACTCTCAAACCCAATATCATCCTCCTTATTAAAATTATGAAGTGTTTGAGCTGGATTATTCTTCAAAATTGCAGAGAAATTTTCATACTCAGATTTACATATCGAATATAGATATTGTCGAAGAGACTTTGTTCCAGACATTTCATACGATGTGCATAGTTTGTTGATAACTTCTGAGGCATCCCCTTCTCCAAATTTTTTTATGTAGACATACAAAGCTTCCAACCGGTGCTCTTCAGGTTGTGTCATATCGAGAATTGTCGGATATAGAAGGGTATCCTTCTCAAGATAAGATTTTTCAAAGGTCAGAACTTCGTTATCATCGTCGTAGTTTATCTCAGTTTTTTTCATTTTACGTAAGACACGTTTTTTTAACTTATAAAAACGGATTATTTAAAAATGAATATTTCTAAAAAAATATTGGTTAATGTAAACTTACTCATGGAAGATAATAACATAAGTTTGTTTAGACTTGCTCTGGAGGAGTACGAAAAAGAAAATGAATTAAAAAATGAAAGTGTGAACGGCATGAGTGTTTCTAACACATGTTCTCATACAAATATTATAAATGAAAAGGACGTATTTTTGTGTATAGACTGCGGAGAGGAGTTCCAAATTGCTCCGACATACGATAAAGAATGGAGATATTATGGTAAGAACGATAGTAAACACTCTTCTGACCCAAATAGAGTCCAACTGAGAAAAATTGATGAAAGGAGTATATATAAAGATGTGGAGACCCTTGGATTTTCTGAATCTGTTGTATCTCTAGCTAACAAGTACTACAACCAAATAACTAACGGAAAAATTTTCAGAGGAAATTCAAGAAAAGCACTGATTTTCTCCTGTATATATCACGCGTTCAAGCTTTCCAACATGTGTCAGCCTCATGAAAAGCTTATTAAAATTTTTAATTTAGATAGAAAGACAGCGTTGAAAGGCTTGAAATATGTGAATCTGTACGCCCTAAAAGATTCTAAAATAAGAACATCTTATACTACACCCGTAGATTTAGTAGGTGATTTAATGGAGCTGTTCTCAGCTACAAAAGAACAGAAAAAAGAAGTCTTGATGTTGTACGATGAAATTAAGAATAAGTCGTCTAAGCTCAACAGAAGTCGACCTCAAAGCATATCCAGCGGACTGGTCTTTTATTGGATATGCTTGAAAGGGAAAAATATTTCTCTGAAAGAGTTTGCTAAAAAATCTGGGTTGTCTGAGCTTACAATTTCTAAAATTTCTAAAGAGATATCTAGAGTACTGAACGATAATTAAATATGTATAAAAACGTAATATATATAAAAATGAAGTATAGATACATTATGAAAACTTTTTGGTAATGTTGTAGCCTTAAAGTATCCTGATAAAATTTTTAAAGAAGAGCTTATACAAGAAGAAGAGAGTAAAACATCTTACAAAATGACATACGATTATGACGGTGTTTTTATCTCTTGGTTGGGACGTGATACATGGAAGCTCGGAGATTACGATTTTTTTGCTGATGTTTATGTAGGTGTAGATGGAAAGATATTATATTCTGAAGAGAAAATATAAAATTGATTTCTCATTATGGAAATCGGGTATTTTTCACTGTGAGTGAAAAATTGATTTTATATTAAATCTTAAGACCAATATAAATAATATGAAGTTTACCTATACGGAAAAGAAGGCTTTCTTTGAGGAGTACAAGTACGATACTTCTCTTATGAATTTTGTAAAGAAAAACCCAGATAAACATTGGAGTTGGAAATATCTCTCATCTAACCCCAACATCACCCTTAAAGATGTGCTTGAAAACCCAGATAAACCGTGGGATTGGCAATGGCTCTCATCTAACCCCAACATCACCCTTAAAGATGTGCTTGAAAATCCTGATAAGATATGGGATTGGAAATTTTTCTCAGAAAACCCCAATATTACTCTTAAGGATGTTCTTGAAAACCCTGATAAACCTTGGGATTGGGCGTGTCTCTCAAGAAACCCCAATATTACAATGAAAGATGTTCTTGAAAACCCTGATAAACCTTGGGATTGGGCGTTTCTCTCAAGAAACCCCAACATCACCCTTAAAGATGTTCTTGAAAACCCAGACAAAGATTGGGATTGGCGCTGGCTCTCAGCTAACCCCAACATCACCCTTAAAGATGTTCTTGAAAACCCAGATAAACTTTGGAATTGGACATGGCTCTCAAAAAACCCTGGCATTACTCTTAAGAATGTTCTTGAAAACCCTGATAAACCTTGGAATTGGACATGGATCTCAATAAATCCCAACATCACTATGAAAGATGTTCTTGAAAACCCAGATAAACCTTGG
>Ga0154020_10005793_pt1 | contig 14536 bp, 9 predicted proteins | sample Klosneuvirus_201_FD_109709 | JGI IMG/M metagenome (GOLD analysis project Ga0154020, IMG submission 109709) | Active sludge microbial communities from wastewater, Klosterneuburg, Austria - Klosneuvirus_20160825_MG | ecosystem: Engineered > WWTP > Aerobic digester > Activated sludge | place...
AAACTCGCTCCTGCCACGCTCCAGCAATACGCCGGAGACAAATGGTTCGCTTCGCATCTGCCCGACGCCGTCGCCCTACCTCGCTCTACAAAATCTGTGTCGATCATTCTGCGCTTTGCGAATAAGCACGGCATTCCGGTGACGGCGCGCGGGGCAGGTCATGGCTACGTCGGCGGCTGTGTGCCATTGCACGGCGGCATTGTGCTTTCGCTGGAGCGGCTGAATCGCATCAAAGAGATCAACACAGGCGACTTCGTGGCGGTGGTTGAACCAAACGTCGTCACAGCAGAACTACAGACCGAAGTTGAGAAACTGAATCTCTTTTACCCGCCCGATCCCGCGAGCCGCGCCAAGAATTCCATCGGCGGCAACATCATCACCAACGCGGGCGGCCCCCGCTGTTTGAAGTATGGCGTCACACGCGACTACGTGCTCGGCCTCGAAGTCGTGCTGGCGGACGGCACCATCGTCAAACTCGGCGGGCGTACCCACAAAAACAAAACTGGCTTTGATCTGCATCGCCTGTTCGTCGGCTCGGAAGGTTTGCTCGGTATCGTCACCGAAGCCACGCTCAAGCTGATTCCGCTCCCGCCCTTTCGCGCGAACCTCGCCATCGGTTTCGCCACCACGCGGGATGCGCTTGCCACCTTGCACGCCATCTTCGCCGCCGGGTTCCTCCCCTGCGCGCTGGAGGTCGCTGACGAGTTCACGCTCGCCGCCGCCTACAAGCGCACGAAGAGTGAGAAACTGCGTGGTTGCAAGGCGCACCTCATCGTTGAACTGGATGGGCACGAGAAGTCCGTGCGCGGTGAACTGAAAGACTTGGAGAGGATCGTCCGTCGCCAGCATCCACTTTCGCTCGCGCGGGGCCTCGGCGCGAAACAGTGCGAAGAGATCTGGAAGATCCGGCGCGAGTTCTCCTACTCATTGCGCGACACCGGTCTGACCAAGCTGAACGAGGACATCGTCGTGCCGCGTGGCAAACTGCAGGATCTATTCCGCTTCGCCGCCAAGTTGCAGAAGAAGCATGGCATCCCCATCGCCTGTTTCGGCCATGCTGGCGATGGCAACATCCACACCAACGTGATGGTGGATTACACCCAGCCAGGCGCGAAGGCGCGCTCCGAAGCCTGCCTCGACGAACTCTTCCAGCAGGTCATCGCCTGGGGCGGCAGCATCACGGGCGAGCATGGCATCGGCCTCGCGAAGAAACGCTGGTGGCCCCAAGCCGTCTCCGCCGAATCTCTCACCTTGCATCGCACCATCAAGCGTGCGCTGGATCCGAAGGGGATTCTGAATCCGGGAAAGTTTGTTTAGTCCCGGTTCCATCGTCAGCGATCATCACCACAAACTCACCCTTCAATGACCGGGTTTTCGTCAGTTCGATCAACTCCGCCGGTTTGCCGCGCAGAAATTCCTCGAACTTCTTCGTCAGTTCGCGCGCCAGCACCACGGTGCGGTCGGGCATGACTTCGGCGAGTTCGGCCAGCAACCTCTCGACGCGATAGGGCGATTCGTAAAGCACCAACGTGCCAGGCAACTGGCTGAGGCGCGTGAGCTCGTTGCGCCGCTGGCCGGACTTGTGCGGGAGAAAACCAATGAAATGAAATTCGTCCGTCGGCAATCCACTCGCCGTGAGCGCCGCCACGAGAGCGCACGCGCCAGGCACAGCTTCCACGCGAAAGCCCGCCGCAATCGCCGCTCGCACGACGCGTTCGCCGGGATCACTGATGCCGGGAGTGCCCGCATCCGTAGCCAGCGCGACCTTCTCGCCGCACCGGAGCCGCTCGATGATTTCCTCGCTGCGCCGGGCTTCGTTGAAGGCGAAGTAGCTGACCAACGGCTTGGTGATGTCGAAGTGGCGGAGCAACTGTCCCGTGCGCCGCGTATCCTCGGCGGCCACCACGTCACACTCACGCAGCACGCGGAGCGCGCGCAGCGTGATGTCCTCCAGATTGCCGATGGGCGTGGCGACGAGGTAAAGCGTCGCGGGGGTCAAGGGTGGTAGTTCCACAGCCATGCTCGAAGCCTAACGGTTTGCCTCAGCTCACGCCAGAGCTCGTAGCCACCGACGTAAGGAGGTGGAGCCGTGCCAGCGAAGATCCGCCTCCTCACGTCGGCGGCTACAAGCTGCCAATGCGCCGGAGACGGAGAACAGGTTCACTCGTCGCCCGCGACACCGCGAGATCTACCTCAAACTCAGCCACCCAATCGTTGTTTTCCTCAGGGTCCACGAGCATCTGCTGGACGCGCCATGTCTTTTTGTCCTCGGAGGGAGCAACGTAAGTGTGGCGGGCGTTGCGCGCATTTGGGTCGAGGCAGATGCGCTGGTGATCGACGTGGTAAGCATCCATCGCCCCAGCCAGACGCTCGACGGTCCAAGGTTGTTCGCCGCTATCGGAGCGCGGGTCTGCGACCCGCAGCACGTCTGCTGTTTCCAAGCCGCTGCGGGTCATAGACCCGTGCTCCGTAGTCGTATCCAAAACCCCCAGCGCGGCCTCGAAGTCCTGTATGACCAGCCCACGCAGGAACGTGAAGATGCGGTTGCGGATCGCGGCAGTGAACGCCTTCGTGTCACGCGTGATGTCCAGCGCGGCTTCCTCGGCACCGGGCGGGCGGACTTCCTTCGACTCGACGCGTTGGTAATTCGGGTCGCGCATCTTCTCCCATTCGTCGAGCAGGCTGGAATCTACCTGTCGCAGCATGCTGCCGAGATAGAGTTCCATTTCACGGACCTGATCGTTCTTTGCTGCGTCAGGAACGGTCTGCGCGAGCACCTTGAAAACGCTGTTCAGATGCCGGAGCAGCACCCCCTCGGCGCGTTGCAGTTCATAGTCACGGATGTAATCGGCGAACGACCGGAAGTTCTCGAACATCTCGCGGGCGATAGATTTGGGCCGGATGTTCTCCTGCCCCACCCACGGATGCCGGTCGGCGAAGGCGTTGAACGTCGAGTAGATGAACTCGCGGTTGGGCTTGGGGTATTCAAGCTTCTCCAACTCTTCGATTCGTTTGTCGTATTCGATGCCGTCCATCTTCATCTCGGCCATTTTCTGATCCTTCACGCGGTCGAGCTGCTTGCGCAGGATGATGGCGGGATCTTCGAGGATGGACTCGACGAGCGAGAGCAGGATGAGGGCGTAGTCTGGTTGCTGCGGATCCACGAGCGGAATCGTCTCCAGCAGGTAGAGCGACAGCGTCTGATCCATCGAGAAATCATCCTGCAGCTCGATGTTCACGCGCAGCTTCTGACCCGTAGCAGCCGACGTAAGGAGGCTCTCGCTTGATCCGGGATTTTCAGATGGAGCCTCCTCACGTCGGCTGCTACGGGGGTTGATAAATTCCACAATTTTCCGCTCCACCAGTGAACGGAACAACTGCCACGCGCGCTGCATATGCGCCTTCTTCTGCTTCGGCGACTCGTGGCAATCGCGCAGGATCGTTTGCATGGCGGCGCAGCCATCGCCTTTGCGGCTGAGCACATTCAACAACATCGCGTGCGTGACCTGGAAGCGGGAGGTGAGCCGCTCCGGCTGCGCAGAGATCAGGCGCAGGAAGGTGTTCTTGTCCCAGTTGACGAAATTCTTCTCCGGCGGCTGGCGCTTTACGGTCTTCTTGCCGTCGCGGGCGGCTTTCCCGGCGAGCTTGAGATTTTCGATAACATGTTCGGGTGCCTGCGCCACAACCCAGCCACGGTCATCAAAGCCTTTGCGCCCCGCCCGTCCGCCGATCTGGTGAAAATCGCGCGCGGTCAGGATCACAGTCTTTTGCCCGTCGAACTTGCAGAGCCGCGTGAAAAGCACCGTGCGGATTGGCACGTTAATGCCGACGCCGAGCGTGTCGGTGCCGCAGATGACCTTCAGCAATCCCTTTTGCGCGAGTTGTTCGGCGAGCACGCGATATTTCGGCAGCAGCCCGGCATGATGCAAACCGATGCCGTGCTTGAGCCACTTGCGCAAATCGGGGCCATAGGGACTGGTGAACTTGAAACCTTCGATCGCGTTGGCGATGGCGTTCTTCTCTTCCCGCGTGCAGACGTTGATGCTAGTGAAATCCTGCGCGCTCTGCGCCGCCTCCAGTTGCGTGAAGTGGACGACATAGACCGGCGCCTTGCCTTCGGCCACAAGCGATTCGAGCGTCTTTGCCAGCGGCAATTCCGAGTAGGCGTGCTCCAGCGGCACGGGCCGGTCGGTAGAGGAAACCGTGACGGTTGGCCGGCCCGTGACGCGTGTGAGTTCGCCCTCAAAGAATGCCGTGTCGCCCAGCGTCGCGGACATGAGGAGGAAACGCGTCTGCGGCAACGTGAGCAACGGCACTTGCCACGCCACGCCGCGCTCGCGGTCGGCGTAGTAATGGAACTCGTCCATCACCACGTCGCGCACGTCGGCTTGCGGGCCTTCGCGCAGGGCGATGTTGGCGAGGATCTCCGCCGTGCAGCAAAGTATTGGCGCGTCGCGGTTCACCGAAGCATCGCCGGTGCTGAGGCCGACGTTGTCCGGGCCGAACTCGCGGCAGAGCGCCATGAACTTCTCGTTTACCAGTGCCTTGATCGGGCAGGTGTAAATCGAGCGGCGGCCTTGCGCGATGGCTTTGAAGTGGAGCGCCGTGGCCACGAGCGATTTGCCCGAGCCAGTGGGCGTATTGAGGATGACGTTCTTCTCCTCGAAGAGTTCAAGGATGGCGGATTCCTGCGCGGGATAAAGCTGGAGGCGGCGGGCTTCGGCGTATTCGAGAAAGCGCCCGAGCAGAACGTCATTGCTGAGATTCTCGCCCCGCGGGATCAGATCATAGAGGGTTGTGGCCACCCGTGATCACTTGCTGATGCCGCGTTCGCTGGTCTTAACGAACTCGACCAGATGCTTGATCTCCGGAAGCTGCGGCAAATCAGCTTCGATGCGCGCAACGGCGTTAGGAAGGTTCAACTTGTCGCGGAACAGAATCCGATAGGCCGTCTTCAATGCCGCCTGCGCCTCTTCGCTGATGCCGTGCCGCTCCATGCCGACCTTGTTGATGGTGCGCGTCTCGGCCGGATTGCCGTCGCCGATCATGAAGGGTGGAATATCCTGCACCACCTTCGAGCAGCCGCCCGTCATGGAGAACTTGCCGATGCGGCAAAACTGGTGAATCGCCACCAATCCGCCAATCACCGCGCGATCACCCACGGTTACATGCCCCGCGAGCGTGGCGACGTTCGACATGATGATGTCATCGCCCAGCCGGCAGTCGTGCGCGACGTGACAATACGCGAGGATGTTGTTGCGCGAGCCAACCGTCGTCGCATTACCATCGTCCGTTGCGCTATGGATGCTGACGTATTCGCGGATGGTGTTGTTGTCGCCGATCTCCGTGCGCGTGACGCCGCCCTTCCATTTCAAGTCCTGTGTCTTGAGACCTATGCTGGCGAACGGGAAAATCTGATTCTCCTTGCCGAGCCGCGTGTGGCCATCAATGACGACATGCGAATGCAGCTTGCAACCCGCACCCAGCGTGACGTGTTCGCCGATGACACAGTAAGGCCCGATCTCGCAACCCACACCGATCTGCGCTCCGGCGTGGATGATGGCCGTGGAATGAATGCTCATGCGGGGTTCGCGTCGGCGATCATGAAGGTGACATCGGCCTCGCTCACCACTTCGCCGCGCACTTTGCAGACGCCTTTGGCCTTGCCGATTTTGCCACGCAACTTGACCAGTTCGATCTCGATCACCAGCGCGTCACCCGGCAGGACGGGCTTGCGCCACTTCACGTTTTCCGCCGACATGAAATACGCGATCTGGCCGACAGCCTCGGCCTTGCGGATGAGCAGGATACCCGCGACCTGCGCGATGGCCTCCAATTGTAAGACACCCGGCATGATCGGATGGCCCGGAAAATGTCCCAGGAAATGCGGCTCGTTGATGGTGACATTCTTCACACCAACGATGACGTTGCCCTCGATTTTGGTGATGCGATCCACCATCAGGAACGGATAACGGTGCGGCAACGTCTTCATGATCTGCTCGACGTTCATCACGCAACCATCCTCGGCGGACGCGGGCTTGTTCAACATTTCGGTGTCCGAAGGAGGCGGCGGCGAAAACGTCTGCGCCGCGACAGCGGGCTTGCGGATTTGCGCTTGGATCAACCGGGCGAACTCGCAATTCGCCGCGTGACTCGGGCACACCGCGATGATGTGGCCGTTCAACGCGCGTCCGACGAGCGACAGATCGCCTATGATGTCGAGCATCTTGTGGCGGACGAATTCCTCCGGGTAACGCAGCGGCTCCGTCGTGAGGACCGCGTCATCGCGGATGACGACGGCGTTCTCCAAGCTGCCGCCTTTGATGAGTCCGTTCTTGAACAAGAATTCAATCTCCTCGTAAAAACAAAATGTGCGCGCATGGGCGAGTTCCTTTTCCCAAGTCTGCGGCGTCACCTCGGCACTGTAGAACTGCGTGAAGCGCCCCATCTTGTCCGCGCTGGTGCAGGTGATCTTGAACCCCGTGGCCGGGAAAATGGTCATCACCGTCTCGCCCTGCTTGAACTCGATGGGCTCCGTGATGCTGTAGGGCTCGCGACCGACGTTCTGCGCCACGATGCCAGCCGACTGGATCATCTTACAGTATTCGCGTGAACTGCCATCCGCGATGGGCGGCTCATTCGCGTCCAGTTCGACGATGGCGTTATCAATGCCGTAACCCGCGAACGTGGCGAGGACATGTTCAACCGTGTGAACCTTGACGTTGCCTTTTGCGATGGTCGTGGAGCGGTTGGTGTCACTGACGTTATCGACGCGCGCCTCGATCTCGGGTTTGCCGTCGAGGTCCACGCGCCGGAAACGGATGCCGGAATTCACGGGCGCGGGCAGGAAGGTCATGTTGACCTTGTTGCCGCTGTGCAGCCCAATGCCGGAGAACTCCACGGAGGATTTGATGGTTTGCTGCGGTAGCACAGGCCAATTAAACAATGGCAGCCGCAGTGAAGGCAAGCGGGCAAACGGGGGCGGAGGCGGTAACAAGTTTCAACTTCAAAAGGCTAGAGGCGTAGCTTTTGCCTCCGTCCCGATTCCGGCAGCGTCAGGTCGAAGAGGCAGTTGAACACGCCGTTCGTGAATCTTGCCCCACGCTCGTCCACCAAATCCCAATGCTCTTTGATCACCCCGTTCGTCGTGCTTCCGCTGATGGTCTTAAGATGCACGCCATTGGTATCGCTCATGTCAATGACGTAGCTGGCGCTCTGCTCTGGCAGCTTGGCATGAAAGGTCGCACCCGTTTCAAGATCGTAGTTTGCCGAAGCTGCGCTGAACTGACAAAGATTGCTCACCGTGACCGCCAGCAATGGACCGAAAATCTCCCCGGTGGATTCATCCGGCTCGTTCAGCTCCAATCCCAGTTGCAGCGCATGCATTCCCGGGCATTCATAGGAGGTGCTCCACGCGATCAGGCAACTGCCATTCGTTGCACGCTTACATGCCGATACAACCGCATAGCAGCCCTCGTCGCCGGGGTAATCTGGGTCATCCACCGGATCCACGAAAAGTTGAAGTTCGCCGAGGTTGGTCAGCGAATCGAAAGCGATAGGCGCTTCAAACGTCACCACCTCCGGTTCATCACCCGTGATGACCTGACGCAGCGTCAGCATTTCGGCAAGGGACAGCTTGTTGCTGCCGGAGATATTTCGATTGCACAGGAAGTTGGCGAGCGGACGTCCGTGATACACGACGACATTCGTAACGGCGGGGGGATTCTGCTCCACTAGCTTTTCCGCGTGTTGCTGCCGTCGCTCAGCGTGGTCCCACTGGAAAGCCGCTCGCCGCTCCTCCATTTCGGAAGCCATCTTTGCAAGGGCGGCTTCCTTTTGTTGTTCGAACGCAGCGACATCAGCGGCGGACGCCGGACGCGGCCATACGAGATCGCTTAGTTTGCGAGCGGGCGATGCTGCATCGTTTTCATCAGGAGCCGGTCGCGGCAAATCCCGCAGGCTCAACCGGGCGTAGACTCCACCGTCGTCAATACCGTCGGTGCTGATCGAATACAAAACAAAGTGCCCGTCATTTGCGAGGCGATAACGCAGCGGTTGGCCGTCGATAAAATCAGGCAACGGCTTAATCAGCAGGTCTGGCGAGAGCCCGACAAGACTTTTCGGATATTCACCATGGCGAACCTGAAAACGTGCGAGTGCAATTGCCGTGATGATGATGCGGCGTTCCGCTTCGGCTTCCGCGGCACGCCCGAGAAACCCAACGCCGCCGTGCTGCATGGCGACGCCAAGCATTCTCAAATTCAACATCGACTGGATGGGAGAGGAGTTTGTGGAACTGAAGCGGGGTGCATTGGTTATTCCAGGAAGCTGGCGCATCTGAAACCACGAGGTGCATTGCACGGCGTTACGCAATTCCACTTCCCGGTCGCGATAATGCAGCAACAATGCCTTCTCATCATCGTAAGTGCCTGACCGGCGGCTGCTGCGGTTTTTCAAGTGTGTCAAATAGGCATCCGCAGTGAGCTTCGGTTCACGGATCAGCTCGTTCATGGTAAGGCCGGAAGGTTCATTGCGTATTCGCTCGCAGAGGTCCGCCGCGCAGGCCCGGGCGTAGGCGGCGGTTTCCGGCAGATTCTTAAAGTAATCGACGGATTCCCATTCAGATTGCAGCCGGGCGAGACGCTCATCACTCCAGCCAATTGTTTGCAATGCCTGCCAGGTGGCATCGAAGGCCATGCGCGTGATCCCAAAGCGCACTAGATGGGATATTACCAGAGGTTCCGGCTCCCATGCCGTCGCGAGGCGTGTCGCGGCGAGCAGATTTGTCCACGCACTGTCCAAATGTTGATCGTGGAGACCAACTATGACGCGCAGGTCGAGTCTCTTTTCCAGTTCTTTCAGGCTGGCTAGATGCGCCAGCAGCAGGCTGTGGCCGGCGCTGGCATCGAGGTCGATCCGAATCGGCCCTGAGAGGATGGCTGCGCACTTTGCATCGAGGCTTGAGCGATCTGCTTCCAGCCAAGACCGCACCTTGGGCCAGGCATCCGCAGTCTGCTCAGAATGATCCGCCGGGAGGTGCTCTTGTTTCCAAACTACAATTGCCGCGTCATTGCCCAAGGATGTGCTGAGGTCAACGTCCGGTGGCCGGCTTTGCCATGGAGGTTGGGGCGGAGGCGGTCGCGGCGTGGCTGGTTTGCGGCCTCTGACGAACCCTGAACTCAGGTCGAGAATCGCCTCGCGCTTCTGTAACTCTGCGGTAGTGGTGAAATCGAAATCGGCGAGGTCGGTTTTGAAACCTTTGTCGCGAAGGGACTGGCGGGTTTTGGCTACGGCATCCGGGCCACTGTCGGCTGCGTGCAGCACGTCAATCGCGCAAGCCGCCAGCAGAGCCACCAAGGCAATCTTGACTTTCTTCGCCTGCATGGAGCCGGACTGAGTCTAAACTTGACGCTTTGGTTTCGTCAACGCCGCCCGTCATACCACGGGCTGCACTGCTCGCGGCTGCGCATGACGCGCTTGTGCGCGAACGCGGCCTTGATGAAAAACCAGAATAACTCGCTCTGGCTGTAAAGGTGCAGCTTGCGCGCCGAAGTCAGGAGCGGGTGCCGGTTCAAGATGATGATGCGCCTGTTCCTCCGCTTGGCCACCGCGTGAAGCTTGATGCTTAAATCCAATTCCTCGCCGGCAAAAAGCTCGTTGTTGAAGCCACCCACTTCCCTAAACGCCGCCATCTCAACGAAGATAAATGAGCCCGCCATCAACCGCCGCCAGCAGCTGACGCGATTCCAGATGCCGGCCCCAAGCCTGCCGAAGAGGCTGCGGGTCTCCATCCGCACCGTCGAGCCGCCCGCCAGACAATGGCCGCCGGAAATCTGCTCCGCCACGTCGGCGAATAACTCGTGCGACGGATGCGAGTCTGCGTCAACGAACATCAGCCAGTCGCCGGTGGCCGCACCGGCTCCGGTGTTGCGAGCGCGGGCAATTTGGTTCACCGGCTCGAAGACGACTTGCGCCCCCGCCTCGCGCGCAATCTCGGCGGTGCGGTCGGTGGAGTTGTTGTCGCAGACGATCAACTCGGTTTCCCAGCCGCGTTCGACAAACGCTGCCATCGCCCGGCGGATTTCGCGCAGGCTTTCGCCGAGGAGCCGTTCCTCGTTGAAGGCCGGGATGACGATGGAGATTTTCATGGCTAGTTATTTGTGGCGCTCCCCTTCGGTAGTGGGACAGGCTTCCAGCCTGTCCGCTGCGCGTCAGCTACGCTGGTTGCACACGAACCACCCACAACTTCGTTCGTCCCAGTGAACAGGCTGGAAGCCTGTCCCACTACACCACCCGCGCTTCGCCGGTGCCTTTGACGACTTCCCCGATGACCCACGCCTTGTGCTTCGTGGCTTTGATTGAGCGGAACACTTCGTCCGCTTGATCTGCCGCGACGATGGCCGTCATGCCGATGCCCATGTTGAAGACTTGATACAACTCCGCCTCCGGCACGCCGCCCTTCTCCAAGATCATCCGGAAGATCGGCAGCATATCCCATGAGCCCTTGCGAATCAGCACGTCGAGCTTGTCGGGCAGCACACGCGGGATGTTGTCCACGAAGCCGCCACCCGTGATGTGGGCGAGCCCCTTGATGGCGCGCTTCGGACCGTTGTTAAATTTCTTGAGCAACGACTGCACGAGCGGGCCGTAGCTGACGTGAACTTTCAACAGTTCATCGCCGATGGTGTTGCCAAGTTCGGCCACGCGGCTCTTGGGCTTGAGCTTGAGCTTCTCGAAGAAAATCTGCCGCGCCAGCGAATAACCGTTCGTGTGCAAGCCGGACGACGCGATGCCGATGACCACATCACCGCGCTTCACACTCTTCTGGCCGTTGAGCATCTTCGACTTCTCGACGACGCCGACGATGGTGCCGCTCACGTCGTATTCGCCCTTCTGGTAAAAGCCCGGCATCTGCGCCGTCTCGCCGCCGATGAGCGTGCATTTGTTCTCCGCGCACGCCTTGGCAAAACCCTTGATGACCTCGGTGAAAACGTGCGGCTCAAGCTTTCCCGTGCCGAGATAATCAAGAAAGAACAACGGCTCCGCGCCGAGCACCGCGATGTCGTCCACGCAATGATTCACGAGGTCCTGCCCAATCGTGTCGTGGCGATCCATGGCAAACGCGAGTTTGAGCTTGGTGCCCACGCCATCAACGCTCGAGACGAGCACCGGTTCGCGATACTTCTTCACATCGAGCGCAAAGAGACCGCCAAAGCCGCCGACCTTGCCGAGCACCTCGCGGCGGTGCGTGGCGGCGAGCATCATCGGGAGGGTCGCCTTGACCCGGTTGCCGAGATCGATGTCCACCCCGGCGCGTGCGTATGCCTTCTGTTTCATGCGGCGCGGAGTAAATCCAGAAACCGCCCCCGGCGCGAGACGAAACTTCCGGTGCCAAACGGTGTTTCTTGTTTTACATTGCTCCGTGAAACGATTGTCGCTAAATAGCCTTAACCGAATGCGCTGGCGCGTTTTACTTGTCGTCTCAGCCTGCGTGAACGTCGCGTTGCTCGCAGCGTGGCTCTCCGCGCGCAAAGCCGCGTCGCCCACTGCTGGTGAGACCGGCCTCGATGCAACTTCTGCCGTTCCCGGACGCCCAATGGTCGTCGTGCGCAAACAGTTTTTTTCGTGGAACGAACTGGAGTCGCCTGATTACGCCACCTACATCGCCAACCTTCGCGACGTTAGTTGCCCCGAACAAACCATCCGCGACATCATCATTGCAGATGTAAACGCCGTCTTCGTCAAGCGGCGCGCTGAAATCCAGCCCAGCGCCGAACAATGGTGGCGCTCCGGATCCGATCCCGTCGTCACTAGGAAACTGCGCGACCTTGAAGCCGAGCGGCGGGACCTGCTCGCCAAACTTCTGGGGCCCGACTGGGATCAGAAGGAAATGCTCGCCCAGCAGAAACGCCAAACGGGCGTCGCGCTAGATGGCCCGGTGCTGGGATTAATGCCCGACGAAGTCAAACGCGCGATCAATGCCGTTGTCACCGAGTCCCAGCAGCGCCTGGACGAATTGCAAGCAAAGGCTGCCGCCGAGGGCCGCAGGCCTTCGTCTGCTGAACTCGCCGCACTACGTGAGCAGTCCCGTATCGAGATGCAGAAGATTCTCACGCCGCCGCAACTGGAGGAATTTCTCCTGCGCTATTCGCAGAACGCCACCGAACTCCGCGCCGAACTCGGCGAACTCCGTTATTTCAACGCCTCGTCCAACGAATTCCGCGCCCTGTTCCGCGCCCGCGACGAGTTCGATCGAAAGATCGCCGCGCTCGCCGACAGCATCGACCCCAAGGATGCCGGTGTGCGTCAGTCGCTGGAAGAACAGCGCGAGCGCGCCATCAAGCTCGCCCTCGGCGCGAAGCGTTACGAGCAATACCGCCAGCTTCACGACCCCGCTTACCGCGACGCCTACGCGCAAGCCGCTGCCGCCGGTCAACCGGGCGCCACGCGCACTGTGCAGGAGATCAACCAGGCCACACAGGAAGAGTTGGCCCGCGTCCGCGCCGGTTCAAATCTGACCCCCGAGCAACTCGCCATCGCCGCCAAGCGCGTCGAACTCGAACAACTTCAAGCCACCGCACAAGCCTACGGACAGGAAGTTCCCCCGGACCCGAACGCGCCGCCCGCCCCACCGCCGCCGCCCCAACCGCGCGTGCATGTCATCAAGTCCGGCGACACCTTTGGCGCGCTCTCGGCCGCCTACGGCATCCCCATGCGCGAACTGCTCGACGCCAATCCCGACCTGCAACTCAACAAACTCAAGATCGGCCAGCAGATCGTCATCCCGCCGCCGCCAAAGCGGATGCAGTAAATTACATACGAATCATGAAGCGCGACTGGACCAAGCCCCAGATGCGATTGAGTTTGCCAGTTTACTGCAATGATTTTCTCTGCTTTCTCCTGTTTCTGCGTCTGGGGATTGTCACAGTCCTTTGTTTCCCTGGAACATTGGTGATAACCAAGTCTTTCGGGACGAGTATAGGGCTACTCTCGTGCCTCGCTGCCTTTCCAATATGGTGGTATCATTTCGGACTACCGCGATTTAAAGAGAAACGCAGCGGGCTTTTTTCCGCTCGGTTTTGTCTCTGGGGCTACATCCTCATGAGCTTGGCGCTTCTGATTGTCATGTTGGAGTTTTTGAATATCATCAAAGAAGGTCGGCCGCTTCCATTTACTCATCAACTGACTCATTACTTGCGGGTCGTCTTGCCAATTGGTGTTTTGGTTTTCCTTGTTTTCAATTTCATCAAACGAAAAAAACCAAACAATGATATCTGATATTGAAGCAGGGGCATCGAACCGCCAGCTGTAAGGCGCCGATCCGCTTCCTAGAAAAACTTTTTCTCCCTTTCACTGGATTTTGCGCGGGACGGGGCGCATCTTGGGCGCAGGTATGAAGCTGATTCTATCTACTCACAACATCAAACTCACCAAAGGCATCGAACAACACATCCTCGATCGCATCGACAAGCTGGAGCATTACGACCGCTGGGCCGTGGATGCCCGCGTCATCGTCGAGAATGACCATACCCGCGCCCCGGCCAAGAAGTTTGGTTGCTGCATCCGTCTCGCCGTGCGCGGACCCGACCTGTTTGCGGAAGATCACGACGCTGATCTTTACGTGGCCATCGACAAGGCGACCAAGAAGATTGAGCAGCAGATCCGCAAGCGCCACAGCAAGCACAAGACGGCCAAACACCAGGACGCCGCCGAACTCAAGCGTCGCCGGCAGGAAAGCTCCCGGTAATGGTGAAACTTTCGTTGCGGAATCCACCCCCAGCCACTCCAAGGAGAGGAGCGATGCGCAATGTCCTGTTCCCCTCCCTGGAGGGGGCAGGGGTGGGTTCGGTTAACTGAATCCTCCCACCAATCGAATGCTGCTCCGCGCCCGCGTCGTCGTTCCGGTTTCGCAGCCGCCGATTGACAACGGCGCGGTGTTGCTTTCCGGTCGTCGCATCCGCGCGGTCGGCCCCTGGCGCGAACTCGCCCGCGCTTCAAAGCAAAAGGCCGTTGATCTCGGCGACGTGGCGCTCCTGCCCGGCCTGATCAACGCCCACTGCCATCTCGATTACACCGACATGGCAGGACAATTTGAGCCACCGCGCCGTTTCACCGACTGGATCAAGCTCATCACCACCGAGAAAAGTCAGTGGAGCGACGAGGACTTCAAAGTGTCGTGGGGCCGCGGTGCGCGGATGCTGGAACGCACCGGCACCACCACCGTCGGTGACATTGAGGCACTACCGATGTTGCTTCCCGAGGTTTGGGAAGCCACTCCGCTGCGCGTTTTCTCCTTCCTCGAAATGACCGGCATCCGCAGCCGCCGCCAGCCGCGCGTGGTTCTCAACGAAGCGCTGGAGCACATCAAGAAGTTGAAGCACGCTCGCTGCAAAGCTTGGCTCTCACCCCACGCCCCCTACTCCACCCTGCCCGAGTTATTGAAACTAGCCACGCGCAAAGCTTGGCAACGCCGTTGGCGCGTCACCACGCACGTCGCCGAGTCGGATCAAGAGTTCGAGATGTTCATGCACGCACA
>Ga0154020_10005794_pt1 | contig 14534 bp, 14 predicted proteins | sample Klosneuvirus_201_FD_109709 | JGI IMG/M metagenome (GOLD analysis project Ga0154020, IMG submission 109709) | Active sludge microbial communities from wastewater, Klosterneuburg, Austria - Klosneuvirus_20160825_MG | ecosystem: Engineered > WWTP > Aerobic digester > Activated sludge | place...
AGGTGGTCGACGATGAGGGCACGGGGCCGGAAGCCACCGCGATCCAGCGGAAGCGGCCGACCGCCGGGCCGACGCTCGATGGCGTGACTCCAGTGCTCGAACGCGTGACCGATCCCGTCGAGCGCATCACGACCCCGATCGACCGCGCCACCACACCGATCGATCGCGCCGCGAACCGCGTCCCGCGCGCGGAGTCCTCGCTGCCATTACCCGCGCCCGATCCGACGGTCGACTCGATCACCGGCGAGGCGACGCCATCGCTGCACGAAGAACCGACCGTCGAGCCGACGGGCGCGGCGCGGCCCAAGCCGTCGTCGACCTCGCATGGTGCAGGATCGACGACGATCGGCTCACCGCTCGAAGCGCTCGAACGCGACGAGCTGTTGCGCACGCGCCGGTTCTGCGTCATCGGAGCATGCATCGCCCTCACGGGTGCGTTCTCGGTGCCGCTGCTGCCCGGCGATCCGACGGCGAGCGCTCTCCTGCTGTCGTGCGTCGGTGGTGCACTCGCTTCGATCCTCTTCCTCTACACGCGGACGAGCGATCCACTCGCGTTTCGCCGTCCCACCACGCTGCTCGGCTGGTTCATCCCCGCGGTGTGCGTGACCTCCGTGATCCCGTTCTTCGGCGTGTTTTCTCCGGCAGCGGTCGTGCTCGTCCTCGGCATCTACTTCACCGGGCTCGGGAAGAGCAAAGGGCTCGCAGCAGCTGTCTACGCCGTCTGCGCCGGCACTCAAGGATTGATCGCGATCCTCGTGATCACCCAAACGGTGCACGACACCGGCATCGTGCAGATCAAGCCGATGGCCATGCGCGATCAATGGCTCGTGCAAGCGCTCACGCAGATCGTGCTCGCCGGCACGTACGTCACGGCCCGCATCTCGCGACGAACGGCACTCGCGGCGGTCGGCGAGCTCGAGCGTGCCGTTCGCCTCGCCGCGCATCGCGAAGCACTGCTCCTCGAGGCGCGCGAGGAGCTCGAGCGTGCACTGCGCTCGGGCCGTGGTCGATTCTCGGATCAAACGCTCGGCGGGTATCAGCTCGGCGAGGTGATCGGTCGCGGAGCGATGGGCGAGGTCTACGAAGCCACGGCGCCCGACGGAAACGCGGTCGCGATCAAGTTGCTCTCGCAAGCGTCGCTCGGAAATCTCAACCACGTGCTGCGGTTCCTCCGCGAGCTGCGCACCGCCGCGAACCTCGTCGCCGACAACATCGTGCGCGTGATCGAAGTCGGCGAAGCCCCGGTGCCGTACCTCGTCATGGAGCGATTGCACGGCAAGACGCTCGCCGAGATGCTGCGCAATCAACGCGGGCTCCCCGCCGATGACGTGATCGCGATGGTGCGGCAGGTCGGCGCCGGCATCACCGTCGCCGCCGAAGCTGGCATCGTGCATCGCGATCTCAAGCCGCAGAACGTGTTCCTCCATCACGGCAAGACATGGAAGGTGCTCGACTTCGGGGTCGCGCGCGCGATCGATGCGGGCGACACGCTCACGGCGGGCCACGTCGTCGGCACGCCGTCGTACATGGCTCCCGAGCAAGCGAGCGGCTCGACGGTGGATCACCTCACGGATCTCTACGCGCTCGCCGCGATCGCGTATCGCGCACTCACCGGTCATCCGCCGTACGCCGCCGGCGAGATCGCCGAAACGCTGTACAAGGTGATCCACACGCATCCGCGCCGTCCGAGCGAGCTCGTCGAGATGCCGTCGGACGTCGATCTCGTCCTCGCGATCGGGCTCGCGAAACGTGCGGCGGATCGCTTCGCGTCGGCCGCGGACTTCGCGGATGCACTTCACGACGCGTTCACCGGCGATCTTCCCGAGGAGATCCAGGAGCGCGGCGCGATGCTCGTGCGTGCGGGCGCATGGGCCGTGTCGAGGGTTCGCCCGTCCACCGCGCGTCTACGCTAAGCGCTCGCTGCGCGCACGCGCACGGACGCGCGCCGCGAGAATCGCGGAGACACACGGTTCAGCGCCGATCGCGCCTTGGCATGGGTGGCGCAACAACCATGGCGAACCCAGAGGACCGCCATGATCAAACTACGTTCGTTAGCTTTCGCCGTGCTCGCCTCGGCAGTTGCCGCAGGATGCGCACACGCTCCCAAACCCGAAGCGCAGATCGTCTCCTCCGAAGGTGCGATCCGCGGCGCTGCCGAGGCCGGCGCAGGCGAGGTCCCCGCGGCCACACTGCACCTTCGCCTCGCACGTGAACAACGCGAAGCCGCACTCGCGATGATCGCCAACGGCGAGAACGAGCGCGCTCGCTATCTGCTCGCCCGCAGCGAGGCCGACGCGGAGCTCGCGATCGCGCTCTCGCGCCAGGCCGCGGCCGAGAAGGAAGCAACGCGTGCGAACCAGCAGATCCAGGATCTCAACCGCCAGGTGACCCAATGAAGTTCCTCACGACGCTCCTCGCTTCTACTCTTCTCGTCGGCGCATGCGCGTCGAGCAGACCGTCTCGCGAGCTGATCGATGCGCGCGTCGCGTATCGCGAAGCAGCGCAAGGCAACGCGGCGAAGCTCGCGCCCGCGGATCTCCACGGTGCACGCGTCGCTCTCGACCGCGCCGAGCGTGAATCGTCCGACGAGGCCGACTCCGCCGCCGCGCGCGATCTCTCGTACATCGCGATGCGCCGCGCGCAGCGCGCCGAAGCTCTCGGCAACGCCGCCGCCGCCACCGCGACCGTCGCTGCTCTCGAAGCGCAGCGCGTGCGCGTCCAAGCGGATGTGATCTCTTCGCAGCAGGGCAAGCTTCGCGCGAGCGAAGGCGCGCTCGAGCGCCAACAGGGCGAGCTCGACCGTCAACAGACCGAGCTCGCGAACAAGCAAGGCGAGCTCGTGCGCAAGGAAGCCGAGACGCAGGCCGAGCGCACCGCTCGCCTCGCCGCGGAAGCGAAGGCCGCAGATGCCGTGAAGAAGGCGCAGGACGCGATGGACGCCCTCGGTCGCCAGATGGCGATGAAAGAGGACGCACGCGGCACCGTGATCACGCTGTCCGGTGGTGTGCTGTTCGTGACGGGCAAAGCGACGCTGTTGCCCGGTGCGACCGCGCAGCTCGACAAGGTCGCCGACGCGCTGACCAAGCTGCCCGAGCGCCACTTCACCATCGAGGGCCACACCGACTCGACGGGCTCGTACGCGGTCAACGCCGACCTTTCGGCGCGCCGTGCGAACGCCGTCCGCGACTACCTGATCTCGCGCGGAGTCTCCGCCGACGCGGTCACGGCGACCGGCATCGGCTCGCAGCGCCCGGTGGCCGACAACAAGTCGACCGAGGGTCGCGCGATGAACCGCCGCGTCGAGATCATCGTCGACCGCTCGACATCTCAGAACGCCGCCGCCGTGAAGTAGCGATTCGCTCTTGCGAGAACGCCCCGAGCCGGGTAATCCCTAGGACCTCGGGGCGTAGCGCAGCCTGGTAGCGCATCTGGTTTGGGACCAGAGGGTCGGAGGTTCGAATCCTCTCGCCCCGACGACAAAAGACCCGCTCTTTCGGAGCGGGTCTTTTTCGGTTCGGCCTCGGTACGACTACTTCTTCTCGGCGGGCGCTTCGGCGGGCGGCGCTTCCGCCGGAGCCGAGCTCGGCGTCTTACCGCCGGCCCACGAGAAGTAGTTGCGCAGCATCGTCGTCTCGAGGTTCAAGTCGCCGATGGTGCTCTTGCCCTCGCCGGCCTTGATGGCGGCGTCGAGCTTCGCCTCGCAGTTCGTGCACGGAATCTTCGCGATCTTCGGCAGCGCGAGGAGCACCGACTGGCGCACGAGGCGCACGTCGGACTTCGCGGCGTCGAGGAGCGTGTCGGTCAGATCGGCCGCCTTCGGGCCCATCTTGCCGATCTCGAGCATCGCGCGCTCGACGTTCGCGTCGACGAGGCCCTTCTTCTCGTCGTCGCTCCACGCCTTGATGTCCTTGATGTACTGCGCGACGTTCTTCGCGCTCTCCTCGGGCTTCAACTTGAGCGTCGCGGCGTAGCAGTTCTTGTCCTGCTTGCAGCGGATCGCGACCTCGATGCGAGCGATGTGCGTCTGGAACATGCGCGCGTAGCCCTTATAGGCCTTGACGGCACCTTCGAGCGCCTTGAACTGCGCGGTCGCGTCCTTGTGCTTCTTCTTGAAGGTCTTGAACTCCTCTTCCATCTTCTTGGTCGCGGCGGTCGCGGCCTTGATGTCTTCGGCGGTCTTCGACTTGTCGTTCGTCAGCTTGATGAGGTCGGTCTTGGCCTTCTCGAGCGTCTTCTTCTGACCCTCGAACACCTTGTCGGCGGCCTGAGCATCGGCCTTCGGCTTTCCGTCGGCTTCCTTCTGCTTGTCGGCGGCGGCCTTGAAGTACTTGTCGGCGAGACCTTCGAGGACGTCGAGCGACTTCGAGCTCGTCGACAGACGCGCGAACGCCGTCGCGGCTTCCTGGCGCAGCTGATCGTCGGCGGCGTTGTCCGCGGCGATCTTGCCGAGCTCTTCCGTGCCGGCGCCATCGCGCGTGAGGAACGGGTACGCGCTGATCGCGAGGATCTTCGTGTTGAGGTCCACGCCGCCTTCCGTGGGCGCGCCCTTCTTCGGTGCACCTGCTGCTGCGCCGATCCACATCGCGCGAACCGGTGCGGCCGCGTCGGCAGCGCCGATCTTGCGAAGCGCGTCGAACAGCGCGTTGTACTGCGTGTTCGGCGACGGCTGATCGTCCATGAAGTAGACGGGCAGCGCGGGACGCTTGAGCGCCGCGAGCAGGTCCGGCGTCGCGGCGGTGTCGTAGAAGTCACCGAGCACGACGGCCGGGTAGAAGTCCTTCGCGCTGACCGGCTGGCACTGATCGGGGGGCGCGTCGCCCTTGTCACCGCAGTACTTGTCGAGGCGCTTGTCCTTGAACAGCTGGTTCACCTCGGCGTTATCGCCGCGGAGGATCTTGCGCAGCTCGTCCTTCGCGGACGGGCCGGTCGCGACGAGCGCGCGACGGATCTGCATGAACAGCTCCGGCGTGCGGTACATCGACAGCGCGAGCGTCTTCGCGGCAGCGGGATACCGCAGATCGCCGAGCGCGTTGATCGCAGCGCCGGTGACACCGAGGAACAGACCGAACTTCTCCTCGAGTGCGCGGCCCTGCTCCTTGTCCTTCGCGGTGCGCGGATGCGGCGGGGGCTCGCGATCGATGATCTTCGTGAGCGCCGTGGCAGCGCGCGCTTTCTCGCCTTGGAACTTGCCGATCGCGCGAACCGCGCCGACTTGCGCCGCGATCAGCTTCTTCGACACGGGCTTCGACGCGATGTCGATGAGCGCGTCGAGGCCGGCCGTCTGCTGCGACTCGCCGAGCGCGTCCGCAGCCTTGCTCGCCGAATCGACGGAGCGAGGGTTCGCTTCGTCGACGCCGGTGAGCGCCTCGGTGAGGAACGGCATCGCCGCGTCCCACGACGCCTTGCGACCCGTCTTCTCGTAATCGGTGACGAACTTCGCCTTCGCTTCTTCGGCCGTCAGCGGACGTGCGAGTCCGATGATGACTTGGAGCAGACGAACGGGTTTGCCTTGCGACCGCCAGGCATTGCCCAGCGCAGGAATCGCGCCTGGATTACCGAGCTGTTCGAGCTCGGTAACGGCGCGTTCTGCTTGACCTGGATCGTCGAGCTTCTTCGTCCAGGTCTTGTAGTCGTATTGGTTGTCCGGGCAGCCGGTAAGGCTCGCGAGCCCCACCAGCATGACGAAAGCCAGTGGGCGCGTCATGAGGTCTCTTTCTGATCTCTATTCGTCCTAAGGAACAATTACTTGTTCTTGACGGCGAACAGAAGGTTGTCGAAGCCAGCTGCCTTGGCGGTGTTCACGATCTTGTTGATCAGGCGTGCGTCAGTAGACTCGTCGGCCTGAAGGATCGCGAGACCGTCGGGGCAGATGTGACCCGGCGTGGGGCGGATGTTGTTCTTCGCGTCGTCGCACGCCTTCGCGAGATCCTTGGGCAGCTTGCCCATGCCGACGTCTTCTTTGATCTGCTTTGCAGCAGCGTCGAGACGCTCGTAGAGCGCATCGATCTTGAAGGTCGGCGAATCGTCGCGCAGAGCGCTCTCGACGGTCGCGATCAACTGTCCTTGATAGGTGATCTCGGACTTCGTCACGATGATGACGGGCGCCTGCTGCAGCGTTTGCTTCGACTCTGCCGTTGGCAGGTCGAGGCCGCGCTGCGCCTGGAGGAGCTCGCCGGAAGCGGAGAACACCATCAGGAGGAAGCACACGAGCATCGTCATCATGTCGACGAAGGGCACGAGGTTCAGAGAGATGTTCGACGCGCGCCCACCGTGGGCGCTGCCGGACTTCTTGACCAAGTGCTTGAACGGAACCGAGCGGTAGAGGCGTGAGCCTGCTGCATGAACGGGCATGCGGCCTCCTTACAACGACGGTCGAGCCGCGAGGCCCGCCGGGTCAGAGAGTCCCACGTCGATGAAGCCGACCTTAACGGCCACGTCCATCGCGTGAATGACATCTTGGTATTTGACCGGGGATTGCGTCGTACTTTCCGCAGCGATCTCGAGGTCAGCGCGATCAGCAAAGAACGCCGAGGCCTTGTGCTCTTTGAGCGTGGTCTCGAACTTTTCCCAGTCTTGATCAGTCGCCGTCTTCGGAATCTCTTGGAACTCGTTTACACGAGATAGTCCGACCCAAATCCGATCCGCCGTAACGAGCACCGACAACACGACCGTCTCGTCGTCCTTCTGGACGTTCGAGGTGTCGCGCGTCTTGCCCTTCGGCTGGATATTGATCTGGGCGATGTTCACCCAGACCGCGGTGACTAGAAGGAATGCCGTCAAGCAGCTCATCAGGTCGATGAACGGGATGATGTTCAGCTCGACGTTGACGCTTCCTTTTTCGTCTGTTCCTACTGCTGCACCCATGGTGGGTCCTCCTCGCTAGAGTTGAAAACGTTGCGAGGGAGGAACTACGCCGTGGGCTGCATCTGCGCGCGGTGCGACGTCACGAGGTTGACGACCTGAACGGTCACCTCGTTGATGTCGTCGACCACGTGGGTCGTCTTGCCCTGGAGCATCGAGTAGCCGAGCAGGCCGACGAGCGACGTGCCGATACCGAACGCGGTGCAGTTGAGTGCTTCCGAGATACCTTCGGCGAGCATCGCGGCCTTGTTGCCGCCTTCGTCGCTACCGACCGAGCCGAAGCTCTTGATCATGCCGGAGATGGTGCCGAGGAGGCCGGCCATAACGGCGAAGTTCGAGAGCATCGCGAGGTACGGCGTACGCGTGTTGATCTTGGGGAGCTCGCGGAGCGCGGCCTCGTCCATCGCAGCCTGGACCTCGTCGTCCGACTTGTTGAACTTCATGAGGCCGGCCTGGACGATGCGCGTCATCGGCGTCGGGTTACCCGAGCACACCTTGATGGCGCCCTGCACGTTGCCGGACATCACCTGGCTCTTGAGGAGCGCGAGGAGCTTGTCCTTATCGACCGATGCGCGGAACAGATAGACCGCGCGCTCTACGATGATCGCGATGATGATCACCGAGGTGAAAAGGATGGGCCACATACCCCATCCGCCTTTGTGGAACGCGGTCGAAATTGCAGTGAGCATCTAGAACATCCTCCGCTGAGATTGCAGGTGCACGAATCTGGTCCCGCCGCGATGTGCAACGGTCGATCCGAGCGCGCAAGACCGTGACATCAGGGCACATGCGCGATTTGCGAACACGAAACCGCCGTGGCATCTCGGGACGAGATCGAACGGGCTCGGGGCGAAATGCTACGCCCGTCACAGCAATCGCGTTCACGTCTTACATGTGCGCTTATTTCGGTGACCTACGAACAGCGCGAAACGGATCGGCGCGAGTAGTGTCGTAGGCACATGAAGCTGCCGCGCTCGATCGGCCTCGTCGACCTCGCGGTCATCACGGTGTTGATCGTGATGGTCGTGCTGCCGCCGCGCGAGATGTACGCATCCCCCGCGCAGAAGGGCGACGACGCCGCGCAGTTCGCCCTCGCGCTCAGCGAAGCTCGCACCATTGCCGATCCCACCGACGGCAACAAGCTCGGCGACTTCAGCCGCCGCCTCGGCGACGCGAACTACAAGGACTGGGCGATCGAAGCCTCCGTCGACGGCGCCGCCCACGCAAAGGGCTCGCCCACCGAGTGGAAGGCGCTCCTCGCCGCCTCGGTCGCCTACGTCGACAAGCTCGAGGTCAAGGCCGCGCTCGACTACGCGACCCTCGCGCTCGCATCCTGCCGCGCTTTGCAGGGCGGCTGCCCGAGCTGGGAAGAGGTGCGCATGACGCTCTACCAGGAGCACCTCGATGCGGGCGTCAAGAGCGGCGTCGATCCCAAGCGCGATCCCAAGGGCTTCCGCGCCGCCGGCGAGAACGCCGTGCGCTCGATCCGCCTGAACACCCAGGAACGAGAGAACCAAGCGCCCCCTACGCAGTAGGGGCGGACGCGAAGCGGCCGGGGTGCGAAGCACCCGCGCTGGTGCGAGCGTGAAGCGAGCAACCCGCCCTCGCCCGCTCCTCCGCAGTGACGTAAACTTTGGTCATGCGCCGCGAGTTGCTCGTCCTCGTCGGAGTCGTGGGGTCCGTCGGGTTGATGTCCTGCGGACCCAACAAGGGCGATCCGCATTCGCCGCGGATGCGAATGACGCCGAAGGACATCGTCCAGCAATCGACGGACGGCATCGTCCGGATCGAAGCGGGCACCGAGAAGGTCGGCACGGGCTTCATCATCGATGGCTCGGGTCTCGTCGCGACGAACCTCCACGTCGTCGCCGGCGAAACCCAGATCAAGGTCAAGCTGCACGACGGCACCTCGCATCAAGTGATGCAGGTCGCGAGCTACGACCCGAACCGCGACCTCGCGATCCTTCGCATCGTGAAGCCCGCGAAGGGCCTCAAGAGCCTTCGCCTCGGTGACTCCGATCAGATGACCGCCGGCGATCAAGTCATCGCCATCGGCAACCCGCTCGGCGTGTTCGACTACTCCGTCACCGAGGGCCTCGTCAGCCAGGTCCGCACGCTGTGCACCCAGAACGAGACGGTCACCGATCCCGAGACCGGCAAGAAGGTCGAGCGCTCGTGTCCTCCCGGCGGCTTCTCGCTGCTCCAGATCTCCGCGCCGATCTCGCAAGGCTCGTCGGGCGGTCCGTTGTTCAACCAGTTCGGCGAAGTGATCGGCGTGACCACCGCGATCATCACGGCCGGTCAATCGATCAACCTCGCGGTCCCCGGCAACTACTTGAAGCCGATGGTCACGCAGACCGGGGCGATCACGATGACTCGCTTCGCCGACGAGACGAAGGGCGAAGAGAAGGAAGTCGACGGTCCCAAGGTCGCGATCACGCGCATCGTGCCGCAGCACCCGCTGACCGTGCTCGATGGCTGCAGCGATCAGCAGATCGTCGAAGTCGTCGAAGCGATCACCTCCGCGATCGACGTCGGCGCGCCGCTCTACAACCGCGGTGACATCGAGGCGTGCTTCCGGATCTACGAGGGCACCTCGTCCAAGCTCGAGCGCGATCCGCCGTGCAAGGGCGTGGGCAAGGCTTTCGGCGATGGCCTGCTCCGCGCGAGCACACTGACCACGTACAAAGAGAAAGCGTGGGCGCTCCGCGACACGTTCGACGGATTGATCGAGGTCGCGGTCAAGCGCGGCGTGAAGCCCAGCAAGCCCTAGCTCGTCTGCGCTTCAACCACGGCAATCACTGGCCTCCGATTGCTTGTTTGATTCGAGAAACACGTGCACTTATTGGCACGAGTGAGGCTGCAGGTATCTTTGCCATCAATCGGCGGTATACGTCTGCATATCTTGTCTCACTTGCAGATCGTTCTTGAACGCCGTTCTCGAGGCATCGCAAGAGCGACTCCACTGCTCTTGCATCAGGGACTGCGCTCGAAGCGATTACAGCCATGTTGAGCCACATCATCTCGCTCATTCCCCGCTCACTCGGCCAGAGCAAACGCAGTGCAACCAAGGCAGCGTCTCGACGCTTGCTGGGCACGCTTGCAAAGTAGCTCTCGCAAGCCCCTGCGCTAGCGTTCCACAATGGGACCGAACGCTCCAGGGCAAACGCCTCGAGCTGCGTCTGACAACGGACGGCGAGGACTCGCTCGAGGCAAGGAAGTCCATATCCCGCCGCACCTGCCTTGAGTGTATCCAGCTGCTTCAACGACTCGCTGGAGTAGGGTGCGGCGACGATCTGGTTCAAGGTTCGTTCGCATGTCGTGTTCTTGGAAGCCCCGACGTCAGTTCGAATGAGCTCCTGGACGAGTGCATCTCCCGCAGGACGATCACCAGTCTGATAGAAGTACGATGCAAGTGCGTCGAGGTCGGAGACGTTATCGAAACCTGCGTCGTGCATCCATGCACGCGCAGTCTTCGAGTGAAGAATCACAGCAAGGCCAATCGCGTCGTTTCGAATAGCCTCGGCCTCGACACCTGTACTCTGATGAAAAGATGACAGAACGAGATCCAGCCCGGCTTCATTTCCTCGTCGAACCTCGCAGGTCCCGCGCACGTACTGCGAAATTTGTGGGGAGGAGGCGGCCTCCGCCTCACGAAACTCCGCCGACTCCGACATCGTGCAAAGCGATACAACGTCAGTCTTTCTAAGTCTGTGTGCGAACGGGGAATCGACTAAGTCGAATTGCTGACTTCGATCCCGATGAGGGAACAGCGGCCAATACCAATCGGCATCCTCAAGAGTATCTGGCAGGCCGGTTGGAGCGAGCACGACTGGAGGCAGCGCGGCTTCGCTGGGCGACATCACCGCGGGTTGAGTACACGCCGTCAATACTAGAAACCCAAAGCATTTGTTTGACATGGCCTTAAACATGAGGCTACGCAATAGTCATAATCGTGTTCGGAACCAGCAATGCAACCATGAAGCTTGTTAGACGAGAAACATTTACCGATCTCGTTTAGGTGAATAACCAAGCAGCCTCCGAGACAAGACTCACAGTCGACCTCTTCATTTGAAAGCGGAGGAGCAGAAGTATCCACCAAACCTGGCGCCGTAAACGTTCCCCAGTTACTTCCAAAGCCGCAATCAGTGTCACGAGCCAGGCTACCCGGATCGCATTTCGGAGGTTGCGGCGACCCGCCTCCGCCGCCTCCTGGTGGTTTATCCCCGCCATATCCCCAGATCCAATCCTGTGGCGTGCACCAACCCCACCTGTCCGACTCAGCAGCGGACCGGGTACTGGAGCTGCTTGCCGTTAGAGGAGCAGCCCCCGAGCAATTCAAGAGGATCTCTATCCTCTGCACTTCGAGCGGAATCAAGCCACTGCAAATGCACGTGTGGCGTCCAACGCCGATCATCGCTTGGACGCCACATCCTACCGATAGTCTGCCCTGCCTCTACCGGGTCACCCTTCTGGAGAGCAACGTCGCTCAAGTGGCCATAGATCACATATATTACCATCCTTGACCCCGGAACAACGTGCCGAATAAACACTGCCGTTCCATTTCCATTGTCACCAAGGGACTCGGTCACCGAAACAATCGAACCATCAGCGATCGACAACACGCTGTCATCTACACATCCTCTAAAGTCGGAACCAAAGTGGCTGCTTCTAGCGTCGATTCCAGATTCCACCCTCACAATACTATGATGGGTCATTATCGGATCGCAGGCTGCCGTCGGTCGAGACTGGCCAGGAATAGGGGGCATCGCCGAGCGGACGGTCGTCTGCCCCCCCTGGCTGCATGCAGTCAACACAAGACAAAGCACTACGGACTGCGACATAGACTATTTACACAACCAAAATGGAACACAGTTGTGACGCGCCAGCGAATCGTGCGGTTTCCGAGTGGCTATTCACATAGCGCCTTTCGTCCCCAAAATGACTCGAAGGTACCCTTTCGCAGTAAGCGCCTGTTCGATGGCAAGGCGCATGGCCAGGTCGGCGGAGACGTGGTGCTCGCGCAGTCGCTGCGCTCGCTGCTCGACCTCGAAGCGTAGTGCGTCGCGATCTTCCTCCAGCGGCCCACGTTCCTCCCAGCACTGAGTGGCAGTGCGCCAGTCCAGTCTAGGCCTGCGCCAGAGGTCGTTCAAAGCGTTTTTCATCTCGTCCAGACCTCGATGGCGCGATCACCGTCCCACGCGCACCACGCTCGATGCTCGCGGTTCTGACGCGTAGTACCGCGCGAGGTACGCCGGCCCCTGCAGGGTTAGGACGGAGTGTTTGCGGAGCACTGACAGTACGGGCTCCGCCGTGTGACACCGAGCGCGGTCGTAGCGCAGGACCAGCGGCGCACCGTGTGTCTCGAAGTCCTCGGCGAGCACGTCGGCCACGTGATGGGCGTCGTATAGGGGTACATGCCGGGACGTGGTCCGGAATGGCACCGCGCTATCGGTGGCGATCAGTGCCAGTCCATCAGACACGTGCATCGCGTCAAAGCCACGGATCACTCCCGGCCTTGTGACCACGACGCGAGTGCACTGTCGCTTGCGCTTGCGTTCGCTCGACGTCAGGACCTCGGCTTTGATCTCCGCGGCTCGACGGCGTGACACACCATCGACGCTGCGTGCGAGCGACGCGGCGCCCGACAGGCCGCGAAGGGATTCGACAAGCTCGCGCACGCGAGTCTCCGACTGCGGTGGGCCAGGTTGCCGTCGTCCGCCACGACGACCGCGCAGCGGTTCACCGGCGATCAGGCGAGCGAGCCACCGACGCAGCGTCTTGCCATCGAGCCCTAGCATCCGTGCCTGCCTCCCATCACGCGTCGTCCTCAGTCGCATCAGCACCCGCGACAAGACTGGTTTCTTCGTCGCTCGTTCCGGATCCTCGTCGGCGGTTTGCTTGGGCGGCCGCTTCGAGCGCGGCGACGAGGTCCTCGAGGATTCCGGTGGCAGCCCGCGCAGACTGCGGATGATCTCGCCCGCCGCCATCATCATCTCGTCCGCCGCCTGCAGCTGCGTCGAGAGCTTCTCGTTCTCCTTTGTCAGCTGCTTCACCTTCGCCTCGAGCTCGGCCTGCACCGAGGGCTTCGGTAGCGGTCCCGTCGTCTTCGGTTGCAGCGCCGCCACCATCGCCGCTTCCACACGGTGCACCAGCGTCTGCATGTTCACGCGCGCGATGCCCAGCTCCTCCGCCGCGCGCGTGATCGTCATCCGATCGCCGATCACCGCTCGAATCACGTCGAAGCGTTGCTTCAGCTCCGGCGGGATCTCCGGTTGTGGTTGGTAGCTCGAGGGTTCGTCCGGACGACGTTGTCTCGCCATCGCGTTCACCGTCCAGCGCAGCGTCGACACCCGCAAGTTTTCGACGCCACATTACGGCGCGATCGCGCCAGCCGGCGTCGGGATCGAAGGACTCGGCTTGGACGTCTTCGTCGAGCCGGGCGAAGGCCCGGACCCAGCGAGCGTCGATCGCCGCCCCGGTTTCCGACCGCGTTTCTGCGGAAACGCCACCGGTCCCTCCGGAAGTACCTTCTTCGCCAGGAGCAGCAGTCGCTCCAGGCGTCGGTTCTCCTGCTCCAGTCGCGACACCTTCTCCTCCAGCTCCGCGAGCTGGCGCGTCGGCGTCGCGTCGTCGGGATTCGAGCTCGCGCTCGCGCCCGGGATCAGCGCTCGCATCATCCCGACGAGCGCCTTGGTCTCGAGTTGGTAGTACAGCGGCCGCGAGATTCCGTGCTCCGCGATCGCCGTCGTCACCGGCGTATGCCCCGAGAGCACGGACAAGATCAGCAGCGTTCGCCGTTGCGCGACCTCGTCCAGATCCGTTCGCCCACTCAGCCAGCGCGGCACGCCACGTCGACGAGGCTTGCGCCGGTGATCGGTCTTCTTCGACGGTGCCTTCTTCGCGCGGGTGGTCTTCATGCGTTACCGCCGCGCTCGTAGCAGCTTGCCGATGTTGTGCTGGAGCAGCTGCAGGAGCCGCGTCACTAGCTGCTCCGTCTGGGCTCGCGTTCGTGGCTTCTTCGTCGTCGACAAATGCACGGCTTGCTTTCGTTTCATCGTCTGTCTCCTTCGTCATGGGAATGGTTTGCGATGCGTCGCCGACCTGGACGCGAAGCGCGCCTCCGCCGGCGGAAATGCTGAGGTCTTGGTCGCCGAGACGGCCGACCAGATAAAACGGCTTCTGCGGCGGCTTCTCCTGCGCCATCCGCAATGCGTTGGTCTGCACCTGGGCTTCGATCGCCGCGCGCACGTGCGGTGCCGCGCGAAAGTAGCGATCCGCCGGCACCGCACTCTCGATGCCTTGATGCGGACGCTGGAAGTTGTAGTGCTGGACGAAGAGCGCGAGACGCCGCAGGCAGTCCGCGAAGTCGGCGAACACCGTCTTACGGAGAAACTCTTCCCACAGCGTCTTCCAGAAGCGCTCGATCTTGCCGAGCGTCTGGGGATGCTGCGGTCGACTCTTGCTGTGCGCGATGCCGTACCGACGCAGCAGCTCTTGAAACTCCGTCTCACCACGCCACGCCGCGTACTGTCGACCTTGGTCGGTCAGCACCTCCTGCGGTTGGCCGTACTCGGCAATGCCGCGCTCGAGCGCCTCGATCACCAGACTCGCTTTCTGGTGATGCGCCATCGCCCACGACACGACGTAGCGCGAGTAGTCGTCCATGAAGC
>Ga0154020_10005795_pt1 | contig 14532 bp, 23 predicted proteins | sample Klosneuvirus_201_FD_109709 | JGI IMG/M metagenome (GOLD analysis project Ga0154020, IMG submission 109709) | Active sludge microbial communities from wastewater, Klosterneuburg, Austria - Klosneuvirus_20160825_MG | ecosystem: Engineered > WWTP > Aerobic digester > Activated sludge | place...
GGCCACGATGAGAGCAGCTCAGTCGCGATGCGGGTAGCTCTGTGATGTGCTAAAGATGGCCGCGTTTTTCATATTACTAAACCAACTGTCTATATTAATCATTGTTAGATATTAATGTGAGCTGAGAGATTCTGTCGTAGGTTGACGTCTACGGAGTTCCAGGTGAGGAAACCGCAGAGATGGCCGCTCGTTTGACTCGCATGCTCACCCATTCCGCAGAACAGGTCCTCATCGTTCAGACATAAAAGGAGGCCTCTTTTCATCCCCTATGACGTTTCCAGGAAGGGAAATACTATGCTCAGGTGGTCATTCTCGGAGGCACCAATGACTTGTCTGATACTCCATCCGACAAAACATTTGCTAATCTCAAAGCCATGTACGATCAAGTGCGCGACCTCGGCTCTGGTCTCGTCTGCGTCACTGTCCCAGACGCCGATTACGTGCGATGCCCTCATTGACCTATTCCTACTATTTGTGCGTCCGTATTGCAATTGATCTTAATTTTATGGCTCATCAGGATGAGCGCGCGTATGTGGAGAATCGGAAGCGTCTCAACGACTTGATCAGGTGCTCTCTTTGCATTTGCGAACTTCCCGCTATGAAAATCGTTTATATGGCGATCTATTAGAAGGTCCTCTAATATTCATATAGGGATTACTCGAAGCAGACGGAGGGAGTGCAGTTGGTGGACCTCTTCCGCGACTTGCCGTACAACCACTCTGATTTCGCCGCCAACACTGAGCACTGGGACGACGGCCTCCACTTCACTCCTGGTAACCGTCTTCTCCGGTCAATCTTGTGTTGCCGTTTTTCTAGTGAATCGGTGATTCTTATCTAGCGGGGTATGATCGATTTGGCGATCTCGTCTTTGAGCAGCTCAAGACTTCCCTCACTGATGCCTAACGATTAGTAACGACTCGACGTTGCCGACCAGACTTGCAAACGTCCCGTTCTCTATCTCCCAACTTGAAGTGTTTTCCAAGGTACATTTTGGATGTGCTCAATAAATATTGAAATCTGTTCCTGCGCGATGCTCCCCGATTCTCTCTACCGCTGACATCTTCGTAGAAGTCTCATAACTATCGGAGGCGGTCTGAATAGTGCTCCGTCGAAAAATCGGTGACTTTTACACCTTCTATTATATGACCGCGAAAATACTCAGGTCATGCGCTTGAAAGCAAATGAGTCTTCCAGGATGACCCTGAAGCTACGAAGCGCGTCAAATTGAAGCTAGCGTATATACTTGACAATCAACATTTCAATAAACGACAACTACTCGTCCTTGAGCGTTCTCTTATCGGAGGAGCGCGGATTAAAGAGATCCATGGGGACGACAAGGACATGCGGCTGCTTCTCAGTGGCCATCTGCTCGATCGCCCTGAGGCGCCGCAGCTCGATCGCCGCCTCACTCTGCTCCATCATCTTCGACGCCGCTGACAAAAACTCAGAGCTCTAACAAATATTGCAAAAGCATTAACTATTGCACGGGAACCAGTGAGGACAAAGAGATGGATACTTGATTCTCAGCATCCGCGTTGATGAAGGCGACCTTGCGATCCCTAGTCGCTTCAGCTTCCTATAAATTAGGGCAGAAATCAATAAACAGCATAACAAACCATCAATCGTCTCAAGAGGAATCGACCTTGGCGAGGGCGCGGCGCATCTCTTCGGTCTCGATGCGGAGCTCTGAGAGCTTAACGCGCTTGACCACAACGTCCCAGCGCGCCATCTCCCTCTTGAACCCATCCGTCAGAATTTTCTCTAAATCAAACAATGATATCGAATTATATGAAAAAAAGAAAAGGGGAAAAAAGCGATATGTTCCAGGGCGAGCACAAGGAAGGTACCGACAGACTTGGGGTAGTGGAGGAGCGAATTGAGCAAATTGCCGGATACCAAACGAACCACGAAGGCTTGTAAGTCTCTCGCGATCGTAGTATCCAATCCTTTGATGAGAGTTTCATTCATATATAATTGCAAGAGTTGATCGATGCACAAACGAAAGGGGAGAGTCAGAAATACCTCGCGAAAGGCCAACGTTCTTGGCGACTTCCACCTGGTAGTACACTGTCGCAGAGAGAACCACACTCACATTATCCTTTGTCATCGTTTTGAATTGCGCTAAAAATGAAATCCAAAACCGTGAAAAAGAGAGGGGAAGGGTAGAGGAGTCGCACGGGTCTCGAGCGGTCGCTCGCGCATGTCGACCTTGAACATCTCCTGGACGATAGGTATGCAGATGCGAATGCCAGGGCCCTTGGTGCCCGTGTACTTGCCCAAGGTCAACATGACGCCTTGCTCGTACTCTTTCACGATGGTCAAGAACGACCTCGAAGTCCTGTCGACGTCGAGAAGGGATAAGAACGCTCAGAGAGACCTCGCCACCACAAGGGAGCGGTGGGGGCGGGGCGTACTACAAGTATTGCTAATCGAAATAAATAAAATAATTTCCAATCATTTTGGAAGAGGATTCATGGATTAAGCGGTGGGAAGAGACAAGAGGAAAGGGCAACCGCTCGACTTGGCCACTCCCCGCAGCGCCCTCCAAATAAACCAAAAATGCAAAATAATTCACTTTTTAATTTTTTTATTTTATGCAGTTCATAATTGCAACGGCGCACGGACCTTTGAGGGCCGAGCAGTGGTCGAGGAGAAACGACGAGAGATCCTCGGATCGCCGAGACAGCCACAGCGGTCGCTCCTCGCCTCAACATCGAACAGATGGCGAATATTAGGCTTGGAAGGAGCTTTTTCTTCAAGATATGAGAGTGGCAGAGGAACTGCGCGAGGGGGCTCAGCCGAGTTTAGGAAAGACAAGACTCCACGAGAACACATAAGAAAACCGGAAACGATGAAGCCTTGCATTCCCACCCCTCTGGACTGTCGTCAAATCGAGTCATCGTCGTAATTAGTGTGTATCCTTCCGCTAAAGCGATGCGGAGCGCAGAGGAGGCGCAAGCAGAGGGAAAAGATTTTGGTTCCGAGATTGCCTCGGCTAGCAATACATTTCGCACAACAAATCACACCATCGAGATTGATTAGGGCGAGCGAAAGGTGCCAATGAGAGCGATACTAACTAATGTGAATTAATGCACAAACGAACAATGGGGCGGGCTGGGCAGAGCTCAGAGGAGCGTGCAGGCGCTGCGCTTCTTCTCTTGGGTTTTTTTGGCAGCCTTCGTGTTGCCGCCGCCGCCGCCATTGGCCGCGGCCGGCGCGGCTTTTGGCGCACCGTTTAAAACTAGGTTGACGAGAGAGTTGAACATCTCCTCGACGCCGCTGCCGGCTTGAGCGGAGGCCTCGAAGAAGGGCACGCCGAGCTGCTGGCCGAGTTGCTGCCCTTGCTCGCTCGTGACCTTGCGCTCGCTCGCGGCCACGTCGGTCTTGGAGCCGCACAGCGCCATGGGGATGAAACCGGTGCCCTTGATCTTCTCGATATTCTGTTTTGACTTGTTGATAGTATCAAAGGAGGCAGAGTCGGTGACGGAGTAGACGAGGACGAAGCCCTGTGCGTCGCGGATTTGCTGGCCGTTGCTGAAGCCCTCGCTCGGCTCGTAGTCGCTCACCTTCTGCAGCTCCACCAGGCACTCCTTGTCTTGCACGTTCAGTCTCTTGCGATACGAGTCCTCCACAGTCGGGTCGTAATTCTCCATGAAGTAGCCGTGGGAGAAGCGGATGGCGAGCGCTCCTTTGCCCACCTTCTTGGTGCCCACGAGAATGATCTTAACCTCGGCCATCGCTCCGACTGCGCTGCTCCGGCTTAGCGATGCGCACACACGCACTCTTTGCGCAATGACTATCGGGCTGTGCCGTTGTGGGGAGGATGTAGGCCGGCGCACAACCTCGGGCCGAGCGAGACGGCGCTGCTGTCGGAGCAGAGCCACGAATGTCAGTTTTTCCCCTTCTAGGCTCAGTGGCGTTAGGTTGTCCATGACGCCTTGTAGATATGAAGAGAGTATTATTAATAAATCATACGAGCTCAGACTAGCGATTCGAGAACCTCTGCACAGCATGAGAATAAAATTCTTATTATGATACCCGGACGATTTGGCCAACTCGGGTCTCGGTGACACCAAAACGTCGGCGAAGCTTTATATTATATAATTTACACGGGGAGGTATGCAAATCCGTAAATCAGACGCGACAGGTCCACTCGTTACATCGGCAGTAATTTGACCTCTCGGACTCCGAGCGACTCGAGGGTCACGTCTAGGTTCAAGATGTCCCTGCCGTCCAATCGGCAACACTTATATCTATCTTGCTCTAATCCTAGGAGACATAGAGAGGATGAGTGCAGTCCCGACGAAGAGGAAGAGGATGAAATGAACCTCGAGACGCGCAGATCTTGCCGATGATCTCCGAGAGTAAGGTCTCGGGAACATAAGGGAATGACTTGCGCGTGCCGTCAACAAAGTTGACCGCAAAGGCGTTCATCAAAATGGTGTTGGAAAGAGTTGCAGCTATATGAAATGACAATATGAGAATCTGAAGGGGTCAGGTCAGCCGAGAAAAAGGAGCGGACATCGATGCAGAAGAGCACGAGGAGGGGAGGAGGCCGAGGGAGGAGGCTTCTTCATTGGAGGCGGCGACCCGCTACTTCCCTATCAATAAGAGGTACCAATGAATATGTAGAAACTCAATCAATTCGAATTCAAGCGGTTAACCTTGGCGTCCTCGGTGCGGACAGAGGGCTCGTTGAGCTTTGAGTAATAGTCTTGAGTCTTGATGTCGATGCCTTTGTGCGAGGCGATCCATTCTTGGATGAAGGGAACTGGCTGAAAGTCATATGGAATGGACTACACCACCATACTCACATGTCAGAAGATCATATATGAGACGCAACAAGGAGCGGATCGGAAAGTACGCGAGCGAGCTGTAGGCGATGGATGAGTTTGCCCATCTGCTTGATCTTGGTCATGTTCCACAGTTTCTTGTTGGAGTCAAGGAAGGTCTCGTGTCCATCCTCCATGAACGTCAAGTCCTTCAAGAATAATGCTACAAGAAGTCATAAACAACGACCATGTGACAGCCGTGGGTCGAATCAGATCAGCGCGTACTTGGCGATTTGATGCAAGGAGGTTTGGCTTTGTCGTGGATGTCCCTCAGGTTCTTGAAGTTGCCCACCGGAGAGCACAGCGTCTCCAGCTTCTCCCAACTTTCCTCTAGTTCCGTGGAGATTTCCTACCAGAAAAAATAATTAGAAATAGAAAAAATGAGAGAAAGATGGAGCGAGAGGAGTTGCCTTCCAGGACTGCTTCATGCGCGCGACGGTGTACTGCGTGAGGCCCGCGAAAACGGCCATCAAGCCCGAGAAGTTGCGGAATGATAGAAGTTTCTGAATAAAGATAAAAAATGAGAAAGAAATCTAATCGAAATCAAAACTGAAATGTAAGCGAAGATCGAGAAGCGTACAATGGCAACGACAATGAAGTGTTGGATGATGCGACGGCGCTGCTTGATATTTGGTTCCATCGTGATCTCCGTACCGATCCACCTGTAGCAAAACGGTCAATAAACACTTGATAAAAAACATAAAAAATTCCGAAGGGAGGGAAAAGGGACCTGGTGATGCGATTGAAATGCTCAGAGATGGCGGTGAGCTGTGGAGAGGTCTCTTCCTTGGTGAAGCGCTTCTGAAGCAGCTCGCTGAAGGGAACGGCAGCGAAGAGGCGATAGTCGATCAGAGTCATCTGCCTCGCCATCTCCACACAGAACATTTAGCTATGGAGGAGAAGCGAATGGAAAGGGAGGCACCTCAACAGGATGAATATCGAGCAAGTTCATGCTGACACTGCCGAGGTCCCACTTGGTCTTCAAGATCGCCTTCACCGACTTGGACAATATTGGCTTTTGGGTTTTCTAAAGTGCAACAAAGAATACATGAGAAAAGGTGTCCTAGATGGAAAGAAGAGAGGCAAATCATTTACCTCCATCAAGGGCTTGGAAGGCAGGTTGACGATAAAGTTGAGTCGCTCAAAAGACTCTTGGATCTCAAGCTTCACTATGGGTACATTGTCCACCTTGTCCTCCTTCTCCAGAAACGACAGAAGTTTGAATAAGGCGGTGTGGGCCGACGTGTCCTCCGAGTAGAAGTCATGTGGGTTGATCTGCACCCACTGCCGCACCATCTCGATGATACTACAAGTGACGGAACAATCAGGGAAAGATCGGCACGTGGAAGAACGTGGCTGCAGTACTGGCGAGGCAGATCCGATGGGCAATCAGGAGCAAGGAGCTTGGCCATGATGGCATTCAACAAGTCCACGGCCGAGATGAAGTGGTCATGGAGCACCAAGATAACCTATTCATAGCTTCAAGATGAGATGAGATGAGAAGCAGGACAAGCAAGGAGAAGGACCTGGCGCCAGAGAAGCGGCTGCTTGGAGTCAAAGAAGAAGCTCATCAAGACACTCTTGGATGCGGCAGCCAATGACTACACAAGCAAGATGAATTTGATTGAGATCAGAGATAAGTGAGATAGAGGGAGGGAAAGACTTGATGGCGATGATGCAATCGGGAGCAAGAAGAAGCACCTGCTCCTGCGAAGAGGGAGAAACCTCCCATTGCACCTCATCGCTCTCCTTGGCAATGAACTCCGTGACGGGTTCTGGATTGCTGAGCGAGCGCGCCCTCGCTTGCTCTTGCCTCGCGGAGTCCAATGAAGCAGGAGCTTAGAAAAATCATGACGAGGATTAACAGAGGAACGGAGAAGAGAACAAAAGCAAGCGCACTAGTCTCAGTGAGCTTCGTTGCATTGCCTCCTTTGGGAACACTGCCAGGGGAGAGGTCGGCCTCTTTGCTGCCACCTGACTTCAAAGTTTGCTTTCGAAGGAGCTTCTGGAGACGCGAGTGCTTATCACCTGACTTCTACAAGCAGAAAAAAGAAGTGGGAAATGACATTGGATGGGGTAAGAAGAGATCGATATACATCGTCGTCGCGGTCGGTGTGCGGCGTGTGAGGCGTATGAGGGGTATGTGGTGTATGTGGAGTATGGGGGGTATGAGGTGTGTGCGGAGTGTGGGGGGTATGAGGTGTGTGAGGAGTATGAGGTGTGTGAGGAGTATGAGGAGTTTGTGGGTTTGAAGTGGAATGAAGAGAGAGGGGAGTAACGGAAGTCGAGGAACCATTCGGCGGGTTGTTAAGAGGGGGAAGGGAAGAAGAAAGAGTGGAGGAAGTCGAAGAGGTGGCAACAACAGCGCCTGGTGGAGACGACATGGACAAATGAAGATCTTTCTTCTCCTTCTCCTTGTCTTTGAGGGAGGGGATATGAATCGATTTGACAGCTGCTGTGCTCTTTCGACGCGAGCGCATTGCTTCCTCCTCATCATTAAGTAAACGCTACAAGAGAAATAGAATGAGAAAATCAATATTAAAACGATCGGCCAAGTCAACGAGGTACAACTTGTTTGAGGGTATCCGGAGAGACGTCGTCTGACTTGGTTCGCTTTTCCCTCTTTTTCTAAAAGCACGAATCCAATTTAAAGTCAACAAAATTGATTTTCTTTTGAGAATGAATTGACTTTCGAGCAGAGAAAATTAAAATTGCACATTTGAAGTTGAAGACTGATCCGAGGCGACGCTATGTGAGCCGTCCTAAGATGAGCGATAGCGTCAGTTTCGCACGAGTGTCCCATTAATACCAATCGAAAGAAAACAAAGAAGCGAAAGACAATGGAGGGGCACCTTGTCAATCGTATCGGCATCATCTCCCTCTGGTGTAACAACCTATAAAATATCATCGTATCAAGAAAACTGACAACCATGCCTGAATGAGTGAATATCATCTCATAAGGATGACACGTCAAGATCAAGCATCATCGCATCAGGTGAAATGGAATGTCAATAACGACAAGGGAGAAGCAACAATCCGTACTGGAGACGATTTCACTTTCGATTTGCTCATGGTGAGATTTGCATCAATGAGCGATGAGCTGGTCGACTCGGTCTGCGATTCGCTATCCTGTATGAGCGCAGTTGATGCCGTCGACTAGAAAAAGATTTTCGTTGAAAAACGAATCCACAGATCTTAGAATTCTCAGTTATCCATCACCAACATTGAAAACGAGATTCGGCGTACTCGACGAGGGCTCGGCTGAGGGCTGGAGGGAGCAGAGGTCGGCGTGTAATTTCCCGATCGCGTTCGATTGTATTTTTTCTTCTTCTCTTTTCCATCTTTCCCATCTTTTCCATCGTCCCCTTCTTCCTTGCGTGGCGATTCCTTAGGAGACGTCGGGGGCGATTGGGACTTGGGAGACAACGGAATCTTCGCGACATCGGCAGTTCTAGGTGACTTCTTGAGCGCGCTGACGAGGCCCATGAAAGCTGAAAATCATAAACAAATATAAGATTTGAAAGACTCTCATTTCGTTAAAGAGTGAAGGGAACCTCCGCGCGATTGGACTCGAGGGCGCGACAGGAAACCGTCGTCATCAATGATTTCTTCGACGGCAACGTCAACGGGGACAGGGTCAACCTGCGCCATTTCGGATGCAGCGAACTGCGCCACTTCAGATGCAGTGAATTGCTTTGTCCTTCGCTTCTCACGCCTCTCCGTGGAGGTGTTGCCGTCAGTCAACCTCCGCTTGTCCTTTATCTCTTTGACCTTGAGGCGCTCCTTGGAGTCCTTGGAAGAGCTCTCCTTTGGCGAACCATCAACCTCCTTCTCCTTCTCTTTCTCTTTCTCCTTCTCTTTCTCTTTATCTTTCTCCTTCTCTTTCTCCTTATCTTTATCTTTTTCTCGATCCTTCTCCTTCTCTTTGCCCTTCTCCTTTGGCTCCTTGCCTTCCTTGCCCTCCTTCTTGGGCTTCGATTTCTCCTTTATATCCTTCTCCTTTTCTTTCTCCTTATCCTTCTCTTTCTCCTTTTCCTTCTCTTTCTCCTTTTCCTTTTCCTTCTCTTTCTCCTTCTCTTTCTCCCTTCGTCGCGAGGTTGACGATTTCTCTAGAGGAGGGAATTCAGAGAGCCGCTTTGAAGGGGTTTGAATAAGGCGTCGACGGAGAGAAACTCCAATAACAACTATTTATATATCATGATGAATATATTACGGAATAGACTGATATGAGTAGGTTCATTCATCAAGTCTCTGCATATGTTAGTATCAACATCTCGATTTTTCAGAATTTCGAATCTTAAATTCTAATATTAATATGTTCTATGAATAGATTCGTATATCAAGATAGTAGTCGAGGGGAGGGGAGGAAAGAGGAGGAGGCCCGCACTGCCTCGGGGCGTCGGAGTTTTCTCAACACCGATGTCGACCAAGGTCGGCGCGTCGACACTGATCTTGAGTGCATCGACGGCAGAGATGGACTCCGCGTCGACCGTGATCGTCTCGAAGAGCGCTCTGTCGCTGTCATCGAGCAGTAAGTTCGGCTTCTCCGTATCATAGCCGACGCGCGAGCTCGTCTCCCACGTCTTGAGCGAGGGCTCGGATTTGGTGCGGCGGAGAATCTTCTTGTGGACGACGATGTTGTTGCCGCTGCCGCCCATGTTGCGCAGAATGTGCCGCCTATCGCAGAGGCAGCGTCACATGAGCATGGTAATAACCTCAAAGAATATTCTGCATTTCGAGTCAAGGCATGACAAACGCGGCGGGGATATTTTTTGTCCGGATTGGTTCCTCAGGTGCCTTGAGACCTCCCGAGGGTGAAAGGTCACGGCGACACGACGGCTGAGCGTCAAAAAGAGTTCTGTACCCTCGAGGCACTGGAGCAGAGTCTGATTTCTTGTCAGGAAAGGCGGAGGAGACGTTGGCGTAGGAGGGAAGAGTCGACATAGACGAGGACAGGGCATAGGGCGAAGTCGGCACAGGCGCTGCCGACGATGAGCGCGCCCTTGTCACGCCTGCCGCGCGCCGAACTTTGGCCAAGGCGGCAGGGACAGGCTTATTATCCATATATACGCGCTCTATGAGCAGCCAATCAGCGGACCGGAGTGGCACTCTACGTATGCCAACACAGGGAGCCAAGGCGGCGGGTCTAAGTGCACGAGGGCAAACGAGGAACACCTCCACCTCCACGGAAATAATACACGAAGACACTTCGAATTTATTCGTATGGCTGGAAGTCTCCGGGAGAACGCAAAGGGTGCGGGGATTGAGGGGGACAAGAGCCTTTTTCGTCGACACACAAGCCCGAGAAGTGTCCGCACCGGCGCCCCTCACCGTCTCATACGCTCGCACTGTGTCAAGAATGAGCTGACGCGAGCGTCACTTTGAGGATGTATTTCTCAGGGAGGCTCCAACCCTAGCTCCAACCCCGAAGTAAGTCGTCGTACCTTTCTTGCTGTTACTGCGCCTGGCGGACACGACAGAGGCGGTTCTGAATTTGACCGTTGGGCTCAAACGTCTTCCCGCCCCAAACGGTGCTCTCTCGCTATCACCCTGCCTTGAGCTTCGAGGCGACAATTGACTCACGATTACTCGATCACTCTATTCTCTAAAATGTCGAAATCTCCTCTTGACAAGTACGAGAAGCAGCTCAAGGTCGGCGAGGGCACGTACGGCGTCGTCTACAAGGCTCGCGACCGGCTCACCAACAAGCTCGTCGCCTTGAAGAAGATCAGGCTTGAGCACGAAGATGAAGGCGTCCCTAGCACTGCTATTCGCGAGATATCGGTGCTCAAGGAGCTGCAGCATCCTAACATCGTTGAGTACCTCGTCTTTTTGCCGTTACCTTTTTCCCGTTTGGCTCGCCCTCCGTGTCGGTCTCAGATATGCACGTTTCCGATTTATATCCCATAAACATTAAGTACTATTTCTTTGTAATACGTCCTCGGGTCTCAGTTCCTCGGTGTACTGGCGAGCGGCCGTTTGACCTGTCCGGTTCCCGCAATATGCTGACCTCTTGCTCCCTCAGGCTCATCGATGTCGTCCACATCACCCAAAAGCTCTTCCTCGTTATCGAATTTTTGGATCAAGACTTGAAGAAATACATGGACAGCGTGCCCAACTTGAGCCCAGCTTTGGTCAAGGTCCTCTAACGTTCCCTTTTTTCACAAATCCTCAATGCCCTTCCCTATCCTGATTTAATTTGTATTTTTTTCGTTTAAAAATGAGTATTTTGTCGCTATTTGAATTGATTTCTTTGATTTTCGTGAGCACTCATATTCGTGGTGTTCACCGAGGTGGTTCCCGCAATTTTCGTCATATTTGAAATGAACGGCCGACGTCGCCTTTTTCCTGACCTTCTTCTAATTCTATTTTCCATCTAAATCGTCTCACTCTAGAGCTACTGCCGCCAGCTTCTTGATGGCCTTCTCTATTGCCACCGCCGTCGCATTCTCCACCGCGACCTCAAGCCTCAGAACTTGCTCATCGACCGCAACGGAGTCCTCAAGCTCGCTGACTTTGGCCTTGCCAGGGCATTCTGCGTCCCTGTTCGTCCTTATACTCATGAGGTGCGCCTTTGTCACTTGTGATGGTATGGTACCATCCGTGGTTCCTCATGTCTTTTTGTACTCAGGTCATCACTCTGTGGTACCGCGCTCCTGAGATCCTCCTTGGTTCGCAGCAGTACTCTGTCGCTGTCGACGTTTGGAGCGCTGGCTGCATCTTCGCCGAGATGATTACCAAGCGCCCGCTCTTCCCTGGTGACTCTGAGATCGACCAGCTCTTCCGCATCTTCAGGTACCTCGAGATACAACTGCCTCACCCCTTCAGTGCTTTGATCTAACTGTTTCCATAGGTATCTCGGCACCCCAACTGAGGACGTCTGGGCCGGCTGCACCTCCTTGCCAGAGTACAAGCCCAACTTTCCCAAGTGGAAGCCCACTGACCTCAAGGCTGCTGTTCCTGGCGCTGACAGCCTCGCCATTGACCTCATCCAGGTAACACCTGATCTAGCCTGCTCTCCTCCGATCCGTCTCTGCTCACTCCTTCCTCTAGAAAATGCTCGTCTATGAGCCTGGCCAGCGCATCTCGGCGAAGGCCGCCCTCGAGCATCCTTACTTCCAGACCGCCTAAGGGACCAGCTCGGCCTTAGTTCCTTGTCGGAGCTATCCGCGCCCCTCCTTAAACGAAGTGCCTCTCTCCCTGTACATGAATAAAGATCATTTCGCTCACTCCTGTCATCAACTAGGTGAATTATATTAAGAGAGGCAGAATAAACAACAATGTAGAGCGCTGAGCCGGGTTACGACAGCTTTACTTGAGCTCGTCCATAACGAAGTCATCGATCGCGGTCGGCCACATGTCTACCGCTTCAATGTTATCCTAAGAGGCATCAGAGGGCAGAGCAGACACATACCGTCCTCACTATAGTTGGAGATGTCCTTGCCATGCTTGTCAATGAAAGCGAGGAGGACGAGCCAGACGTCCCTCGACACGGCCTTGAGGTCATTCTTCTTCCACCATGCCTCCCACTTGCCCCAGGCGGGCCACCGGTTGTCAATTCCGAGCATCTTCCATGCCATGATGGCCTCCATCTTCTCTGCATGGAGACAAACGCAATGACGAAATAGGGAAGAGGATGACGAGCCAAGGAGCGATACCGAGCGCAGTGGCTTTGTCGGGCTTGAGGTACTCAAACGCGAAGCCGTAGAGGCTCTTGAAGACGCTCTCGATCTTCATGTCCGCCTTCCACTTGTCCATCTGAGTCTTCATGTCTCCCTAGTGTAAGAACGCATGAGCGTCTCCAAACACGCACAGTGGCGAATCCGAACATAACGCACAATGGTGGTGGGTCCAGTGCGGGCCCAAGTGCTCATCCACTCGTCAAAGTGGAACTCCCACTGCGTCCTGCTCTTGAACTTGCAGGCGAGCACCATGATGGTCGTGTCAAGAGGATTGGTCGGATCGCCACCTGATAAAATCAAATGAGCGAGAAGTGGTGGGATGGGGAAGGCGAACAACAAGTGTACCGAGGTCCTTCACAAGCTGCAAGACACCGCGACCCTTAATGTCGCGGCCAGTGTTTCCGCTCGAGGAGAGAGAAATACCAATCTCTAAGACAAGATGAGATCACGATGAGATACAGATGAGATAAAGATGAAATGAATCCAACATGACTTCGAAGAAGCAATAATATATTGTGTCGCACCGTGGTACTTGTTGAAAGCTTTCTCGCAGTCCTTCTTCTCCTGAGCAGAGAAAGAGGCGTTCAAGCCGCTCGCACCAGCGGGACAATGAGAGAACTTGCGACTAAATAATAACATTCGAAATTCGAACACAAAAAAAAATTACAAGGACAAGTGAAGTAGGAATACCCAAAGTTGGCAACGAGCTTGCAGTTGCGGTAAGTGGAGAAAGCAGGGAAGAGGGGGATGTCGGCGCGAAGGTTGGTGAAGGCAACGCCCATGTCCTAAGAGAGACTCGCTCTCATCTCGCAATCTTGATGCAACGATAACAAGTAAATAGATTACCTTGCCGTTGCGGGAGTAAGTGATCCTGCGGGTGTCGTAGTCAAGCAAGACACCAATAATGTCGTTCGTGTTCCAGGACTCACCGTAGGTCTCAGCCTAAGAGAAATTTTCGTGAAGGAGAGAAGAGGAGAGACCGAGATTGTTCAACAGAGGGAAGAGGAGAAATATACAACGTTCAACGGAGGGAAGAGTCGAAAATGTTCGAGGGAAGAGGAGAAATCGACAATGTTCAACAAGGGTCATACGGCCTTCTTGGTCTCGTTCCAGTACTTCTGCCTCCTCGAGCCGTCGTAGGCCCAGCTGTTCTCATCGCTGCCGAGGCCAGTGTAAGTCTACAGGATAAACAGGCTCTGTGAAGGAGGCGACACCACTCGAGAAGACGACGAAGGAGGAGGAGGCAAAGAAGGAGGTGGCACATTCTCAGGGGCGAACACGGAAGAGCACCAACCGATCCTAGCAGTGCCACTGGACTTGATGGTAACCTAAGAGCATGAATCAGCACAGTGGAAATTACGACCACAAACGAGACCTGGAGCAAGGCGAACCTCGTAATACCAAAGACCCTTCTGGACGCTAACGTTCGCCTTCAGAGTGCTGAAATTGTAATTGCTGGAAGTGACCTGCAGTAAATGGCATCATAAAAGGGAGAAAGGAACAGGAAACAGTGACGTGGCCTCGAGGCAGCGAGGGAATGAACGAAAGACGAGGCAGAACCGGCTCCCGATCGCCTGGCTCAATATGATATATCATCCCATAGATTATAAATATATTATAAATTCGAGACAAATAAAAAGGGGTCCTGGCGCCAGGGCGAAGAAGGTGAAAGGGACGAGTCGGAGGGGAACAGGACCGCTCAAGCACATCTCCTCCCTCACAGCAGAATGAACCACATCGCATCCATTAAAATAATCAATATAAAATTTGGGGAGATGGAGAGCAAGGCGGACCTCCAGGCCATTGCCAGAGATCTGGATGGACGAGTCGTTGAAGGCATTCACCAATTGAGCCTGAGGGGCATCGGCTGGCTCGTACGAAATCACGTACGGCTGAGCGAACACAGACGACATTCCTCTGATCACGACAGAAGATACTAAGGGCGAGCCAGGCGACTCACTGAGGCGAGTATTACGGAACTTGGGCTCGCCCTCGGACGAAGCAAAATTGGCCGAGCA
>Ga0154020_10005798_pt1 | contig 14524 bp, 12 predicted proteins | sample Klosneuvirus_201_FD_109709 | JGI IMG/M metagenome (GOLD analysis project Ga0154020, IMG submission 109709) | Active sludge microbial communities from wastewater, Klosterneuburg, Austria - Klosneuvirus_20160825_MG | ecosystem: Engineered > WWTP > Aerobic digester > Activated sludge | place...
ATCAATCGTAACGTCCCGCTTGTGCTATTGTAGAATTTTGTTGTATAAGGTCGCCTGACCCGCAACCTTAAATTTTCTCAATTTTTTTAAGACCTCTCTTTATAATATGGATCACCCCCGCGGCAGGGATGGTAGCGGAAAGCCCACAGCAGCGTGGCTTATGTGTCGGGGCGAGGACTTATAGCGTACAGCCCAGCCTGCGGGCGTTCGATTTGAGTGATAGAAGGCAGGGCCGCCCAAACATTTCTATGTATTTATGCCCAAATAAACGGCCAAATCTACCTCAATTTCCCTGTTTTTAGCCGCTTCGCTAATCTTCAATAATCCTGCTTTCTACTTCAATTGGCATCATAATCTGCTATTTTATGCTCCTTTTTACTAAATAATGTAAAAAAGTGGGGTAAAGTGGTTGAAAGTGGTTGAAAGTTACTTATGTTTGTTTAGGAGAATAAGACAACCACTACAAAGTCATGACTTTCTTCACCAGCGAATATGAGTGTAAGCTTGATGCCAAAGGCAGATTGGTGCTGCCCGCGCGTATCAAAACCCAACTACCCGAGCCCGATGGCAGCGGGCAGGAGCTTGTTATCAGGCGGGGTTTCGAGCCATGCCTCATTATTTATCCTATGGTGGAGTTCAAGAAGGTCTTCTCAAAAATTTCAGGTCTTAACGAGTTCAACGAAGAGTATCGCAAACTACAGCGTAACTTTTTGTCGGGAGTAGTAACGGTAGAGTTGGATAGCAACGGCCGTTTTCTGATTCCTAAAAACATGCTGGCTTACGCGCAAGTTGAAAAAGATGCGATGTTGGTTGGCACGGGGAGCAAAGTTGAGGTTTGGAATCCTTCAATCTATGAGAAGCATCTGATTCAAGATCCAGGTGAGTTGTCTAAGCTGGCGGAGAAATATCTAAATGAATAGTTGTTGGATGTTCGATACGGGTTGCTGGATACTTGATTCGATTAAAAGATGAGCAACACGGGCAACGAACAACGAACAACGAGTAGGTATCATCAACCAGTAATGTTACGTGAGTGTTTGGAAGGTTTGCAGATAAAGCCCGAAGGCATTTATGTAGATGTAACATTTGGTGGTGGTGGGCATAGTATGGCGATACTCGAAAATCTGAAAGAAGGAAAATTGATAGCCTTTGATCAGGATGAGGATGCCAGGAAGCAGGCGGAAAATATCAGTAGTCGTTCTTTTACATTTTGTCAAACCAACTTCCGATACATGAAACAGTATCTGAAGTTAAACGGAGTAACTCAAGTAGATGGCATTCTTGCTGACCTTGGGATTTCATCGCATCAAATCGATTCGCCTGGCCGCGGATTTTCAACACGCTTTGAAGGGCCGCTCGATATGCGCATGGATCAGCAGGGGAAAGTAACTGCCGCCAAAATTTTGAATGAATATTCAGAAGAAAATCTTCATAAAATTTTTGGCATGTATGGCGAGTTAAAGAATGCCAAGACAGCTGCCAAAACAATTGTGATGGCACGAAGCAAACCGTTGGTTACTACGTTGGATTTGAAACTTGCCTTACAAAATATCACTCCTCGCGGGAAGGAGAATAAATATTTCGCCCAGGTGTTTCAAGCACTACGCATCGAAGTAAATCAAGAGATGCAAGCCCTTGAAGATTTTTTGCACCAATGTGGCGATGTGATGAAAACTGGTGGGCGATTGGTGGTGATGAGCTATCATTCGTTGGAAGACAGAATGGTGAAGAATTATATAAACACGGGAAAGGTGTTTGGGGAACTGGAAAAAGATTTTTACGGAAACCCCATCAAACCTTTTCAATCAATAAACCGAAAGCCAATCGAGGCTTCGGAAGAAGAAGTAAATGAAAACAAACGTGCCCGAAGCGCGAAGCTAAGGGTAGCAGAGAAAATATAATATCTCTAACCCTCTCCTTGGGAGGGGGCAGGGGTGAGGTAATAAAGGGTGAGGTAATAACGGGTGAGGTTATGGCAGATAATACATTTAGAATACAACCATCGACACGCGGAAACGAATCGCGCATAAAGCCAACGGCTCCGGGTCCTAGTATTTTCTCGGGTCTGGAAAAGAGATTGAAACTTGAATCGTATTTCGAGGAAGGATTTCCAGTTCAATATCTTCCAAAGATACTCTTTGCAGTGTTGCTGAGTTTACTCTATATAAGTAACACACATCATGCAGAGAAAGCAACCCGAAAAATTGACAAGCTGCAAACGGAGGTGGAAGATTTGCGCGCAGACTATACCACATTGAAAGCGGACATCATGTATGCGAGTAAGCAAAGTGAAGTGGCTAGAAGAGTAAAAGATTTGGGATTGAGAGAAAGCATAAATCCACCCTATAAACTGGTCGTAGAGAAAGGTGAATATTAAAAAATCCATATTAGTAAGAGTGCGCGTTGCCTTTTTATGTGTGATGGTGTTTGCTGTTTGTGTAGCAGCAAAGATTAGTCACATTCAGTTTGTTGATGGAGATAAGTGGGAGAAGATGAGTGAAGAAATCAACTTCGACTATAAAAAAATAAAAGCAACCCGTGGCAATATTTACTCTGACAACGGAAGCTTGCTGGCTACAAGCCTACCTTTTTATAAGGTGGCCATAGACCCCACATTAGCTAAGAGCGAAATTTTTAAATCAGGCATCGATTCGTTGGCTATGATGTTGTCGAGATATTACAAAGACAAATCAACAGCCGAATACAAGCAATTAATAAAGGACGCGCGTGTAGCGGGAAAGCAATACGTAGTGGTTAATCGCAAGCAAATAAACTATCAGGCAAAAAAGGAAATGATGAGGTGGCCCATTTTCCGCGAGGGCCGCTATCGAGGTGGCGTAATCTTTGAGAAGATTGATGTTCGATACAGGCCTTTCTCAAACCTTAGCCGAAGAACCGTTGGTTTTGTTAATGAAGATGGCAAGGGTGCGGGACTCGAATATAGTTTTGATGATGTGCTGAGCGGCCAGGATGGCGAAGCACTCTTTCAAAAAATTGCAGGAAGTACCTGGAAGCCTGTGTTTGATGGCAACAATGTAAAGGCAGTTAACGGGTTAGATATACATTCCACTATTGATATTAATCTTCAGGATGTAGCGGAGACTTCTTTATATCAGGCCATGAAACGACATAATGCCGATGAAGGTACCGTAGTGGTGATGGAAGTAAAAACAGGATACATCAAAGCAATTTCAAATTTAAGCAGCGATGGCCATGGCGAATTTTACGAAAAGTTTAATCACGCGGTAGGTGGATCAATGGAACCGGGTTCAACCTTTAAACTCGTTACCATGATAGCGCTTTTGGAAGACACCAATCTGGAGCTGACGGATAGCATTAATACGGGTAACGGAGAATACACATTCTACAATCGTAAAGTAAGAGATCATCACGAAGGGGGCTATGGTAAAATTACAATTCAACAAGCCTTCGAGCTATCATCGAATGTGGCCATGGCGAAATTGACTGATAAATATTTTGGAACCAAGCCTTCAAAATTTTTGGCTCATGTCGATGCTTTAAAATTATCCAAGCCATTAGGTTTACAAATTAGTGGAGAGGCTTATCCTAAAATTACGCGACCTACCGATAAAGGTTGGAGTGGCATAACCTTGCCCTGGATGGCTTACGGGTATGGTTTAGAGATTACACCCTTGCATACACTTACCCTTTACAATGCAGTGGCTAATGATGGCATAATGATTAAGCCTGTATTTGTAACAAGCGTAAGTAAGGCCGATCGTATTAAGCAGGATTTTGAAGCTGAAAAAATGACTGGAAAAATTTGTTCTACCAAAACATTAAATCAACTCCGTCTTTTATTGGAAGGCGTAGTGGACAATGGTACAGCACAGAATCTAAAAAACTCTAATTATCGGATTGCTGGTAAAACAGGTACTGCGCAAATTCTTGAGAACGGTCGGTATGAGAAGAGATACATTACTTCATTCGTTGGTTATTTCCCTGCCAATGCGCCTAAGTATTCTGCTATTGTGCTGATTAAAAATCCACGCGGGTATTATCAGTACGGTAGCAATGTGGCGGGTCCGGTGTTTAAAGATATCGCTGATAATATTTATGCACGTGATCTTAATTTGCATGTGGCCATGGAGAAGACCAAGACGATGGAGTTGGGTGTCTTTCCCGTCATACGAGCTGGAAAGCAGGATGAGCTTACTATGCTAAGTAATGAATTAGGTGTTTCAAATCATACGGCTACTGAGGAAGAATGGATTAAGGCCGCAAAAAGTGGCAGCAGTGTAGTTTGGAAAAAGAACGCGATAGTTAAAGATCAGGTACCGGATGTAATGGGAATGACTTTTCGTGATGCTATTTATCTTTTGGAGAGATCGGGACTACGCGTTTCGTTTGAAGGCAAAGGTCGCGTGAGTACTCAATCGTTATTACCGGGAACCCGAATTTCAAAAGGAGCTATCATTTATTTGCGATTAAGTTGATGGCAGAACTAAAAGACATATTATATAAAGTACCCATCACTGCTACTTCCGGCAATATGAATGCGGAGGTTAAGGGAATTTGCTTTGACTCGCGCAAAGTTCAGCCGGGTTATCTATTTATCGCAGTAAAGGGTACACAATCCGATGGCCATGAATTTATAACCAACGCCTTGGCGAGTGGTGCTGTAGCGATAGTGGTGGAAAAACTTCCTGAAGCTATATCGGACAAGGTATCCTATGTTACCGTCAAGGATAGCGCCAAAGCTTTGGGAGTTATTGCTTGTAACTTTTATGGAAACCCTGCTTCCAAATTAAAACTGATCGGGGTAACCGGAACGAACGGAAAGACCACCGTGGTAACCTTGTTGTTCAAACTTTTTACGTCACTGGGCTATCGCTGCGGAATGTTATCCACAGTTGTTAATAGAATTGTGGATAAAGAGATATCCGCCACCCATACTACACCCGATCCCATTCAGATCAACGAAATGCTGGTTAAGATGCTTGAAGAAAAGTGTACGCATTGTTTTATGGAGGTGAGTTCGCACGCAGTGGTACAAGGAAGAATTGAAGGTTTGCAATTTACGGGTGGTCTATTCACCAACATCACACACGATCATCTTGATTACCATCACACGTTTGAAAGTTACATCCGGGCAAAGAAGGGTTTTTTCGATGCCTTATCATCTAATGCCTTTGCTCTGGTAAATGTGGACGATAAGCGGGGCATGGTCATGCTTCAAAACAGTAAAGCCAAAAAGCAAACCTATGGCCTCAAAAAGATGGCCGACTTCAAAGGAAAAATCATTACCAATTCTATTGAGGGTCTTGAATTGGAAGTTGGTGAACGAAGCGTGTGGTTTAAATTAATAGGCGATTTTAATGCTTACAACTTATTGGCTGTATACGGTGCTGCTTGCTTATTGAATGAAGATCCGGAATTAGTCTTGATGCGCTTATCGGCACAAACCGGTGCGGCAGGTCGCTTCGAATTGGTTATGCCCGGATCAAAATTTACTGCTATCGTAGACTACGCGCACACGCCCGATGCACTTAAAAATGTTTTGGAAACAATCGAAAATTTTCGTTCTGGTGCTGAGCAGGTAATTGCCGTGGTCGGATGCGGGGGTGATCGCGATCGTACTAAAAGACCACTGATGGCTGCAATTGCTTGTAAGTATTCAAGCAAAGTGATTTTTACTTCTGATAATCCACGGAGTGAGGACCCCATGGAAATAATTCGTGAAATGCAAAAAGGAGTTGGCCCCACCGATGCTAAGAAAACATTGGTGATGGTTGATCGGGAAGAAGCAATAAAAACGGCTTGCATGATGGCGAAAGAGAAGGACATTATTTTAGTGGCAGGAAAAGGCCATGAAAATTATCAGGAGATTAATGGAGTTAAGCACCCATTTGATGATAAGGAAGTTTTAGAAAGAATGTTAAAAATGTTCTCTAACTAATGCTGTACTACTTCTTCGACTATATCGAAAAGAATTTTGACTTACCGGGAGCAGGCTTGTTCCAGTATATTTCTTTTCGTGCAGGTGCCGCAGCCGTGTTGTCGTTAATTATTACCATCACGTTTGGTCAACGGTTAATCAATTATTTAAGGAAGAAGCAAGTAGGCGAGGAGATTCGTGATTTAGGTTTGGAAGGTCAGATTCAAAAGAAGGGAACGCCAACCATGGGTGGCTTGATCATTATAGCAGCCATTTTAATTCCAACGTTATTAATGGCCAGGCTTGATAATGTATATGTGATTTTACTTATCGCCACTACCCTTTGGCTGGGGCTGATCGGTTTTATAGATGACTATATCAAAGTTTTTAAAAAGAATAAAGAAGGATTAGCCGGTCGATTTAAAATTGTTGGTCAGGTGACGATCGGTTTAATTGTTGGGTTAACACTTTTCTTTAGTGATAGTGTAGTGGTTCGTGAAGTGAAGCCGGCCACCACTGCGAGTCTTCAGATCATGCAACCTGAATCTGGTATCCGATTGGAGTATCGTGATGTTAAGTCAACTAAAACTACGGTTCCTTTTATAAAGAATAATGAGTTTGATTACGGTAACCTTATACCTTGGGTAGGTAAGAATTATACCTGGATTATTTATACACTCGTTGTTATCGTAATTATTACTGCGGTATCTAATGGTGCGAATATTACCGATGGTATTGATGGTCTGGCTGCAGGCACCTCGGCTATCATTGGATTAACGCTGGCGATTTTTGCCTACCTCTCCGGCCGTGTTGACTTTAGTTCGTACTTGAATATAATGTATATCCCCAACCTGGGTGAACTGGTAATTTTCTGTACCGCCTTTGTGGGAGCTTGTTTGGGATTTCTTTGGTACAACGCATATCCGGCACAAGTTTTTATGGGCGATACCGGCAGCTTGGCCTTAGGGGGTATTATTGGTGTACTTGCTTTTGCTGTGCGCAAGGAATTATTGATTCCGGTGTTGTGCGGAATTTTCCTTATAGAAAACATCTCCGTCATCGTGCAGGTATCGTATTTCAAATACACGAAACAAAAATATGGAGAAGGCAGGCGCATTTTATTGATGTCGCCTTTGCATCATCATTATCAAAAGAAAAATATTCACGAATCTAAAATTGTAACCCGGTTTTGGATTGTTGGTATTCTGTTAGCGATTTTGTCACTAGCCATGTTAAAACTGCGATGAAGAAACGAATCGTAATCTTAGGAGGAGGCGAGAGCGGAGTAGGTGCTGCAATTCTAGCGAAAGCGAAAGGCTTTGACGTGTTCGTTTCGGATCAGGGAAGTATTAAAGAAAGATATAAGACTGAGTTAAGAAGTGAGTTAATTCCTTACGAAGAAGGACATCATTCTTTAGATTTTATTTTGAATGCGCAATTGATTATTAAGAGCCCGGGTATTCCTGATAAAGCTGAAATAATTCATTCCGCAAAATCAAAAGGCATTGAAATAATTGATGAATTGGAGTTTGCTTTTCAATACCTGAAGGGAAAGGTAATTGCGATAACCGGGACAAACGGAAAAACGACAACGACTTTATTAACCTATCATTTACTAAAGAATGCAGGGTTTAATGTTGCCTTGGCAGGAAACGTAGGTGAAAGCCTCGCCCGAAAAGTTGCAAAAGAAAATCACGATTGGTATGTGGTTGAAATTAGCAGCTATCAATTAGATGGCACGGTTACATTTCACCCTGAGATCGGAATCCTTTTAAATATTACGCCCGACCATTTGGATCGCTATGAGTATAGAATGGAGAATTATATAAACTCCAAGTTCCGGTTGATCCAGCAAATGACGGCAAAGAATACATTTATATACTATGCGGATGATTCTATAACAGGCACTGAAGTTTCAAAGCGCAAAATAGAGGCAAGCAAAATACCTGTTTCCTTAAAAGATAAATCAACCTTGGCTCATTATGATGGTGTGCAGATGGTTTTCGATTTAAGTTCACAACACTTTACTATCACACAAGCAGATACAACCCTGAAGGGACCTCATAACCTGATCAACACCTTGTCGGCCGTAACAGCCGTATTTTTAGCAGGTGCTGATTTGGGTTCTATTCGATCAGGATTGAAAAGTTTTAAAAATGCACCGCATCGGTTGGAATCAGTTGCATCTATCAAAGGGGTTGAGTTTGTCAATGATTCGAAAGCTACCAATGTCGATTCAGTTGTGTATGCATTAGGAAGTTATACGCAGCCACTCATTTGGATTGCCGGAGGTATCGACAAAGGGAATGACTATAACTTAATTAAGGAAGCGGTATCTAAAAAAGTAAAGGCATTAATCTGTCTTGGCAAGGACAACGATAAATTGAAATCATTCTTTGAAAGCATAGTAGGCGATGTTCAGGAGACTCAAACTGTGAAAGAATTGGTGCGTATGGCACTAAAGGCTGCTAAAGAGGGAGACGTGGTTTTGCTTTCGCCAGCTTGTGCCAGTTTTGATTTATTTAAAAATTATGAAGATCGAGGCGATCAGTTTCGGGCAGCTGTATTGGAATTAAAAGAGGAAGTTGAGCAAGTAGGTTTTATAAAGAGTTAACAGAGATGGAAAAATTTAAAACATGGGCTGACAAAAACCTTCAAGGCGACCGGGTAATCTGGGCTGTGGTTTTTGCCTTATCGCTAATCAGCATCCTCGTTGTTTATAGTTCGATTGGTACGTTGGCGTTTAAGCGATCATCGAGTCCGGAGTCGTACCTGATTAAACATACGTTCATGGTATTTCTGGGATTAGCGGCCATGTGGTTTGCACATAAAATTGATTATAGATATTATTCTAAGATCTCGCGATTAGCTTTATGGATTAGTGTTCCCTTGTTGATTTATACATTTACAAATGGAACAACCATCAATGATGCAGCACGCTGGATTACTTTACCATTTATAAACCAGTCTTTCCAACCTTCTGATTTTGCGAGCTTGGCGTTGATCATCAACCTGGCTAGTATGCTCAGTAAAAAGCAACAGAATATTGAGGACATAAAGGAATCACTAATTCCTATGCTTATTTGGTGCGGAGTAATTTGCGGATTAATAGCTCTTACTAATTTATCGACAGCAATTCTGCTTTTCTCAACCTGTATGCTGGTGATGTTTATTGGCCGGGTGCCTGTAAAATATCTTGCCATGCTTGTATTAGTAGGTTTGCTAGCGGGTGCAGTTGCTTTGAAGTTTGGTGTTCGCGGTGAGACGGCTAAAAACAGGATCATGAGTTTTGTTCAGGGAACTGAACTTCCCTTTCAAGCTAAGCATGGAATGATCGCAGTTGCTACCGGTGGAATTTTTGGTAAAGGCCCGGGGAACAGCGAACAACGAAATATTTTACCTCATCCATACTCAGATTTTGTATATGCTATTGTGATTGAAGAGTATGGATTGCTAGGAGGCATTACCGTACTTATTCTATATCTCATTCTGTTACACAGAGGAATGAAAGCCGCCTACAATAGTGAGCGAGCTTTTGGCGGTTTACTTTCTGCAGGCTTAAGTTTTGATCTCGTTTGTCAGGCCATGGTGAACATGGGTGTTGTGGTTGGCTTGGGTCCAATCACGGGGCAACCGTTGCCATTGATCAGTATGGGTGGAACAGCTATGGTATTTACCGGTTTATCAATAGGAATTATTTTGAGTGTTAGTCGTGGAGAGCGCGAAGAAAACTGGGGGCAGAAAACAGCAAGCGAAGAACTTAGAATGAAAGAGAAAAATATGGATGCGAAAGCAGCTTAATAGATTTTGAAAAAAACTAGACCATATCGATTAATTATTAGTGGAGGCGGAACAGGCGGCCATATTTTTCCTGCATTGGCTATAGCGAATGAATTTAAAAGTCGGTATGCCGATGCTGAAATTCTTTTTGTGGGCGCCAAGGGAAGAATGGAAATGACGCGCGTGCCGGAGGCTGGTTATAAAATTATTGGGCTTTGGATAAGTGGCCTTCAGCGTAAGCTCACTTTTTCTAATCTTTTATTTCCATTGAAACTGGCGTCAAGTTATTTCAAGGCGCGCAGTTTGGTTAATAAGTTTAAACCCGATTTTGTAGTGGGTACCGGTGGATTTGCCAGTGGACCAATTCTATTAGCGGCAACCAGCAAAAAAATACCGGCACTCGTTCAGGAACAAAATTCTTACGCGGGCCTTACGAATAAAAGATTAGGTGATAAAGTGCAACGGGTTTGTGTTGCCTACGCGGGTATGGATAAATATTTTCCAAAGGATAGGATTGTGTTAACGGGTAATCCGGTAAGGAAGGATATTAGTAGTCTTGATACGAAACGTGAGCAAGCCAGCAATCATTTTGGCTTATCCTCTCAAGGAAGAACCCTACTTATTTTGGGTGGAAGCCTGGGAGCCCGCACCATCAACGAAAGTATTTTAGAAGGAATTGATAAACTTATTGATTCGCAGGTACAGGTAATCTGGCAGACAGGAAAGTTTTACTACGAAAGTGTTAAAGCGCAGGTTGCCAATAAAGATTTGCGAAAAATTCGAATTCATGATTTCTTAAAACAAATGGATTTAGCCTATGCGGCCTCGGATGTAGTGATTTCCCGGGCTGGAGCTTTATCAATCTCTGAAATCTGCCTGGCAAAGAAGCCATGTATTCTTGTGCCTTCCCCTAATGTGGCCGAAGATCACCAAACCAAAAATGCGATGACGTTGGTGGGTGAAGGGGCTGCGGAAATGATTACCGATCGCAACGCAAAAGAATTATTGGTGAGCGAGTCACTTAAACTGGTTTACGATCTTCAGCGGTGTGAATCTTTGAGTAATTGCATTGCGCCTTTAGGTCGACCCAGAGCAACAGAAGATATCGTTGATGAAATTGAAAAACTGATTGTTAAGAAATGAAGTTAGATCAATACGATAGTATATATTTTTTAGGCATTGGCGGAATAGGCATGAGTGCTATTGCTCGTTGGTTTAAGCACAAAGGCTTGCGTGTAGCCGGTTATGATCGCACCCCAACTCCGTTAACGCATGAGTTGATTGAGGAGGGAATGGAGATTCATTTTGATGACAAGATTGAATTTATACCCGGTTACATCAGCAAAGAGAAAACGTTAGTGATCTTTACTCCTGCCATTCCCAAAAATCATGTAGAACATAATTACTTAAAGAATTCTGGGTTCACGATTCTAAAACGATCTGAAGTTCTTGGGCTCTTGACAAAAAATTATAAAACTATTGCAGTCGCTGGTACGCACGGCAAGACGACCACTTCTTCACTCATTGCACACATTTTGAAATATGCCGGAAAAGATATGGTGGCATTTCTGGGCGGTATTACTACGAACTACGAGTCGAACCTGATTATGCATGGGGAGGTGAACGATAACACTTTGGTAGTTGCTGAAGCCGATGAATTTGATCGTTCATTCCTACAATTATTTCCGCACACGGCAGTAGTTACTTCTGCCGATGCTGATCATCTGGATATTTATGGAGATCATCTTCACATGCTGAGTTCCTATAAGGAATTTATTAGCCAGATACATGATAAAGGCAATCTCATTATTCATGAATCGATCGGCTCGCTGGCCGATGAGGTTAAACATATCAATAAAGAAACATATGGCATGAGCCGGGGGCAATTTTTTGCCGGCAATATAGTTCCGATTAGTCGGGACGGATTTTTTGAATTCGATCTGCTGGGCTTTGCTCATAAGATTGAGAAGATAAAGCTCGGTGTCCCCGGTTTTCATAATATGGAAAATGCCATCGCGGCAACGTTGGTAGCATTAAAGTTTGGGATTGACGAAAAAACAATCCGCGAAGCGCTTGCTTCCTTTCGGGGAGTTAAGCGAAGATTCGAATACATCATTCGCACGGACAAATTGATTTACATCGATGATTATGCTCATCATCCGGCAGAGATTGAAGCATTTCTAAAATCGTTGAAGGAAATGTATATCGGTAAAAAGATAACCGTAATCTTTCAACCGCATTTGTTTACACGCACCCGCGATTTTGCTGAAGGGTTTTCATCAAGCCTTAGTTTGGCGGATGAATTGTTGTTGATGGACATTTACCCAGCACGGGAAGAACCCATTGCGGGTGTAACCTCGGATATGCTTTTTGAGAATATAAGCAGTAAGAAAAAAGTACGATGCAATAAATTAAATCTAATGCAAACCTTAGCCGGCATGGACATAGAAGTGCTGGCTACCGTTGGAGCTGGAGACATTGATACGTTTGTAAAACCCATTAAAGAATTGTTAAGCAGCCGATGAAATGGAAATTAGACATTCGTAAAGAGATAAAGGTAGCGGTGGCGTTACTGGCCATTTCCTTTTTGATTGCATTCAGCTCACGCAAGCAAGATGGAATAGTCTGTAAGGACATTGTGATTGATCTTGAAAATATTCGGGAAAATCATTTTTTAGATGAAGCCGATGTTTTAAAACTGGTAGAAGGTAGTGGGCAGAAAATAATAGGAACAAGTCTCGATTACATCAACCTAAAATCAATTGAGACAAAGCTCAAGTACGACAAACATATTTTGGATGCCGAGTTATTTGGAGACCTGAAGGGAAATCTGATTGTGAGTGTTGAATTAAGAAGACCCATTGCCCGCATTGTTCGCGAAAATGCACCCGATGCTTACATCGCGGAGGATGGCGTAATCATGCCTGTTTCAGAAAAGTATAGTTCGCGCGTGGTCTTGATCAGTGGAGGATTTACAAATCAATTGATTGAAAGTGAGGATTTGACAAAACTGGAAGAAGGGAAACAATTGCTTGATATGATCGAATTTATTTCAGACGATAAATTCTGGAAAGCTCAGGTTGCGCAAATAGATATTAATAGCCAGGGTAAGATTACTATTCTTCCGCAGATAACGGGCCAGCGGGTTGAGTTTGGAAAAGCAGAGGGCTATGAAGCTAAGTTCAAAAAGCTAATGATTTTTTATAAGGAGATTCTTCCGCAGCGTGGCTGGACCCGTTACGAAAGAGTAAATCTGGAGTATGATGGACAAATAATTGCAGAATAACTTATTAACGTATAACTAAAAAAATATCAAACAACCACTAATAATCTAAGCATCATGGAAAAGGAAAAAATAGTAGTAGGTCTGGATATTGGTACAACCAAGATCTGCGCCATTGTAGGTCGCAAGAATGAATTCGGAAAACTTGAAGTGCTCGGTATGGGCAAAGCTGAATCTGAAGGTGTGATCAAAGGTATTGTAACCAACATTGACAAAACGGTATTCGCCATCGAGAAGGCTGTAAAAGAAGCCAGCGATATGTCGGGTATCGACATTGGCGTAGTGAACGTTGGTATTGCAGGCCAACACATCCGAAGCTCTATTCATCACGGAGGTATAACCCGCAGTTCTAAAGATGATGAGGTAAGCATTGAAGATGTAAACCGACTCACTGAAGATATGTACCGCATTGTTATTCCTCCTGGAAGTGAGATTATTCATGTAATGCCGCAAGACTATATTGTGGATTACGAAGAGGGCATTAAAGATCCGGTAGGGATGAGTGGTGTAAGACTGGAAGCCGACTTCCATATTATTACCGCACAAACCAGTGCTATTAATAATATTAATAAGTGCATTCGCAGAGCCGGTCTCGAAATTGAAGACTTGATTCTTGAGCCCTTGGCATCCAGCTTGGCCGTGTTAAGCGAAGAAGAAAAAGAAGCCGGTGTTTGCCTGATCGATATTGGCGGTGGTACCACAGACATTGCGATTTTTCACGATAACATTATCCGCCATACAGCGGTAATTCCTTTTGGTGGAAACATTCTGACCAACGACATCCAGCATGGGTTAATGGTAATGGCAAAGCAAGCCGAGCAATTGAAAACTCGTTTTGGTAAAGCAATTGCTGAAGAGGCAAGCCCGAACGAAATCGTTTCGATACCGGGAATCAGAAACAGAACCGCCAAAGAAATCTCAGTAAAAAATCTTTCAAGCATTATTCAGGCGCGCATGGAAGAAATTATTGAGATGACACATATCGAAATTATTAATTCGGGATTTGAAAATAGGTTGGCAGGAGGCATTGTCATTACGGGTGGTGGAGCTCAACTCAGTTGCCTTAAGCAATTAGTGGAGTACATGACCGGTATGGATGCACGCATCGGTTATCCAAACGAACATTTAGGAAAGAGTAAGATGGAGGCAGTAAAGAGTCCCATGTATGCCACTTCCGTAGGTCTGGTATTATCCGGTTTCCGTTCACTGGACGAGCGTGAGGAGCGTTATAAAGAAGCTAAGAGTTTACAAAAACCGGTGAAGGTTAAGAAGGAGAAAATGAATCCAGCTTCTGATTTTTTCACCAGCATCTTGAATAAAACAAAAGGTCTCTTAATTGATGACCTTGACGAAAAAAATGAATATTGAAACAACCACTAAATAACAATTGTCATGTTTGAACCAATAACAGGATACAAATTTGATCTCCCCAAGCATCACAAATCGATTATCAAAGTAATCGGTGTGGGTGGCGGAGGTAGCAACGCAGTCAACCACATGTTTCGTCAAGGCATTAAGGATGTCGAGTTTGTGGTTGCCAATACCGATCTGCAGGCATTGAA
>Ga0154020_10005799_pt1 | contig 14521 bp, 10 predicted proteins | sample Klosneuvirus_201_FD_109709 | JGI IMG/M metagenome (GOLD analysis project Ga0154020, IMG submission 109709) | Active sludge microbial communities from wastewater, Klosterneuburg, Austria - Klosneuvirus_20160825_MG | ecosystem: Engineered > WWTP > Aerobic digester > Activated sludge | place...
GAATGCTGCCTCCATGCTTTAATTAGGTAAGCAAAAGCATAAATGCCTGTAGAATCTTTATGAATACTCAGTACCCCATAACTATCAATGTTAGCAGCAGCAGGAATATATTGGATAAAAGGTGTGATGCCTGCACAATTTGTTAAACTATAAGATAAGCTGTCTCCATCAGGGTCTGTAATATTGGGATTATGGTAAACAAGACCCCCTAGTGGAATGCTAAAATTGATAGGATAAACACCTACAATGCTCGAATTATTTGGGCCAATAAATGAACTAATAGGAAGTAAGCTTTCAACATAAATTGATTGAGTTCCTGAGTTTCCGATGTTTTTTATTCCGTTAATTCGGTATTTGTCGCTACAATAAATTTTGTAATTACCAGGACCGTTATATGCATGTGTGCAAAAAAATTTAAACACACGCAATTTCCCGACTATTGATGTTGTTGCAGATTGAATACAAGAATCACCATCACCAAAGTATATCGTAGTTGTGTGACTTAATGTGCTAGAAGAATCAACAATTATTGTAGCTGTTATAGAATAAGAATATCCGTTTAAATATTTATAATTTATCCATGCCCCTCGAATATCTTGCGAAAAATTCTGTTTTGAGAAGACAAAACAACAAACCAATAAAATGATTCTTAAATTCCTTTGCATCTATTAAAGGTAGTAAAATCTCTTTATGAGTCAAACTTACTCCCTTCTCCCTTGGAGAAGGGTTGGGGATGAGGCTTTACTCCTCATTCACATAAAACAACTTATAGTATTTTAATCCTTGTGCTTCATCAAAACCACGTTCTACATAATCGTGGCGGCCGTGGATGTAGATATGGAAGTTCTTATCTAATTTCACTACACTACGCATGTATTTTTGATTTTTCTTTACCGCAGTTGGCGACACGTCAAATTCATCAATAGCGGTTAAATCCAAACGGTCATTAAAATCTTTGCGGTAATCTTTAAAGGCTTTGATTAACTCCGGTTGAACCATTACTTCCTTCTCAAATTCTTTCACGTTAAACTTGTCGCGCTCCTTAAAATAAGCGGTGCTTTTGTTTAACATCATCATCTGGTCTTCTTTTTTAACGGCATTGTCTTCAGTTAAAATTTCTTCACAAAAGCCCCTGCAGCTTTCCATGAAATTGCTCGTGTGGTAATATGCATTCTCCTTTAAGGTGGCGTTTAAAAAATCCAGCTCCCAATAAGAGGCGCATTCTGCAATTTTATTGTTGGTGTCAACAATACTTATTTTATAACCCTTATCGCTTTCGGTATTGTAAATCAGGCAGCCTTTATCCAATTTGTGGATGTTGATGCCGGTGTCGCAGTCCATATCGAAAGCATCCATGTGCTGGTATACTTTTAGGTATGTTTCCTTGTTCTCAGTTTTAAAACAGCCAATACTGTCGCACAATTCACCGTCAACCACCACATCCTTTAAAAAGCAAACATAAAATTCGCCGCCTTTAATTTTGGGATGCATACTTTGGTCGTATAACAATTGGGCAATGTGTTTCGAATTCTCTACAAAGCCTTTGCGTGAATTAAAGATTTTCCCGCTCAAGGCTTTCATGTCTTTAATGTCAAAATCGCTTTTGCTTTTAAACTGGTGGTAAATATCGGTTTTGAAAGGCGTTTGAAAATACCTCAATACTGTTTCTTTCACAAAATCGTCCTTAAACTCAAAGCAATTTTCACTTAATGTGAGTTCTTCGCCAAGGCTTTTATTACCTACAAAGTGTATGATAAAATGGGTGAGTTGTGCTCTCGAAAAATCAATCATAATTCTTAACTTATTCACTAAATGTAAGCTTATAACCTTAAAGGCTTTTAACAATATTTAAACAAAATAAAATGATATTCGGTCAAATTAAGGCATCCAAAAACATGGTTTTTACGTTACAAGTATTAAATTTGTTATATGCACAAAGTCACTCTGTTTATGAAAAGAAACCTATTGTTGGTTTGCGGTCTTGTTTTATTATCGTCATTTACCATATATAAATTCACTTTTTCCCGTTATCAGATTTTAATGGGTATTTTACTCGATGGTTTAAGCCAGGCACATTACAGTCCGGTAAAAATTGACGATGCTTTCAGCGAAAAAGTGTATACGTTATACGTTAAACGTCTTGATTTCGGTAAGAAATTTCTGCTGCAAGGTGATGTTGATCAATTATCAAAATACCGCCGTGAGATTGATAATGAAGTGAATAATGGCACGTTTGAATTTTATAAGCTTTCTTCTGAGTTAATTAATAAGCGTATAAAGGAAAAACAAGAATGGTATAAAGAAATCCTTTCAAAGCCATTAAACTATACAGTAGATGAAGATTATGAAACTGATGGTGATAAATCAAAATTTTCAGCCACTGGAGCAGAATTAAAGAAGGAATGGGAAAGAATGGTGAAGTACCAGGTATTAACCCGCATTGATGATGCATTAAACAGACAGGAAAAAGCTAAGGAAAAAAATGATACTGCAGTAAAAATCAGAATATTCGACAGTATAGAAGTGGATGCCCGTCGTAAGGTTTTGAAGGCTAACGACGATTGGTTTAAGCGTCTTGTGAAATTTAATGACAAGGAGCGCTTTGCTACTTATTTAAATACCATAACAAATATTTATGACCCCCATACCGAATATTTCGCACCAAAGGATAAAAAGAAGTTTGATCAGGGTATGAGTGGCCAGTTTGAAGGTATTGGTGCCCGTTTACAGCAAAAGGATGGTATAGTTAAGATCTCTGAGGTAATTGTTGGTAGTCCGAGTTTTAAGCAAGGCGAATTAAAAGCAGGTGATGAAATACATAAAGTAGCGCAAGGTACTGCAGAGCCTGTGGATATTACAAATATGGACATCGATGAGGCCATTGAACTTATTAAAGGAAAAAAAGGAACAGAAGTACGGTTAACCGTTAAAAAACCTGATGGAACTTTTAAAGTGATTCCAATTACCCGTGATGTGATTGAAATAGAGGAAACATTCGCGAAGTCTGTTGTTCTCAATAATAATAATAAGAAACTGGGCTATATTTATCTCCCGTCTTTTTATACCGATTTTACCCGCAGCGGCCGTGCAGATGCACGCAAATGCGCTAACGACATGCGTAAAGAAATTGAAAAACTTAAATCAGTTGGTATAGAAGGATTAATTGTTGATTTACGTGATAATGGTGGCGGTTCCTTGCAGGAGGTTGTTGAAATGGCAGGTTTATTTATCAATAAAGGACCAATCGTTCAGGTGAAAGCCAAAAGCGAAATGATTAGTGTAATGGAAGATTACAATCCGGATGTGAGCTGGAGTGGGCCATTATCAATCATGGTGAATCATAATAGTGCCAGTGCCTCCGAAATTTTGGCAGCAGCCATGCAGGATTACAAACGTGCGGTAATTGTTGGTACTCCAACTTTTGGCAAAGGAACTGTTCAATCATTTGTGAATTTAGATCAGTTTATTTTACCACAATTCGATACAATTAAACCAATAGGAGAAGTAAAGATTACGATGCAGAAGTTTTACCGTATTAATGGCGGTGCCACGCAATTAAAAGGCGTAGTACCCGATGTTGTTTTGCCAGACCCATATGAGTTTATTGAAACGGGTGAGAAGGAAATGGATTTCCCAATGGCCTGGGACGAAATTCCGAAAGCTAATTACATGCCTTATGTTTTAGATGTGTCAAAATTGAAAAAAGCGAGTGAGGAAAGAACCAAAAAGAACCCAACCTTTAAACTCATTGAAACAGAAGCCAAGGAATTAAAAACCAAACGCGACGATACGAAATATCATTTATCGATGGAAAAATACCGTGCAGAGCAAAAATTATGGCGCGACCAGAATAAAAAGTATGAAGATTTAAGAAAAGAAATTAAAGGATTCACGGCAGAATTGCTTGAGCAGGATAAGAACAAGCTCACGAATGATACTGCACGATTAGGTCGCGAAACACGTTGGGCAAAAAATATTGCTAAGGATATTTATATTCACGAAACAAGTAATATTGTGAGTGGGATTAAATAAGTTTTATCGCTAAAGATTTCTTTTTTAGTCTAATATTAAAACTCCCCCACATTACGGTATTTTAAGGATTTTGCCACTTAAAGTATGCTAATTTCATTGCAAAGCCATTAATTATTTACTTACTTTATGTTATACTTTAAAAAATAAAAATGAAAAAACTATTTGTAACAGTCGGCTTTCTTGTTTATTCGCTAAGTTTCTTTTCGCAAAGTGAAACTAAACGGCCAGATAATTGGTTTAACCTCGATCCAACTAACGATAAAATTAATGGTGTGAGTACTGAGCGCACTTATGCAGAATTGCTAAAAGGTAAAAAGTCAACCACAATTATTGTAGGGGTTTTAGATAGTGGTGTGGATTATATGCATGAAGATTTAAAAGATGTTATATGGACTAACCCGGGCGAAATTGCAGGCAATGGATTAGATGACGATAAAAATGGTTATATAGATGATGTACACGGATGGAATTTTATTGGGGGAAAAGATGGAAAAAATGTGGAGAAAGATAATCTCGAACTAACCCGTTTATACAAAGTATATAAGCCAAAGTTTGATGGTAAAACAGAAAAAGATCTGAAGACTAAACAAGAGAAGAAAGAATTTCAATTGTATCAAACCCTTAAAGAAGATTACGAAAAACAAAAAGGCGAATACCAGGCTACTTACAACCAAATCAAATTTATTAAGGACGCTTTTGAAGTGATGATAAAAGAACTGAAAGAGCAGGGTGTTGAGAAAATAGATGCGGCTGCCTTGAAAAAATACGAACCTAAAGAAGCTCAGGGTAAACAAGCCAAGTTTTTCGCTTCCAAAATGATGGAACGTACACCGGATGCCACCATGACAGAAATAATGGAGAATATTAATGAAGGATTTGATCAGTTTGATAATTTAATCAACTACTCTTTGAGTATGGATTTTGATCCGCGTTCGATAGTGGGCGATGATTATAGCAACAGCAATGAAAAATATTATGGTAATGGCGATTGTAAAGGACCATTTAGTTTTCATGGTACCCATGTTGCCGGTATTATTGCTGCAAGCAGAAAGAACGGAGTGGGTATGGATGGTATTGCAGATAATGTAAAAATCATGAGTGTACGTTGCGTTCCTAATGGTGATGAGCGTGATAAAGATGTGGCAAATGCTATTAGATATGCTGTAGACAATGGCGCACAAATATTAAATATGAGTTTCGGCAAGAAATACAGCTGGGATAAGAAAGTAGTTGACGAAGCGGTAAAATACGCACAAAGCAAAGGGGTACTTTTGGTTCATGCTGCAGGCAATGAAGCCATCAATATTGATGAAATAGTTCATTATCCTTGCAAAAAATTTGAGAACAGTAAAAAGGAAGCGGCTAATTTTATTGATGTGTCGGCTTTAAACTGGGAGCCTAAAGAACAAATTGCAGCTTCATTCAGTAATTACGGTAAAAAAACATCTGATCTTTTTTCACCGGGTGTAGACATCTATTCAACGGCTCCTGAAGGAAAATACAAGGATGCCAGTGGTACCAGTATGGCTGCGCCTGTTGTAGCCGGTGTTGCCGCTGTATTGAAATCTTATTATCCTGCACTTACGGCGGTACAGATAAAAAAGATATTAGTGACTTCGAGCAGAAAGGAGTTTAAAGACGCAAAAGTAATTAAGCCGGGAACGAAAGATGAATTGATTGAATTTGATGAGTTAACAAAAACCGGCGGGGTAGTTAATCTTTATGAAGCGGTTAAAATGGCTGAAGGAATGGTAAAGGTTAAAGGGTAATTCATAACCAGAATAATTAATTAGTACAATAAAAAAGCCGCGTTGTTTAACGCGGCTTTTTTAATTATTGGTTGGAAAGAATTACTGAATAGTTAATTTTTCTGTTATAACTACATTGTTCTCTCTGATATTGATAAGGTAAACACCTTTTGCAACAGAAGATAAATCGATAGCGTTCTCTAAATTGCTAACAGCACCTTTAAATACAACTTCTCCAATCATGTTTTGTACAATAACCATTCTGTCGTCAGATGGAGTAGCAAAAGTGATTTTGAAAGCACCTGAAGTTGGGTTAGGGTAAATATTGAAGTTATTGTTGTTCTTTGCACTGCTTATTCCTGCTGCAACAGTTGGTTTGTAATAAACGCTGTCAACACCAATGGCATCAGAATTAGCACCTGTAGGACCACCATTTGTTACGAAATAACGGAAAGCAATACGGCCACTAACACCACCTGCAGGTAAACCACTTAAAGTATAAGCGTATTTTGTCCATACAGCAGGATAACCTGTAGTTGTTAAACTCGCATTAATAACACCTAATGTTACTGAATAATCACCAACGGAAGTAGGAGTAGTTCCAACATTTGTACTTGTTCCGTTTGTGCTTAAACGTACTTCCATTCTGTCAGGATATTGTACGGTTGTAGCAAGGGTGCGTGAATAATAAGAGAATTTGTCACCGTTCTTTAATAGACTTACAGGCGCGAATAACCAGCTTGAAATTGTGCCGGTTCCACCTACTGTTTCATAATTAGATGCGAAAAACTCTGTTCCTTCTGCTGCAGCCGGTGGAGTTGTAAATACATTCGACTCAAACCATGCAGGAACTGTTCCCGGTGTTGGACCTGATAAATTAATAGTATCCCAACCTGTTGGTAGCATACTTAACTCAAAACCTTCCATGTAGGCTTGAGCGTTTGATGAGAATGACATAGTCATTACTGCTAGTGCTGAAAGTAAAATTTTCTTCATTTGTTTGTTTTTTAGATTTAGGACAAAAATAAGCTATTTTAGAATAATTCCAATTTTAGATATTTTTGAAAGCTAATGACGAGCGTAGAAATTTAAAAAAAAGGCCGGAGAATCGACTCAGGCCCTTTTTCTAAAATAATTTTAGGTTATCTTAAGTACAACATTTCGCGGTACTTAGGTAAAGGCCAGGTGGCATCATCGACAATGTTTTCTAATTTATCAACATTGTAACGGATGGTTTCAAAAAACGGCTTAACCTTATCGCAATAAGCATGTGCTTGTTTTTTAGCACTATCTAAAGTATTGGCTTTTTTACGCTCTTCAGTCATGTCGTCTGCAGCTTTTTTTATGATGGCTACACGTTCGCTTATTTCTTTAATTAAGGCAATTTGAGTGTCACTTGCTTTCTTGTAATCAGCACCACTTAATATGTTTTTTAAACCACTTACGTTTTCAATTAAAGTTTTTTGATAAGTTAAAGCGGCAGGTATAATCTGATTATCTACCATGTCTGCAATTATACGTGATTCAATCTGAATTTTCTTGGTATACGTTTCCAGACTGATTTCGTAACGGGCTTCTTGTTCGCGGTGATTTAAAATGCCTTGCGATTCGAACATTTGCAATGATTTTTTAGAAATCATGGCTTCTAAAGCACCCGGGGTTGTTGGAACATTATTTAAGCCGCGTTTTTTAGCTTCAGCTTTCCATGCATCACCGTAACCATTGCCTTCAAAACGGATTTTTTTACTGGCAATAATGTATTTCTTTAACACTTGGAAAATGGCTTCGTCTTTTTCAACTTTCTTGTCAATTAAAGCATCCACTTCTTTTTTGAATGACACTAATTGTTCTGCAACAATTGCATTCAATACGGTCATTGGACCTCCGCAATTAGCAGAAGAGCCAACCGCACGGAATTCGAATTTGTTTCCTGTAAACGCGAATGGCGATGTTCTGTTACGGTCGGTATTGTCTAATAAAATATCCGGAATTTTTCCGATGTTTAATTTAAGTGCTGTTTTTTGTTCAGGACTCATTTTACCGCTGTGCACTGCTTTTTCCAAATCATCCAATACTTTAGACAATTGTTCACCTAAGAATACGCTCATAATAGCAGGAGGTGCTTCATTGGCACCTAAGCGATGGTCGTTATTGGCAGAAGCAATGGAGGCACGTAATAAATCGGCATGTTCATAAACAGCCATTACTGTATTTACAAAAAACGTCAAGAATTGTAAATTGGTTTTTGGTGTTTTACCGGGCGATAATAAATTTTTACCTGTGTTGGTCGCTAAACTCCAGTTGTTGTGTTTACCGCTACCGTTAACGCCCGCATAGGGTTTTTCGTGTAACAAAACACGGAAGTTATGGCGGATAGCTACTTTTTCCATCACATCCATTAATAATTGGTTGTGATCAACTGCTAAATTGGCTTCTTCAAATACAGGCGCACATTCAAATTGCGCAGGTGCAACTTCATTATGACGTGTACGTACAGGTATGCCTAATAAATGCGATTCGTATTCGAAGTCGCGCATGAATGCAGAAACCCTCTCAGGAATTGAACCCCAGTAGTGATCTTCTAATTGTTGTCCTTTAGCAGGGGCATGTCCGAATAATGTACGGCCGGTTTGTTGTAAGTCGTAGCGGATATTATATAATGCAGAGTCAATTAAAAAATACTCTTGTTCCCAGCCTAAAGTGGCTATTACTTTAGTAACGTTTTTGTCGAAGTACTGACAAACATCTGTGGCTGCTTTATCAACCGCGTGTAATGATTTTAATAAAGGGGTCTTAAAATCTAATGACTCTCCTGTATATGAAATGAAGATAGTTGGAATACAAAGCGTCTCACCCCATATAAATGCTGGTGAAGTTGGATCCCATGCGGTATAACCACGTGCTTCAAACGTATTACGTATTCCGCCGTTAGGGAATGAAGAAGCATCCGGTTCTTGTTGTACTAATGCATTACCGCTAAAACGCTCTATAGCGCGACCACCTGCAATTGGTTCAAAAAATCCGTCATGTTTTTCAGCAGTAGCCCCTGATAATGGCTGGAACCAATGTGTGAAATGTGTTACACCTTTACTTTGTGCCCATGCTTTCATACATGCTGCTACCTGATCAGCCATTCTGCGGTCAACAATGGTGCCTTGATTCATTGATTGCTGAATACTTTCAAATGCTTCTTCAGAAAGGAATTCACGCATGGCGTCTAATCCAAAAACATCAGAACCATAATACTGTGAAACCGGTTTATCGGTTTTGATAATCTTAACAGGAATGCGGTTCACAACATCCTGAAGTGCTAAAATACGTCGTGTGCTCATGGTTTTATAGGGGTTAAATGTAAATTTCAATGATTTCGGCACAAATGTAAGTGATTTATGGGGGGTGTACCAAAAAAATATCAACTTTTTGGAACAAAAGTTGAAAAAATAGGGGGGTCCAGTGAAGAAATGTTGATAATTGTGTGGATTTACCTCAAAATCGTGACGGTTCCCGTGTATTTACCTTTATCAGTACCACTGTCGAGTATGTAAAAATAAGTTCCTGTTGGTAATTTGTTTCCCTGATAGGCACCATCCCAATCATTTTTATAGCCCGCTGAAGTGTAAACAACTTGTCCGTACCTGTTATACACTTTTAGAATATTATCCGGATACTTAAATATATTGCCGATATAAAAGAAGTCATTATCACCATCGCTATTCGGTGTAAAGGCACTGTAAAAAACGAGCTCATCGTCGGGTGTTACCTTTACTCGAACAGTATCATATACAGTACAACCTGTTAAGGTATCTCTTACCATCAAAGTATAAGTTGTGGTAATATTAGGATTGACCTCGGGAGCTGAGGTGTTTTGATAATGAATGGAACCATTTTGTGGATACCACAAATAAGAATTTCCGGAAGAAAAAGCATAAAGTGTAATGGTTGTGCCTTCTTTAATGGTAGTGTCTTTAAAACTGAAACTAACAGTTAATCCTGCTAATTGAACATTGACCGTTCCTGTTTGTATTGAACAGCCGTCACCTGAAACAACCAATGAATAAGTAGTTGAGGTGGTTGGATTGGCTACCGGATTTGGTGAAGAAGGATTATTTAATCCAGCAGCCGGTGACCAATTAAAAGTATAGCCAGCGGCTGAAGCGTTAATAGGATTACCCAAAATAATGTTCGAGGCCATTCCCGGACAATAAATTGTATCACGTCCGGCGGTATATTTTAAAATATCTGGAACAGTAACGTAAACCGAATCGTAAGCTAAGCTATCATTACTGTCGCGCACAGTTAAAATATATAAGGTTGAAACACCTGCCGTAAGAGTAGGGTTGGCCACTGAGTTTGAATTTAAACCTGTAGCAGGTGACCAACTGTAAATGTATGGCGGCAATCCGCCGCTAGCAGACGAAGAAGTACCTAAAATAGCGGTACTGTTTGGACATAAAGTAAAATCAGGTCCGGCATTTGCCTGTAATAGTTGGGCAGAAACTTTGGTGCTAAATAGAGCAAGTGTAATTATAACTATTATTAAGAAGCGCATGCCAAACAAAGTTACTAAAATATATGGTTTATTGACAGAGTGATTGTTTAGCTAAATAAAAAACCCCCGTACAAGCCGGGGGTTCACAAATTAAGAAATGAAATGTGTTTTATTTTGATAAAGCCTCGTCAATTGCAAATTCAATTGTTTCTTCTTTACATTTAACCGGATCAGCTTCTGTAAATGTGTTTCTGAATAGAATCATCATAGTTACTTTTTGCATATCGGTAGATTTACCACCTTCCATGCGGTTCCATTTAAAGGTTATTTTTTCTGATTTCCCTTTAGTCATTACTATTGGAGAAGATGATTTCTTTTCATTAGCAATTTCGGTGCCATCAGGCATTTTTACTGCGGCCTTACCTGGGTTAATAACACCTATTTTGCTGCCAACATAAGTACATTCGAATTCAGCTTTGGTTTTATCTGTTTCTTTGGTTAGGCTGGTCATGGTACAATTAAAATTCCCAGCTTTAAAATCGTTTTGAGATGCAGGTAATTTAAACTCTGCTGCTTCCTGAGTGGTGCCGTTTAGGGTTATCTTATAAATGCCGCTAACAAGGTAAGAGTAATTCGGAACTAAAAAATCTGGTGAAAGGTAATTCACCACTCTGAAATCTGATTCTCCGGGGTAAACCAGTAATGTTTTTTCTTTTGGTTTAAATTCTTTGCCACTTACCTTTAAGGTGCTTTCTTCAGGTTTATACATTAAAATGTCGCCTGTTTTGTTGATGAGTTTAAGTTTAAATTTAGTGAGTTCCTTATTAGAAAAACCGTTATTGGTGGTAATTGTTACGTCTTCACTTTCTACACTGATGTCTTTGTAGTGGATTTCTGAATATTTTTTTGATTTCTGAGCCTGAGCTGTGATGCTAATCAACCCAAGTGTAATAAGAGCTAAATTTATCTTTTTCATGCTTATAATTTTATGTAAATATCAAAAAAAAATCCCGAATATTTCTATCCGGGATTTTTTATTCTAATTCTGTAAGATTATTTTACATGCTTAGAAAGAACTTTTGCAAGTTCAAACATAGAAATCTGACCTTTTCCGCCAAATACTACTTTTAACTTAGCGTCAGCATTGATCATGCGACGGTTTTTCTTGTCTTGCAAGTTGTTTTTCTTAATGTAATCCCAGATTTTTTTAACCACTTCAGTTCTTGGACGAGCCTGAGATCCGATTACATCTGCTAAAGATGCGCTTGGAGTTAAAGGCTTCATGAAAGCTGCGTTAGGCTTTCTTGCTGATTTTTTCTTAGCTACTTTTTTCTTAGGAGCTGCTTTTTTCTTAGCTGCTTTCTTAGGAGCTGCTTTTTTCTTAGTTGCTTTTTTTGCCATGACTAATAGTTTTTGTTTTTTAATATTATGACTCAAAAGTATGCATTAACTTGAAACCACAAAAATTTTTAAGAGGGAAACGGCATAATAGTATTAACAAAATAATAACAATTTACGAGGGGGAATGATTTTTCCTCCTCTGAAAAAACAAAAATCTACAAAAAAACGGAGTAAAATAAATGCAATTTCCCCAATGAAAAACGAAAAATTGCCTTTAAAAATTATCGGTCTGTTTTTGCGTTATGTTTGTTAACAAATTCAATTTTGATTGTTGATTACTTAGGGGAAATGTCGGTTTTTAGAGGGAAAACCGGTTTTTCATTGGGAAATTGCCTTTTTAAGGTAAAATGGGCTTTTTTTTCATTGGAGAAATGATTTTATAAAGCCATCTCTCCAATGAAAAATTGCTTTATAAGTATCTAATCCCGGGTTTTGCATTGCTTATATATAAGTATATATAATATAAGAACCATTGAGAGCGCTAATCATATTTGTTCAGTTTTTACTTTTTAAGAGGGCAGCGGAGCTTGATTGTATATGTGTCATTAATGGTTTTCTGTTGGCATGACTTGATTTATTAATGGATAATTGTATATTTATTAAGTATTAGATAATTAAAATGCGGCTCATATTTGCAATAAATGCAAATGTGGGATGTCTTAAATATATAGTACGCAACAATATTAATTGATATATTATATAAACATGAAAATGGTAGAAACTGCCAATAACCCCTAATGAATTGCGGAAATCAATTTAGCCGACAATATTTATAACTCTAATTTTACTATATAATTAATAATTAACCCTAAATATTTAAAAATGAAAAATCATCAATTAATCAGCAAAACCCTTATGGTAACAAATCCCTTTAAATCAATTTGTCTAAGTAGAATATCTGCTACTTGCTTGATCATTACCTTTAGTTTATTTACAATGATAAGTAACGCTCAGGATAAGGCTTCTGATATTTTAGGTAACTATATGGTACCTTCTAAAGATGGGGCCATTCAGATTTATGAGCAAAATGGTAAATATTACGGGAAGATCATTTTGAATAAGGACCCTAATAAGCTGGATGTAAATAACCCTAAAAAGGAATTGCAGAGCAGAAAGACATTAGGTTTAAATATCCTTAACGATTTTACTTTTGATAAAGGCACATGGGAGAATGGCACAATATATGATCCAAAAAACGGTAAAACCTATAGCTGTAAAATTACCATGAATGCCAATGGTGACTTAAATGTAAGAGGGTTTATTGGCGTGTCGTTAATTGGCCGTACAGAGGTATTTGCCAAATTAAAGAGCTAACACAATTAAAGCGCGGCGGAAGAATAATAAAAGGAGTAGGTTCTTCAAGGCCGGTTTTTTCAGCGATTCAATCTTTCTAATATCTAATTACGGGATTACCATTTTTTTCTTATTTGTAGCCCGTACAGGATTTTGGATAAACAAGTTCCCTTCATTCTCATTTTGAAAAAGAAGAATTTGCTTACGGCAATTTTTATTTTTATCAGTTCAAGATTAGCGAGCTCATCTTGCCCTGCCTAAAAACAAAAATCCCACCAAAATGGTGGGATTCATCTTTTATCTGTAGCCCGTACGGGAATCGAACCCGTGTTTCGTCCGTGAAAGGGACGCGTCCTAACCCCTAGACGAACGGGCCATTTTAATTAAATGGAGTGCAAAAATAGTAATTTTTTGACAAATTCAAATATTTCAAAAAAAAACCGTGAATTTAAGTTCACGGTTTCCTAAGCTTAGATTCAACCGAAATTTGGCCTTATTTATCGATTTTAGTGGCTTTAAACTCGGTTCTGCGGTTTTTCTGATGCTCATCCTCAGAACACTCAATATTGTTCTTACAAAGGTTTACCAGCCTGCTTTCGCCATAACCCTTCCATTTCATTCTTTTGGCGTCAATACCTTTGCTTACAATGTACTCAACCGCAGCTTTGGCACGTTTATCAGATAAAACCAGGTTATACTGGTCGCCTGCCCTCGAATCGGTATGTGAACTTAATTCAATATGCAATTTTGGATTACCTGCCATTACTTCAACTAATCTGTCTAATTCTTTGGCGGCATCCGGTCTGATGAACCATTTATCCAGGTCGTAATAGATGTTGTCTAAAACAATTGGTTTTTCAATAATAATCTGATCCAACTCAAAGTTAGCCGTAAAATTTTCTGATATTTTTTTACCAATCATACAAAAGGCTTTTGAAGGCGTAATGGTGAAATACATCGGCTTCCATGATTTTACGACATACTCGCATTTGGCATTGAGTTTCACTTTATAGGTACCGGCCTTATTAGTAAGCACCATTTCTTTTGTTTTTGTTGTCAGATTCTGAATTTCAATAATTGCAGAATCAATGGCCTGATTTGGTTTGCCTTTTTGATTCACATAGCCCGATAAAATAAAAGTAGGATCGTTTTTCGTCAACTCAAAAATTTTGTCTTTTTCGTCTCTGTTCGATGAAACGAAACCTGTTTTATTATCGTCTTTTAATACAAAAGCAAAGTCATCTTTTGAAGAGTTTAAAGGGTAGTTGAGGTTTTCTACCTGTAACCATTTTTTGCCATCGTAAAAAGTCATAAATACATCTAAACCTCCCAGGTTATTATGTGCATCGGAAGAGAAATAAAATGTACCGTCGTTATGTATATACGGGAACATTTCGTTGCCACTGGTATTTACAGCCGCTCCAAGGTTTTCCGGTTTGCTGCACATAGCACCATCACAAACAGTTTTGTAGATATCTGTACCTCCCATTCCTCCTGGCATATCCGAAATAAAATATAATGTTTTTCCGTCATCGGCCAGGGTAGGGTGGCCACAAGA
>Ga0154020_10005800_pt1 | contig 14520 bp, 14 predicted proteins | sample Klosneuvirus_201_FD_109709 | JGI IMG/M metagenome (GOLD analysis project Ga0154020, IMG submission 109709) | Active sludge microbial communities from wastewater, Klosterneuburg, Austria - Klosneuvirus_20160825_MG | ecosystem: Engineered > WWTP > Aerobic digester > Activated sludge | place...
ATAGGATCATCCCTGGTACGATTCGCGCAGTGCTGCGAGGCCAGCGTCCCATTATCCGTAGCGATGGGAAAGCGATCCGTGATTATTTCTTCACGCCGGACGCGGTTGACGGGTATCTCGCTATCGCGGAGAACATGCACCGCCCCGATGTCGTCGGGCAAGCGTTTAATCTGAGTACGGGCAACGGCCTGAGCGTGCTTGAGTTATTCGATTGCATCATCGAAGCTCTCGATGCTGATGTCGAACCGGATGTACTGAATCAAGCGTCCAACGAGATTATTGCACAAACGCTCTCAAGCGAGAAGGCACAGGAGATCCTCGGCTGGCGCGCGCGTCACAGCATCGAGCAGGGATTACACATCACCATCGATTGGTATCGCCAATGGCTTGCGACGTCCGCAGAGTCGCGCGCGGAGATCGTCCGCCGATGACTGACGATGCGCTCCACGGTGTCGTCGTGCGTGAGCGAGACTCCATACCCAATGCGCAAGGTGAGATTCGTCATATCCTGCGCGCCGATGACGCTGAACTGTTTCGTGGTTTTGGGGAAGCGTACGCGAGTGTTACCGCGCCCGACGTCATCAAAGGTTGGCATCAACACGATACGCAGTGGAACGTACTCAGTTGCGTGTCGGGGAATGTGCTTCTTGCCTTACACGACCCTCGCGCGACAAGCCCCACACGAGGCAAGACACAAGAGATCGCGTTTATTGACGGGCAGAAACACCGCACAGTCTTGATACCGCCAGGTGTTCTCTATTCGTGGAAGAACTGCGGCGTCTCGCCCGCGGTGCTCATCAACTGTGCATCGCATCCGCACGGTACGACCGTGTCGCGGAAGATCCCCCTTGACAGTGTGGAGGTGCCGTACCGATGGCAATGAAGACCACACCTACGAAAACGGTGAAGAAGGGTCCGCGCGTGCTCATAACGGGCGGCTTTGGGTATCTGGGTGCCCGCCTTGCGCTTGACTTGGAGAAGGCAGGGTATCAACCGATTTTGCTGACGCGCGATACGGACGGTCTGACCGGAGATGCAGTGGTCGCGTTCGCGAAACGATTCCCCATTGTGCTTGCAGATATCACAGACCGTGCAGCGCTTGATGCGGCATTCACGCGATTGGTAAAAGGCGGTCCCATCGACGCAGTGCTGCATCTCGCCGCGCTCAACGAGAACATCTGTGCGAAGAATCCCCGTCTCGCGTTTGACGTGAACGCATGGGGCGCACGCAACACCATTGATGCGTCCGCGAAGAGTGGTGTTCGTCGTTTCTTGTATTTCAGCACGTTTCATGTGTACGGCGCGGTGACGGACACGGTAACCGAGAGCACCGTCCCTGTACCACTGCACCCATACGGAAGCTCGCACTTACTCGGTGAATTGCTGTGTCGCGAAGCCGCTCGTGCAAGTGGCATCGAGCTTGCTATTGTGCGACCCACCAACGGCATCGGTGTTCCTGCGTTTGAGGCCGTGGATCGCTGGACACTTCTCGCGCTTGATTTGTGTCGACAAGCACACGAACATGGCCAATTACGTCTTGTATCGGCCGGGTACCAGCTTCGAGATTTCGTGAGCATCAGTGATATCGCGCAGGCGGTACGTATACTTCTGCGTTCACCGGCGTCATCGCTTGTGGATCCGGTGTTTAACGTCGGTTCTGGTTCGTGCGTGCGCGTGCGTGATGTTGCAAAGATGGTGCAATTGGGGTATGAAAAATTATATCATAAGACACTGCCGATAACGATGCCTGCAGGAAAGGATGATGGTGTTCGGTTCACCGTCAGCATGCGCAAGATAGGCGACCTTGGCTACACAACGAAAACCGATCTTGAGAAGGAATTGCTTGAGACACTCCGTTTTTGTGAGGTGTTTCGCACATGAAGAAACCATTTCCTAGAAAATTGCGTTCACCGCTCGTCTCCGTCGTCGTGACGATTTACAATGAAGCGAAAGTGGTTGAAGAGGCCATTCGCACTCTCCTTGCGCAATCCTACAAGAAAATCGAATTGATTCTCGTCGATAACGGTTCCACCGATCGGACAATGGAGATCCTCGAGAACTATCGCAAGACGTCGCGGGTCAGGATTTTGCACTTACCAAAGAATCTCGGCCCTGGTGGCGGGCGCAATGCTGGTGCAAAGATCGCGAAAGGAGAGATCCTCATCTTCATCGATGCGGACATGGTGTTTGACAAGAACTACCTCAAGGGTCTCCTCGTGCCGGTGCTTGCAGGAAAAGCGACTGGCTCATTTCACGACACGGAGCTGGTCAAGAACGTGGATAAGGTGTGGGCACGAGCGTTTAGCATGAATCGTGTCGAGAACCCCGGTGAGACGAGTGGCGTGTTTCGTGCCGTCTTGCGCGATGCATTCTTGTCAACGGGTGGGTTTGATACGAGCAAAGGGTATTTCGACGATGGTTTAGGTGGAATCGGACCGAGTGTGCGCGCGCACGCGAAATGCTATCACAATAATCCAGAGCATCTGGGGGAGATCCTCAAGCATTCTCGTTGGGTCGGGAGATCAATGATTCAAGATACGCACAATCGCCGCAGATTTGGTACCGGGGTCGTAGTGTCGTGGCTTGGTATTGTCGCCTTCATCACCCTGCCGTTTGCGGGCTATGCACGTCTTTTTGGCATGCTTGCACTCATCGCTCTTGCTTTACTCTTGTTGTTCGTTCTCATCAAGGGCGTGAAGCGCGCTATGAAGGATGGATATCCGGAATTCATCATCACGGTATCGATTGTCTGGCTTGTGCGCATCGCAGGATACTGGCTTGGTGCGAGCGGTGAGATTGTGCGTCGGACGTTCGGGAGCAAACGCTGATGTGCGGCATCACCGGATGGGTCGCGTTTGGGAATACCCCTGCGTACCTGCCTGAGCGAAAAGTACTCGGCAAGATGAATGACGCGATTAGTCATCGAGGTCCCGATGCTGACGGCCTTTTTATCGACGGTCGCGCAGGACTCGCGATGCGACGGCTCGCCATCATCGACCTTTCACCCAAGGGCAACCAGCCTATGACGAGCGCGAGCGGTCGTTCGACAATCGTGTTCAACGGTGAGATCTACAACTTCCAGGAACTGCGCGAACGACCGGAATTACGCGGTTACCCGTGGAGATCAGGAACGGATACTGAGACGGTGATGGCGCTTTACGAATCGCACGGCGAGAAGTGCGTGGAGTTCTTACGCGGCATGTTTGCATTCGCGCTATGGGATGCGCATCGCAAGGTGTTGTTGTGCGCGCGCGACCGCTTAGGAAAGAAACCACTCATCTATCACCACGATGCGGCAAAAGGCCTGTTCTTGTTTGGTTCTGAATTGAAAGCTGTGCTCGCACATCCGGCGCTTATATCACGTCGCATCGACGAGCACAGCTTGCGCGCATACGTGCGCTATGGGTGGGTACCTGCACCGCGCACGATCTGGCGTGAAGCAAAGAAACTCTTGCCTGGTCATACGCTCCTCTTGCATCAGGATGGTCGCATGGACATCCGTCAGTATTGGGATGTTGCGTTCGAGCCGAAAACGAAACTCTCTCGCGCGGATGCGACGAGTGAAGTACGCCGTTTGATCGAAGAGAGTGTGCGCTTGCGCCTGATGAGCGATGTGCCACTCGGCGCATTCCTCTCTGGCGGGATAGATTCCTCCGCGGTCGTTGCATGCATGGCGAAAGCGTCCGCGACACCGGTGAAGACGTTTAGCGTCGGGTTTGATGAGGGAAAGTACGATGAGCTGTCCTACGCACGCCTGGTCGCGGAGCGCTACAGCACCGACCATAGAGAGATCATGTTACGACCTGACTTCCTAAAAGACCTCCCGAAAATTATGAAATCCTGGGATGAGCCGTTCGCCGACGGCAGTGCGATTCCGACGTGGTACATCGCGCGCGAGACGAGAAAGCACGTGACGGTGGCGCTCAACGGCGACGGCGGTGACGAGAGTTTCGCAGGGTACGGTCGCTATGTGCGCGCGATGCGTGCGCGTCGCGTGCGCTTGCCACCGTTGCCTCGTACCGTATTGCCGCGAACTGGCTTGATGCGCGCCGTCGAAGTGCTCGGTATGAATGGTCGAGCACGCTATCATACGCTCCACATGATGCTTGATCCGCAGCGGCTTTTTGGCACACGAGAACCGTCGGTGGATGACGCGTTTGGCACCTATTACGCGAAGCAGCGTCGACCGCTCGACAAGTGGTTGTATGCGGATATCAAGACGTATTTGCCTGATGATCTCTTGGTGAAAGCGGATATTGCAACGATGGCACACTCGCTTGAAGGACGCTCGCCGCTCTTGGATCACAAACTCGTTGAGTTCGCCGCATCCTTGCCGCCCGAATGGAAACTGCAAGGCGCGAAAACGAAGATCATCATGCGTGAAGCAATGCGTGATATGATCCCGCGCGAGATTCTTGAGAAACCAAAACAAGGCTTCGCGGTCCCGATCAACGAATGGATGCGTGGTGAACTCGGATCGCACGCGCGCGAGGAGTTGCTCACCGCGCGCAGCCCGATTCTTGACAGCATGGACAAGACGATGATACGGAAATTGTTTGACCAGCATGCGCGAGGAGCAGATCACGGGTATCGCCTCTGGAACCTTCTGATGCTGCGAGAGTGGGAGAAGCAACACGCCGTATGAGGTGTTATTTCTTTTTCTTTACACTGAGTTCTGCTACGGGTAACCGTGTCATGCGGCACCATGCGAGGCAGCACCAGTTGAGTACGTGTATGGTTGTTTGGTACAGGCCATTGTAGTGTTCTGTCGCTATCTGCTCACCGAGCATCTTCCCGCTAATCAATGGTAGGATGTGTCGGTCTTTGACCGTGCGGGTGCGTTGGATAGCCTTTCGTTTGCGTCGTATATCCCCTACGTGACATATGACCCACCACAGCGCTCGTAGTTGTGGGCGCAGCTTGCGCGGGTTGTCGATAATCCTTCCCGCATGCGCAAGCAATTGCCACGGCAAGACTTTGAGGACATTGGAGGCCTGATAGAAGAGGAGTGTGTTCATCAACTGGTTCTTTGCACCGTGGAAGGTCAATTCCGTGCGGATCGTTTTGTTATTCGCTTTTTTGGTCCCGCCCCCTTCGTGGGCCATCCGTGCGCGCATATCGACGACGACGGGGATGTCGCGGAGTCGAGCTGACCATCCCAGATACACGTCTTCAGCATAGGCGAAATACTCATCGTCGAACAGCTGGCGAAAGAGTGATCGGCGCACGAGCAATCCGTTTCCACTGGCGAAGAGGAGCTCGACGAGGTGCGGCGTGTGCAGCGTCCGTCGTGCAATGAGGGCGTCTTCCCCAGCAATCGTGATGGTCGATAATTCTCCGCCCTTGTTGATGAACCGTTTCCAATTATTGTAACGACCCTTATCATAGTAGTTCGTTCCAACCAGACCGATGTCGGGATATGTCTGTGCCGTATCGACCAGCTTCGCGAGCCACGTGCGATACGCGCGCACATCGTTGTTGAGGAGCACGACGTATTTACTGCGTTTGCTTGCGGCGGCGTAACCAATATTGTTCCCGCGTGCGAAACCCGTGTTCGTCTTGTTGTGCAAGATGCGTAAGCGGTTCGCGTCGATCTGCGTCTTGTATGTGGTCTGTTGGAATGCTACGGATCCGTCGATGGATGCGTTGTCGATGAAGATAATCTCGAAATTGCGATACGTTTGCGCGAGGACCGAATCAATGGTGGTGCGCAAGTACTGTTTGCCGTTGTAGTTGAGAATGATGATGCTCACGAACGGCGTGTTGTTCATCGACGGGGCCTTCCGCGTGTTGCGGTGTCAAGCACGCGTTTGAGTTGTTTGTTGCGCTCTGGTAATGAGAGGCGTCCGGTTGTGACTTCCGCCCTGCCGCATTTACCGTACTCTTTGATGAGTGATGGGTTTTTCAGGAGAATCTCGACGCCAGAAGCGAAACCTTTGATGAACCGCTCGTCGTCATCAAAATGGCGCAGTTGCTCGTCAAGATCCCAGATGCCGTATGGCACCTTGGCGTATTCGTAGACGGGAATGTCTGGGCCTGGCACGATGATGCCGGTTTTTTTGTGCGTGACGACTTCCTTGTTCGCCCACACGTCGGTCGTGACCACTGGTACTTCGCGCATCATGGAATCAAGGAACGCGAGCGCTGGCGTGATGACTGCTGGCGCGATCATGATATCACTGCGTGCGAAGACGTCGTCGAGTTCTTTGTCGCTCAAGCGCCGCTCGATGATCTCGATATCTTTGTCCTTGCGGTACGGCGCAATCCATGTGGCGAGCTCCGGTGGTATCGCACATCGCACAATCAACTTGATATCGTATTTCTTCTTTAGACGGTCGTAGACTTTAAAGATGGCCTTGCCGCCTTTGTGATAGAAGTCTTTGGGGAGGTTCGCCGAGCCAATGAAGAGTAACGTGATTTTTTTGTGCGGGATTTTCTTGATGGGTTTTGTTGGGGGAATGGCGACCCGCACGACGTGGATTTTCTTGCGAATGACTGGCGTGTTGAACATGGAGAGGAATGTTTCTTTGCTCCATTCATTGATGGGAATGAGCGCCTTACAGTGTGGGGAGGAGAAATAGGCGGTGAGTGATTTCTTTCGTCGTCGGAGATCCTTGTTATCGTACCCGGTGAAACTCGTCACGTATTCGAAATCAGCGACCCACGGTTCTTCACGTTCAACGACGTACCCGCCGCTATAAATGAGATCGTGTTCAGGGAGTTTCTTCTTTCGAAAGAGATAGTCTTTGAGTGCGACCGTGTTCACGATTTTTTTGATGAGGTGTAGGTTGATCCACCAAATGATGCCGTTCTTGTTCGCGGTCTCTATACCTGCTGTACGGTACGGCACGATGAACGTGTATCCTTTGGGCGGGTTCTCAAAGAGGATGCGATAGAGCGAATGAATAGATGCGGCGTGCTGATGGTAGTGGATCTTTTTTGTTCGGTTCGCCACAGAGAGATGCCTTCCGAGTGTCTTCTCCTCTTCTCGTGATTCATGCACGACGGTCGGCTTCGTCTTTGTGCTCTTCGTACCACTGGATGGTCTTGGCCAGTCCCTCGCGTAGTGCGTGCGGGGGGTACCAATTGAGTTCCTTCTTCATCCGCGAGACGTCAAGCATCTTCTTCATCGCACCGTCAGGTTTTGACGTGTCCCACACGAGCTCGCCTTCGTATCCGCTCACGCTTTGGATCGTTTCGGCGAGTTCTTTGATGCTCGTGCCGATACCAGTGCCGATGTTGAGCGCGATGAACGGGTCGTGGTAGTGAAGGGTCGCGCGCACGATCGCTTCTGCGCAATCATCAACAAACAAGAATTCACGAATCGGCGCGCCAGTACCCCACACCGTGACGGTCGGTGCATTGGCTTGCTTTGCTTCGACGAACTTTCGAATCAGCGCGCTCACGACGTGCGAGCGGTCGGGATGGAAGGTATCGCCCGGACCGTACAGGTTCGTGAGAATCAAATGGATAGAATCGAAATCGTACTCGCGCTTGTACGCGCGGCCTTGTAAGAGCATCATCTTTTTGACGGGGCCGTAGTTCTCGACGGATTCGTGCGCTGCGCCGTTCCAAATCTCCTCTTCGCGCAGTTCTCCTATTGCGTCACCCGGGTACGCGCATGCGGTGCCGATGGCGACGAGCTTCTTGACGCCAGCAAGGCGCGCAGCTTCAAACACGTTCGCGCCCATGACGAGATTTTCGAAATAGATCTTGCCAGGGTGCATTTTGTTTATCATGATGCCGCCGTAGTATGCGGCGCTGTGCACGACAATCTCCGGGTGGAGTTCTTTCATGCATCGCACGGCATCATCGTACTTGATGAGGTTATACTCGCGACTGCGTGGTGTGAGGACTTCTGCTCCGTGGCGCTTGAATGCCTCAACGATACGACTGCCCAAGAACCCAGATCCACCTGTGACGAGCACACGTTTGCCTTTGAGGTCGCCGAGGTGTTTCTCCATACGAGTCACACGTTCGAGTACGGGTTCTTGAAGTTCAAAATACTCATGACCTGCGTGAGATCATCGAGGCCACGTTTGATGTCGATGTCGGTCGTGAAACCGAGCGCGTTAATCTTGTCGTACTTGACCTCGTAGTTGCGTTGGTCCTCATCTTTACCAGCATCCGCGAAGTGCAGGAAGTAATTTGGACGGTAGGTCTTGAGCATGCCTGCGACATCTTCTTTGCTGTAGTTCATGCCGTTGGAGCCGACATTGTACGTTTGGCCCGCCATCTTGTCGCGGTGCTTGAGTGCGAAGAGGAACGCTTTCGCCATGTCGCGCACGTCGATGAAGGTGCGCTTGAACTCTTTCTCGTAGATGAGGAGGTAGTTCTCACGCATCACACGGTACGTGAAGTCGTTAATCAAAAGATCGAGTCGCATGCGTGGCGAGATGCCAAACGCGGTTGCGAAGCGAAATATGATGGCGTTTTTGCGCGTGGCGTTGATATGGCGCTCCGCATTCGTCTTCGTGACGCCGTAGACGGTGAGCGGATTGAGTGGAGTCTCCTCAGTACATACGCCGTCAGTGACGCTGCCGTAGTTGCTACCGGTGGATGCGAAGATGAGGACTTTGTCTTTGGGAAGGATGTCAGAGATGTGCTTGGTCGAATCCTCATTCACTTGCTTGGCGAGTTCTGGGTCGCGTTTGCATGCGGGGTAGCCGACGATGCCGGCGAGGTGGATGACGGCGTCGACGCCGTGAATCGCTTTCTCAACGGTCGCTTTATCACGCACATCGCCTTTAATGAAGGTGAAATCTTCCACTTGGAAGCATGGGAGGAGTCCGTCGCCGCCGTAGGTGAGGTTGTCAAGTACGGTGACGCGGTAGCCTGCTTGTAACAGGCGCGGTACGAGCGTTGATCCGACGTAGCCGGCGCCGCCGGTGACGAGAACATGTTCTTTCTTTTCCATAGTCTCTTATGCCCCCATGAATATCCGTGTGTCGGCCCCGGGTATTAAATACCTTTTCATTGAATGACACACGACAATCTTTAAAAATGAAGCCGGGAACGCGTGAGAAGATTTTATGACGAAACCCGGATTCTTGCGGCGAACCACAATACACCTTGCGATTGCGTTACGCACGGTGCCCTTGTTTGATTACCTCATCGGGCGCTGGCATGCGCGACGATATTTTCACGCGCTCTTTACTGGCGAGGTCGCAAACCCGCCAAGTTACATCAAGTTCAACATGATGAAATCACTTCAGCGCGAGTTTCGCCTCACGACGTTGATCGAGACTGGCACGTATTATGGCGACACGTGCTACCGCGCGCGCAACGTGTTTCGATCAGTCGTATCGATCGAAGTGGATGATGAGCTGTTTACGCGGGCTGTGCGCCGTTTGGCAGCGTATCCAAACATTCAGATCCGCAAAGGCGACTGCCTCAAGATCCTCCCCACCGTCGTACGGGAACTGCGTGCGCCGGCACTGTTCTTTTTGGATGCCCACTACTCGGGCGCCGAGACCTCGTACGGCACGAAGAAGGACCCGATCATCGAATCGCTCAACGTCATCGCAAAATCGAAACAGCGTCACGTGATACTCATCGACGACCTGCGGACGTTCGACGGCTCCCACGTCCACCTGTACGATCTCTTGCGCACCGTGAAGACGAAATTCCCCAAGCACAACGTGCGCATTTACAACGACATGATTATCTTGCACCCGTGATGTGTTGTGGCTGACCTCCTGAAGTTTCGCAAGAACGTCACGTCACAGCATGGCGAAGACGGTATCATCGAGCGTATCTTCCACGTCATCGGCAAGGGTTCATGGTGCGTTGAGTTTGGTGCGTGGGATGGCAAGCACCTGAGCAACACATGGAACTTGCTTGTAAAAAAAGGGTGGTCTGGCGTCCTTATCGAGCCCGACCCGAAGAAGTACGTGGAACTTCAGAGCCGATACAAGAAGTACCCCCGTGTCTACGCGCTTCGTGAGTTCGTCGGTCTTTCAGGTCCCACTCGTCTTGATGCGCTCTTACGAAAGACGCCGATACCGAAGGATTTTGACTTGCTCTCCATTGATATCGACGGGGCAGAATACCATGTGTGGGATAGTTTGCGCGCGTACACGCCCAAAGTGGTTGTTGTGGAGTATAACCCCTCCATGCCTGATGATTTAGCGTACGTGCAAGCACCAGATATCAGTGTACGACAGGGTTCGTCGTTGCTGGCACTCACGCGGTTGGCGAAACGAAAAGGGTACGAATTGGTTTGCACGACGGAAACGAACGGGATTTACGTGCACAAGAAGTATTTCCCACTCTTTGGGATAGCGGACAATAGCGTGACGGCTCTTCATTGGGATCGTTCACACCTGACGAGCCTCTTTCAGTTCTATGATGGAACTCTCATGTTGCATGGGTGTGACCGGTTGCTTTGGCATGGGGTGAAGATAGATCCATCGCGTATCCAAGTCCTTCCTCGACCACTGCGCAAGTTTGGTAACTGGACTGCTGACCGCGTCATCGGGGTACTCAAGCACGTCAGGTATTATCGTCGGGATTGGGGGTCGCGCAAGCGTTGAGAACAGATATGGCGAAAAAACGTGACACGGGTAACTGGAAGGAATACATCGCCCAGAATGCCGAACCACCCAAGATTGACTCGCTCTGGATTCGAGAGCTTGACGATACGGTGCGGTCAATTCCGCGCGCTCATGTGCGTTCGATTTTTGAGATTGGTTGCAGTGCGGGCCGTATCCTCATGTGGATGCGCAAGATATTTCCGCGGGCATCACTGCATGGCATCGACATCGAAGATGCCGGCCGTTCGATACTGCGCAAGCGCAGAATAGCGTTTCGCGTCGCGGACGCGCGCAACATCCCACATCCCGATGGCGCATTCGACCTGACACTTTCGATGGGGGTCATTGAACACTTCTCAACGCGCGCTGAACGTCAGCGCCTCATCGAGGAACAGTATCGCGTGACCGCGCCTGGCGGGTATGTGTTCCTCACAACGCCCGCGCTGACTCGCTGGTCGATCATGTATTGGTATACGAAGATCATTGATGATCGACGACACGACTACAAGCACTACGCAGTCTCGCGTGCCGAAGTCGTGCGGGTCTTGCGCCGCGCTGGCGCAACAATCGAGCGGGCGAAATACGTCGGGTGGTTTTTTGAGCCTAAGGGCGTTCCTGTGCTCTGGCAGACGCCGTTCACGAGTCAGGTGATGCTGGTGCTCGCGCGTAAACCCGCGCAGAAGGTCGTGAAGAAGCGTCGACGTTGAATTACTTCTTCAACCGTTTTTTGAGAAGTGCTTTCTTGACCCCTACCGGGATGAGGTAGCTCACCGCGGGTTTGAGCAGATGGCGTGCGTCGCGCATCGGCCATCCGTAGCGCGTGAGCATCTTCCATCGCGCGCGCAGTGCGTTGCGCTCTTGACGCTTGCCGTTCGTGAAACCTTCGTTCTGGTTCAAGTCCCAGCGGTAGCGTAAGAATCGTTCTTTGAGGTTCGCACCTTTGTAGCGCGTTAAGACGCGCGCGAAATACTCGTAGTCCTGCGCGTTGTGAAACGACGGATCGTATGGTCCAACATCGTCAACGATTCTTCTGCGGAACATCACGCTTGGGTGCGCGAACTGGCTGCGGTGGACCATGCCTGTGCGGATGTGTGTGTCATCAAGCGCGTAGTCGAGGTCGCTGACGCGTCGTCCTTGCGCATCGATGATGGTGCCGCGCGTACCAACAACACCAATCTCTTTGTGCGTATCGAGGAATTTCACTTGCGCCGCGAAACGGCCCGGAAGGCACTCGTCATCCGCGTCCATGCGCGCGATGTACTCCCCTTTCGCGAGTGCGAGGAGCTTGTTGAGGGTCTTCGTGAGTTTGAGATTTGTCGGGTTCTTGATGACTCGGATGCGTTTGTCCTTCTTCGCGTACTGCTCGATGATCTTGAGCGTGCCGTCCGTGCTCTTATCATCCGCGATGAGGAACTCGAAGTCCTTGTAGGTCTGTTTGAGGATGCTTTCAATTGCTTTGGGAAGATAGCGTTCAGTGTTGTAACAGCTCATGAGGACGGAAATGCGGGGGGCTTTTCGGTTCGCTTGCCGTTCCATATTCGTGTCCTTCTTGGTGTTCGTTTAAAACCCTTGCCCCGCCCCTTTTGGCCTCTCCTTTGTCTGGCTACGAAGGTATTTAAGGACTGGTAGTTTCACGGGCGTTATGAAAGTCCTCGTCACCGGCGGCGCAGGGAGTATCGGCAGTAGGGCTGTCGCACGTCTTGTCAAGAGAGGCGATGAGGTCCATATCGTCGATGTGGATGAGACGCGCCTGTACTGGATGTTACGCGATGAGTATGACTACAAGGTCAAAACGTACGTGCTCGACATCCGGGATGCCGCCGCCGTGAACGACGTGATGGCGCAAGGTTTTGATTTGATTATTCATGCTGCCGCGTATAAACACGTCCCAACCGGGGAATATTTCCCTGATCAGATGGTCGGTGTGAATATACAGGGTGCGACCAACGTTTTTCGAGCCGCAATAACTCATAATGTGAAGCGCGTCGTGGTCGTTAGCACGGACAAGGCAGCATATCCGACGGGAGTGATGGGCGCAAGCAAGCTCATACAGGAACGCATTGCGCTCAACATGGTTGGCAAGAGTAAGACGGAATTCAATGTCGTCAGGTTTGGTAATGTGGTTATGAGCCGTGGTGGGGTCATTGAACGCTTCGCACACATGCACAAAGAAGGGAAGCGGTTCATACTCATGGATGGGAATATGACGCGTTTCTGGATGGATTATGACGATGCCATCGATTTGGTGTTGCATGCCGCTGAAGATACCTCACAAGGATGTGTCTATAGCATGGTCACAAAAGGATGGCGTCTTTCGGATCTCGCGCGTGCCTTTGGGAAAACAGAGAAGGATTGGGACGTTATCGGCCGTCGCAAGAGCGAGAAGATCGACGAGGTCCTCATCACAGAAGAGGAGACTGAACGGGCGGAGCTCATCGACCACCGTATCGTCAAGGTCTGGCCAGAAATCCCGGGAGCGACGAAGCACCACGACCTCAAGCACATGCTCATCAGCAGCAATCCTGCCGGTTTGATGAAGGTCGAGGATATTCGAAAGAAACTCTCTGAAGCGGGATTCCTTTAGGTCGATTTCTTTGAAGAGGATGATGCGCTCCTTGCGCTGCCGCCGATAAGCGATTGATATTCTCGTTCGAATGCATCCAAGATGCGTTGCTTGTCATACTGCGCGAGTAATGCACGATCAACGTGTGGTGCTCGCCGCGTGACTTTGCGGACAGCGGCGAGGAACTCTTCCCTATTGTGCACGATATGAACCCGATGCCGCCATCGTCCTTTCGCCAGGCTCGGGATCGCCCCGACGGGCGTGGCGATGATGTCTTTGCCGGCGGCGAGCGCGTCGATTGCCGCAAGCGAGAACTGTTCTGAATAGGAGAGGAGCACGAACGCATCGCAACCGCCAAGGAGGCGGAATTTCGGTTCCCCAACCACCGTTCCCATGAGTTTGATGCGTGAGTCGTCGCCAGCCGCATCTCTGATACGCTGTTCGTCCGGTCCACTACCGCAGATGAGGAACGTGGCATCTGTGTCACTCGCGCGAATCCAGGATACGGCGCGCGGAATGGCCTTGATGGGAAGCAATGAATTGAGCGAAAGCAACCGTTTCCCTTTCGTACCATACTCGTCGCCTTTAGATCCTGCACGTAAGGCGTTGGCATATCTCTCAAACGGTTCTGGATCAATATAATTCGGGATATCGCGCACGGGCGCTCGTGTCAACCGTGAGAGTGCGCGTCGTGTCGGTTCCGCGGTCACGTGCACGAGATCATGGTGGAACCCGGCGATGATGAGTTGCTCCATCGCGATATTCATCGCAGCGGTGAAGGGGTTCGCGACGCGCCACCATTGCTTGCCCAAGCGCAAGTGCACGGACGTCACGACCGGGATGCCGGCGCGCTTGCCGGCAATGCTTGCGGCGGGGGTCGGGATGTACGCGTTCGTGTGGATGATATCAATGCGTTCCTTGCGGATAAGGTCGGTGAGGTATGGGGTGAGTTGTTTGATGAATCGCAATCGCGCGAACAATCCGCCGCTGGTAAGCGGTCGCAAGATGCGCACGCCGTTGATAACTTCACTCGCTTTTGTCGATGGTAATCTGCTCGTGACCACCCACACCTGATGCCCTCGTGCAGTAAGTCCTTCGGCCATCATGCGCGTCCATGCTTCTCCCCCACCGATGCGTGGTGGGTAGTATTCACTCACGAACAGGATGCGGAGCGGTTTCACGGACGCACCTTTTTGCTCAACTCTCGGTAGAGCTTCTCATGCGTTGTGATATTCGTACTCCAAAGAAATTTCTTTGGCGGTGTCGTGGTCACCTGTTTGCGTGCAACACGAACAATCCCTGCGGCGATGCTCTTTGCACTTTTCGGTTGTACGAGTACGTGGCGGCCGTGGATGACTTCCGGGATGCTTCCTGCGTCGCTTGCGACAAGGGGCACGCCTGCGGCGGCCGCTTCAAGCACTG
>Ga0154020_10005801_pt1 | contig 14520 bp, 11 predicted proteins | sample Klosneuvirus_201_FD_109709 | JGI IMG/M metagenome (GOLD analysis project Ga0154020, IMG submission 109709) | Active sludge microbial communities from wastewater, Klosterneuburg, Austria - Klosneuvirus_20160825_MG | ecosystem: Engineered > WWTP > Aerobic digester > Activated sludge | place...
CAGCCCGTGAAGGATGCGCAGCTCAACTTCAACCCGCAGAACAGCGTGGCTCAATGGGTGGTGGGCCTGGCGGCGGCAAACGCGCCGAACCCGACACCCTTTCCGCGCTTCCGCGCGCAGGGTGGCACTCCGTGGCAATACCATCAGCCGGCCACGCCGGCCACGCCCGTATTCGTGGTCAAGGCGCAGAACAATAACCAGGCGATTACCGTGGCGCCCACCGGCATCGGCGACGTGATCACGCTTGTCAAAGACGTCAACAGCGACAAAGAGCTGCACGCCATCCGCCAGCACCGCGTGGTTTCCTTTGACCACGACAACAACCCCAATACCAACCAGCGCGTCGTTTACCTGGCCTCGCTCGTGGACCACACGATCCATGATTACTTCACCACGGATCCGACCTGGATCTGCAAGTTCCCAACGGGAGATCTGCCCGTGCAGATTCCCGTTCAATTCACTTTCGGCGGGCCACAGGCAGGCACGCAGGACGCCGGCTCCGGCGGCGGCGGCACGCACGCGGGCGATTTTGATTCCTTTGAGTTCCGCAGCTACGCCAAGGGCCCGTTCCAGATTGTGCAGTCCATGACCGCCACGCTTCCCAGCGAGGGCCAGGACTTGCAGGTCAACACCATCAATGGCCTGCCGCAGAACGTAGGCATCATTCACGTTGACGACGAGTTCATTGCCTACCGCGGCACCGCTACGCGTACGCAGCAGATCCAGCAGGTGCAGCCCAACGGCACCACGATCACGATCACCATCACCACCTATTGGCTCACTGACATCAGCCGCGGCGTGATTGGCTCAATGGTCGCAGCGCACGCCGAGGGCAGCGGCATCATGAACATGGCAGCGCTGCGCCTGGGCCGCCCCGCGGGCCAGGGCTGGTCGCCGCTGGATTCGCGCCTGACAATCCTGCCCGGCGAACAGGCTTTGCGCGATTTCGGCTTTGTGCGCATCTACGAAGGCAACCAGTACGAAGTTGTCGGCTACCAGCACTACAACCAGCCGCGCGGCCAGAACCCGGGCGAGATCATCGCCGGCCGCTATGACCCGCGCGTGTTCCAGGGGCCGTGGCGCGGCGTTTATGGCACGCAGGCGCTGCAGTTCAGCGCGCGCGCCATTGTGCTCGACCAGCCCGTGCGTTTCCCTGACTGGGGGCCCAGCTACAGCGAGCAGACCGCACAGAATTTCATCCGCGGCCCGGGCACGGCCGCAGCCGGCCTGCCTTGCGCCAACAGCCCCGAAGTCTCGCACATCCAGGGTGCCGCTGCGTTCCGCAACTCGGTGTTCGAAAACATCGTGTGGCGCATTTCCTACACACCCTACGCCGACGCGACCACGCAGGCCAACAGCATGATCGCGCGAATGGTCGTGCGCTTTGACGGCAAGGGCGAATGGGGCGATGTGCCCACCAACGCGCCCGGGGGACTGTACAGCTTCGATTTCAACATCAACGGCGCCAACACGAGAGACATCGGCAGCGGCGTTTACGAGCAGACGGACAGCTTCGCGTTGCCCAACAGGCCGCCATCACGCTTTGACCGCATAGAGTGGCGCGTTTACTACCTGTTCCTGCCCGGCGCCTTCGACCGCGAGGACTACAAGATTTCGCTGCAGTTCCACGGCTGCGATATCGGGCTGCGCCAGATCTCGCGCGTGGTGCGGCACGAGGAGCAGCGTTAGCGCTTCGCGCAATTCACAATGCAAAATTCAAATTTCAAATTTCAGCTGCCACAGCTCGCTTGCGAGCCTGGGGCCAATTTTGAATCGCGTGAAGCCGCGCGTAGGCGCGGCTTCACGCTCATTGAACTGCTTGTGGCCGTTTCGATTCTGCTCGTGTTGGGCCTGATGATTATGGGTTTCTTGCGCGGCGCCATTGCCATGTCGCGTACCGGCCAGGCGCGCGGCCAGCAATATGAAACGGGCCAGGTGGTGCTGCGCACGGCCGTTGAGGATTTCTCGCAGATTACTCCGCTATCGCCGCGCCGCGATGGCGACAGCTCGGCCGTGGCGTTTGTCGTCACGAAAGACTGCTTTGGCCGCCAGGTGATCTGCTTCACGCGCGCCTTTGGTGAAGAATTATCAACGCTCGCCGGTTACGACTCCGGCCGCGCTTCAGCAAGCCGCGGCTACAACCGCAATTTCACCGGGCGCAACGTGAAGGATCAGCTGGCGCCCACGGGCGGCAACCTTGAGGTCGTCTATATTCTTGATCCGTCGTTTTCCTTCGGCACGCGCCTTTATCGCGCCATTGAATCTCCGGCGCGCCAGGGCGGACTGATTGACTCCGTGCTCCAATGGGTTCGCGAACATCCCAACGCCGCCGACGACGACTGGAGCCCGGCACAAACCGGCTTCATGCGCAACTACGAAACGCGTTTTGAACTCGTGGCCGACAACGTGCTCGCTTTCAACATCGAATGCTGGGACGAAGACACGCAAAGCTGGGACGCCGGCCCGACCGGCCCCAAGACCGAGTGGCGATCCGGTCAGCGCGACGGAAGCCCCGGCCAGCCCGTGATTCCCTACGCGGTGCGGTTGACGGTCATCGTCGGTGCGGCCGACCCCATCGCCGCCGAATCGCCGCTCATGGCGCCCATTGGCGCCAACGACTCGTTCATCACTGTCGATTCGAGCGCGAACTTTGCTGACGCCGCGACGCCAGGCGCGTATCTTCGCATCGGGGGCGAGTTGATTGCCTACGGCGACAAAGGCGACGGCGGCTTTGGTTCATGCGTACGCGGCGCCTTGGGAACGCGCGCAGGCCCCCACGCCGCTGGCTTCAAGGTGCGCGGCGGTGAAATGTTCCGCCGCGTGATCCAGATCCCGGGAAGCAAGTAAGCGCGCTTCGCGCGCTTCAATTCAAAATGCAAATTTCAAAATTCAAAATTGATCTGCCACCGGCCCTGTGTTCTCCGGGGGGAAGCAATCTTGAATTTTCAATTTTCAATTTTGAATTACGCGGCGCTCGCGCCGCGAGACGCGGCTTCACGGTGCTGGAGGTGCTGCTGGCTTTCGTGATTCTGCTGGTGGGCTGCGTGAGCGTTTACGCGCTCTTCGGGCGCGCGCTGATTTCGCACAAGCGTGCGATTGACAACACCAACGTGGCGGTGCTCGCGGGCAATATTTTTGACGATATCGCTGCCAACTACAACCCGACCTACCTCGACCGCAACAAAGACGGTGAACCCGACGCAAGCGAAGACCGCAACAGCAACAATGTGCCGGACTGGTTCGAAGGCCCGGGCGGCAGGCCACGCGTAAACATTCCGTACATCGCAGGCTACACGTATCGGATTTTCTTCAGCAGGCCCAATGACGCAGACCTGGGACAATGCCTGTTCGTCAGGGTAGAAATCAGATGGGAGCGCCCCAACGAAAACACCCAGGGTGCGCCCGAGACTTTCTATCGCACGATCTACATCAAAGACCTCGCCGACAGCGGCGGGTAAGCGTCAAGTCTGCAACACGCCCGTGCGGTACTCGGGAATCTCCGCCACGTTCTCGCTCATCTCGATGGCCTGGATCAGTGCGCCGCGTGTTTCCTGCGGCGTGATGATGGCGTCAAGCCAGAGTCTGGCAGCACCGTACGACGGTGCCATGGCGTCTGTGTATCTCTTCTTGATGTCGTCGAGCAACTTCTTGGCGTCTTCGTCGCTCACTTCTTTGCCTTGGGCCTTCATCTTGGCCACTTGCAGTTGCAGCAGCACGCTCGACGCGCTTTCGCCGCCCATCACGGCGTAGCGTGCGGTGGGCCACGCTGCTATGTATCTCGGGCGATAGGCCCGCCCGCACATGGCGTAATGGCCCGCGCCGAAGCTGCCGCCCACGATCACGCTGAATTTTGGGACGACGCTATTCGCCATCGCATTCACCATCATCGCGCCCTTGCGGATGATGCCGTGGTGCTCGGCCTCGGGGCCCACAATGAAGCCGTTCACGTCATGGAAGAAAATCAGCGGTATGCGCAGCTGGTTGCAGTCCATGATAAAGCGTGCCGCCTTTTCCGCGGCTTCACCGTAGATCACGCCGCCGGTTTCCCAGGGTTTGTCCTTGTGACGGATCGTCTCTTTCTGGTTGGCCACAATGCCCACGCTGTAGCCGCCCAGGCGCGCGTAGCCGCACACGAGGGTTTTGCCGTAGTCGGGCTTGTATTCGTTGAACACGGAATCATCGACCATGCGCGCAAGAATGTCGCGCATTTCGTAGCCCGCGTAGGCGTTCTTGGGGAAGATGCCGAGGATTTCCTCGGGATCATAGGCCGGCGGCTTGGACTCGACGCGGTCAAACAGACCGCGATTGCGCCTGCCCATGCGGCCCACGATGTCGCGGATTTTCGCGAGGCATTCGCTATCAGTCTTGCACACATAGTCGGCCGTACCGCTGAGTTCGGCGTGCACGCGCGCGCCGCCTATTTCTTCGTTCGTCCATTCGCGCGCGGTGGTTTTGGCCGCCTTTGCCAGCGCGGCTGCGGCGAGATACATGCCGCTGCCCTCAGTCATGAGCAGGTGGTCGCAGATCACGGGTAAGTAAGCGCCGCCGGCAACGCACAGGCCCATGACGGCGGCAATCTGCGGCACGCCTGAGGCCGTGATGCGCGAGGCGTAATCGAACACTTTTCCGAAGTCATCCTTGTCAGGGAACACTTCATCCTGCAGCGGAAGAAATACGCCCGCGCTATCAACCAGATAGACCAGCGGCAGGCTGTTCTCCATGGCCGCGCGCTGGGCGCGCAGGACTTTCTTGCCGGTCATCGGGCAGAACGCGCCGGCCTTGATCGTGGAATCGTTTGCCACGACCATGACGTCGCGCCCGCAGATCTTGCCCACGCCGGTAATCACGTTGGCGCTGGGAATGCCCCAGTCGTCGTACATGCCCAGGCCGCCGTAAAGCCCGTATTCAAGAAACGGCGTGTTGGGATCAAGCAGGCCTTCCACTCGCTTGCGCGGCGGCAACATGCCAGCTTCGATCTTCTTGTCGTTGGCTTTCTGGCCGCCGCCCAGCCGCAGCTTGGCTTCGGTCTTCTTGTGTGTCTCAATCACGCCCTGAAAGGCGGCGACGTTCTCCGCCCATTCGGGCGCAGACTTCCTGGCGACAGAAACGCGATTGGGAATGCGGTCGGCGGGAATCTCGACCTTCTTGCTTTCTAGTTTGGGCATGGGCGGCACTATAGCGTGGCGCCAACAGGATGGAATTCGCGGGACAATCTCATCGCAAGCCGGGGTTAAGGGCAGATGATGCAGCAAGCAACTAGCAAGATAGAGCAAGCTGTGGAGGCGTGTGCGCAACGCGCCTGGAAGCTGGCCGTTTTCATGGTCTGGAACACCGAGGATGCGCTCGATGTCGTGCAGCAGGCCTGTCTGGTGGCGGCATCCAAGTCCGACGCGATTCCTGCCGATGACCCGTGGCCCTGGTTTGCGCGCGTTGTCACGCTCGAGGCGCTCAAGCTGCGGCAAAAGCGGGCCTCGCATGAACGAGTGAAGAGTGCCGCGCCCGTGGGAGATGGCATGGACCTCGATGCCGCGCTTTTGGCCGAACGCCGCGAGCTGCAACAAGAGCTGCGCGCGGCGCTCGAAGAACTGCCCGAGGATCAGCGTGACGCACTGACGCTGACGCACATCGCAGGCCTGACCGTGCGCGACGCGGCTTCCACGCTGGGCGTTTCCAGCAGCACGGTGGATCGTCGCGTGCAGGAAGGCCTTTGCGGCCTGCGCAAGAAGCTGGATCGCAAGGAAGCAGTGCTTTCAGCGGGGCTGATCGCATTGAGTGTAGAGAATCCACCGCAGGGCATGGAGTCCGCGGTTCAAATGTGGCTGGGCGCCGTTGGGGCGCAGGCCGGGACACTGACAGGAGTGAGTTCGATGAAGATCGCGATTTTTGTAGGACTGGGTTTTGTGGTGCTGGCCGGCTGCTGCCTGGGCTGCTTCTGGCACTTTCACCATGATCAGGCAGCGGCGCACCTTGACGAATTCCACCAGTTCATGCGCGGCTTGCACGGCAAGTAATCGCCGGCAGCGCGGAAGTGGCGCGCGGCGACTCCCGCTACCTGGCTGCGTTGAGTTCCCAGGAGTCATCAAGATGCGACTCCGCCTTGCCGCCAAAAAGCAGGATGCCCTTGCTCTTGGGATTGAACGCCAGCGCAAACCCGCTGCGCTTTGTGGGGCCGCCTTTGGCCTGCTGCCAGTCCTTGCCGTTCCAGAGCCATGTGTTCAGCGCATCAGTGCCACTCGTTACCAGCACCGAGCTGGTGATGCTCGACGCCATGACGCCCAGGCCCAGGGGTGATGTTGCCGGCGACTGCTTCTTCCACTCTTTGCCGTCGAAGAGCCACGTGTCATTGAACTCTTTATCTCCGGATTTTCCGCCGTAGAGCACCAGGGCCTTGCTGGCTGGAGACCACGCCATGGCCGCGTTTCTGCGAGCTTCGGGGGCTTGGGCGAGGGTCAATTTCGTCCACGCCTTGCCGTCATAGGTCCATGTGTCATTGACGTCTTTGTCTTCCTCGAAGGACTGGCCACCGAAAAGCACCATGGCGCCCAGGGTTTCAGAATAGGCAAAGGCATGTCCTGAAGCCGCCGGGTTGTTGTCGGGTTTCTCCTGCTTCCAATCCTTGCCATCCCATACCCATGGCCCAATCAGCATGTCGAATAGAACTACGACCCCGCGTTTTCGGTCATAGGCCATGCCGCGACTGTTGGTGCCCATGGCGGTGTTCTCAAACATGATCTGCGTTTTCGGCGCGGCTTGAGACCATGCGCCGTCAGCAAACACCCAGGTTTCACGCACCCAACCCGCGGCGGTCTTGCCGCCATAGAGCACGACCGTGTTGTTGGGGCCTTCGCACATGTGTGCGCCAGTGCGGGCATCCGGGCCTTTGAGCTTGAGATCGGTCCAGGCCACCGTGGGCGCGGGCAGCGACTTGGCATCAGGATCCCATTTGGGCGCGCCGGCCTTGATCCACTTGAGCACCAGGTCGATATCTTCCTGCGGCAACTTCATGCGCTTGCGCGTGTTGCCGGCCTCGCGCGGCATGGAGCCGGATTTCATCAAGGTGTAGAGTTCGCTCTCTTCATCGTTGGGGGCAAGCAGCTTGGTGGCCACCAGTTTGTCGTAATCGAGTACCCAGCTGAACGGGTCGCCGTCGACTTTGCCCATGGCCTTTTTGCCGGCCTCGCCGTGGCAGGAGTAGCACTTGTCTTTGAGCAGCGCGTACACCTTATTGGCCATCTCCAGCTTTTCTTTTTCGCTGGCTTGAGCGCTGAACTGGCTGAGTGTCGTGCACAAGGTCGCTGCGCAAGCGCAGAGCAGGAGTAACGCGCGAGTCATGAACGCCTCAAATGAACGGGCCCGTGATGCAGGTAAGTGCGCCACGCGGCCAGTTGTCCTACAGCAAATCTGGATCGCAGGCTATTTTATCCAGGCGGGCGCGCCGGCTTTGAGCCAGTTGAGCACGAGATCGGCCTGTTCCTTCGAAAGCTTGACCTTGATCTTGGGCTTGCCGTCAGCGTCAAACTTGCGCGGCATCTCGCCCTCCTCGATCTCGGTGTAGAGCTCGCTGGCCTCCGGCTGCTCAAGGTTAACGATCTTGCTCTTCACGAGCTTGTCGTGGTCGAGCAGGTAGTCGATCTTGTCGTAGATTTTCTTCGAACCGTAATCGTGGCACTCGGCGCACTGCTCTTTCATGAGCTTGTTGAAGTCCGCGGCAAGCTGGGCCTTTTCGGCCTCGGTGTAAGTCTTGGGCGGATCCTTGGGGCCTTCGGTGGTTTGCTGCGACTGGCAGGCAAACACCAGGCAGGCGAGCAGGCAGACGAACGCGATCGAAAGTTTGGTGCGCATGATTCCTCCGTGTGTGGGGAGGATAGCTTGGGGGACTGTCCCCGGCGCGCTTTTTGCGCCGAGGGACTGTACCCGTCTCAACTGGACTCACGGACCATGATTAAAATGAAAGACGCGCAGGCCGCGCGTCTTTCTAACTGGCGAACTATTTGCGTCCCAGTTGAAACGGGGACAGTCCCCGTTGGGGACAGTCCCCCTACTTCCAGGCCGTTTCCAGCCAGCGCGGCGGCGCGTCCATGCTCGGGTAGTTCGGAGTTTCGAGCACGAGTTTCAGGCCCTTGGGGAACACGTGGAAACCGTAGCTCATGGTCAGCTCCGGTGGCGTACCTTCGGTCTGGTAGCTCGTGCCGCGGATGTGCAGCAACGTTCGGGCATTGCTGGAGAGCAACTCAGTTACTTTCACGCCGCCCCAGCCCTCGGGCACGCTCTGGAAAATCGCGACGACCTGCTCCTTCTCAAAATCAACCTCCGGCGCGGCTTCGTTAGGCTTGTGCTCCTTCCACAGTTTCTCCCAGTCGGCCTTGTTCGTAATCAGCGCATAGCGATCCAGCCTCACGCCAGACCCTTCGCCTTCCCAGCCGCGCAGGCGAACCTTCTCAACGCTAAACAAGTTCGTTTCCGTGAAGTTAACGTCATCTTGGCTCGTGCGTGAACGCCAAAGCGGTGGCTTGCCTTTCAAAGACTGCACATTCTCCTCGATGAAGAACTGATCCCAATTCCCACGGCCAAGAATGAATATCCCAAAGGGCGTGACACTGGCCCCTTCGCCCATGGACTGGTATGTCGCTTCGTCAAAGCGCACCAGGAAGTTGGGAGTATGCAAACACTCGTGAAGCAGAATCTCTACTAGCTCAACACCCCGGCTATTCACCGACTTGCCCTGGAAAATCGCCACTACCAATTCGTTGCCCAGGTCTACTTCGGGCACTGCTTTTCCGGGCGCGTGGCGGTTCCAGAGTTTTTTCCAGGCATCGCCGTTTTGACGAATGATGTGGCACTCCGGTGTTTCAATCTTGCTGTCCGCGCCGCTGAAGCCGCGCAGCTTGCGCAGATTCGACGGTGATGGGCAATAGGGGCCGTTGACGACAGAGCTATCAAGTGGCCGCAGGAAGCGCTCAAGCAGGTCGGCTCTTACGTTGTATTCGTAATAGCGCTCCCAGCCCGCCAGCCTCAAGTCGGCCAGCCCGTCCTTGACGTTGACCATGATTTCGATTTCGCGCCCGTCGCTGAGGCGGAACGTGATCTCGTTGTTGCTGTCCCAGCCCGCCGGCGCTTTGGCTAATGTCAGACCGCTGTAGATCGCATCCACCAGTTCCTTCACGGCCAAGGGCTCGGTGATTTCCACCGGGCAGCACATGCGGAAACTCGCATCGCGTCCACGCAGTGTCACGCTTGCCGTTTTCTCGAGCATCGCCTGCAGGCCCTTGATGTCCTCGGGCTTGGGCGACTCCACCTTCTCGGGTGCGGGCGCTTCGTCCTTGGCCTCGACGATTTTGTCATTGAGCAGCGCGCTGCCGCTGAGCACACACAGCGCAACACCAGCGGCAACACTCCAGCGTTTGATTTCCTTGAGCATGGGTTTCTCCCTTTCGGTCAGCGGCAGCTCGTTGAACGCCGCAAAATCTGTGGGAATGCCGCCCGCGTTCACGACGCTGCGGCCATTAACTTTGGCGATGCGCTGCCCGGCAGCGCGCACTTCCGGCGCGCCCGTTTGCAGCAGCAGTGCGCCCTCGCGCAGCTCAATGAAATCGGCGCGCACGGCGTAACTGGCGCCGCTCGTGGCGCTCACGCCCTCCGGCAGCGCGCGCGGCCAGGCCAGCCAGCCGATCAGCCCGACCGCTATCAGCACACTTGCCGCCAGCGCAAAACGCTGCCAGCGCCACGCAGGCAGCGTGTGCACGATTGCTTCTTCCTTAATGGGCGAGGCTTTGGGTTCGCGCAGCCGTTGCAGCGTGCGTTCGACCAGATCGGGCGCGCGTTTGTTGCCGAGCAATTCGCGCAGGTCGCTGGCGATCAACTGTTCTTCGCAGGCGTTCATGGCGACCTCCGCTGTTTGGCTTCAATGCAATCGCGCAACTCACCCCGCGCTCGCTTCAGCAGCGCCTTGATGGCGTCTTCGCTGGTTTGCATCAGGGAAGCAATTTCGCGCCCGCCCTTGCCTTCACGGTATTCGAGATCAATGGCGCGGCGGCCCCGTTCGGGAAGTTCGTCGAGACAGCGTTGCAGAAGCTCCAGGCGCTCGTCGCTGTTCTCGGAAGGTGTCAGTGCCAGCCACGCGCGCTCGGCTTCTTCGACGTCAAAGGGCAGCTGCTTCTTCTCACGGCGCAGCACGTTGAGATAGAGGTTGCGTGCCGCCAGACGCAGATAGGCCGCTGTGGCGGCATGGCCGCGCTCATCAAATGGCTTCTCGAAAGCCGCGATGAACGTTTCCTGCGTGAGGTCGTCGGCCAGGGCCACATCAGCGCCCAGGAAACGCAGGTAGCGCCAGATGCCGCGCTGGTGCGCGCGCATGAGTTCAATCAGGGCGTCTTCGCGTGTCATGAGGGCTTCCATCAAAGCCAAAGCAAGCGGGCAGGCCAATTGGTGTCACGGAATTCGGGAAATTCGCGCCGGCGTTTTGGCCGTGCACCCGACGCGCTGGCAACTAAACTCCGCTCATGGATCTGTTCAACACTCTGGCTCGCTACGGCGCGGAGTCGCTGCAACTCGTCGAAGATGAAGCGCGAGGCTTGCGCGCGTTGATTGCCATTCACAGCACGCGGCGCGGCCCGGCCTTTGGCGGCATCCGCACGCTCAGCTACACGAATTTCAACGCGGCCGTGACGGATGCGCTGCGACTCGCACAGCACATGAGCTACAAGGCAGCACTGGCAGATCTGCCTGCCGGTGGCGGCAAGGCCGTTGTCATCAAGACGCCGAACATGGACCGCGCGCTTTCGTTCACAGCGCTGGGCCGCGCCATTGAACGGCTTGGCGGCAGCTTTTTCACGGGACTAGACACGGGCACCACGCACGAAGACCTCGAGCACGTAGCGCAGGGCACGAAAAACGTGGCGCTGCATCTTGATTTCGGCAAGGCCACGGCGCGCGGCTTGATTGCCGCCACAAAAGCAGCGCTCGATGGCGAACTCAAGGGCCGCGCAATCGCGGTGCAGGGCCTTGGCAGCGTGGGCAGCGAGTTTGCGCGCATGGCCGCAAAGGCAGGGGCGCGCTTGATCGTGGCCGACATTCAAGATGCGCTGGCAAGAGAACTCGCGCGCGAGATCGAGTGCGAGCGCGTGAAGCCAAGCGAGATCGTAAGCGTCGAGTGCGACCTGTTCGCACCCTGCGCACTGGGCGGCGTATTGACGCCCGAGGCCGTGAAAGCACTGCGCTGCAAGGCCATCGCCGGCAGCGCTAACAACCAGCTCGCCAAGCCCGAAGTCGGCGTGTTGTTGCAAAAGCGCGGCATCATCTACGTGCCCGATTTCGTGGCCAACGCGGGTGCTTTGATCAAAGGTGTACTGGAACATCAGGCCGGAAAAAAGCTCGACTTCAGCGTGGTCGATCGCGTCGGCGAAACCACGCGCGCCGTATTGCAGCGCGCGAAGAAAGAAAAGAAGCCGCCCCACGAAGTCGCCGAGAGAATCGCGCTGGAACGACTGGCATGACCACCGGCCGACTCGCTCCCACACCCAGCGGATTCCTGCACCTCGGCAACGCGCGCAGTTTTCTGCTGGCGTGGCTGTGGGCGCGCTCACAGGACGGGCGCGTTGTCATGCGCATCGAGGACATCGACTTGCCGCGCTGCAAGCGCGAGTTCCGCGAGGAGGCCTTGCGCGATCTTGAATGGCTGGGACTGGACTGGGACGAGGGCCCGCATGCCGGCGACGACATCGGCCCCTACGACCAGAGTACGCGCTTTGAACACTATCGCCGCGCGCTCGACAAACTCATCCAAGCGGGCAAGGCTTACCCCTGCGTGTGCTCGCGCAAAGACATCGAAGAAGCCACGCGTGCGCCCCACGGCGACGAAGGCGCTGTCTACCCCGGAACCTGCCGCGGCCGATTTGCGACATTCGCTGAGGCCGCCGAGTTCGCGAAATCGCCGCCCGCGTTGCGCTACGCCTTCGATGACACGCCGATCTCGTTCCACGACGAAATCCAAGGGCCTATCACGATCAAGCCGCGCGATCTGGGCGATTTCGTGCTCTGGCGCAAAGACGGCCTGCCGAGCTATCAGTTAGCCGTAACTTGCGACGACGCGGCTATGGGAATCACGCAAGTGCTTCGAGGCCGCGACCTGCTCCAAAGCACGGCAAGACAACTCGCGCTCTACAAAGCGCTGGCATTGCCTGCACCCAAGCAATGGGCGCACGTGCCGCTGATGCTCGCGCAAGACAAACGCAGGCTCGCCAAGCGCGACGGCGATCTATCGCTCAAAGCCCTGCGCGAACGCGGCGTGAAACCGGAGAAGATCATCGGCCTGTGCGCACACAGTGCAGGTCTGGTTCAACGCGCCGAAGAATTCAGCGCCCGCGCACTCGTAGCCGCGTTCGATGTAAAGCAAATTGTCCGCAGCGATTCCGCACTTCCAGAGCCCATCGCGTAAGCGACGGGACGCCGCTCGCGCAACACTGGTGTCTTCATGGCTGCGCTCGGACCACCTTGAATTGGGAAAGTCAGGGCAGCTTCCACACCGTGGCTTTGTGGCCGTGCGTCGTACCCAGCCGTGTTGAGTTCCGGTTCCAGGCCATGGAACTGATGGACCCGTCCAGGTTGCGCGATTGTTCGTATTTGAGCGTCAAACTTTCTGTGTCGTAAATTTTCAGGCGATGGTCTCCGACTGCCAGCCACTTGCCGTCGGGACTGATTGACGCGGCCACGAAGTGGTATGTGCGCGACTTATCGGTCGGGGCTTCGGCCACGTCCTTGTGCAAGCTGGTGCGCTTGCGGGTACTGAGGTCCATCGCGATCACATGGCCGCGCTCTGTGCAGTAGACAATCTGTTTACGATCTGGAGCGCAGGACACGTCGGTAACGGGAGCTTCGGCCTCGATCGTGTCGGTGATTTTTCCGGTCGTCAGGTTCCAGATACGCAAGGTGGAGTCGTTCCCGCCCGAGATCAGGGTTTCGCCATCCATAAATTGCACGCAGCGCACCGCAGCCTTGTGGCCCTCCAGCGTGGCGAGGCGCTTGCCCGATGTGACATCCCAAAGCACCAGCACCGGCGCGCTGGTGTTGGCCATAGTTATGCCGTCGTCGCTGTAGTCATGGTCTTCACCGCAGGCGACAGCGCTCTTTGTGCCGTCGGGCGACAGGGCAATGGCAAAAGGTTTTTCCTTCATCACCTCAAACCGTGTGACTTTGGAAAAATCCGCTTTGCTGCTGTGGGGATCTTCAGCTGCCGAAAGCACGATCACGCGCTGCATTTCGCGGCTGGCGAACACAATGGCGTGTGAGTCCGGAAGGAAGTGCATGCCCACGGGGCCTTCACGGATCACCTTGTTGGGAAGCCGCGCCGGGCCGCTTGCTTTGGGCAGTAGTTCGGAAAGAGCGTCGTTGTTCACATCCCATCCGCCGGCCCAGTAAATGTGGTCGTCCAATTTTACCTGGATGCCGGAATTTGTTCCCAGCCCTTCATAGCCGACAGCCCACATGTCGGGGTCGTTCGAGGGCGCGATGGCGCAAGCCGGTGCATCTGAACCATAGAATTCAAGCGCGACCTTAAGGTCGTCCTTGTCGCGCTCGGCATTGCGTCGGAAGGCTTCTTCAACGTTGGAAACCGCCAAGGCCGCGAGGATGACAAACCCGACAACGATGAACGCCACGCCTGTTAGCACCGCGGCCACGATCCACTTGGTAGAGGCCCGTTTCACCACAGGCGGGTACGGACGAAACGCCGGGTAGACAGGCATGCCGACGGGCATTGGCGGCATACCCGGCGCCGGCGGTGGATTTGCTCCTTGGAAACCAGAAGAGCTATCAGGATAAGGCAGCGACGACATGCGAATATCGTACTCACGTTCGCTCCGCGGTACAGCAAAGCCGCCTTGCCAAAAACAAAGCACCGGGCGGGCCCGGTGCTTTCTGATTCGTGTGTCGGAATCTTACCCTTCCAGCTGGTTCCAGAACTCGGCGGGCATGTCTTGTGCCAGATGCAGCGCTCCGTTGGCTCCGGCGAAGGTGGGTTCTTCGACGCGGCGGACTTTGCCTCCGCCCAACTCCGCTAGCTTGCGTTCGATGGCTTTGTCGAGGCCGATGATCTGGGAGCCGCCGCCGGCGAGCAGTACATTCTCGCGCATGCCGGCCTGGAACTCCGGGTCGTAGCCCGCGATCAAACCGTGCAGGCCTTCGACGATTTCCGGCACGATGGATTCCGTGGCCTGCTTCATCGCGTCCGTGATATCGAACTGCGTGGGCACACCTCTGACCGGCAGCGTTACGTTCACGCGCTCAGCCGCGCGCTGCGCGACGAACGAGTTCTTCTCTTTGATCTGCTTGACCATGTTGGGCGTGAAGGCCGCACCTTGGCAGCATTCCTGCATGAGCTCAAACAGGCGGCGATCAACGGCGTCGCCCGCGGCGCTGAGCGTGATCTGGTCTTCCGCGCTGGGCAAGGCACCATGCATGCGGCACAGGTCCGACGTGCCGGCACCGATATCGATCACCAGCGTGTCCGTGAGGAACTGCAATCCA
>Ga0154020_10005802_pt1 | contig 14519 bp, 10 predicted proteins | sample Klosneuvirus_201_FD_109709 | JGI IMG/M metagenome (GOLD analysis project Ga0154020, IMG submission 109709) | Active sludge microbial communities from wastewater, Klosterneuburg, Austria - Klosneuvirus_20160825_MG | ecosystem: Engineered > WWTP > Aerobic digester > Activated sludge | place...
CGACTGGATGATGCCGGAGATGGACGGCTTGGAGCTGTGCCAGAAGATCCGGGAAATGGAGCTGGAGCACTACACCTACTTCATTCTTCAGACGGCGCGGAGCAGCCGGCAGGATTTCCGGTTGAGCATGGACGCCGGCGTGGATGACTTTCTTTCGAAGCCGATCGATCGCGAGGATTTGTTCATTCGCCTGCGCGTGGCGGAACGCATCATTCACCAGCGACTGGAAACGGAGGGGAAGATTCGGCTGCTCGCTCGATTCCCGGCGGACAATCCGAATCCCGTGCTGCAAGTCGACCGCGATTTCCGAATCGTCTACGCGAATGACGCCAGCCTGCCGCTCTTGAGCCAGTGGCAATGCGTGGTGGGCGGGTTTGTGGCTCCGGAATTGCGCCGGCTTGCGGAAGCGCTGCACACGACGGGGCAGCGGCAGGAGGTCGAAGTAACCTGCGCCAATCGCATCTACTCGTTCTCCAGCACCTCGGTCTCGCCTGAAGGTGTCGCGTATCTGTATGGGCACGACGTCACGGAGCGAAAACAGGCTGAACAGGAATTGATCTCGCTGAAGAACCAGGCCGAGGAAACGGCGCTGCATGATCAGCTCACGGGACTTCCGAATCGTCGCCTCTTTGAAGAGCGTTTACAGCAGGAGACGGCGCGTGCGTTGCGAATGGGGACCAAGGTCGCGATCGTGATGGTGGACATCGACAACTTCAAACAGATCAACGACGGATACGGACACAAGGTTGGAGATGAAGTGATCGTCACCGTCGCCAACACGCTCAAGACGCGGTTGCGCACGACGGACACGGTCTGCCGCTGGGGTGGCGACGAGATGGTGCTTCTGATCACGGATTTGCAGGACCGCGCGAGTGTTGCCGCGGTCTGCAACAAGCTGACTCGCGCGGTTAAGCAGCAGACGGTAAAGGCCCACATGGCGGCGGCGGTGTCGCTCAGCATGGGATCGGCATTGTTCCCTGACGATTCCGAGGAGCCGACGTTGCTGATGCAGCAGGCCGATTACGCTCTCTACGTGGCGAAGGCGGACGGACGGGACTGCTGGCGTGAATTCAAGGGATTTCCGAACGGTCACGACGCGAAGGGCAAGGCCGACCTGTTTATCCGCCTGTCGAACGCCGTTGCCGAGAACGCGATTACCACGTTCTACCAACCGCTGATCGCGACCGGTGATTTACGCGTCGTAGGAGTGGAAGCCCTGGCCCGCTGGCATGACGAGAAGTATGGCTGGGTGTCTCCCGATGTGTTCATCCCTCTCGCGGAAGAGAAGGGACTGATTCTTCAACTCGGGAATCTGGTCGTGGTCCAGGCGCTCGACTGCCTCGCGGACTGGCGGCGGCGTGGATATCAACTCACCGTCTCCATCAATCTTTCGAAGCGGCAGCTGTTGCACTCGGAGTTTCTGCCGAGCCTTGAAGCGCTGATGAAGGAACGGGAGCTCAAACCCGAATGGGTGATCCTTGAGATCACCGAACGGCAGTCTGTTCTCGGACAGATCGCCGGACGTAAGCGTCTGCAGGAACTGGCGGACGCCGGATTCAGAATCTCCATTGACGATTTTGGCTCGGGCTATTCCTCGTTTGATTTGGTGGGTGAAGCCGCGTTCAGTGAACTCAAGATTCATCTCGGGCTGATTCGTCTGACGCACACCACGCGTGGTCGCCGGATTGTGCAGGCGATTGTTGAGATGGGGCGATCGCTCAACCTGAAGGTTGTCGCCGAAGGTGTGGAGGACCAGGTGACGCAAGCCATGCTTACAGCGCTGGGTGTCGACAAGCTTCAGGGATACCTCTTCTCAAAGCCGGTGGAACCAGCCGCCTTCGTCCGCTTCCTCGAACGCTACGAGGCTAAACTGAAACAGCGGCGCGCGGCGTAGGCGGGAATCGAATCAGAACGGGTTCGTCGCCGAAGGCGACACTTGGGGGAGATTGTCTCCTCTTCCGGGCGCCGGGGATTCTCAGTGAACGATCGTCGGCGTGATGAAGATCACCAGCTCGGTTCGACGTTTGTTCTCAAAGGTTCCGCGGAACGGATAACCAATCACCGGAATATCGCCCAGCACCGGCACACGGCGTTCCGTCTTGTGGCGTTCGTTCTGAATGAGTCCGCCGATGATCACGGTGGAGTTTTCGCGAATGCGGACGAGGGAAGAGGTTTGCTTGATGTCGACCTCGGGCGCGGTGGCGCCATCAGGTCCGGCCACGCTATCCACGAGACGCGTTATGACGGGTGAAATATCCATAGTGATCCATCCGTCATCTGAAATCTGCGGCGTCAGTGAGAGGACGGTCCCAATGGTGATCGATTGCACTTCAACGTCGGTGGTCGTCTGCGACGAGGTGCCGGTGGTGGCGATGACGGACTTCCGGAAGAACGGCTTCTCTGTACCGACTTTGATCATTGCCGCCTGATTGTTCAGGGTGCGGATGCGCGGCTGGGAGACGACTTCGAGGCGACCTTGTTGTTTCAAGGCATCCAGAACGACGCGGCTCTCGTCCTTGGTCACGGCGAGGGAAAGTGCCGGCGCGCCGGGAGAAAGACCGCCGAGGGGATTGTCCACGATCAGTCGCGAGGTCGGAAAGCCGCCCGGGACGCCACCGCTGGAGATGGCCCATTTTTCGAGACTGCCGGTGACGTTCTGCCAGTCGATGCCGAGATGGAATTCGTCGTTGAAGACGACTTCATAAATCTGCGCTTCGAGATCGACCTGGAGGTGGAGCGTGCGTTTGATTTGTTTTACGTATTCGCCGATGCGGCTGACGTTCGCCTTGTGGTCCGTCACCATGATGGTGCCGACCATGCGATTGATGGCGAGCTTGCCGGTGGGGGTCAGCAAAGATTTCAGCTGTTCTTCGAGCTCATCCCAGAACTTGATGTTGTCGGTTTTGCTGATTGAGACGCTGGTGCTGTCTCCGCTGCCTCCGCCCGAAGAGCCACCGCTGGCAGAACCTGAACTGGAGCTTCCGCTGGAGCCGCTGCTCGAGCTGGAGGAAATATTTGCGGAGGTGCTGCCGTTGCCGCTGCGATTCAGGCGGACATAGTCGATGTTAAAAAACTCCGTCTTGGTTTTGCGAACACGGATCAGTCCGCCGTCCAATTCGGCAAAGTAGTTGAACGTGTCAAGGATCGCGTCCATCGACTTGTCGAGAGTCAGGTTGCGGAAATCGACGGTGATTTGCCCGGTGATGTCGGGATCGGGAACGATGTTGAGTTCGTTGCTGCGAGCGAAGAGGACGAGGGCGTCCTTGACGTCGAGATCCTTCGCGGAAAAGGAATAGAGCTTCGCACCGTCCGGGTTGCCTGTCGCTTTGGCGCTGTTCGCTTTTGACGAAAGCGATTTGTCGTCAGCGAGGGGAAGGGGAGCCGGGCGTTCACCGGTGGAAGCCGGCGCGGGTGCGAGCGAGCTGGTGAGGCGCAAGGGCGGTTTGGCAGCGGCGGAGTCGTGCGGGGGAACCAGCCAGCCGGACGAATCGTTTTTCTTGGAACCAGTCGACTGGCAGCCGGCGAGCGCCATGGCTGCGGCGATCGCGCCTCCTTGGAGGCGACGGCGGAGAGACTTGCTCAGGGGCTTCATGACAATTACTGCTTTTTCAAAACGGCTTCCGACGGCTTCAATTCCGCAGGTAGATCGGCGTTCGCGGGTTTTGCTATAGGATGTTTCTTTGCGTGGGCATGTGCATTCATGTCGAGCACCAGCGGTCCGAACGGGCCGGACAGGGTGACGCGCTGGGGAAGAATGCGCTCCACGCGACAGCCGGCGATGGACTCGCCTTCCGCCACGATCGATTGATTGATGACGGCGAGGGCGCGACCCGCTTCGATGCTCACGCCCTGAAGGATGAGCTGCGGTGGAAGAGTTGGATCCGCGTGTCGCGGTACCGGGATGGTCACTGGCGCGGGAAGGACTGGAGGCGCGAACGGATCGCGAGCCTGAAGGTCGATGGGGAACAGCTCGCGCCACGGCTGGTTGCTCAAGTGAACAAAGGCGGTGCCGTGAATATGATACTTGGCCTCGATCGGCGGAGGCTCAACCGGGATCTGGGTTTCCCGCGCGGCGACCGAGAAGGATGACAAACGCGGCAGCTTCACGAAGTTCGCGGCAACGCAGAGGACCGCAACGACGGCGAGGGCGCTCACGACGAGTTTATTTTGCAGCAGTTTCCTCATGAGCTTGCAGACTGAAGAAGTGGAGTTTCACCTCGGCGCTTTGGATGCCGGAAGCATCCGCCTGAACGTGCAGCGACGCGACCTCGCCCCGCTTCTTTAAGGTGGGAACTGAGTTGAGCCATTCAAGGAGCTGCGGATACAGGCCGGGGGCGACCTCGGCGGCGGGTTGTAGGCGGAAGACGACCGGATGCAGTTCCAGATTGGTCAAACCGTTGCCGAACGATTGCGCGGGTTTCATCGCCCGTTCGCAACGAAGTCCACGTTGCCGGGCGTTCGACTCCAAGGCGATCAGCAGGGGGATGATCTCTTTGCGCTGTGAAACCATGATGCCGGAGAGGTCCTTCACTTCTTCCGCGAGCTTCGTCACGTCGGCCGCCGTGACCTTGACCTTCGATTCTGGCGTGTTGGGAAGAGAGTGTGCGCGTGCGCTGACCTTGAGGTAATGCGCACCGACCGGCCGGCGGATGATGAGCGACCAGGAGAAGAGAATGATTGAAACCGTCACGAGCGGCCAGGCCACGCGAGGCTGGGTGAGAGTGACGGACCATCTTTCCCATGAGGACGGTTGCCGGTGTCGCGTTGGAGTTTCAGCAACGGGCTGAGTTACCGTTTCAGGAACCGAAGCGCCGCCCGGAGATGGCTTGGGAAGTTCAACCCTCATTGGAAGACTCCTGTGACGAAGAATGGAGTTTCGATCGCGCGCTTGAGCGCTCCACCATGATTCGGCCCGACGGTGTCGAGCTCGCCTCGAAACATCTGCCGGTGACTGCTGTCGGTGATCTTGATCTGAAAGACGCCTTGCTCCAGTTCGTGTTCGAGCTTTTCCAGGCGGGCGGTCAGATCGACGGCATCCTCCCGGGCCGCGCCTTTGATGGTGAACTTCCACCCGACGAACGCTTCCTCGATTTGGAGCTCCGTGAGCCGGAGCGACGGTGGAATGATCGATGGCAGGGAGCGTGCGAGCAATTCGACAACGGGTGGATCGTTGGTGCTGCCGACCATGGCGAGAATCGTTCGCAGGCGCGTGGCCTCGTGCTGGAGAGCGTTGTTGGTGGAGAGCACCTCGGCCTCGCTCTTGAGCCGGGCCTCGGCGATCCGGGCTGTATGCTCGCGAGCATGAATCTGCGTTTCGATGCGAACCGTCGTGGAGATCGCGGCGATGAATGCCGCGGCGATTCCGGCGGCGGCCAATCCGCGGCGGTTAACCGCGCGGCTGCCCGTGTCACGTGCGAAATTCAGCGGCGCACGGGAGGAGAGGTTTGCCGCGAGCTGCAGGAGAGTGGTCGGGGAATCGCCTACCGGCGCATCGAGGATCTTTAGGCCGGCGCGAATGGGCGTGGTCTTCGGCGCGGTAAAGGTCCCGCCGCTGGAGATGAACAACAGATTGACGAGGGCACCGAACTGCTGTTGAGCGTAGTGCAGGGTGCGATTGATCTCCTGGGCGGCGCGTTCGACCTGGCCGGCGGCGCCGAGGGCCACCGTGCGGGAGAAGAGGAGTTTTCCATCCGATCGGCCGAGCAGCAGATTCATGGAATCGCCGAATCCCGTTGCCAAGATGATGATTTCCGCGGGCGGTGCAGGAAGTTTTTGCAGACGCGCAGAGAGAACGGCTGCGGCCGGCCACAGACCGTCGAGGCGCAATCCTTGATCCGTGCAGGCCTGGGCGAGCGCGCCCACGAGGGATTGGGGAAGCAGGGAAAGTAGGTGACGATGCAACGACTTGCCCTGGGGGAGTTCCAGATGGGCATGTGCCGCGGGCTCGTCGAAGAATTGATTTTGCGCGACAAGACGATCGAGAAGTTTGGTGAGGACACGGCCTTTGGCGGGCGGAACATCCTGCACGTGGAACAGCAGGTTCCGGTGGTCGATGACGACCATGACTTTCTGCCCGCGGAATCCGGTTTCGCGAACCGCTTGCGCGAGCGCGACGGCGAATTCCTGGGGGGTGTTGACGGAGATGGGCGACAGCCAGCCCGCACTGTTCGAGCTGGCAGCCAGGTTGACGGCTTCAAATCGGCCGTGCAGCCAGGCGATCCCTAGAGTGTTCTTGCCCATGATATGGAGGACGCATCGGCAATACCGATGGCGCCCCGAGGTCAATCGGATGAATCCTCGAACGGTAAAGGCGAATATTTGTTGGGCTGGCGCAGGTGGTCATGCGAGCTCCGCGCCGCTGAGTTATGGAATGACCCCGGCGGCGAGCTTCAAGACTTCGTTCGTGGTCACGGCGCGATCGTAGAAGACCACTTCGTCGATGCCGCCTTTATACTGCTGGGCGGAACCCCAGCTCGTGACACCTCGTCGGAGTTGAGGGTTTGCTCCAATCCGGAACGTGTATCCGCTATCGTGAAAATAGTTTGGAGTGGAGAATGTTTTCTGCGCCACCAGCATTCCATCAAAGAAGAGTTGGAGACGCGAACCGGTTCCCACTGCAGTCACGTGGTGCCACTCTTTCAAGGAATAGGGATAGGCCTTCGCCAGATTGCTGCCTTTCTTGGTGGATATCCGGATGACGGTGAATCCGGTCTTTTTGGCGGTGTAGATGTTGAGGCTGAGCGAATTGCGGACCCCCGCGATGTAGACCGTATTCTTCGACACCTGCTCGGGCCGGATCCAGGCAGCGAGGGTGAAGGCGGTGAGGATATTGGTCAGTTTCTCACCCGTTTCGACATAGCTTTTGTTCCCGTCGAAATAGACAGAGTTGTTGTTGGTTTCAAACGATGGGAATGCCGGAGGCACGGGCTCGTTCACTCCCAGGGTTACGCCGTTGGTATAGACGGAGTCCCACGCGCTTCCGTAGCTGCCGCTGTTGGTCGCCACGGCACCTTTTCCTTCGAGGAATTTGAAGTGGACGACGGGAGGCCCGGCGTTTGTGACTTCGAATTCATAGCCAACGTCGGAGGTTATCCGCCGCGCCTGGGCGAATGTGCCGTTGGTCTCGTAAATCTTCAGCAGGGTGCCGTCGAGCACCTTCATTTCGGTAGGCGTCGTGATGAGCTGGGTGACTTGTTCGAGAGGCCCCTTGAGTCCACCGAGAATTTCCTTCAGAGCGCTGAGGTCCGCCTTGGCCTGAATGGGCAGTGAGACTCGATTGGTCTCCACGACGAGAAGCAGGTTGTTCATCCGGACGGTGTGGAAGAGATTCGCGAAATTGATCCGGGCGACATGTAACTCCTCGCCAAAACCCTTCCACGTGGAGGGCCATCCGGACGGCGGCGCCTTGGTGGCGGGATCGAAACTCCAGTTCCAAATCGCATCGAACTCCGACGTGCTGTTGGCCAGTCCCGTCGATACCGGCAGGCTCAATCCCCGCCGGGTGCTGCTGATGAGTAGTCCCCGGGAGCCTGGTCCCGCCAGATTCGTCAGCGCTCCCTCCAATCCCACCACTCCCTGCGCATAGGGGAGAGCGCCTTTGCCAATTGCCGGATCCAGCAACATCACCCGCCGCGTGGTCGTGTCTGATGGGAACTCGGGATAGACCTGCTCGATTGCCGTCTGGCTCTGGCCGGTGTACTCCGCGAGCGTGACGCTCCAGTTTGTTGGGCCTGGAATATATTGTTTAGACCGGATGGATCGAATCAGTTGATCCGCGATCTGCTCAAGCTGTCGAGTCTCGCTGAACTGGCGCGCCTGGACGCGGGATTTGATCAGGTTCGGCGCGAGCAGGACGCCGACGGTGGTGAGGGCGGCCAGGACGACGATTATCGCCAGCCCCGCATAACCGCCGCGATTTTCTCGATCAAGGCATGCGCCACTGGGAGCCTTCATAAATGAAATTGGCGGTGCCAGTCAGGCTGTGACTGATGTCGAGGTCGTTGTTGTTGTCGTCGTCCTTGTAGAATCGGAGAAGCGTGTTCGCGATGAAGTAGGCATCCATCGCCGCATCGGAATCGAGCGCTGCTTTTCCGACAGAACCGACGGAGTAAATCGGCACGGAGTCTGGGAATTCCGAGTTGTTGATCGTCACCCGATGGAAAAGAGGCGTCAGATTAATCCGCTCGACGTGCAGAAATTCGCCATTGCCCGTCCATGATGATGACCAACCGGAGGGAGGCGCTTCCGTTGACGGGTCCAGAACCCAGTCCCAAATCGCATCAAATGCGGACGCGCTGGAAGCCTTGCCGCTGGTCACTGGAAGTGTGAGTCCCGGTTTATGCACGCTGATGATCAGGATGCGTGGACTGGTCACGGCGCTTGCGCCAGCGACCACCTGGCTCCACAGCGGATCGGCGAACGTCCCGCCCGATGTGCTGCTGGGCGTGAAGGATGGATGAATCAGATAGACCCGCGCGGTCGACGAATCGGCGGGCATCACACGACGCACTTCGTTGGTCGTGAGTCCAGTCACGGAAGCGACGCTTGAGATCCACGTGTTGGCTCCCGGGATAACCTGGTAGGTCTGAACGTATCGGGTCAATCCTTCCCCAAGGACATCGAGCATCTTGTCCTCCTTTTCCCCGTTCTGCCGGCTCATGCGCTGCGCGAGGTTCGGCATGATGACGGCCGCTGCAATGGCCATGATGGCGATGACGCCGATCATTTCGATCATGCTGAACGCAGATCGGTCGGTCGCCAGTGTGTGACGTGGAGATGGACGGAATGAATTCATGGCGTGACTCCCGTGGAGAGGACTAGAACTTCCGCAGCGCTGAGCGCTCGATCGTAGGCGATGGCGTCGTCAAGTTTTCCGTCGAATTTGGCGCTCGAGACTGGGGCGTCGAAAACCACGGCGCCACCGACATGGAAGGTGTAGGAGGAGGAACCGTAGTTGGAAGTCGTGCCGGAAGCTGAACCGACTTGAACCCCATCGAAGTACAGCCGGATCGCCTTGCCATCGCCCGTGGCGGCAATGTGATGCCAGGTCTTTTCAGCAAAGGGCCACGAAACGGTAACGGACCCGCTCCCACTGGTCCAAATCTGAACCGATCCGGTGGTGATGAACCCGAGTTCGATGGCGTCGTTCTGTCCAATCAGACCGGTCCTGTTATCGTCCAGATTGTCGATGTAGACCCAGATTGCGAGAGTGAAGGCCGGAAGATTATTCAAAGCTCCGCTGGTGGTGGAGATGTATTCGCCGTCGTCATTGAAATCGAGAGCGTAGTTGCTGGAGCTAAAGAGAGGGTAGAGGGGCGATCGTGGTCCGCTCTGGCGATAGCTCACCCCCGAGGTGATGGTGCCTCGCGCTGCGGCGCCCAAGGTTCCGCTGTTGGTGGCATAGGTGCCACTGGCTTCCTCCATCTTGAACCAGATGATCGGCGATGAAGCGCTGGTGCCAAAATTGAAGGACGCATCTCCGCTCACAATGTGGCGCTGTTTGATGATTCCGAGGGTGTTCGCCAAGGTGACGGGCGCACCGTTGAGAAAGTAGTAATCGGTGGGGCTGCTGGGAGTGACGGAGAGGAGGCCGGAGAGTCCAAGCCCGAACGACGCGTTCTGGACCGAGATCTTCGAAAACAGACTCGGCAGGTAGATGTGTTTCACGTGAAGAAACTCGGCATTGCCTGACCAGGACGAAGACCAGCCGGAGGGCGGTGATTGACTGGCGGGATCGTAGACCCAGTTCCAGATGGCGTCGAAGTCCGTTTGGGAAAGAAACCCGGTGCCCACGGGAAGGGATAGCCCCCGCTTGGTGCTGCTGAGAATCATCGCGCGCGACCGCGGATTCAACAGATTGGTCAATGAGCCAGTCAGTCCGCTGCTAGATTGATTGTAGGGAAGCAGCGGGCTGGCTCCGCCGAGGATGTTGTCGACCACAAAGACGCGGCGCGTGGACTGGTCATCCGGAAACTCAGGGAAGACGCTATTCACCTCGGTGACGTTGGCCCTGCCGATCTCGGCCAGCGCTGTATGCCATGTTCCTGTTCCCGGGATGATTTGGTTCAGTCGGACATACTCGCGAAAGTTTCCCTCCAGCCGGGCCAGTCGAGCTTCTTCGATCACACGGTTCCGCTGCGTCGTCTTCGAGACGAGCGTTGGCAGGAGAAGCACGCCGGTGATGGCGAGACCGGCCAGTACAACAACGGTGGCGAGTCCCGCGGCGGCGCGCTGCTTATGGGATGCGCCAGCGGCTGCTCTCATAGACAAAATTCACCCCGTCGGACAGCGTGTGAGTCATCTGCAACGTGGTGCCATTCGTGAAGTAGAGGCGCATCATCGTCCCACTGAGATAGTAGGCGCTCAGCACGTTTGTGGTGGTCATGGCAGCGGCACTTGCGCTCCCGATCTGGTAGTAAGGATAATTTGTCCCGTGATGCGCGTTGTTGAATGTTGCCATCTGGAACAGCGACGCAAGATTGACCCGTTGCACGTGGAGGTATTCGCCATTCTCCGTCCAGGTGCTGCTCCAGCCGGAAGGTGGTGCCTCAGTCGTGGCATTGTAACTCCAATCCCAAATCGCGTCGAAGACGGCGGCGCTGGCGGCCCGGCCGCTGGAAACGGGCAGGGTGAGGTTGCTCTTGTGAGTGCTGATGAGCAGGAGGCGGGCATTTGTGATGGAAGAAGCACCACTGTTGCCTTGGGTCCACAACGGCTCGGCGGTCGATGAGTTCGTGGGGACGAACGACGGATGGATGAGATAAACGCGAGCGCTGGCCGTGTCAGACGGATTCACATAGCGGACATCATTGACCGACAGCCCAACTTGCGCTGCGATGTTGGTGGTCCACGAGTTTGCGCCCGGAATAGTCTGGGTCGTGCGGACGGATCGGACCAAGCCGTCCCCGAGCATTGCCAGCGCCTGATCTTCCTTTTCCCCATTAACCCGGCTGATGCGACGGGCAAGGTTCGGGGTGATCAACGCCGCCGCGATGGACATGATGGCGATGACTCCAACCATTTCGATCAGGCTAAAGCCCTGCATCGGCAATGAAAGGTGTCGACAACGTCTCATGTTCAATCAGCGGGCTTCGAGCATGTTGGCGATCGGGAGAAACACGGCGAGCGCGACGGTGCCCACCATGATGATGAGGCCCACGATCATCACGGGTTCGAGAATCGAGAGAAGTTTCTTCACCTGGCGCGGCACGATCTCGTTGTAGTAATCCGCGACGTGCTGAAGCGAGTCGCCGAGGGTGCCGGTGGTTTCCCCGACGGCGACCATCTGCACCATGAGCCGGGAGAAGAGCGGGTTCGACTTCATGGCCTCGTTCATCTGGCGGCCGGAGTTGACGCTGACCTCGAGATCGCCAACCGCGTCCTCGAGAATGCGGTTGCCGACCAGTGAGCGGCAGAGCCCAAGAGCGTTCAGCAACGGAATGCCGGCTTGGTACAGGGTTGAAAGATTCTGGGCGACGCGTGAGAGGCAGATGAGGTGATGAATGGTTCCAAAGATGGGCAGCGACAGCTTGATGCGATCAAACGCGCGCGCGATTCGCACGGAACAACGCGGGCCCATTACAATAGCGGATCCAATCGCGAGCATGCCGAGTCCAACGAGCCAGCCGTGAGCCGTCATGAACTGGCTGATGTCGAGGAAGAGTCGCGTGATCCAGGGCAGGGGAACTTTGATCTCCGTCAGCACCTGGGCGAAGCGCGGGATCAGGAACGTGAAGACAAGAAAGAAGAACGCAATCGTCGCCACGAGGACGAACGAGGGATAAAGCATCGCCTGGCGAATGTCCGCCATCAGTCGATCCACCCATTCGTAGTAGCGGCGGAGCTCAGCGCAGGTCTCCGCGACTTTGCCGCTGGCTTCGCCCGCGCGAATGAGGCTGATGACCAGCGGTGGGAAGGTTCGCGGATGCGCCGCCATCGCTTCGCTGAAGGAGGCGCCGGCTTTGACCCGTTCGAGAACGTCCGTCTGGATTTCCCGAAATCCCAGATGAGTCTGCTCCTCCAATCCGAAGGCAAGTGCGTCGACGATTCCGATTCCCGAGCGGAGCTGCAGGCTGGTTTGAAGGAAGAACTCAATGAGCACCCGCCGCGAGACGGGACGATTCCCGCGGACCTTTGCGGTGGCGCCGGTGATGGAGGCGCGTTCCCTCGCCTCGGCGAGCCATTGGCCTTGCTTGCGCAGGACCAGTTCGAGCGCGGATTCGCTGGAGGCTTCCATCTGGCCGCGCAGGGTCTGCCCTGAGTCGTTGACCGCGGTGTATTGGTAGATGGGCATCGGAATTCCTAGGGCTGGCTGACGCGCAGCACTTCTTCCAGCGTGGTGAGTCCCCTCAGCGATTTATTGAGGCCGTCGTAGAACATGGTGGCGAACCCCCGTTCTTTTGCGAGCGCCTGGAGCTTCGCCATGTCCAGGCCGTTCACGATCGCAGCGTGGTAGGAAACGTCCATGGGAAAGAACTCGTGGATGCCCACGCGGCCGCGATATCCCGTCTGCGAGCACTCCGGGCAACCGCCCGACTCCCACAGCGTCGGCGGCAAATCGCCTCCTGGAAGCGTGACCTTCAGGCCTTGGAGCTTCGCGAGCGGATCGGCGACGACGATCCGGCATTTCGGGCACAGGCGTCGAACGAGACGCTGGGCCAACACGCCGATGAGTGTCGGTGCGAGGAGATAGGGTTCCACGCCGAGATCGATCAAGCGCGGGATGGCGCCGATCGCGTCGTTGGTGTGCAGAGTCGAGAAGACCAGGTGACCGGTGAGCGCTGCGCGAACCATCAATTGCGCGGTTTCGGTATCGCGAGTTTCGCCGACCAGAATGACGTCCGGGTCCTGGCGCAGCAGCGTTCTCAACCCTTCCGCAAAGGTAAGGCCGACCGCTTCGTTCACCTGAGTCTGGCGGACCAGCGGGAGTTGATACTCCACCGGATCCTCGAGGGTGAAGATGCTGTTCTCCGTGCCATCGATCAAACTCAGCGCGGTGTAGAGCGTGGTGGTCTTTCCGCTGCCGGTGGGGCCGGTCACGAGGATGACGCCATGCGGCTTGTCGAGAACTGATCGGAAACCAGTCTCGATCTCGGGCGAGAACCCCAGCGCTTTCAGGTTCAGTGAGATGCTATTTCGATCGAGGATGCGGATAACAATGCTCTCGCCGTAGGCGGTAGGCAGCGTCGAGAAGCGAAGTCCCACTTCACGACTCGCAACGGTCACGTTCGCGCGGCCGCCTTGGGGACGGCGGTTTTCGGCGATGTCCATGCCGCCGATGATTTTCAATCGGGCGATGAGCGCGGGCTGAATTTCCTTCGGTGCGAGATAGCCGGAAGTGAGCACGCCGTCGCGGCGCAACCGGACGCGAAGAATCTTCTCTTCCGGGTGAATGTGGATGTCGCTCGACCCGCCGTTGACTCCCTCGGCGATTATGCGATCCACGAGCCGAATCATCGGCGCATCCTGTTCCGTCGTGGTAGCAAGCCGATCGGAACCGAGCTTCATCAGCTCGTCGATGATCTCCTCGATCGTCTGGCCGCTCGCATAAAGTCGCTCGATGGCGAGCAGGATGTCACCTTCGGGCGCGGCGACTAGATTGACCTGAAGACGTGTGGCCTGCTCGAGGACGTCGAAGGCGGTGACGTTCAGCGGATCAGAGATCGCCACCGTGAGGGTTGCATCCTCGCGCGAAACGGGAACCGCAACCAATCGTCGCGCCAATGCTTCGGGCACGATCTTCACCATCTCCGGTGAGATGACGATCGCAGCGAGATCAATGGACTCGGTTTGAGTCTTCTGGGCGAGGAACTGCGAAAGAGTTTCCTGCGTGACGAAGCCCAGCTGGGTCAATGATTCGCCGAGGAGCCAGCCCTTGCGTTTCTGTTCGCGGAGGGCGAGGTCGAGCTGGGTCTGGGTAACGAGACCGCGATCGAGCAGCCAGTCACCGAGACGTATTGCTTTCTGGGCTTGCGGCATATTGTCGGGGAGGAGATCGGCGGAATACGTTCCGGCTTTAGGACGGAACCTTCGAGGCTGCAGTCTTTAAGCAGAAGCGGCCGCCTCTTTTGCAAGGGCGGCCGCTCCAGAGTATGAAGAGTTCGAAGCGCGCCTCAGTAGTGAGCGATGTAGACGTAGACGGTGACGGTGTTGTCGCTCGCCGCCGCGCTGTAGATGCAGCGTCCGGTCGTGTCCGCACCGGTGCCGGTGTTGTCGTCGCCGTCCAGAATCTTGTTCAAAGCGATCGCGTCCGTCAGGGCGACGCCGGGAAGGAAGGCCGAAACCACCATCTGCCCAGTGGTGAAGTCCGCACTGGAGGCGCTGCGATCAAGATCGAAGTTCACCCCGCCAACTGTGGCGGTGGGCGCCGTTACCGAACCGGCGCTGGTGGCGGTTTGAGAACGTACGTGGATTCGGCCGGTGAGGGCCGAGGAATCAAAAGTTTGGGTGCCGATGGACGCCGAGAACAGCTTCTCGGTGAAACCGCCAGTGACCAGGTCTGAGTCGAAACGGCCGGTGGA
>Ga0154020_10005803_pt1 | contig 14519 bp, 15 predicted proteins | sample Klosneuvirus_201_FD_109709 | JGI IMG/M metagenome (GOLD analysis project Ga0154020, IMG submission 109709) | Active sludge microbial communities from wastewater, Klosterneuburg, Austria - Klosneuvirus_20160825_MG | ecosystem: Engineered > WWTP > Aerobic digester > Activated sludge | place...
CTTGCATGAGCATGCGACGCTTTGTTGCGCCGACGGCGCGTGATTGTTTGAGGCGGGTTAAGGAAGAATTAGGCTCGGATGCCGTGGTCGTTTCCAACAAGCCGGTCGAGGGTGGCGTCGAAATCATGGCGATGAGCTCAGAGAGTTTTGAACTGCTCTCACGGCAAGGCCATGCGCGTGAAAGTGTGCCGACACAGCCAACTCGTCGTGCCGTTGAGCCTGCACATACCCCAGCGTCTGTTTCTGCCTCCCAGCACCATGCATCTGCCGCCGTTATTCAGGCAGCACGGCAGGCTTATGCCAGTGGGCAGATATTGGATACGCCCCCTGCTAGTGAGCGGATAAAAGCGCCGATGCCACGCACTCAATCCCATACACGTCCTGTGACGGATGCTGATGATGACTATATGGTTCATTTGTCAGGACAGGCACGCAAGGTAGCCTCTTCTTCTGCGACTCCTGCGCCTTCCGTACGTCCCCCTGAGACCGCAGCAACGCGTCCAATATCTCATGCCATTCCTGCTGTGTCTTCTGCCACGCAGCCCCCTACACAAACGCAGCCCCATGCTGCGTCAAACGCGACCGCACCCCGCGCGCAAGAGCCCTCACGTTTGAGACCGTTGCCGGGTCGCAGCCCCGCCACCGCCACCGCCAGTTCGGCTCATGGGCATGGCAACGAGCATGGCATAGCTCATGAGGATCGGGATCGGTCAATGCGAGCGCATACGAGCGCACATGCGACACATGCTGCGCCGTTACACAAGCAGCATTCATCACATACTTCCAACGCCCCTCATACCCCTCACACCCCGCAAGACGAGGCCATGCGGACGCAGGTTCATCAGTTGGTGGGTGAGATGCATACCATCAAGGCTTTGCTGGAGCGTCAATTGGCAGGCTTTGCGTGGGGTGAAATTTCGCGGGAATCTCCTGTGCGTGCGCAATTGCTGGCGGAAATGCTGGATGCTGGCTTTTCAGGACAACTTGCCCGCAAGTTGTCTCAGGAGCTGCCTGCCGAGATGAATGTCGAGGATGCGCATAAGTGGATGAAAACGACGTTGAATCGGCATCTGCGTACCTTGAGCAGCGATAACGACATTGTCGATCGCGGGGGGATTTATGCGCTGGTCGGGCCGACGGGTGTGGGCAAGACCACGACGACCGCCAAGCTGGCCGCACGCTGCGTGGTGCGTTATGGCCCCGACAAGATTGCCTTGCTCACGACCGATGGCTACCGCATCGGGGCGCATGAACAGTTGCGTATCTATGGCCGCATCTTGGGCGTTCCTGTGCATGTGGTGCGTGATGGCGATGATTTGCGTCATACATTGGCTGATTTGCGTGACAAACACATGGTGCTGATCGATACCGTGGGCATGAGGCAGCGTGATCGCATGGTTGCGGAGCAGGCGGCCATGCTGGCGCGTGCGGGTGAAGTCAATCGATTGTTGTTGCTCAATGCCACCAGTCGGGGTGATACGCTGGATGATGTGGTGAGTGCCTATTCGGGGGATGATCTGTCCGGTGTCATTCTCAGCAAGGTGGATGAAACAGCCTCCATTGCCCCTGCGCTGGATGTCGTGATCCGCCACGGCTTATTGTTGTGTTATGTGGCGAATGGCCAGCGAGTGCCGGAAGACATGCATCTACCCAATCGCAACTATCTGCTGCATCGTGCTTTCAAACAGTCAGAAGATGCCTCGCCTCATCGCTTGCAAAAAGAGGAAACGGGACTGGCCATGGCGACACCGAATGACATTCGTAAGGTGTCAGGAGGCGTGCGTGGCTGAGTGGCAGGACGTGTCAGAAAACCCGGTTGAAGGTGATCGTGCAGCAGCACGCCCTTGGGCAAGAGACCAGGCGGACGGACTGCGTCGCATGTTCGGTCATCGCGCACCGAAAGTCGTGGCGTTTGCTTCGGGCCGAGAGGCATGTGGCCGCACGACACTGATCGTTCAAACCGCATCGGCACTGGCCTCGGCGGGGTATGGTGTGTTGATCGTGGATGAAAATCAGGCACCTAATAACGTCATTTCTGCTTACGGTTTCAGACCCCGTTACGATTTTTATCAAGTGCTGCAAGGGAAATGCTTGCTTGAGGAAAGCTTGTTGCGTGTAGCACCTCATATTCGCATTTTGCCGGCTTCACTGGCAGCGCAAGAGCTTGGCTATGCCCAGCGCGATGCGGCGGTGGCATGTCAAAAACTGCCGCGTGTGCTACAGGAATTACAACGTGGGGTCGATTTCATCTTGATTGATGCCGCTGTACAGCACAGCACCCATCTTTCCATGCTAGCATTGGCATCGCGCCACATGGCGGTGATCGTTGGCGCAGAAAGCTCTGCCATTACACGCGCCTATGCCCTCATCAAGCGACTGGCTCAGGAGCGGGGGCGCGACGGTTTTCAAATGGTGATTACGCGCCCACGGAGTCCGGCGGATGCATTGGCCATTTTTGAAAACATGCGTCGGGTGGCCAAAGAGCATCTGGATGTCAGGCTGGAATACCTCGGTGCTGCCGTGGATGTGACGACGGATCATCTGGCAGACGCGCTTCTGAAACAGATACCTTCGTCTGTCGGCTTGGCGCAAGAGGATGGATTTATGGATTTGCCTGCCGCATACGCGCCTTCAGGTACGACATCTACGCCTGCGCTAGCGTGAAATACAAAAGTCAGAGTCGAGTTGAAGTTTCGAGCGTAGCGAACCAATCAGTAGCCGCCCCTTGAGGGGCGGATGGGTGGGGTGGGCGTATTGGGTAACGATTATTTCATCCTCTGCGGGTGGCAATGTGGAGATGGCTACCATGATCGTTAGTTGCTGCGCGATTCAATGGTATAGTTTAACGGTTGCGATGATCGCCCCGGAAGTCAAAACCTAATGACCTATAACGCTCAGGGGATTCCGGACAAGGAACAGCTCGTTTCTCAATACGCGTCCCTGGTCAAGAGAATCGCCTATCATCTGATGGCCAAACTGCCGCCCAGCGTGCAGATCGATGACCTCATCCAGAATGGCATGATTGGCCTTCTGGATGCGATCTCCCGTTATGAAGAGGGCTTGGGCGCGCAGTTCGAAACCTATGCGGTACAACGCATCCGAGGTTCCATGCTGGATGGCTTGCGTGAAAATGATTGGCTTCCGCGTGGGTTACGCCGCGAAATGCGACGGGTCGAAACGGCCATCACTACGCTGGAACAAAAGAATGGACGCGCTCCCATGGAACGCGAACTGGCAGATGCTTTAGGAATGTCGCTTGAGGATTACCAGAAGCTGTTGCTGGATGCGCGTGGACATCAACTGGTTTATCTGGAAGACATGGGTAACGACGAAAAAGGTGAAGGCGAGGCTTTTCTCGATCGTCATCTCGTGTCAGAACAATCCGATCCGCTCGCGACACTGCTGGATCAGGACATGCGTACCTCCCTGATTGCTGCCATCGAATCATTACCTGAAAAAGAAAAAATGATGATGGCGCTGTATTATGACGAAGAGCTTAATTTGCGCGAGATTGGTGAAGTCATGGGCGTGACGGAATCCCGAGTTTGTCAGATACATACTCAGGCAATCGCCCGTCTGCGTTCCAGCTTGCTGGGTGTCAATGCCGTCATTAAACGCAAGCCCGCAGCGTCGAAACGCACGGCAAGGCAGGCAACTTCATGAAACCCTATGATCGCATCAGTATCGTCGGTTTGCTGTTGGGCGTGGGGGTCATCCTGGCGGGGCAGCTGCTCGAAGGCGGAACCATCGCTTCACTTGCCCAACCGACCGCCTTGCTGATCGTATTGGGCGGTACGCTGGGCGCGGTGATGTTGCAAAGTCCCCTGCCTGTTTTCAGAGCGGGCATAAAAATGGCGAAATGGGTTTTTGTGCCCCCAGCCATCGCATCGGAAGAAATGTTGAATCGCATGACCCTCTGGGCACATATTGCGCGGCGTGAAGGCTTGTTGGCACTGGAAGCGCAACTCTCCACGCTCAATGAATCCTATTATCACGAAGGCCTGAGTCTGCTCGTGGATGGTGCAGACCCCGCTAATTTACGGGATGTGCTTGAAGTCCAGATTGACACCTATGAAATCCAGATGAAATCAGCCGCCAGAATCTGGGAGGCGGCAGCAGGTTATTCCCCCACGATCGGCATTCTTGGTGCGGTGATGGGGCTCATTCATGTCATGGAAAATCTGACAGATCCCGCCAAGCTGGGTGCAGGTATCGCCGTGGCCTTCGTGGCAACCATCTATGGTGTAGGCTTGGCCAATCTGGTGTATTTGCCCATTGCTAGAAAGCTATATGCAAATATCGCTCAATTGGTCACGCTGCGTGAAATGTATCTCGATGGCCTTGTGGGGATTGCCAATGGTGACAATCCTCACCTTATCGAAAATCGTATGCGCGGGCATTACAAGTACGACTGATTTTCATCATTTTTCCGGGTTTCGGATAAATTCATGTCACGCAGCCATCGTCATCGTCATCATCGTCGTCGAACTTCGGTTGAAGAGCACGAAAATCACGATCGCTGGCTCGTGTCGTATGCGGATTTCATTACATTGATGTTTGCATTCTTTGTCGTGATGTATGCCGTGTCTATCGTTAATGAAGGCATGTATCGTGTGCTTTCAGATTCCATCGTTTCGGCGTTTCATAGCAATTCGGGGGCATCGGGTGATGCGCCCACGTCCAACATTCCGCGAGGTTCGGCGATTGTTTTTCCTTTGGTCGCCCCCAGAAAGCCCATCATCGTACCAATACAGAAACCCGCCGAACTGAAACGCGAAACGCGAGAAAAAATGCGCAATATGGCGCAAGAAATTCATGATGCGCTGAGTCCCCTGATTCAAAACGGACAGGTTCGTATTACTGAAAACGCACGGGGAATCACGCTGGACATCAATGCCAACGTGCTGTTTCAACCGGGGGACGCGCTACTTTCAGTCGATGCCGTCCATGCACTGAGTGCTGTAGCACAGATACTGGCAAAAACGGATTTTTCCATTACCGTCGAAGGCCACACCGATAACACCCCCATTGCCACGACACAGTTCCCCTCTAACTGGGAACTTTCGGGTGTCCGGGCGTCCAGTGTCGTGCGTCTGCTGATTGACCACGGCGTCTCACCCGCCCAGCTCACCGCCATTGGCTATGCTGATCAGCGCCCTTTGGCAGCAAATGACACGCCCGATCACCGTGCGCACAATCGACGCGTAGCCATCACCATCGAATCTCATGTGCCGGATGTCGCCGAGAGCGTGGCCGATGTGGTGAGTCGTTAACCGTTGACTGCATAACGGAAACGAAGGCGTTGCCAGCGCGCGGCGTTGCGCCTTAGTCATTGGGTCAATTCAGGACATAATCAAAAAAACAAGGAAATATTTCACACAAATAAACTTGTGTGATAAAAAATCTGTATCATAAAAAATAGCGTCAGAAATTTTTTACAAAAACTTGCCACAACCCGGAACGACTCAATGTAAGCAAGGGGGGGGGTATGCGTAATCTGATCATGTCTCTGATGTCGTTTTTTCTTTTGAAGCCATGCGAGTGTGGCTTCGGCTTCAAATCGCAACACGAAAAGCAGGTGTTCCCGTCTGTTGCGCTTTTTTCTGGATGCTTACTCCTGTTTTCCTCTCCGGCGACATTGCAGGCTGAACCTGTGATGGGTGTGGTGACGGCTAGCAATCTGTTAAGAGTTGATCCGTTCAATGGGGGCATTACTTACGGGGGAACTTGGGGGGATGACAGTAGTGCCGGTTCTCCCGCCTATAGCCAGAATTATCACTGGATGGGTGTGGGATATGCCTATGATGGCACTTTTGACGATCCGGACTGCAATGCATTCGGGCAGTGGTCGCCTTATACCTGTCCCGGCATCAGCTATGGCGATACATCCATGTGGGTCGTTCCCAATGGCTATGCAGAATGGAATTCGAATGTCGCGCCTCCGGTAACGACACCCGGTCCCTTCGTTTCAACCTTCAAGGCACGTCAGACCGCCATGATGCGTGCGAAATCGCAGATGTCTCTCACCGGTGCGGATCATTACATGCCCCGATTTTCGGTGACTGTCCCTGTGACGGGAGCGGGAATATGGAAACTGGATTTGAAGGTCACCCGTAATGGTATCGTTCAGCGGGACGGAGCAGGTTCGGACTATATTGTTGTCAGACCCTTGAACACCACGGTTACGGGTGGGTCGTTGGCATCGGGTAGCCTGAATTTGGCAGGTGATGCCTTACGTTCGGGGAATGGTTCATGGAATGTCGTTCAGAGCAGTACCGCTAGCGTGACGGGGAGCGGAGTGGCCAATGTGACCTTTGATATCGAATACGAGGTGGATTCAAAAGTCACGGGCAGTGGCTGGGCTTGGGATCCAGCACGCCAGGTATGCTGGCGTGCCGGTCAAGGGAATGGTGCGAATGGTGGTGGCATCAGCTGCAATCCGGCCATTACGCCTGATCAGGGCGTGTTTTTGGAAGGAACATTCACCTTCCTCGATCACTTGCGTTATGAGTTCGATCCCAATGCAGCGGCAACCTGTTCTCCCCTTCCGGTAACTGTCAAGGCTTGTTCCGATAGCGCAGCAAGCTGTGCCACGCTGTATTCGGGGGGGGTGACGTTCACCCCGACCGCCACGGCGGGTTCGGGTTCGTTCAACTGGAGCAGCAGTCCGCTGGGAATTCCGGTGAGTGGATCGGTTGCAGCGTCGGTCAGTGGTAATACGAGTGGTGTGCCTGTGACACTCGGTGCTGCGGGAGGGATCGGGGTGCAGTGTTTTGATCTGGGTGGGACTTCGATTCCCTGCTCGATTCCCTCTTTTTCGCAATGCGATCTCGTGGTGCGTGATGGCTACAACAAGCCTTGGACGCTAGCAAAACCAGTAGCAATGTATACCAAGCTGGCGGGGGTGGCGTTTCCTAACGGAGGGGCAACGGTGACGGCGATTAAAGATGGTGCGAAGATGACCGGCTATACAGGAGCCCCCACCATCGAGCTGGTGAATGCCAGCACAGGCACGGGGTGTGCCAATCGCACAGTTCTGGCGACCATTTCTACTGCGGCTTATGGGGCGGGTGATAATGGCGAAAAGCTGTTTGCGATTACCTATAACGATGCGGTTGCCAATGCGCAAATACGCGCGAAGGATCTGCCTTCCGGCATACAGCCCTCCTGCTCGGATTCATTCACCATACGTCCGGCTTCATTGGTGACGACTTCTGATGCGCTGGCGGCACTCACTGTGACCCGAAAAGCGGGTTTGGATACCTTTACGCTGACCAGTACGGCCAAGAATGGCGCGGGGATACCTGCGACAACCACAGCTTATACAGGCTCACCGAAAGTGGATGTGGGTGGTGGCAAACTTCAGGGGGTCAGAGCGGATCTGGCAACGAATACCGTGGCAACAGGAACATTGAGTGCTACGGTCTTTGGTGCTGCTGCGACCGGTGTCGCGAGCCTGCCCAATGTGACTTACAGTGAAGTGGGTTACTTCAATCTCAAGGACGGCGCGGTGTATGACAATGACTTTACCAGTGCGTCAGGGGATATTGCGGCGGGAGATTGCACGTTGGATTACAGCAATGCGGCTGTCAATGGGAAGTATGGCTGCTATTTCAAGGCCTCTGCCGTGACGTCCCACGGGCGTTTTTACCCCGACCACTTCAATTTGACCCGGATATTGGGATGCACGGTCAGCAACTTCACTTATTCCGGACAGCCATTTTCGTCGCTGTCTCTGACGGCTGTGAATAGTGCGGGGGGCACAACACAAAATTACAATACGACCGATGGTTTTTCCAAGGCGGCTACGCTTTCGATCACCGATCCTCTAGCACCTGGAGGCTCACTCAACAGTACCAGTATTGCAGCGAATAGCTTCAATAATGGTACATCGAGCAATGCAACGACGACATTCACCTTTACTAGTGCGGATACCGCGCCCACAACGTTGACCTTGCATGCGGTGGAATCGGCCGGTGGGGATGGGGTGGCATCGGTGGGTGCATCCGATCCGACGGCCAATATCTGGAGTGGTCGTGTGCGTATGTTGCCGGCCTCAGGGGCGAGCAATCTCGATTTGCCCATGACTATGCAACTGGAACGCTATGAGGGCATTGCAACGCAGTGGCAGCCGAATGCCAATGATGCCTGTACGTCGGTTACGCTCAGTCCGCTGACCTATATCACCTTACCTGCCAATTCAACCTGCGTGCTGGATACGGGTTCTCCGGGTACCAGCGCACAAGGCTGTGCCGCACCGGCGACAGTGACACGTCGTTATCACAATCAACCGGGTGCATTAGCAACCCCTTCAGCAAACTTCAACCTCTGGCTGTCTGCACCGGGGTTGGGGAATGTCGGTACGGTGCGCGTGACCCCGATTGCCCCGGCCTGGCTGGGAACACTGGATGCGATGGCGACATTCGGTACGGTGGGGAGTACTAACGGAGCAACGCAGGGCAGCCCGATCCTCTATCGAAGGGCGCAATAATTCATGCTTTTCTTGTTGATATCGTTGAGGTGACATTCCGATGCGCTTGTCCTGTGCAAGGAAAACAGCGGGCTTCACGATGGTTGAACTGGTGGTCGTTATCATCATGGTGGGCATACTGGCCGCGGTCGCTGCTCCCAAGTTGTCAACACGGGATTTTTCTCAACATGGTTTTTATACAGGGGTGAAAAATCTGCTCCAGCATGCCCGACGTACCGCCATGGCCAGTCGGCGGTATCAGTGTGTCGATGTCACGGGCGGTGGGACGGTCTTATCCCTGACACGGGATACGGGTGTGCCTGAAGGCAAGGTGGCGATCATCTGTTCGACCAGTTTGGCTTTGCCTGTAGTTGCGCGAGGATGTGGTTCCAACCAGTTATGTGCGCCTTCGGGTGTAGCTGTGACAGGAACCAGCAGTCTGATTTTTGACCCCATGGGTCGCTTGGTGTCGTCGCCCGGAGTGGTGGCAGCTTCGGCTGCAACCTTGTCCATTGACGGGGAAGCCGATATTACTGTGGCACCGGAAACGGGGTATGTGCAATGACACATAGGGTCATGATCTTCCCGGGACATTTCCGAATCCGCATGAGCGGCTTCACATTGATCGAACTGATCATGTACATCCTCATTGTGGGTGTTGCGCTGACGGGGGTGTTGAGTTCATTCCAAACTGCGACGGCGCATAGCAGTGACCCCATGCTGCGCAAGCAGGCCATGACGGTCGCAGAAATGATGATGGAGCAGATTCTGGCCAAGAGTTTCCAAAATGATCCTTCAGATTTCAGTAACTCCAGTAGCACCGCCGGTTGCACGCCGACAACGACCATTACTTGTCGCACGAACACACCGGCTGATCTGCCGAATTACAATGATGTGGCTGATTACAGCGGGTGGAGCCAGAATGCAGTGTATCAGCAGGATGGTACGCTGAATGCAGTGTTAGGTTCTTCCTATAACGTGGCCGTGACGGTCGGCAGTGTGGCGCTGAATGGGGTTCCTGTGGTCAGACAAATCAGTGTCACGGTGAGTGGCGGATCGTTTGACCCTGTGACGCTGGTGGGATATCGGGCGCCTTATGAATAAATCATTTATTTGTGGCATTCGTGGCTTTACCCTAGTGGAAATGGTGATTTCGATCACCATACTGGGAATCGTGTCTGCTACCGTGGCGGGGTTTATCGGGCCGACGATACGTGGTTACGTCGATACAGAACGTCGCGCCGAAATGAGTGATGCGGCTGATACGACCTTGCGACGTATCGCGAGCGATATTCGTGCTGCGTTGCCCAACAGTTTGCGAGGGCCGAATCCGGCAAGTAGTGCCTGTTTTGAATTCATTCCCACGATCGGTGGCGGGGGCTATCGGGCGGTCACTTCGAATACGGGAACAGGAAATATTCTGGATTTTACGACGACCGATATCAGTTTCGATTATCTGGCAGGCAGCGTGCCATCTGCGGCAGGGAATCGGATTGTCATCTGGAATATGGGAACGCGAGGCCCTGTAACACCGGCAGCGGATGCCTACGTCGGTGACAATTCGGCTGTGATTGCCAGTGCCACGGCGACGACTGTGACATTGTCTGCTGCAAAGCAATTTCCTTATGAGTCACCCGACCATCGGTTTTTTGTCATTCCATCCAGTACAACGATTTATTCATGTACGGGAGGTGCCACGGGACGATTGATACGGACGACGCGAACGATTTCATCAACGCCCATGAGTGTTTGCCCTGCGACGGGAACGGTAGTGGTTAATAACGTGGATTGCACCGCGAGCCGTTTTGACTTTACGGCAGATGCTTTGTCCAATTTCGGTTTGCTGTCCATGAGCCTAGTTGTGTCAGACCCAGATTCCGGCGAGCGAATCAGGATGTACAAGGAAGTGAAGGTGGATAATGTGCCTTGAAATCCAGGCAAGGTATTCTTGATGAGATCACAGATGCCAAAATCACATCGCTTTGAAAGTCGGCTTGCCAGAAAAGGGGCGCGTGGATTTGCCATCATCATGGCAATCTTTGTGCTGGTTGTTCTGGCCTTGCTGGGCAGTTTCGTGGCCAGCACGTCGACCTTGCAACACACGGGAACTGCACTCGATGTCATGGGACTTCAAGCGTATCAGGCAGCGAATGCTGGCATCGAGTGGAGTATGGCCAGGCTCAAATCGGGTGGCGTGCCTAATTGCACCGCCATGGGAGCGGGAACGACATTTGCGGTGGATACGATGAATGTCACCGTGTCGTGCAACGTGGTTTCATCAGGAGCTGAAGCGGGGAGTGCTGCTGTACTTTATGCAGTGACCGCAACGGCCTGTAATGAGGCTTCGTGTCCGGGGGCGGCAACAAATCCTAATTATGTAGAGCGTAGCCAATCGGCGACGGCCAGATTTTAAGTCTGGTGCATCGTGTGTGTCGTGTGTTGCTGAGGCGACTTCAGGCAGAACCAAACAGGCGCCCGCTGTGAGCCGCTTGAGCCTGACCATCGGGGCCGTAGAGCATGGCCTGATGGGTTGCCGATAGCAAGGTGTTGAGTGCCTGTTGATTGTGTTGCAGGTGCATGCCGATCAATCGGCCATTGGTTTCATTCAAATCCCGTGCTTGGGCGGCGAGCGTGAGAAGTTCAGACCACTGTTCGCGAATGGAAGAGGTCGGTGACGATGTCTGGGTGGTGACCTGAGCCATTTGATCGATCCAGCTTTCGACGCCGGAGCGATCAGATGAGAACCCTACGGTGGCGAGCTGGCTGTTGCGTCGTTCGGCGGAAAGACTCAGTTGGGTCGCCAGTCTGGATTTTTCATCGCCAAGCGACAGCATGAGCTGAATGTCGCCCCCCGTGAGCGCTTGCTGTTCGCGTTGCAGAAGAGCAATAAAATTTTGCAGTAGCAAAAGCTCTTCTTCAAGACCGCGAGCCAGCAATGCATGGACATCGCGAGTCTTGTTTCCTGTAGGGAATGATGTGCTCACGAGAACGAGGCGAGGAAAAGAAGGGCGGAATGGTTAGATAGGCGAGGATATTTATTTCTCGGCGTTCAGCATTTCCTGAACACTGGCTATTAGCCCGTCAGCAATCTTGCTGGCATCGATCTTGAAGGTTCCTGCGCTGATGGCTTGTCGTATGGCATCGACACGTGTGCTATCGGCGACGGAAGAAGAAGTCGATGTGCCTCCCATACCTTGCAGGCGTGTGGTCAGCGAAGAAATTTCTACGTCATCACTTTGGGCAGGTGAAGGGCGTGAGACCGCAGGACGTGTGGCCTCCTTGCGTGCTCCGCCGACAATGCCGTCAAGCGGTTTGACTGAGCTGTCGATTTTCATGATGCCATCCTTAAAGATAGGTATTCTGACCTGATTAACGGCAGCTCAAATGATAACTTGAGAGATTTTTTGGGGCTTTTTAACGTGGAATACCAAACTCAGCGCCGGTAATAGTTTGCCTCAAATTCAGCAGGTGGGGTCGGTCTGATCCGGTATTCGTTGTTCGTTTGACCTTGCTACGCTGCACATCGACCAATTCCATGCGCCTCTACTGGTTGTGGAGGTTTGTTTGGGGTTACCGCCTGAGCGCGAGCAGTAGCACGCCTCCGGCGATTAGGCTGATACCTGACCATTCACGCAGTGAAGGCCGTTCTCCCAGAAAAATAAAGGCGAAGATTGCCACCAAAACCAGGCTGAATTTATCGATGGGGGCGATTTTGGATGCTTCACCCATTTGGAGTGCGCGAAAGTAACACACCCAGGAGGCGCCGGTGGCCAGTGCTGACAGACTGAGAAACAGCCAAGTTTGGCGTGAGAGCATCAAGGGGTTGCTCCATTTTCCTGTGCTCACGACGAAAATGGACAGGACGAGAATGATGATGGCCGTTCGAATCAGTGTGGCGAGATCAGGATCGACTTCTTTCAGGCCGATTTTGGCAAAAATGGCCGTCAGTGCTGCAAAAACAGCGGACAGCATGGCCCAGTAAAGCCAGCTGTTCGCTGTCGGTTGCATGGTGGAACGTACTGAAAAAGTAAGGCTGTCAGTTCGTTTCAGAGGGGCGAGCTTGCTGCACTGGCGGTGGCTGTGCCAGTCGTTCGCCGGGGTTTCCCGGCGCGTGCCGGAACATTACATAGGCCGCAGACATAGGTTTTTGAGGGATCGTAGGCGTGTGCAACGAATTGACCACCGCAGCATTTGCAGTTGGCAAGTGCCAACATATTGGCATCGAAGAAGCGCACCATGGTCCAGGCACGGGTCAGTGACAGGATGGGCTTCATGTCATTGCGCTCGGTTTGTTCCAGATACATGCGGAAGGCTTTGATGGTGAGATCAAGGCCGCGCAAATGGGTGTTGTTCAGCAAGAAGCTGTGATAGGCCATGAATAACGAGGCGTGGACATTGGGTTGCCAGGTCATGAACCAATCGGTTGAAAAGGGGAGCAGCCCTTTGGGGGGGGACTCGCCGCGCACCTCCTTGTAAAGCTTGATGAGGCGTTCGCGGCTCAGGTTGGTTTCCGATTCGAGTAGTTGCAGGCGCGCACCGAGTTTGACGAGTTCGATGGCCAGACTAATATCTCTCGCTTCCGAGATGACGGATTTATTGCGCATGGGATCTCCCGGTAGATATGAAAAGGTCAGGCGACGGTTTCGACAGGCTTGCCTGCTGCGAGGATAGCGGCGTGAACCTGGCCGATGCCGCGTTCGCGGTCATGATTGGCCAGAAGATTCAGTAGCAGGCTGTCATCGAAGCGGAAGCTGCACAGCAGCATGTCGGCACTGGCCATTTTCAGCACTTGTCCGGGGGTGAGGCGATCCAGAATGTCGGCAATTTCCTGGCTGATACCCAGCCGGAAAATGGCGGCTTCCCTGTCGGCGCGGATCATGTGTTGCGCCAGCATCAGGTAGGCCAGATTGACTTCTTTTATATCGTTGTAGGTATCGGTCATGTTTGCAGTACTCACGGTGCTCTCCTTTGATTTCAGCTTATAGGTGGGGGAAGGCGAGCGGATTATGCTGAATGTTGTCAAGCAGGAATATCAGCGCAAGACTGTTTTTGATGTCAGAATGAGTTCCGAGTGTTTTGTAAGGTTTATTCTTACAAAGGTTTTGTATTTAGCTGAATTTCAACGATATTCCCTTGTTTCAACGCTTTGGGTGTAGGCTGATAGAATGTGGGGCATGGAGCCTACGATCAGATTCTGCAGCAGTTGTGGTGCGCCGGTGACGTGGCGAATCCCCGCAGGGGATAACGTGGTGCGTGCCGTGTGCGATGCTTGCGATACGATTCATTATCAAAATCCCAAGCTGGTCGTTGGCACCCTGCCCGTGTGGGAAGACCGGGTGCTACTTTGCAAGCGTGCCATCGAACCTCGACGAGGTTACTGGACATTGCCTGCGGGGTTCATGGAAAACGGCGAGTCACTCCCCGAGGCTGCCGCGCGGGAAACGCGTGAAGAAGCCTGCGCAAACATCGAACTTGACGAAATTTATACCCTCATCAGTGTGCCGCACATTAGTCAGGTGCATGCGATTTTTCGCGCCCGTCTGCTGGATACGGACTTTGCCCCCGGCGTTGAAACCTTGGAAGTGGCATTGATGACCGAAGCTCAGATTCCTTGGGATGATATTGCTTTTCGCACGGTGGCAATGACATTGCGTCATTTTTTTGCCGATCGGAATGCGGGAAAATTTTGTTTACATCGCGCTGAATTATTGCCGCCGTAATGGACAATACGGGGAAAACATGGGCAAACGTGGGGCGTTGGCAGGGTGAGCCTGATTGCAGAGGGTCTGATTGCATCCCGCACGTTTTTTGATATTGTTTTTGTTATTTTGACTCTTCACCAAACTCCACGCGGAGCGTGACAGAAAAGCTCTTGTTGTGAAGGCTGGGTGGAATCGGGGTGATGCGAACCGAGCGATCCAGTATTCGCATCGCCATCAGATCAAGCGAATGCTGACCACTACTGGATTGCAGCAGGACGGTCGGTGTCGTGCCATCAATATTGATACGTATTTCTGCAATGCTAGGGTGTGTGGCTGTTTGCGCATGA
>Ga0154020_10005804_pt1 | contig 14519 bp, 14 predicted proteins | sample Klosneuvirus_201_FD_109709 | JGI IMG/M metagenome (GOLD analysis project Ga0154020, IMG submission 109709) | Active sludge microbial communities from wastewater, Klosterneuburg, Austria - Klosneuvirus_20160825_MG | ecosystem: Engineered > WWTP > Aerobic digester > Activated sludge | place...
CATCCACTTTAAATTGCTCCAGCAAAGCAAGGTTATTTTTCTGCAACCCAATTTTAAATTCCTGTGCGGTGTACTTTAATAAACTGTGTTGTATGGTATGCAATGTTTGCCCGGGCAGTGGTTGCCATATCAAATGCATATGATTGCTCATTATTACAAACACATATACCCATACTCTTTTTTGCTTTACCAAAAACTGTAGGCTTTTAATAATTTCATCTTTGTAGCTGTTGTTCTGTAATAAGGGCTTCCATTCTAAAATGGTAGCGGTAAAAAATGTGGCCAGTATTCGGGATAAATTTGCGGCATGGTAACAGCAAATTTATTGAATTAAGTTATAGGTAAGAAGGGGAATACACATTTTGTTCATCGTTTTATAAGCAAATATTCGGTTTGTTACTCCCTTAGCGGCATGTTGTTGGTACGCCATCGCTCATTTGCCTTTGCTGCATACCAACAACGGCTTGGGCCGATTGAACCTTGGCTACCAACAAAGGCGAAGGACCATTGGGAAGGGTATATGGATGCCATGCTTTTAATTTAAGCATTTAGTTTAATTACTATCTTTTTATATTCTTCTGATTCTAAAAGCCTTTGCCAGTTATTAATAGTTGCCGTCCAAAAAAAATATTTCCCCAATTTCAATGTAATTTTTTCGCCTTGGTGTAAAAATACTAGCCATGCTCTTTTGAAAGGAAAGGTAAAGTTTTTAAACATTTTGCAAAGAAAATATTTATGGTGTGGAGAGGTGGTTCGTGAGGACACGAACCAAGGCGGGGACCTTCTGATTTAATTTAAATATCTATCAAAAAGTAAGAATATTGAAAAAAACAATGGGGATTTTCCCCCATAAAAAATTAGGGTTTTTCCCCATTGTTTGTGATGAGATGTTTCCCTATGTTTGTAAAATAGTTTTTAACCCTTAACCAAAAGTTTATGAAATTTAATTACCACTTACCCCCCCCGCAAACTTTGTCTTTTAATTAGTTTGTCGGTATTGGTTTTTGCAGCCTGTAAAAAAATAGATACAGTTTACGATAGTATCCAACACACACAAAGTATTACACAAAAGTTTTTTACCATTCCATCAAAAACAGATCCATCTATTTTAAAAGTTATCAATGAAATAAAAAAACGAAATAATAATAAAGAATTTATTACAGCTTTTGTAAAGCAGCATGGCTACCCCGTTTGGAATAAAGTTTTAATTGGCAAAAATATAAAACCAAGGTATGAGAACAGCTTTACAAATGCTGTTAACGATAGTAGTTTAATAGCATATATTCCTTATGTTTTAGAAGATTCTACAAAAATTAACGGGTATATTGTAGCCAGTATTAGTGACAGTATAACCCTGGGTTACCGCCAGGCAAGTGAATACATAAACCACTCGTTTGATGCACCTGTAAATGGGGTATCAGATGCCACAAAATTTGCTACTGTTATGATGCAGCTAAACCAGTTGGTATTTGGTAATAGTGAATATAACATTACCGATCGGAGGTTATTTGGCAGCATCTCGGAGCATATAACAATAAATAAAATTTAGCACTACAACATTGGAAGTATCTTCCCAAAATTTTACAGATGTAGAAATCTGCTCAACTATTATTACAAGCGGCTGGCAATGTACAACACCCAACTATCCCGGTTGTAATGATGAAGATGGCTGCGACCATTGTGGTACATATTGTACGCCCATAGATGTAATGACAGAAGTTTGCTGGACTTTCACAGTAGGTGATGGTGGGGGTGAAACCGGAACGGGTACATCGCCGGGTGGTAACGCTCCGCCGCCGCCCGGCAGTGGCGGAGGGGGTTCTGGCAGTGGCATACCACCTGCTGACCCTTGCAACAACACACCCGATAACCCCACAGAGCCTTACACAGCACAAAGCAATGTGGTGGATCCCGGCAATTGCCCACCCCCAACAGGTGGGCCGGGCTGGGTGCCGATACCGATAGAGCCGCCGCCGGTTGGCCCACCTACAGATTCCATACCCACAAATATTTCCAGAGCTTGCGATAAGGAAATGGATTCGCTTTACCAATGGGGAATGAACAATCAATTTAGAGAACAGAGTTTTATTATTGTTAAAAAAAATGGATCAATATATCCAAAAAATTTTATGCATGGTTTTCCGGGTGGAGATAAAACGAGAGTTAATTATACACTTGAAGCAGGAGAGGAATTATTGGCTTACGTACACATACATGCTGAAGATACCGTGAATTTTTACAGGTCATCTTTTTCGCCTGATGACTTAATAGAATTTAACTCCCACGCAAATTTTGTAGGGTACACGGCAATAGTAGAGGTGGGAAATGCCCGTTATGCTTTTGTATTGGAAGATGTACAAAAAAAATCTAATGTTAATATTAGCAAGATGGGGCAACATAAGAAACTATTTAATGCAAAATTTAATACTTTAACCTCACAATATCCCAATGGTCAAACTTGTTCTGAGCAAACCTGGATTCAGTATTTAGGTTCTGCATCTGTTTCGGGCATTGGCTTTTATAAAGCTACTTCCCCCCATAAGAATAATTACATTAAATTAAATCCATAAAATGATGAATAAAATATTATTTAGTCTTCTATTTATTTTTTTGATAAAAAAGGCTGGTGCCCAAGTATCATTAGACACACAATTGAGAAATTTTCCAATTGCGAATTATCTAAATAAACCTATTGATACATTAATTGCTCATTTACCTAATGGCTTTGATACTGCATTTATTGTCAGTAGTGCTGGAAGTTTGAATCGAGGTGCTTCACTCCAAATAAATTATCCAAACAATGAATTTTGGATTGATATTTATATTACAAATGCACATTTTATTACTGTTTGGAAAGATCGAACAACTGGGCCTCCGGAAGTGCTTTGGCCACTTTCTTTATTGCGAAAAGAAAAAATTGGCAGTATTACCATTTATAATATGTTATGCGAAATTATTAACGAAGGGGATATATACTAATTATTGTATCGTGTACTTATATAAATATAAAAATAATGAGGCAGTATTAGATTCAATAGCAGCTCAGCCTTTAAAATTGACCCCCGCGGCAGATTTTAAAGATGAACCTAATTTAAGTTTTTATATGAAAAATAGATTTTATTATTGTGACAATTACTGGTCTATAAATTTTTTTCAACAAGAAGGTGTTTTTTTTAGTCAAAAATTTTGTAACTTCTTTACCAACCAATTTGAAGAAATATTTGTTCGTGAAACAGGAATAAAGCCAAGTTCAAAAGTAGGAATTACCGTACCAAATCGAGATGATTCGCCAAAACTCTATGAACATGGATTTATATCGAAGTTAAACCCCGTTTTATGGATTATGCCTGACTATTATGATGATATTAATTTTTGCTGGAAATCTAAAACTGGCAAAATAATTAAGCCAACAGATGAGGATTTTGATGAAGAAGACCTGGAATGCTGGATAGAAGGCTTAAAACCAAATGAATATTGGAAGCAAGTGGCAACCGAGAAAAAAGATCGTCCTTTTAAAATAGGCAAAATACCGTTTCAATTAAAAGTATTTGGTTTTGGTACAGATACAATTCTTAGAATTTACCTAAAAGATAAAATTGAATTTGATTTAATTAAAGCTAAAATTATAGAAAATATAAAGGAGTATAATGAAATCTCGGAAAAGAAATTTAGAAATAAAGGAGTAGTTCACAATGTAAAGTTTGAATCAGAAGATAGAGTATTAACTGTTGTTATTGATACAGGTTCATCGGGAATTGAAATTATTAAAACAACACTAAAAGCCTTAACTAAGTTTACAAGCATCAAAAAAGTTGAAGTGGATATATAGTATCTATCAACTTCTGTAATTTGTGACAAAAGTGAGGTGGCAATAATTGCTCCTGCTACCGTAGCGCTATAAAAGGCAGCATATTCATTGCGGAACATTGTTTAGAGTCTGATGGGTATTTTGTTCATTGAAGTCCAGGCAGAGCCTGGCGCTTTTCTTGCAACCGAAGTGCGCTGCGCTAACACTTCGGAGAGTGGGCGCCTCATTTCGTTCTTCGGCATTGCCATTGGCATCTTTTTAAGTCCTCCTGCTGCAGGTTTTATTATTGGTTTAATCTTTTATTTTTTTGTGCCATCCATTCTCCCCTACCTTTGCAATGAATTTGGTTTCCGCATTAGCGGAATTAAAAGGGAAGTCCGGTGTAATCCCGGCGCTATCCCCGTAGCTGTAAAACCGCTGCCACAGGCAACTTTAGCGTAACTACAACCACTGTTTTGAACAATCAAAATGGGAAGGAACGCAAAGGCGGTAAGCCAGAAGACCTGCCAGCTTCATATCTATTTATTCACAAGCTTTCGGGTGAAAGGCTAAAGAAGTTAAGGCTTATACGCTGCTCCTTCTCTTTTACCTGTTTGTAAAATATTTACTGTTTTTTTTGAAAAAACAATACCGCTATATTATTCTTTTCATTTTTATATATGCAGTAATCATTCCTATTTGTTTTGCTCAACAAACAGATACCCTGCCCAATGTAAGCCTGCATAGCAAAAAACCTATTAATAATATTACAGCACAGGTGCCGGTACAAGTTTTGCAAAAAAATGAAATAGAAAAGATCGGCAATAATAATGTAGCCGATGCGGTAAAATATTTTTCGGGTGTATTGGTAAAAGATTATGGAGGATTGGGCGGCCTTAAAACAGTATCCGTACGCAGCCTGGGCGCCGGCTATACCGGTGTACTATACGATGGCCTCCCTATCTGCGATGCACAGGCAGGACAGGTGGACCTGGGGAAAATTGCTACCCAACAATTGAATCAAATTCAACTTTACAGCGGGCAGGTAAACAATCTTTTATTGCCGGCACGTTCTTATGCTTATGGCGCAGTACTGGCTTTGCAAAGCTGGGATGCTACTGATGCAATTTCAAAAACACAAACGACCATTTCTCTACAAGGAGGTTCCTTTGGTTTAATAAATCCTGCCGCACAAGTAAGTTTTAAAACAGGCAATAAATTCACACATAGGGTGAATGGCTCGTACCAGTATAGCAACGGCAATTACCCATTTACGGTTTACGAAAATGCAGCAGCTACACAAAAGCGGCAAAATGATGACATGCAAACAATCAGGCTGGAATATGATATGCAATATGCTTTCAACGACAGCAATACCTTACAAATAAAAGCATACCATTACCAGTCAGCACAAGGCTTGCCTGGTGGGGTAATTATTTATGCAAATAATAGCAGGCAACGTCTCAGCAATAACAATAATTTTTTACAGGCTCGCTGGCAAAAAAATATTAAGCACAATACCCGGGTGCTGCTAAGTGCAAAATATAATTACGATTATAAAGTTTACCGTGACCCCGACTTTATTTATAGTACCAACGGACTGGAAAATAAATACCGGCAACAGGAAATGTATGTATCTGCGGCAGCAGATAAAAAGCTTTTTTCTTTATTTACACTCGGCCTTAGCAGTGATTATTTTATCAATTCACTGCAACGAAAAGATAAAGTATTTACTCCCTTTGCCTCACCGGTAAGGTATAACTGGATTAGCCATGCCGCACTGCAAGCCAATGGAAAAAAAATTCAGGCGCAGGCAGGTTTCCTATATTATCATCAGCAGGAAAAAGTAAAAACAGGTAACGCCGCTGTTGGAATTAAACGGCTAAACCCCGCCCTATCCCTGGCCTGGCAGCCACTACAAGATAAAGAGTTAAGCCTTCGCCTGTCTTATAAAAGCATGATAAGGCCACCCTCTTTTGATGATTTATATTATACCCTGGTAGGTAATACCTCATTAAAGCCCGAGCAGTCCCAGCAATGGAATTTAGGTATTGCCGGTAAAAAAATATTTCCCGGATTTGTGCAATGGGCAAGTATCACGATTGATGTGTATCATAACCTTGTGCGTGAAAAAATACTGGCAGTGCCACGCCAAAATCTTTTTCAATGGACCATGCTCAATATTGGTAAGGTTCAGGCAAATGGATTAGACGCCTCACTTTTATTTAAAACCAAAAAAATTCATGCATGGAATGCTCAGTTACGGGTTAACTATAGTTATCAAAAATCATTAGATGTTTCTGATAACGGCAGTAGCTTGTATAAAACTCAACTGCCTTATACGCCGGTACATTCTGGCAGCATGATGTGGCAGGTAACAGTGCATCAATTAGAATTATCTGTCAGCGGCCTTTTTTCTTCTTACCGTTATCGCCTGGGTGATCCTATTGCAGATAACCTGGTAAAAGAATGGGCAAGTTTTGAGGTTTATGCAGCGCATCCATTCCAGGCATCAAAAAATATTTATTGCAAACCATTTGTATCACTAAACAATATATTCAATCAACAATACGAAGTCATTCGATTTTACCCGATGCCCCGCTTTAATTACAGGTTGGGCATTACAATACACTTATAACTTTTAAAAAATGAAAAAAAATTTCCTGTTATTCTCCGTTTTATTTGCATTGGCATTTACCTCTTGTTCTAAAAATGAGACACCCACTCCTCCTCAAAACGAACCCGCTAAAGGCTTGTATGTTTTAAGTGAAGGAAGTTTTGGACAAAACAACAGCAAATTAGGATTGTATAACATCAACAATAGCCAGTTTACCGGCAATTACTTTGTACAGCAAAATCCTTCATTTCCGCTGGGGCTTGGCGATACCGGTAACGATCTTTTATTATATGGTGGTAAGTTATATATCGTAATGAATGTAAGCAGTTATGTAATGGTTGTAAATCCAGTTAATGGAAAATTCATTGATAGTATTTCATTCCGTACATCAGCAGGCCTTCCTAAATATCCACGCAATGCAGCGGCATACAGCAATTATATATTTGTAACATCATCCGATGGTACGGTAAGTGCCATTGATACCCTTTCTTTGGCTATTACACATAGCATTCCTGTAGGTATAAATGCCGAAGGAATTGTTGCTGCCAACAATAAATTATATGTAACCAATTCCGGTCCGTTCACCGCAGGATATGATTCTACAGTTTCAATAATTGACCCGGTGAGTTTTAATGAAACACAGCGAATGGTTGTAGGCAAGAACCCGGTGGGTATCACCTCAGATGAAGCGGGTAACATATATATTAGTTGCCAGGGAGATTATACAACACATGGGCCAAAATTGGTAAAACTAAATACTGCTACACTCAGCATTACCAAAATAGCAGATACCGCCACTTCGGTTATAAAATATTTTAATGGATATATCTATGCATTGGGTAGTTATTATGGATCACCCTATCCCCGCAAATTAAGCCTTACAGATTTTTCGGCAATGTCATCAAACTTTATTACTGATGGAACCGTAGTGGTATCGCCTTATAACATTACTATAGATCCACAATCGGAAGATGTATATATTTCCGATGCCAAAAATTATGTGAGTGCCGGTGAAGTTTTTTGTTTTGATAAAACCGGAAAAAAGAAATTCTCCTTCAGTACATCGCCGGGTGTAAGCCCTTCTAAAATTGCATTTACCAGGTAAATACCCATCTAATGCTAACATTTAGGAAGTACAGGGTATTATATTTGCATATAATTTATTCGCATGTTTGATTTTAGCAAGGTTTCCTTTCAGCAGATTCTTACCATAAGTTTTACCTTATTTGCGGTAATTGATATTTTAGGCTCAGTTCCTGTATTGGTTACACTTAAAAGTAAGATGGGTGGGCAAATCCGAAGCCTCCAGGCTACTTTAGCGAGCGGCGCTTTAATGATTTTATTCCTTTTTTTAGGCCAACAGTTTTTAAATTTACTGGGGTTAGATGTGAAGTCCTTTGCAGTAGCCGGTAGTATCGTAATTTTTATCCTGGGGCTGGAGATGGTATTGGGCTTAGAATTTTTTAAAGGAGATAACAATCCTAAAAGTGGCAGCGTAGTACCCATTGCTTTTCCATTGATAGCAGGATCTGGCACCCTTACCACCATCATGTCTTTAAAAGCGAATTATTACGATGTAAATATTTTCATAAGCATACTCATAAACCTGGTAGTGGTGTTCCTGGTACTCCATTCGTTAAAATGGATTGAAAAAGCGCTTGGGCCAAATGGTTTAATAGTAGTGAGAAAATTCTTTGGTGTAATTTTGCTGGCGATTGCCATAAAAATATTTGCAACCAATGCACATGGGTTACTGTAAATTGTTTTTGTAAATCCCTTTTTTTATATTTTCTTCGCCGCCGGTAAAGAAGATATTCAAATTTTTTAATTGGCCTCGTCGTACAATGGATAGTATATGAGTTTCCGAAGCTCCAGATCCAGGTTCGATTCCTGGCGAGGCCACAAAAAATACGCTCCCTGTAAAGGGAGCGTTTCGCTTAAACCTATTAAAACACAAGAATGAAAGCCTTTTATTTTGCTACCAAAACTTTTCCTTTCATTACAGGATGCAGGCTACAGTAATAATTAAATGAGGTATCAACCTTTATTTTAAATTCCTGGTTTGTTGGCAGATCCTTAGAAGCCCAGGCTTTATTTTCTTCTGTTACGTTATGGGTAACGATGTCTTTGTTTATAAATAAAACCGTATCACCCGGGGCCACGGTTACCTGTTGGGGATTGAATTGCATATTTTGTATTTCTACCCTTTTGGTTTCTGCTGCAGGTACCGCTTCCTGAGTAACGGTATCCTGGTTGCTTTTATCATTTTTTGATGTGCAGGCCAGCAAACCCAGGATGCATACAATGGTTATAATGATAAAGCGTTTCATTTATTAATAGATTTATTAAGCATTTCAGCATGTGCCAGGTGTTCTTTTAAAGCGGGCATCACTTTTACTAACAAAGCCTTTAATTCTGCATTTTTGGCCTGTGGAATTAATAAGGTTTCTACAGCACCTATTACGGCTTTATGGTATGCCACTTCATTGCTAATATACGCCTTATCAAACGCAACGCCTTTTTTAGCTTTTAATTTTTTGATTGTAGTTTTTTCACCGTCCAACAAACTTTTAGTAACGGCATTCGTTTTGGGTGTAACCCCAAGTTTTGTTACCAATGCTACAGCCTGGTCAATAATAGCTTTATGGTCATTTGCCATGGTATGTGCAAAATTGAGCACTTCCGCATTTTTTGATCTCAGCAATGCAATATTGGCATAATCAATATCAATTTGATTGGCCGTTACGGCTACTGAAGCTATTTCGGGATCAGTAAGTGTTGTTGATTTTTGTGCTTTTGATTCCAATCCATAAAACAACAGGGCACTCAGTAAAAGTACAAACTGTATGAAGCCCTGATTTTTTAACTTTTTCATTGTTTTGTATTTTAATTTATTATTGGAGTAGGTAATTGCTAAAAAGGTTACAAAAAAAATCATTTCAAATAGGTTCTTTCTATTATACACTTATTATGTAACAAAGTATAGGTTTCATTTTTTTTAATGAATAAGTTTTAGTATATTCATTCAACTTGAAAAAGCATATTACGATATTGAATATACATCTGCAACAAGGCCTCACAGGCCTTATAGATTGTATTGTACTTCACAAGCAACCTCGCTTCTTTTTTCCTGCACAAAAAGTCTTCATTGGGATAGCCCCGGCCTGGTAATAAGGTATTATCATTCCGGGGAATTGATTCACCCTATTTTTCATTTATAATTTTTTTATCATGCTTAAATACCAAAATAGGTCAGCTTTACTGACTAGTTTTATCATATTATTAATTGCTGCCAACTTATTTATTATCCGCCTGGCTCTCACACATGATCCCGAATACCTGTGGCTAATGATGGGTACGTTACCCATTTTATTGTTAATGATCCACATAAAAATTTCAGAGCCTCTTGCTCACCCGGAACTTAGGGAGAAAAAAAGGGCAAGGCAAATGGCAGAACAAACAAATACCATGTATTCACCATATTCAATAAAGCCTAAATTGAAGGAAAAAGAAGTTGCATTGCTACAATAAAAAAATGGAGCGAAATATTTTGAATGAATTAAAAGTGATAGAGCATTGCAAGGTCTTTTAATTCTAACAAATTTTTGATTTGCAATTTTTCAAAAATCTTTGATTTATGGGTACCTACAGTAGATACCTGCAAGCTTAAGATGTTGGCTATTTTGCTTACGGTATGTCCGTTGAGTAACAAATTTACGATCTCAAACTCTCTACTGGTAAGTGTATTGAAAAGATTATCATCCTTATGCTTACCCACGGTGTTGGTCATCGCTTCTGCTACGGTACTGCTCATATACCTCCCATTATTAAGTATCCTGCTCACTGCATTTTTTAATTCCTGTAGTGGTGCATCTTTACTTAAGAATCCACGGGCGCCCGCCTGTAAGAAATGTTTGGCATATAAAATTTCCGGGCTCATGGTAAAGACCAGCACTTTAAGACCCGGAAATTTTCTTTTTAAATGATCCATAAACCCCAATGCATCTCCCCCGGGCATTTGTACATCGAGCAAAACCAGGTCGTAACCAGTTTCTTTTATTAGCTCCAGTGCATAGTTTTCATTTTCAGCTTCATCAATTCTTGCATCGGCATAAAAATCAGAAAGTAAAAGTTTAATTCCCGATCGCACTACTACATGATCATCAACGATTAAAAAATTTTTCATAAAGTATTGTAATCTATTTTAACAGGATACTGCAAATTTACAAATTAACAATGCTGTATAAAAGAGGAGTTTTACGTAAGGAATGCTGCTGAAAAAAAATTAAATTGTGTGATATTTCCGCAGTATGTTCCCGGTATCGCCTTTTCATATCATACTATTTACAGCACCCGGCTCACAAGTAACCGCATTACAAGATGCTTTGAGTAAATGTGACCTACCCATCCATGAACTATTATTTGTACATACACTTCCACAACTTTCTCAAAACTTAAATAAGCATAAAAATAATCTTATTCTTTACCAGGCAGCTAAACCCAGGCAGGCATTTTTTGAAATGTATTGTAAAAAATTCTGGCACACTCCATGCATCCTTTTTACAACCAGTGATTTTCTGGACACCCAGCGAATAAAAATCCCAATCTCAATGCCTGCAATAATTATTAAAAAAATAAATTCACAGGTACTGGATGCTCTTATCCCAATTGTTATAAACAACCGAATGATAACAGGCGAACTGGAACTTAGTAAAGAAAGATTTAAACAGGTACAGCAAGCATCCGAAAGTATGGTATGGCAAGATGCAGAAAGGCAAACAAATCAAAATGAAATAACAAAAGCAGTGATTGAAGCACAGGAATTAGAAAGAAGCGCTATCGGAAAAGAACTGCATGACAACATCAATCAATTATTGGTTACGGCAAAGCTTTATATTGAACATGCCCAGTCGCACAACGACCAAAGTGGAATGATATTGCAAGATGCTGTAAAGCTTATCGGCACAGCAGTAGAAGATATAAGGAGTTTATCAAAAAGACTGGTACCTGCATCACTTGGCCATAGCGGCTTAAAAATGGCAGTTGAAGATTTAGCCGCCAGTATCAGGGTCTTGAATAAATTTGATATTCAAATAAAGTGGAAAAATTTTAAAGAAACTTGTGTAGCTGAAAATTTTAAACTTACCATTTACCGCATTGTACAGGAACAATTAAATAATATCATCCGCCATGCCGGAGCAAATAATGTACTCATCCAGGTATGGGTGCATCATAAAATTTTTGAATTAAAAATCACCGATGATGGCCAGGGCTTTGACCCCCATGAAAAAAAACAAGGCCTGGGATTAAAAAATATTCGCAGCCGGGCACAGTTACACCGGGGCCAGGTATTTATTGAATCGGAGAAAAATAAAGGATGTTGCCTTAGGCTGATATTTCAATTACCTTAGTACAGCAATAAAATGCCAGTTGTACAGACTTATAGTAAATTTGCAATACTAAAATTTTTTCATGGAAAGTAAACTTACCGATGCACGCATACGGCTTACTTTTATTATCTCTTTTTTCATCATGAGTGTGTTCCTGTTGCTTACGTTTATCAATATGCGTAAAGCAGAAACGGCCAGTGGTGATGTGAAAGCATCATTAGACCTGTTGCTCAGGCTGGAAAGTACCATCATTGATCTCAATGGGATGCATGCAGCTCAAACAGGTTTTTCTATCTCTGGTGATGAAAAATTTTTACAACCTTTTTACGATAACCTAAACCGTATAAGGAGGGACACCACTTTCCTGGCTCAAATTTATTTATACGACGATGAAACCATTCATCTTAAAACAGAATTATTACAAAAATTAAATGCCCAAATTACCCATTCAAAACAAAATGTTGAAATAAGGAAACTTTATGGGGCAGACTCTGCCCTTATCCACATGAGAGTAGGGCGTGGTGATGAACAGTTTAAAAACATCGGAGTATTTATAGATAATATTAAAAAATTCAAAAGAAGTTCGCTCGAACAAACAAATACCAAACTTAAGCAGTATGCCCGCCGTATTACCGGTGAATTCTTTATCCTGGTAGTTTTGTTTTTTGGCATTTTATATTACAGCCTTAAAACCATCAACAAAGAGTTTCATATTTGGGAAGAAAATGAACAGTCTTTACGTTTTAATGCTTCCGTAGTGCAAAACATTTCGGATCCTATTATTACGCTTGATAATAAACGATTTATTACCAACTGGAATAGCCAGGCAGAGAAATTATATGGGTATAAAGAGGATGAAGTAGCCGGGAGAAAAATAAATGAAGTATTAAAAAGTGAATACCCCCAGCAAATTGAAAAAATAGAAGATCAAATTCTTACTACCGGGAGTTGGAAGGGGGAAATGATTCATTACGCAAAGAATGGCGAAAAATTATTTGTAGAAGTTAGTACATCAGGTATTAAAAATGAAGATGGTGAAATGTTAGGCACCGTTCAGGTAATTAGAAATATTACTGAAAGAAAGTATTTACAAAACGAATTACAAAATTTAAATCAGAACCTGGAACAGCAGGTAAATGCAAAAGCCGCAGAACTTACCAGCGTATTTGAGCGGATAACGGATGCCTTTATTGCCTTAGATAATAATTGGAATTATACTTATATCAATAAAAAGGCCGAAGAGATGCATGGTAAGCCAGCCGCCGAAATGCTTGGCAAAAATATTTGGGAGCAATTTCCAGATGTAGTATTAGAGCCTTTTTATGATGCTTTACAAACGGCCAAGGAAACACAGCTCCCCCAGCGGTTACAATTATATTTTTCCAAAACAGGCAGATGGTTCGAAGACCTGATCTATCCAACAGAAGATGGTATCTCCGTGTATTATCATGACATCACTGAAAAACGCAAAGCAGATCTTGCGCTAGAACAGATTCATGAAAAATTAAGTTTTCACATCAACAATACACCCATGGGGGTGATTGAATTTGACAGCAACCTGAATATTTTACAATGGAACCAGCAGGCAGAAAAAATATTTGGCTGGACGTCGCAGGAAATTGTTGAAAACAATATCTCCTTTGACCGCCTTGTTTATAAAGAAGATATTTTAAAAGTAGATGAAGTAATACACAGTTTGATGTATAAAAGCATCATCAATAATGTAGTGACCAATAGAAACAATACTAAAGATGGCCATGTAATTATTTGTGAATGGTATAATTCTGTATTGAAAGATGAAGCTGGTAAAGTAATCGGCATCATGTCGCTGGTACTTGATGTAACACAAAGAAAAAAAGTGGAGGCCGAGTTATTGGAAGCAGAAGCTAAATTTAGGAACCTGGTAGAACAAACCGTAATAGGGGTATATATTTTACAAAATGATGAATTTGTTTACAGCAATCCACGCTTTGCAGAAATCTTTGGATATGAACCAAACGAGCCACTTGAAACTTTTACACAAAACATATTGTATCCACAAAACCAAGAGTCTATATTAAAACATATTCATACCATAAAAGAAAAAGAAAAAGAAACATTAAACTTTGATACAAAAATTAAAACCAAATCAGGGGCTTATATTGATATAGAAGCAAACTGTACCTATACCATTTACAAAGGAAAGCCTGCAATTATTGGTACTTTTATTGATATCACAGAAAGAAAAAAAAACCTCGAATTACTGCAAGCTTCCGAGCAAGCCCTAAAAGTTTCAAACGAAAGGTTTATGCTTGTATCTAAGGCAACCAATGATGCCGTATGGGATTGGGATCTTGCTACCGACCAAATTTGGGGAAATGAAAGCTATTGCAAATTACTGGGTGTGAATAATAGCGATGGCCTTCGGTTCAGTAATTTTATTGACCGGCTACATCCTGAAGACAGGGATAAAGTAATTGAAAACTTTAAACAGGCAATACACAGGCAGGACCGCATCCTTTCGGAAGAGTTCAGAATGCGAAATGAAAAAGGTGACTATCTTACGGTATATGACCAGGCGTATGTACTTTATGATTTAGAAAATAAAGGGTATCGTATGTTAGGCGCTATGCAGGATATTACCGAACTCCGCAAATCGGCCAGGCAACTAACCATGGAAAAGGAATTGTCTGATTCTATTATTAACAGCTTGCCCGGTTTGTTTTATTTATTCAATAAAAAAGGC
>Ga0154020_10005805_pt1 | contig 14515 bp, 12 predicted proteins | sample Klosneuvirus_201_FD_109709 | JGI IMG/M metagenome (GOLD analysis project Ga0154020, IMG submission 109709) | Active sludge microbial communities from wastewater, Klosterneuburg, Austria - Klosneuvirus_20160825_MG | ecosystem: Engineered > WWTP > Aerobic digester > Activated sludge | place...
GACCGGGCGGCGGCGAACGTCTCGTCGCGCTCGATGGCGTGCACGTACTGGACGCCGAACGCGTCGCACGTGCGCACGATGGCCGCGCCGTTGTGCGGATCGTGGAGCGCGTCGACCACCACGCGCACGGCCGAGACGCGCTGACGGATGACCTCGGAGACCCGCGCGATGCGCGCCTCGGTGGCCATCGGCCCGAGCACGGCGATGATCTCCTCGACAGGCCGCGGGAGCTCCGGCGGCCCGTCTTCCCCCGAGAACAGGACTCCCTCTGACCGGCGGCGCACCGGCCCCATCTAGCACGTCCAGGAACACTGATTACGTTGGTCCCCGTCATGAGCACTCCGTACGGCCCCCGCCCCTCCGTTCCCCGTCTCCCCGTCCGCATCGGTGGCGCGGCTTCCCGCGTGGATGCGCGGCTGAGCCCGCGCGTCGATCTCCTGCGGCGGACCTACGCGTTGTTCTTCGCCGGCATCGTCTCGGCGGCCGGCGGCGCCATGGCCGCGCTGTACGCCGGCACACCGGTGATGCTGCAGGCCGGCGCCGGTCGCACGATCGCGATGCCGCCCGTCGTGGCGTTCGTCCTCCAGCACGGGATCCTGGCGATCGTCGTCTACCTCGCGGCGTTCTTCGGCATGCGCGCGGTGCGCGAGCGGCCGGGTGTGAACGGCATCGCGCTGCTCGGCTTCACGTTCGTCTCCGGCCTCTTCATCGCGCCGCTGCTGTTCGTCACCATGCTGCGCGGCGACGCGGGCCTCGCGATGACGGCCCACCCCGTGCGCGACGCGTTCCTGCTGGCGGTCGGGGCCTTCGGCGGCCTCACGACCTACGCCTTCCGCTCGAAGCGTGACTTCTCGTTCCTCGGCGGCTTCCTCACGATGGGCCTCGTGGTGCTCCTGATTGCCACCCTCATCGGCATCTTCGTCGGGGGGTCGGTGTTCCACCTCGCCATCGCCAGCGTCGGCGTGCTGCTCTTCGGGGGCTTCATCCTCTACGATACGTCGCGCCTCCTGCGGCAAGACCCGCTGCCGAGCCCCATCGATGCCGCGATCCACCTCTACCTCGACTTCTTCAACATGTTCCTCTTCCTCGTGCAGATCCTCGGCGGGGGTCGGCGGGAGTAGGGCCGCTGCCTTCCTCGCGCTCGGTCTCGCGGCCGTGCTCTCCCTGACGAGCGCGGCCGCGATCGCTGCGCCCCAGAAGTCTTGGCTCGCGAGCGAGCAGCCGCTGGTCGCGCCGCGCAAGGGCGTGGTGGTCGTGGCGATGGGGAGCACGCCCACCGACGCCACGTGGCCGATCGCGCTCGCCGTGTACGGGGTCGCGGGGCTGCGCCCTACCCTCACCGATCGCGGCGCGCGCGTGCTCGCGGGGGAGCCCGTCCTCGACGGCGATCCGGAGCCGGTCAAGGACCTCGCGGCCCTGCGCGCCAAGGTCGAGACCGACGACGCGCCCTCCCGCGCGATGCTCTCCGAGATCGCCCGTCGCACCCACTGCGCGGCGCTGGTCGTGGTCACCAAGTCCGACGGCGTGGTCGAGGCGAGGGTCTTCGACGCCAAGGAAGATCGACTCGAGGCCACGCGGCATCGGGCCGAGACCAAGGGGGCGCCGTGGCAGCCGCTCACCGCCGTGCTCGAGACGCGCTACGCACCTCCGCCCCCCGTGTCGAAGAAGGAGGAGCCGAAGCCGATGCCCGTGGCGCCGACGCCAGAAGCCAAGCCTTTCTACAAGAGCCCCTGGTTCTGGGGTGCGCTCGGCGCGGCCGCGGCGGCCGGCGTCGGGGCGTGGCTCCTGACGCGCAACCAGGGTGACTCGGCGGGCTCCGCCCACGTGGAGTGGGCCACGAAATGATCGAGGCGCTCGGCGTCACGCTGGCGCTGTCGATGACCGCCCTCGCGCACCCGGCGCCGGGACCGGACGGCTTCCGCCTGGCCGGCCTCGCGCCGATCCGCGGCATCACGGTGGGCCCGATCGAGAACGCGCTCCACCCGGGCGTCGGCTACGGCAGCGAGGCGTGCGGCCGCGCCCTCGATCTCGCGAAGGACCTCGGCGCGACGTGGGTTGCGTTCACGCCGTTCGGGCGCATGTGGTCCACGCGCACGGTGGGCATCGATCTCACCTTCGAGGCGCCGTTCGCCGAGAACCTCGTCGCCGTCGGCCGCGCGATCGACCAGGCCCACGCGCGTGGCCTCCGCGTGATGCTCGTGCCCCACCTGTGGCTCGAGGCCGGCGGCTGGCGCGGTGAGCTCGAGCCGCTCGCCCCCCCCGACGTCAAGAAGCCCGACGGCGACTACGCGTTCCGCGGCCGCGCCACCGAGGGCGCGATGAAGCGCCTCGCGCAGAGCTACCGCACGTTCGTGCTCGCGTGGGCGGAGCTCGCCGAGAAGCACGGCGTCGACATGCTGAGCGTCGGCGTCGAGCTGCGCTCCTGGGCCACGAGCGCGCGCGCGACCGACGAGCTGCGCGCGGTGATCAAGGACGTCCGCGCCCGCTACAAGGGCATCCTCACCTACAGCGCCAACTGGGACGACGTCGACGACACGGTCATCCTGCGCGAGGTCGACGCCATCGGCATCAACGCGTTCTACCCGCTCGCCGACCACCCCGGCGCGAGCCCGAAGGAGCTGCTCGAGGGCGGCCTGCGCGTGGGCTCGAAGGTGCGCGCGCTCGCCGACGCCTGGCAGAAGCCCGTGCTGTTCACCGAGGTCGGCTACACCACGCGCCCCGACCCCGCGGTGCGCCCCTGGGAGTGGCCCGACGACATGAAGAACGTCGTGGTGGACGAGGTGGCCCAGCACGACGCCTACCGGGCCATCCTGGGCGGCGTGGTCGGCGAGCCCTGGTTCGCTGGGTTCTTCGTGTGGCGGATGTTCAGCGATCCGAGCGACAGCTCGCAGGAGGCCGCGTGGGGTTTTCCTTTCCACGGCAAGCTCGCCGAGCACACGGTCCGCGAGGCCTTCGCGAGCCGGTGGGCCGGCGACGGGTTCCGTCCACCGTGGGTGAGTCTCGGCCTCGCCAGCAAGGGGTGGCCGGGGCTGACCTGGAGCTATCCGCGACTTTCGTGGCCCACCCCCGTGGCGGGGTCGAAGGTCGCGACCTATCCTGCCGGACCATGACGCGCGGGCCCCATGGCACCTAGAGATCCCTACGACATCCTCGGCGTGCCGCGCCACGCCACCCCCGAGGAGCTCAAGGCGGCCTTTCGCAAGCTCGCTTCGCAGCACCACCCGGACAAGAACCCCAACGATCCCGGGGCGCACGATCGCTTCAAGGAGATCAACGCCGCCTACCAGATCCTGAGCGATCCGCAGCGGCGCGCCGCGTTCGATCGCTACGGTCACGCGGCCGAGCAACCCGGGGGCGGCGGCTTCCCGGGCGGCATCCACGTCGACGCGCAGAACCTCGAGGACCTGCTCGGCTCGCTCTTCGGGGCCTTCGGCTTCCAGAAGCAGCAGAACCGCGGCGATCTCCGCAAGGAGGTCACGCTCACGTTCCAGGAGGCGGCGTTCGGCTGCCAGCGCAAGATCACCTACGACCGCGCCGTCACCTGCGGCACCTGCACCGGCAGCGGCGCCCGGACCGGCAGCAAGCCGCAGTCGTGCAACGCCTGCAACGGCCGCGGCAAGGTGCGCTTCACGCAGGGGCTCCTCGGCCTCGTCGGCGAGCGACCGTGCTCGAGCTGCCAGGGCCGCGGCCACGTGGTCACCGATCCGTGCGAGACCTGTCGCGGCGTCGGCATCGTCGCGGCGGAGCACAACCTCGAGATCGGCGTCCCACCGGGGATCGAAGACGGCGCCACCACCACGGTCGCGAGCGCCGGCAACGTCACCCGCCCGGGCAAGTTCCCCGGCGATCTCGAGCTCGTCTTCCACGTCGAGGAGCACCCGTTCTTCAAGCGCCTCAAGGACGACGTGCAGTGCGCCGTGCCCATCTCGTTCCCGGCGGCCGCGCTCGGCGGCGAGGTCGAGGTGCCCACGCTCGAGGGCAAGGCCAAGGTACGGGTCCCGCCGGGCACCCAGCACGGCACCGTGCTGCGCCTCAAGGGCAAGGGCATCCCGCGTCGCACGGGTGGCCGCGGTGACCAGCGCGTCGAGGTGCTGGTCGAGGTCCCGCAGCACCTGAGCGAGAAGCAGCGCCTGTTGCTCGAGGAGCTCGCGCGCGAGATGGGCGACGAGGTGCAGCCGCAGCAGCGCACCTTCATGGAGAAGCTCAAGGACCTCTTCGGCTGACCCGGTCCGCGCGCACAAAGCAGCGAGCCCCCGATCGGTCTGATCGAGGGCTCACGGAAGCGAGACGAAGGTGATCAACGCAGGTCGATCATCTCCTCCTCGCCCTCCTTGTAGTCAATCTTGCCCTTCTTGTGCGACGTCACGTCGATGATGCCGTAGGGCACCACGCGCGTGCCGCCCTGGCCCTCCTGGTAGCGCGCCGCGAACTGGCCGCTCACCACGACGCGGGCGCCGATCTTCGGCTCGCCGAGGATCGTGATGGTCGCCGAGTAGTTGTTGTCGAGGTACTTGTCGTCCTCCTTGAGGGCGGTGATCTTCTCCAGCGTCTTCACGCGGTCACCCTTCTCGAGGACGTTCTTCTTCTTGTACTGGTCGACCGCCATGTACTGCTGGATGTACGACGAGGCGTAGCCCATCACCGTGATCATCTTGGCCGGGTTCTTCTCGTCCTTGTTGTCGGCGATGAAGAAGTGCGGCGGCTCGTACTTCACGGTGTCGCACTGCACGCCCTTGGGCGTGGGATCCTTGCTGGTCGGCGCGGACTTCTTCTGCGGGTAGATGCAGCCCTCTTTGCCGGCGGGCTCGGCCGGGCGATAGACCTTCACCACGTAGCCCTCGATCACCGCCGGAACGCCGTCGACCTCCTTGCGGTGCTTCGGGTTCATCAGCTGGTGCTGGAGGCCGTAGACGGTCCAGTTGGTGCCGTTCTTCCACGTCGTGGTGGCGGGCACCTGCGGGACCTTCGGCAGGCTCGGCTTCGGCCCTGAGTACGCGGGCTCCGGCTTGTACTTCACCTTCTCGCCACAACCGCCGACGAGCACGCTCGCCCCGAGGACGATCGCGGTGCTCGCGAGCAACGTGCTGCTCGAGAGGAAGCGCGCCCCTCGACGCCCCCCTTGATGGGAGACTGCGTGGATCGAGGCCGTGGGGACTGCTGCGGGAGATTGGGCCGGGCGAGGCATGGGTGCCGGCGTTTCTATCGTAGGCAGCACCTCGGCCGCAAGCTGGACGGACGGGGGGCATGCGAAGTCTGCTAGCCTCGGAAAGGTGCACGATCCCGTGGATCTGTTGACGGCCGCCCTGATCCTGCTCCCCGCGGAGGAGGTCTCCCGGAATCGGCACCCGGATCTGCACGCCGGACCGACGGGGGCGGCGGCCCGGCGGAGGGCGGCGCGCATTCGCTCCGCTTTGCGTCAATTGCAGGGTGCGGACGGACCGGCACGCGCGATCGCGGCGGCGCGAAACGGCGCGACGGTCCAGGTCCGGTACGAGATCGGGCGGCTCTCGCTGCGGCGGCAGGCGGAGCTGCCTCTGGCGGACGTCGCGGTGTTGCGCGTCGCGCTGGCGGACCGGGCCGGAATCCGGCTCTTGCCGCCGGCGATGAAGGTCACCGAGGAGGATCGGACCCTCGTCGACCTGCTCGTCGCGGCCTTCCGCGCGCGACAGTCCGCCCCTTCGTGAAGGCGCCGTACGATCGAGCAAAAAGACAGAGAGCCGAGAGGGTGTTCTCGGCTCTCCGTTCACGACCACGACGAGGCGGTCATTCGTAGGGGTTGTCACCCGTGGGCTTGGGCGGCGGGGGCGGGGGCTTCACCGTGGCCGTCGGCGGTGTGGTGGCCGTCGGCGGCGCGGTGACCGTCGGCGGCGCGGTGACCGTCGGGGGCGCGGTGACCGTCGGCGGCGCAGTGACCGTGGGCGGCGCCGTGACCGTGGGCTTCGCGGAGACACTGGCGCTCGCGCTGGTGCTGGCGGCGGCCGACGTGCTCGGCACGGCCGACGTGGAGGTGGAGGGCGCCACGCTGGGGGGCGGCTCGGCGGTGCTGGAGGCCGCGGGCGCCGTGGACGACGCGACCGGCGGCTTGGCCGACGAGGTGGCGGGCGTGGCGCTCGGCTGCGGCTTGGTGTCGCCGCGACCGAACACGTACCAGCCGCCGGCCCCGGCGACGCCGAGCAGCGCGACGACCACGAGCCAGCCCATGGCTCCGCCCTTCTTCTCGGGCTCGACCGGCGCAGCGGCCGCGACGGGCATCGGCCTGGGCGCGGGCGGTTCACTCCGCGCAGCCACCGGCTTGGGCGCCTCGGGCTTGGGCTCGGGCTTGGGCGCCTCGACGACGGGCGCGGGCTTGGGCGACTCCTTCGGCGGCTCGTGCGCGGCGATGGGCGGCGCGACGATCGGGGTCTCCGGCTCGGCGGGGAGCTTGGGCTCCTCCTTCGGCGGCTCGATCGCCGCGGCGACCTCGGGCGGCAGCTTGAAGCCCTCGCCAGGCGCGGCGGGCATGCCGAGCAGCGTGGCCTTGCGTGCCGGGAGCGGACCTCCGGGCTTGGCCGCTGGCGTCGCGGGGAGCTGCACCGGGGGGGCGACCGCCGCGGGCTTGATGTCCTCGGCACCACCACCGATGCCCGCGCCCTTGAGCGCGTCGGCGAGGATCTCGTCGGCCTGCTTGATGACCGTGCGCTCCTGCGGAGGCGGGAGCTCGGCGGGCGGACCCACCGGGAAGAACGAACCACCGCCCGAACCAGACACGGTGTTGGCGGCCGGCGAAGCGGCGGCACCACCGAGCACGGGGCCAGGAGCCGGGCGCACGCTCGCCGGCGGCTTGCCGTCCGGGGTCTCCTCGAAGCTCGGTCCGTCGACCTTGCGCTCGGCGACCACGCGATCGATCAGCTCACGGCTCTGGCCGTCGAGCTTGATGAACTTGACGCCCATGCCAGCAGGACGCTCGCCGGAGGCCTGCGGCGGCTCGCGCTTCCACACCACGCGACCGACGCCCGCGATGAGCGGTGAGTCGTCCTTGATGCGGATCTCGAACTTGAGGAGGGTGCCCGCCGGGAAGGGGCTCGGCGTCTTGATGAAGATGCCTCCCTTCGAGATGTCATGCGAGTGGTGCTCGATGAACTCGTCGACGGTGGCGCTCTTGTAACGAACGTTGAGGCTCAGCACCTTCGCGCGCGGATCTTTCCGTGTGTCCTGGGACATCGTGCGGCGATGCTAACGAAAGCCGCGACGAAGGAGAAAGAGAATCGCGGTCGAGCCCCCCCCGTGGTACGTCCGATGGGGGATGACCGACGAACGTGGGGGCCCGTTCGGGCCGGAAGAGCCGCCGGAGTCGGCCTCGCCGAGCACGAAAGGGCCGGTCGGGGGCTCCTCCTTCGCCGCGGGGGGAGCGGCCGCTGATTTCGTCAGCAGCCTCGGTCGCAAGGTCCAGGAGATGCGCGGTCCGCTCGAGGCGCTGCGGGGGGGACGCGATCGCGCCCGGCCCCGGGAAGACCTTCGGCGGAGGCTGCACGCGGTCGGCACCGGCGCTCGGCTCTTCCATTTCGATGCGCTGGCGCAAGCCGTGTCGGCGGCGACGCGCGCGATCGACGAGGCCGCCGTCGCCTCCGATTCGCTCCCCGAGTCGCTCCTCGCCGACCTCGAGCACCTGGTCGAAGGGTTGCCGGCGCTGGCCTGGCACAAGGGGCCGGCGCCCCTCGACATGCTGCCCGCCGCGCGCCCTCCGCGCCCCGTGACCGGGCCGAGTCTCCCGTGGACCGTGCTGCTCGTCGGCGACGAGACCCTGGCCCTCGCGCTCGAGGACGACCCGTCCACGTTCCCGTGCGACATCGAGCGCACGGTCGATCTCGGGCCGGTGGTCGAGCTCGCCCGCGCGCTCGCGCCCGACCTGGTGGTGATCGACGTCGATCTCCCGGGCGCGCTCGACGCCCTCGCGAGCCTCGTCGACGACGCCTTCACGGGGCCGGTCCCGATCGTCGCCGTCGGCCGCGAGCTCGGCGGATCGCCCGGCGATCCACGCCCGAAGCCGGCGGCGCGCCTGGTGGCCCTCGGCGTCGCGCGCGCGCTCGACAAGCCGTTCTCGCCGACCACCCTGCGCGAGGCCTGCGCCGACGCGGTCGGGGAACGCTCGGTGGCCATCGCCGCGCCGCACGCCATCGCCGTCGGCGCGGTCACGCCCGAGGCGCTCGCGGAGCGACTCGTCGCCGAGCTGCGTCGCCTGTTGATCGACGACCTCGAGCCGTTCTCGCGCGAGGCCGTGGTCGATCTCGGCTCGGGAGCCGAGGTCCTCGGGCCCATGTGGGGCGCGCTCGCCAAGGTGCGAGACGTCGTCGCCCACAAGAGCGAAGGGCGCATCGCCTACCGCGGGTTGCGCCTCGATCGGCCCATCGCGCTCGACGCGCCACTCTCCGGCAGCTTCGACGAGGGCGCCCGCCGCGGCCCGTCGCGTCGCACGTTCGACGTGGACCTCGACGGTCGCACGATCGTCGTCGCCGACGACGACCCGGCGGTGCGGCGCTTCCTCGCGGGCTCGCTGCGCAGCGCCGGCGCCACGGTGATCGAGGCCGAAGACGGCGACGAGGCCCTGCGCCGCGCGCGCGAGCACGGCGCCGATCTCCTCGTGGTCGACGTGGTGATGCCGGGGCGCGACGGCGCGTCGGTCGCCCGCGCCGTGCACCACGACCCGGCGCTCCGGGATCGGCCGGTGATCCTCCTCTCCTGGAAAGAAGACCTGCTGCGGCGCCTGCGCGACCTGCGCGCCGGTTCGGCGGGCGCGCTGCGCAAGGACGAAGACGCCTCGGTCGTCGTCGCCCGCGCCCGCGAGGCGCTGGTCTCGCGCGTCCGCGTCGAGGCGCGCCTCGCCCAGGGCGCCGAGGTGCGCGGTCGGCTCGACGATCTCTCGACGACGAGCCTCCTGTTGCTCGTGCAGCGGCTGCGCGAGCAGGCCTGCGTGATCGTGCGGGACGCCACGTTCGTGTGGGAGGCCGAGCTCGAGAACGGCTCTCTCGTGCGCCTGTCGCGCACCCAGGGTGGGCGCGGCGGCGAGGACTTCGCGCGCGGCCCGGCGCTCCTGCCCTCGCTGCTCGGCGTGGTCGGGGGGCGCTTCCTCGTCCGCGGCCTGCCGCCGCGCGACCCCGCGAGCGCCTCACCGTCGTCACCGCTGCACGTCGATCTCGACACCGAGCTCGAGGCGGTCCTCACGCGACTCCGCGCGGCGACCGACCTGTTCGCCGAACAGCCCGCACGCGCGGCGCGGGTGGAGCTCGATCTGCCCCTCGTCGCCGCGCTCCGCGAGGCCACGCCGCCTTCTCTCCACCGCATCCTCGACGGTCTCGTCGCCGGTGCGTCGCCGGCGGCGCTGCTCGTCTCGGGGGATGCGCCGCCCTCGCTCGTCGAGTCCCTCCTGCTCGACCTCGCGCGTCGCGGCGCCATCACCGGCGCCTACGATCGCGACGGCGCCGATCTGCTCGTCGCCGATCGGCCCGCGATCAGCGCCCTCGGTCATGACTTCCCGCCGCCGTCGTCGGACACCGACCTCCCCTTCGCGTCGCTCGCCCCACCGCCGCTCGAGGAGCCCGAGGGTCGCATCTCGCAGACCCCTGGCTCGCTCACCGACGCGGTGCTCGAGGTCTCCGAGCCCGGCGCGGCGCGCGACCTGCGCCCACTGATCGATCCCCGCGGTCTCCAGCTGCGGACGCGCCACGCCGTGACCGCCGCTCCGCACCGCAGCGACCCCCCGCGCCGCAGCGACCCGCCGAGCAAGTCCTCCACGTGGAGCGGCCTCGGCGCCCCGCGCCCGGCCCCGCCCTCGAGCGATCCTCCGGACGGTGAGCAGGGCGACTGATGACCGCCGGGGCTCTCGTGATCGAGAGGACCAGGACCGGGCGCGTCTCTCTCGTCGCTCTGCTCCTCGTCGTCGCGTGCAGCGGTCGCCGCAAGACCGACGTCGCGGTCGTCGACGCGGGTCCCGAGGTCGCGCCCGCGCCACCACCCGCGAGAGAAGAGCTGCTGCTCGATCTGCTCGAGCCCACCCCGCGGTGTCGGCTCGAGCACCGCGGCGCGTTCGTCGACCTCGGCGCGCCCGAGTCGGCCTGGGCGACCCCGGGGCACCCGGACGCCTCGACCGAGCTCCCGAGCTTCGAGCGCGACGGCGCGACCTGGGGCCGCGTGGTCGATCGCAGCCAGAGCTGGACCCTCGCCCTCGACGAGACGGGACCGGCGCTCGTCGCGCTGCGGGGCCGCGCGCGCGCCGCCAAGAAGGTCTCGGTGGCCGTCGACGGCAAGACCGTCGGCACGCTCGCGCTCGCCGCCAACGAGGACCGGGTGGTGACCGTGAGCAACCCCGCGCTCACCCTCACGCCCGGCCTGCACGTGCTCTCGCTGCGCTGGCACGGGCCGGTGAGCAAAGAGGAGCCGCTCGCCGAGCTCGACTGGATCCGCCTCGGGACGGTGGACGGCGCGGCCACGGCGTACGCCGCGCCCACCCGCCGGGACACCTTCGCCCAGGTCGCGCTCGGAGGCTCACCGCGCCGGGCGTACTCGTTGATGGCGCCCTCCACCCTGCGCTGCGTGGTCGTCGCACCGAAGGGCGCGTGGGTGGCCGCGGACGTGGGCGCGATCGGCGAGGGTGCCGGCGCCGTCGCGCTCCGGGTCAAGAGCCTCTCCGCCGACGCGAACACCTCGGTCGAGAAGGCCGCGACCAGCGCTGCGTGGGCGCCGATCAGCTCGGCGCCGTTCGCGACCGGTGGACTGGTCGAGGTGGAGCTCGCGGTGCTGCGCGGGCCGAAGCAAGGACGGGTCGCCGTCGCCGAGCCGCGCATCGTGCGGGCGCCGACCCTCGCGCCACCCCGCGAGGAGAAGAAGGCGCTCTCGGCGGTGGTGATCGTCCTCGCTGGCCTGTCGGCACGCGAGATCGACCGCATGCCCGTGCTCGCGCGCCTCGCCAAGGAGGGCACCACGTTCCGCGCGCACCGGGCGCCGTCCCACGTCGCCGCCGGCTCGTTCGCCTCGCTCGCGACGGGGCTGCCCGTGCCGGTCCACGCCGTGGAAGACGTGGGCGCGCGCCTCTCGCAGCGCACCCCGCTCGTCGGCAAGCGCCTCGGCCCGTTCGGGGTGGAGAGCGCGATGTTCACCGAGGTACCGAGCACCGGGGCCGCGTTCGGCTTCGCCCACGACTGGACGAGCTTCGCGGCCAAGAGCCCCCTCGACGGCGCGCCGGTCGCGTTCGACGAGCTCTCCAAGTACGTCGGCGCGCACGCCGGCAAGAAGTCGCTCCTCTACCTGCACGCCCGCGGCGCGCACCCCCCGTGGGACATCTCGCCGGAGGCGCTCAAGACGCTGGGCCCGGAGGGCTACAGCGGGCCGGTCGATCCCAAGCACGCGGTCGCCATCATCGGCCGCGCGCGCAAGGGGCTCGGCAAGCTGAACGAGGCCGACCGCGCCCGCCTCGAGGCGCTCCGCGACGCGGCGCTCCTCGCGCAGAGCAAGCGGCTCGAGGCGTTCCTCGAGGACCAGCGCGCCCAGGGCACGCTCGACAAGCTGCTCCTCGTCGTGACCGGTGACGTGCCCTTCACCATCCCTCCCGCCCACGTCGAGGCCAAGCCCGCGGCGTCTGGCGCGCCCTCCGTGGTCGGCTCGAAGCTCCCCCCGAAGGCGCCACCGAAGCCCGTGCTCGACAGCGAACCGCTGCAGATCCCGCTGCTCGTGCGGTTCCCCGGCGGGGCGCACGCCGGCAAGGTCGTCGACGTGGTGACCGATCCGAGCGACGTGGCCGCCACGGTCGTGCTCGCGCTCGGCGGATCGGCGGACGGTCTCTTCGGGCGCGACCTCGCGCTCCTCGCCCGCGGCGACGACGACGCGCGCGACGCCCCGCGGCTGCTCGACGACGGGCGGGGCTACACGTTCGTGTGGGGCGAGGCGCGGCTGGTCGGCGTGTGGGGCAAGGCTCCACAGCTGCGGTTCGCGCTGGACGACGCCGACCTGCGCGCCGACCACCCCTACCTCTACCTCTCCGCCTGGGGGCTCGCGGCCGACGCGCGCAACGGCTGGATGCTCGCCCGCGCCAAGGGCCCGGGGAGAGAGCCCGCGACGATCGACGGCGCCACGCAGGCCGCGCTCGATGCCTGGGAGAAGCCACGCTAACGAGGCCTGGCCATGGCGGTCTACGAATCCGTGCTCGAGCTCGTCGGGGACACGCCGCTCGTGCGGCTCTCCCGCGTCGACGCTCGGGATCGCGACGACGACCCCGAGTCCCGCCGCGCGACCCTGTACGGCAAGTGCGAGCAGCTCGAGCCCGCGGGCTCGGTCAAGGACCGCATCGCGCTCGCGATGATCGACGGCGCGGAGCAGAGCTACGCGCTGCGCCCGGGCGGCACGGTGGTCGAGCCGACGAGCGGCAACACGGGGATCGCGCTCGCGATGGCCTGCGCGCGCAAGGGGTATCGCTGCGTCCTCACGCTGCCGGCGAGCATGTCGCTCGAGCGCCGTCAGCTGCTCGAGGCGTTCGGCGCCGAGGTGGTGCTCACCGAGCCGGAGCGCCAGATGGACGGCGCGATCGAGGCCGCCGAGCGCATCGCCCGCGAGACGCCGGGCGCCTGGATGCCGCGCCAGTTCGACAACCCGCACAACCCCGAGATCCACGCGCGCACCACCGCCCGCGAGATCACGACCGCGCTCGGCGACGTGCGGCTCGACGCCTTCGTCGCGACCATCGGCACCGGCGGCACGATCACGGGGGTCGCGCGCGCGCTCCGCGGTCGCGGGTGCGGCAAGATCGTGGGCGTCGAGCCCGAGCGCTGCGCCACCATCTCGCGCGGCGAGCGCGGACCGACCAAGATCCAGGGGCTCGCGGCCGGGTTCGTACCCCGCGCGTTCGACCGCAGCGAGGTCGACGAGATGCGCACCGTCGAGGACGACGACGCCTACCGCACCATGCGCCGGCTCGCCCAGCGTGAGGGGCTCCTGGTCGGGATCTCGTCGGGCGCCGCCGTGCACTCGGCGCTGCAGGTGGCCGAGGAGCTCGGCCCGGGGCACACCGTCGTCACCATCCTCTGCGACACCGGCGAGCGGTATTTCTCGCTCGCCGAACACTTCAAGCACCTGCCCGAGGAGCCCGCGTGGCCGTGAGCGCAGCCCCGTTCAGCATGGCCCGCGTCGTCGTCGTCGGCGTCGGCGGGCTCGGCACGCCGGCCGTGCGCGCCCTCGCCCACGCCGGCGTCGGCTCGCTCGTGCTCGTCGACGACGACACCGTCGACCGCACCAACCTGCACCGCCAGATCCTCTTCCGCGACGCCGACGTCGGCCGCCACAAGCTCGACGCGGCGGCCGACGCCGTCGAGCGCCAGGCCGGTGGTGTCCGCCCGGCGGTCGAGCTCGTGCGCGAGCGCCTGCACCCCGGCAACGCCCTCCGCGTGTTCGCGGGTGCGTCGGTCGTGCTCGAGTGCAGCGACAACTACGCGACCAAGTTCCTCGCGGCCGACGCGGCGCGCCTGTCCGAGGTGCCCATCGTGCACGGCGCGGCCATCCGCTGGGTCGGCACGGCGCTCGCGGTCGGGCCGCAGGGTGGGCCCTGCTACCGCTGCCTCTTCGAGGACCTGCCGGAGGGCGCCCAGGCCACCTGCGACCTCGCGGGGGTGGTCGGCCCGGTGTGCGGGATCATCGGCGCCCTCCAGGCGAGCTTCGCGCTCGAGCTCCTCGGCGGGGGCGCGCCGTTCGGCAAGCTCGCGAGCCTCGACGGGCTCCACGACGAGCTGCGGTTCCACACCGTGAAGCCACGAACCTCGTGCGCGCTCTGCGGGGTCCGCACGATCGTGGACATCGACCCCGCCCGCTACCTCGCGTAACCATTTGCCTTTGTCGCTCCCGGGGCGTCCTCGTCCGCCCCTCCGCTCCTGCTCCCCCCGCCGAACCCTCCGAGGAACACCATGGCCATCCGCGTCCGCATCCCGACCCCGCTTCGTTCCCTCACCGCCGGCGCCGAAGAGGTGGCCATCGACAGCGCCACGACCGTCGGCGCCGTGATCGAGCAGCTCGAGGCCAAGCACCCGGGCGTCAAGGACCGCCTCCTCGACGACAAGGGCGTGCGCAAGTTCATCAACGTCTACCTCGGCGACGAGGACATCCGCTTCCTCGAAGGGCTCGAGAGCGCGGTCAAGGACGGCGACGAGATCTCCATCGTGCCCGCGATCGCCGGCGGAGCGCGGTGAGCGATCCGCGCACCCTGCGTCAGCGCCTCGTCGCCGAGATCGGTGAGACGGGGCAGGCGCACCTCGGCCGCGCCACGGCGGTCGTGCCCACCAAGGACCGCCTCGAGGGCGAGGTCGAGGCGCGCTACCTCGCGGGCGCGGGGTTCGGGCTCGTGCGCACGGCGAGCCACGCGGCGACGCGCGCGGTCGTCGAGTGCGGGCCCCACGTGGCCTTCGCCACCGACGCCGACGAGATCTCCGTCTCCCCACCGAACGACCTCGTCGACGCCCTCGCGGCCGCCGACCTGCACCCCTCCGCGCGGGCGGTCGCGCTC
>Ga0154020_10005806_pt1 | contig 14514 bp, 10 predicted proteins | sample Klosneuvirus_201_FD_109709 | JGI IMG/M metagenome (GOLD analysis project Ga0154020, IMG submission 109709) | Active sludge microbial communities from wastewater, Klosterneuburg, Austria - Klosneuvirus_20160825_MG | ecosystem: Engineered > WWTP > Aerobic digester > Activated sludge | place...
GGCCGATTGCGCCACCGCATGGACCGCATTCTCGGGCAAACCCTGGGCGACAGTCCAGTGGGTCAGACGATACGCAGACCGACTGCTCGCCAAAATACCAGGCGCACCCTTCGATTGCAGCCGCGTCATCGGCAGAGCCTTGGGACTTAGTTGCGCGTGGGAAACCACCCCCAGCGACCAACCAAGGAGGACGAACACAGCGAACTTCGAGCCCCTCCGCTTCGACACCCACGAGCGGAGGAGGAGGCACAGCACCACGGGCGAAAAAGGGGAATTCGGCACGACAGACGACGGGGTTACAGCCGCAGACCGCCTTCATGACGGACCTTCAAGCCCGTGACAAACGCTTAATAAGCAAACCCTTGGCGGGCATCGTCCTCGACGGCTCAGCCGTTGCCACCCTAAAAAACTCCTCTCGCCCAAGCCCCTCCACGATGTCGTATCCGCCTCCGCCTTTTCGCTCGCACCCTGGGTCGGCGCGACGTCTATTGCTCGCAATTCTGTCCACGTCCCTCACTCCCGGCGGGTTCGGCTCGTTTCCTGCATCAACCTCCCCGAGGCACCTCTGTTCAGACTCTTTTTCCATCGTCCGTCATGCCCAAGATCATCCCGTCTCCTCTCTATTCATTTGACCAGGAACATGATGCCTGTGGCGTGGGTTTCATCGCAAAACTCTCGGGCGAACGCACGTACGAGGTCGTCAACAAGGCGATCAACGCCCTCAAGGCGCTCGCTCACCGGGGCGCCATCGATGCCGACGCCGTTACCGGCGACGGCGCCGGAATCCTGACGCAGATCCCCGTCGAGTTGATCCGGGAGACCCTCGAGAAAAAGAAGAAGAAGCTCTTTCGCGATCAGGACCTGGGCGTCGGCATGCTCTTCCTACCCCGCGACGACGAGTACGCCCAAGCTCACTGCAAAAAGATCGTCGAACAGGCGGTCAAAGCCGAGGGGCTCGCCTGGCTCTGCTGGCGCGAGGTTCCCGTGGACGCCGCCGGGCTTGGCCGCAAAGCGCTGGAAACCCAACCGCTGATCCTCCAGGCACTCGTTGCCCGCAAGGACGAGTCCGACGACGAGGAATTCGAACGCATGCTTTTCCTCGCCCAAAAGACGATCGAGCGGAAGGCCATCGAAGCCAAGATCGACGGCTTTTACATCTGCTCCTTTTCTTCCCGCACCATCGTCTACAAGGGCCTTCTCACCCCGTCGCAGCTCCGCAAGTTTTACCTCGATCTCAAGTCACCCAAGTTTCTCAGCGCCTTCGCCATCTTCCACCAGCGCTACTCGACCAATACGTTCCCCACGTGGCACTTGGCCCATCCGTTCCGGATGATGGCCCACAACGGCGAAATCAATACCATCCGCGGTAACCGCAATCTCATGCGCGCCCGCGAACGCAGCGACGCCCACGGGGTCTGGGGCGATCGTTTCACCGATCTTAAACCCTTGGTGCAGGCAGGGATGAGTGATTCCGCCTCCTTCGATAATACGCTCCAGCTGCTCACTTTGGGCGGCCGCGATCCTCTGCATGCCTGCATGATGATGATGCCGATGGCTTGGGAAAAGGACGCGGCGCTCTCTCCGGAAGCCCGGGCATTTTTTCGTTACCACGCCGCCATGATCGAGCCGTGGGACGGCCCCGCCGCGATCGTTTTCACCGACGGCCGGATCGTCGGCGCCGCCTTGGACCGCAATGGTCTGCGTCCCGCCCGCTACAAGATCTTCGACGATGGTTTCGTCATGCTCGCGAGCGAGGCCGGCCTCGTGCACGATTTCCCCGGCAAAGTGATCGAATCCGGCCGCCTCGGGCCGGGGCGGATGCTCGCGGTCGACTTCACGACCACCCACACGTTTTTCCACGACGAAGAGCTCAAGGCACGCTTCACCTCCGATCCCCACTACCGCGAGTGGTGCGATGAGCATTTGATCAATCTCCACCGGTTCGCCGCCGGCACGGGTGCGGCCCCGAACGCGGCCGGTGAAAGTGAAGCCGTCGCGGCGCCAGCCCTGAGCAGCCAAATCGCCTTTGGATACGATCTCGATGAGCTTGAGTTGGTGCTGACCCCGCTCGCCGAAGGCCTCGAACCCACCGGCTCGATGGGCGACGACACCCCGCTGGCGGTCCTTTCCCGGCGCCCCCGGCTGCTCTACCAATACTTCAAGCAGCTCTTCGCCCAAGTCACCAACCCGCCGATCGACTCCATCCGCGAAAAGGGCGTGATGTCGCTCGGCATGTTCCTCGGAGGACGCCTCGGGCTCTTCGAGGAGTTTCCCAAGACCACCGGTTTCGTCGAACTCGAATCACCCATCCTCGACGACCAGGAACTCGCCGCGTTGGCCAGCGTGCCCTTCCTCCAAGGTGCCGTGGTTCAACTCGATGTCACCTTCGAGGCCGCGCACGGTGCCGCCGGCTTGGAGTCCGCCCTCAAGGCTCTGGCCCGCCGGGCCCAAACCGTCGTCGAGGAAAACCAGGCCAAGATCCTCATCCTCTCCGACCGCGCCCTTTCCCGAGACCGCGCCGCTCTGCCCATGCTCCTCGCTGCGGGTGCGGTTCATCAACAGCTCGTCCGGGCAGGCCTGCGCCTGCGTTGTGATCTCGTCGCGGAAACCGGAGAAGCCCGGGACGTCCACCACCTCGCCGCGCTGCTCGGTTTCGGCCTGAACGCCGTCAACCCCTACCTCGCGCTCGACCTGGTCGCCGATCTCGCCGGCAGCGGCCGCACGGCCAAACCGGTCTCCGCCGGGCAGGCTCGCAGGAATTACCGCGACGCCTTGGACGCCGGTCTGCTCAAGATCATGGCCAAGATGGGCATCTCCACGCTGCACAGCTACCGGGGCGCCCAGATGTTTGAAGCCATTGGCATCGCCAAGTCCGTCGTGGAGGAATGTTTCTTCGGCACACCGTGTCCCATCGGCGGCATTGGCTACGCGCAGATCGCCGAGGAAACCCTCGTCCGTCACGCCCGCGCGTTCCCGGCCCTCGACTCCGCCGATCCCGACTCGGTCGGCCAGGCGACCGCTCCCACGCTCCACAACGAGGGATACTACCGGGTCAACAAAAAGGGCGAGGGCGAGTTCCATGGCTGGAACCCCAAAGTCGTCTCCTCGATGAACAAATTCGTCCGCGCAGGCACGCCGGAGAGTTACCAGGAGTGGAAGTCCAACTCCGACGACCATGCTCCCCTCGCCATCAAGGACCTTCTCCGTATCCGTTTTTCCGGACGCACGCCCGCGCCAATCGACGAGGTGGAAGGGATCGAGGATATCCGCCGCCGGTTCACCACCGCCGGCATGTCCCTCGGCGCACTGTCGCCCGAAATGCACGAGGCTCTGGCTGTCGCGATGAACCGGATCGGCGGCAAATCCAACTCCGGCGAGGGCGGCGAGGATCCCGCCCGTTTCTCCCACCGCGAAAACGGCGACTCCGCCAACAGCGCGATCAAACAGGTGGCCTCCGGCCGCTTTGGCGTCACCGCCGAATACCTCGCCAACGCCAAGGAAATCGAAATCAAGATGGCCCAGGGCGCCAAACCCGGCGAGGGCGGACAATTGCCCGGCGCCAAGGTCACCCCCCTGATCGCGCGCCTCCGGCACTCCGTACCCGGGGTGACCCTGATTTCCCCACCTCCCCACCACGACATCTATTCGATCGAGGACCTCGCCCAGCTCATTTTCGACCTCAAGGAAGTCAACCCCCGCGCCAAGGTCTGCGTCAAGCTGGTCTCCAGCTCCGGCGTCGGCACCGTTGCCGCCGGCGTGGCCAAGGCTTACGCCGATGTCGTGCTGGTGTCCGGACACGAGGGTGGCACCGGGGCCTCCCCGCTGGCTTCGATCAAGAACGCCGGCTCCGCCTGGGAGATCGGCGTCGCCGAGGCCCACCAGGTCCTGATGATGAACGGCCTCCGCGGCCGGGTGGTCCTGCGCACGGACGGGGGCATGAAGACGGGCCGGGACATCATCATCGCCGCCCTGCTCGGCGCCGAGGAGTTCAACTTCGGAACCGCCGCGCTCATCGCCGGCGGCTGCGCGATGTTTCGTGTTTGCCACTTGAATACCTGCCCCGTCGGCGTCGCCACCCAGCGCGAGGATCTCCGGGCCAAGTTCCGCGGGAAACCCGAGAACATCATCAACTACTTCAACGCCGTCGCCGAGGACGTTCGCCAGTACCTTGGCAAGCTCGGCGCCCGCACGCTCAACGAGATCATCGGCCGCACGGACCTGCTCGAGCAGATCGACGACCCGTCAAACCCGAAGGCCCGCTTCGTCAACCTCGCCGGCCTGCTCCACAATCCGGACCCGAGCGGCGAGCTCGACCGTTACCACACCCGCGAGCGCAACGAGCGTTTCGGCAACGAGGGTTCACTCGACGAGGCGATTCTTCAGGAGGCGCGCGACGTCATCCTCGGCAAGGCTTCCCGGCTCGTGGCCCGCTACAAGATCACCAATGTCAATCGCGACGTCGGGACCCACCTGTCCGGTCAGATCGCCTACCAACTGGGCAACAAGGGTTTGCCCAAAGGCACGATCGATCTGACCTTCACCGGTTCAGCCGGCCAGTCCTTCGGCACTTTCCTGGTCAATGGGGTGCGCCTGACGCTCGTGGGGGAGGCCAACGACTATGTGGGCAAGGGCATGAACGGCGGGGAGATCATCATCCGCCCCCGCTCCTCGGAAACGTTCGCCTGGCACCACCAGTCGATCGCCGGAAACACCTGCCTCTACGGTGCCACCGGCGGCACGCTCTTCGCGGCCGGCCGGGCCGGCGAGCGCTTCGCGGTGCGGAACTCCGGGGCCACCGCGGTCATCGAGGGCGTGGGCGATCATGGTTGTGAATACATGACCGGCGGGCTCGTGGTCGTACTCGGAACCACCGGGAAAAACTTCGGGGCCGGCATGAGCGGCGGCCTCGCCTTCGTCCACGACGCGACGGACGCCTTTCCGCGTCTGATCAACCCGGCGATGATCAGCCTCGAGCGCCTTTCCGACGATGCCGAGGTCGAAAGCCTGCGCCGGCTGGTGGCGGCCCACCAGGCCTTGAGCTCGAGCCCGCACGCCCAATCGCTGCTCAACGACTGGCCGGCAGCGGCCGCCAGATTCTGGAAAGCCGTGCCTCATCCGCCAACCGCCGACACCCCGAAGGCCGTCTATGTCTTCGATCCCTCCCGCATTCCGTCCGTCGCCTGAACTGCCCGCCGAACCACCCCTCCGGACATGCCTTCCAAGCCCATCCCTGGCTCAACCGGCGAAGTGCTGACCTGCCTGCCTTCGCCGTACCAACCGGACCCGGCGACCGGTCTGCTCTACCTGCCCCGTTTCCTCGCCAAGTGCCGCTACGTCAAAGTCCACGGATCCCTCCCGGCGAGCTACGCCAAAAACTACAAGCGGGGACTCGACCGTTTTCTCAGCCTCCATCTCGGCATCGACCCCGCCGCGGTGGAACAGGCAGTCTTCGCGTCGTCCACTGACGAGGACCTCGCCAACCGCCTGCGTGCGATCTTTCCCGCGGACGTGCGGGCGCCCAAGTGGAACCGCGAACTGGTCCAGAAGGGACTGACCGCGGCTGGACAGGAATTCCTCGCCACCGCCCTCAAGGCGATGGGCTGCGAAGACCGTATCGGCGAAATTCGTACTGTGCCGGACCTGATCGATTTCGACGAAGGTCGCATCGAGTAGGCCGCGCCGCCCGCGATTCGACCCGCGCCAAAAACCGGGCCCGTCAGTTGTTCCCGATTTCCAGGGGAAGGTATTTCTCCTTCTTCGCTCCTGCACCGACCAATTCAAATGCCTCCTCCTCGGACTCTTCCGGGGGAAGTTCATCCAACGGGGCAAAACGTTCGGAGGAAAATCCCAGCTCCTGCTTCCCTTGATGGAAGGGGTCGGGCGGATTTGTCAGTTCTTGGAGCAGCAAACCAACCGTGGCGCTGTCACCTCCCTTGACGATCTTCTCCCGTCCAAGAAAAACCTCGCGAATGGTGTACGTATCCCCCTTCACCGGCAGCTGCTTGTAGAGCGCGCGGATGAATGCGGGAAACGTATCGTTGGTGCAGACGACTTTCTGGCCTTTGACCATGATAGGAAAAACGGAGCAAAACAGACGGAAGGTCAGGCGTCACGACGAGACTTCACTCGTCCGCCAAACCTCACGCCGAACACATCGGTTCCATGCGCATCTGATCGCGCATGCGCGACCGGATCGCCGCCAGGCTCTCCCGGACGAGGCCTCCCATCGAGTTGCACTGCAGGAACTCCCGCCGTTCATAGTGCACGGCCAGCGCCTCTCTCAACATCACCACATTCTCCACCGGTGCGAGCTCGTCGCCGGCCATCGCATCCAACAGCATCGCCAGCCGATCCTCGATGATCGCGGCCCGCTGCAGGATCAGGACCTGCTCCTCCCGCTGATACTGCCTCGCGCTCTCCACGTTGAGGTGCTGCACGCAAAACAAGGCCAGTGGCTGGTTGTCCCGAAAGAACTGCGGCCGGTAGAAGTTCATCCGGCCTTCGTAACTCTGCTGGTCGAAATCCATCGCCCGGATGCGAACCTGGGCCCCCTCAAAATCGGGTGTCACCACGACGACGAAATTGTAGCTCCGCATATCCCCCAGCAGCCGCACGAAACAACGTTCGTTGAACTTGACCAGCTCCTTGGCAATGCGGATCGGCCGCAACTCCGGGCTGTCCAGCCACCGGTTGATGAAGACGTCCCCTGGCAGTCCCGCAATGTGCTCCTCCACCAGCGTCTCACCGCAGGTCAGGTAGTTCAGGCGGTTGGGTGAAAGCAGGTGCTCAAGTTCAAGTCCATACACCCTCGAGGCGTCCGCCCGCTTCACATAATAATAGTCCGCATTGTCGTTGAATGCATTGACGATTCGAATACGAAACGGGGCCGAGTTGCCAAAGGCGCAGAAGTCCACGCGGTCGACATACAAATGCTTCATCACCGAGAGGTCACCGTCGACCCGGATCGCCGCGTAGACCTGTTTGAGGTCCTCGTTCAGGCTTTCCATGTCGAGCCGGTCGTAAACCACGGACTCCCAAAGCGTCGTCTTGCCGGCGGCATCCACCAAGGGAGCCCCCTCCGTGAAGCCTCGCAGACGCTCATAGGTGATCGGCAGGTCACGTTCCCGACGGTATCGCCGGAGATATCCGCGCAATCCTTCGCTGATTGGGAAACTGGGTTTCTTCAGCTGCGGGCGCAGGGCGTCCATCCGCAAACCCTACCGGCCCGGCGACCGTCATGGCAATGTCACAAACCGACCCGCTGGAAAGGTTTCCCGGAACGCCCCGGAATAACCCGGACTCGCCCGCCATTCGCCCGAGCGGCCCCCGCGTCCCTTCTCCGGCCCTTCCGACCCCGATCAATACCTCGATGACAACCCGAAGTAGTTCAGCAGCCAGATCTCCTTCCAGACCCGGTAGCGGCCTTCGTAGGTGATCTTTCCATGGTCCTCGCGATCGGACGTGGGAAAAAGAAAGCCCAACTCGGTGTTTACCTGCTCCAGTTCCCGCTGCTGCGAATTCAAGTCGCCCAATGGTTCCATGGTCCACGGCACCAGCAACTCATGAGCGCGAGCAATCCGCTCCTGGTGTCGTTTGACCAAGTGGGCGAGGGATCGCCGCCACGGATTCCGCTCCACCAGCCAGTTTTCCGGGTAAAAGCCCCCGAACGGCAGGAACAAGTTATCCGTGACGTAACGGTAGCCGGTGACGCTCTGGGACGACAGGCTGTAGCAGACCGCAATTCCACCGCTGGGCTGCGGCAGAAAGGTGATTTGCACACGGAGGAGCGCGGGTCCGTCCTGATAAACCGACACTCTCAGGTAAATCCCTCCACCGACTTCCGCTTTCAGGGCCTGCACTTGTTTGAAGCCCTGCTGGCGAAGCCAGTCGCGAATCTTCAACAACCGCGGATGGGTCGGCCACTCTTCGCCGCTGGCATTGAGCGCAAAACGGGGAAACAAGGGTATCGGGCTGACGCTCAGGGCATGGATTTCCAACCAGCGATACGCGGTTTCAATGAGGAAATAGACGAGGAAGAACGCCGTTGTCAGCACCCAGAGGGGACGTTCGATCAGCTCAAAATCATAACTGATCTTCGCCGCGCCCAGCGCAAAGATCACCCAGCGCAGCCAGCGATTGAAGATCGCCATCACAGGCGAGGCAAAGCGCTGATTCACCTGCGTCAACACCAGCGACAGGACAATCGCGCCGAATAAAATGTAAGCCGCTAACATGGAGGGAGGAACCAACTCATCCATCTGGCCGATGTCGCGTGACGGCGGAACATGCATTCCGCGCGTCCTTTACCGTGTGAGCCCGCGCCCACCAAGCCAGAGAACTGTTCGTCAGCTCAAGCGGACCGGCATGATCACGCAGATAAAATTCTCCAAGGTCTTGAAGACCCCCGGACTGACCTCGTCCTTCACCTCGAAGAAAACCTCGTCTTTCGCCAGCGCCTTCAGGGGATCCATCAGAAACGCCGGATTAAAAGCGGCCTGCAGATCGGGACCGCTGTACGAAATCGCCATTGATTCGTGCGCCTCGCCGAAATCCGGGCTCTGGGCCATGATCTCAAGCAGGTTGCTGCTCAGCTTCAGTTTGACCGAATTGGCCTTCTCGTTCGTCACGAGGGCGGCACGGTGGATGCACTGCAGCAGAAGCTCGCGCTCAAGTTTGATCCGCTGGTGCGTCTCCTTGGGAATAACCTGTTGGTAATTGGGATAATTGCCTTCAACGACCTTCGAGTAGAGGTAGATGGAATCGATCAGCCCGCTGTTGTCCTTGTCGGTCCCGATTTGGAATGAGCAACGCCGTTCGCTGAAGTCGATCTTCACTTTTTCGCCCTTGTCGAGCATTCGGAGCAGCTCACCCACGGTCTTGGCCGGAAGGATGATTGCACCGGCACTCTCCGCCGGAATCTCCATTTCCTTGGCGATCAGAGCCAGCCTGCGCCCATCGGTCGCCACCAGCGAAAGCCGTCCATCACGGAAGCTGAAATACACCCCGTTGAGGATGTACCGCGTCTCATCCGAGCTCTGGGCGTACGAAACGCTCTTGAGCATCGAAACCAGTTCGGGCTGTTCCAGCGTGAACGACTTTTCATCCCCAAACTCGGGCAAGGGTGGGAACTCCTCTTTGCCGAGGCCCATGATCCGGAAATTGGAACCACCGGAGGCAAGTTTGACTTGGTGATTGGGCGAGGCGTCGAACGAGACGTCCAAGTTCGGCAGTTCGCGCACAATCGTGGCCAGGCGCTTCACCGGCAGCGTAACCGCTCCGCCTTCCTTCACCTCGGCCTTGATCTTGCACCGAATCCCGAGGTCGAGATTCGTCGTGGTCAGCGAAATAAAGTCCTTGTCCGCCTCGATCAGCACATTGCTCAGGATGGGCATCGTGGTCTTCGAACCAACGACGTTGAGGACCTGGGCCAGACCGTTGCTGAAGTGGTCGCGGTTAATTTTGAATTTCATGGGGCGCGGGGCGCTGTTTCGGAGAAGCTAACAAAGTCTAAGTGATATCTAACTCAATAAGTAATTAAGATCAGTCTTATTATGGGGTGCGAGAATCATGAATAACTTGTCTCATAACTTCGATCCCACCTCTCAGAAGCGGTGGTGGTAATCTCCTCCCCGAGGGGTGAAGAACCTGCCAGCCGCCGTCGCAAAAGACCCCGGTTGTTCGCAGCCCCAAACTTGCTCGCGCTCCACCGGCAGGTTGTTCACACGCGGCTCTCAAACGGGTTCTTCCTCTTTAGGCTGGTGCCGCGTGGTCACAATTCGGCGCAGATGGCGCACCAAACCGAAGCCGATATAACCCAACGCGAGGACGAGCAGCCCGATTTCCTTGAAGAGCACGATGCTCGCGACACCGATGAACACGGGAACGAAGGTCGTCAGGCGGGTCTTGGTCTGCATATCCACCTGTTTCCCGCTGGGGTAACGCACCGTGCTGATCATCAGCACCGCGATCAGAGCCATGAGCACGGGAAGAATCATCGCCCAACGGTGCAGCGATCGGTCGCCTTCAGCCAAATTCAGGAGGAACAGAACAAGGCTCGCGACCGTGATTGCGGCCGCGGGCACCGGCAGACCGACGAAATCCTTTCCAGAGTCCTTCTTTGCCCGAAAGAGGAGAGGATTGGTGATCACATTGAACCGGGCCAGGCGGATGGCCGCACAGAGCAGGTAAATGAACGCGAAAAACCAGCCAATCTCACGAAAAACGGGGTATCCCTGGGTCGGCGAAAGGATCAGGAAAAAAACCAGCAACGCGGGCGCAATCCCGAACGAGATCACGTCCGCCAGGGAGTCGAACTCCGCGCCGAACAGCGACTCCCGGCCGCCCATGCGGGCCAGCCGGCCATCCAGCATGTCGAAGGCGGCCGCGCCGAATATCAACCAGATGGCCTGCTTGTAGAGATCAATCGCCGAGCCCGTGATCAAGGCCGCCTGCTTCATCTCGTAGTTGGCCTGGATGCAGCGGATCACCGCCGCAAATCCGCAGAACAGGTTTCCCGCCGTCATCAGGTTCGGCAGAAAATAAATCCGGCTCGCCGCGGTCACCGAATAGGGTTTCTCGCGATCGTCGGCACCGGGGGGGGTGGCGACCTCGCGGGAGGCAGGGGGTGTTTCTTCGTCGGCCATGGGGTTTCGCTATTTCTTCGTGAGCGACTCGAGGTAACGCCAAAATTTCGAATGTTGCTCGGCGAGTTGCATCTCGGATACCGGCAACTTGTTTCGCAAAAGGAAGTCTTCCAATGAGTTCTGGTGCAGGATGTAAAGGACGAGCAGGGTGTCACCGTGCACGTCGAAGTAAAAACGATGTTCCCCCGCGCGCAGGCGGTAGAGGGTTTGACCCGCGCGTTGAAAGCGCCCCAGGGGCTCGCGCGGCTTCTCCAGATCGGCCGGCTTCAGCCCGCTGATGGGCTCAACGGCCGCCAACTGCGACAGGGTGTCGAGCTTGTTCAGCTCGCGCATGGCTTGGTCGGAAAAAGTGACTTGGAACATGGGGCTTGACGCTCAGGAGGCGACTTCGCGGCGGGAACAACCGGTTCGTTCGATCGAATCGGTTAGCCTTGTCTGGAAACGCCGGCAGCGAGCCAACAAATTCATGAGGCGTCAGACTCTGGCTTTGCCCAAGAACCAGCAATGCTTTTCCACGACGTGGTGTCGCTCCCGTAGTCCGATCCGCTGCAGTCCGATCCGTTGTAGGTGGCCTCGCGGAGGCCGCGACGGGACCACCCGGTCCCGCCCCCTTTCGCTTCGCTGCTCCTTTACCTCCCGTCCCGCCCCCCCGCATTCCTGGTTCGTCATGGGGAGTACAACCTCCCACACTCCAGCCATGTCGTCTTCACCCTTGGCCGCTGCAGCGACGGTGACCCTCAGCACCATCCGCGCGGCCGCTCGTCGCATTGCTTCCGGCGTGGTCGTGACTCCTTGTCCAGAATCCATCCCGCTCAGCGAGATCACGGGCGCGCGCATCTTTTGCAAACTGGACAATCTCCAGCGAACCGGATCGTTCAAGGAACGGGGCGCGCGGAACGCCTTGCTCCAACTGCGTCCGCAGGCGCGGCTTCGGGGCGTGATCGCCGCGAGCGCCGGGAACCACGCGCTCGGTCTGGCCTATCACGGACGTCTGCTGAACATCCCTGTCACCGTGGTCATGCCCGACTATGCGCCCTTGATCAAACGCACGACCTGCCAACGGCTCGGTGCGCGGGTGGTTCTTCGGGGACGCGACTTTGCCGAGGCGCGCGCTGCCGCCGACGAAATCGCCGCCAGTGAGAAACTGACCTACGTGCACGGCTTCGATGATCCCGCGATCATAGCGGGGCAGGGCACCCTGGGACTGGAAATTCTTGCGCAGGTCCCACAGCTTGATGCGATTGTGTGTCCCATTGGAGGCGCGGGTCTGATTGCGGGCGTCGCCGTGGCGATCAAGTCACTCCGACCGAAAGTCCAGATCATCGGTGTCGAAAGCGTCGCGACTGCCAGTTTCGCGGCAGCGCTCCGGATCGGCCAACCGGTCACGATCCCGCGGAAATCCACCTTGGCCGACGGGTTGGCGGTGCTGAGGGTGGGGGATCACTCGTTTGCGCTTGCCCGGGAACGGGTCGATCGGGTGGTCAGCGTCAGGGAGGATGCTATCGCCTTGGCGATCCTGCGCATGGCTGAGTTGGAAAAGACGGTGGTCGAAGGCGCCGCGGCCGCGCCCTTGGCCGCTTTTCTCGATGGAAAACTGCCTGAGCTGGCCGGGCAGCGCGTCGCTTTGGTCGTCTGTGGCGGCAATATCGACCCCGCGGTTCTCAGCCGGGTGATCGAGAAGGGTTTGGTGGCCGACGGACGGATCGCGCGGTTCACCGCGGTGATCAGCGATCGGCCGGGTGGCCTCGCCGCGCTCGCTCGCGTGCTCGCCGACGCCGGTGCCAGCATCAAGGATATCGCCCACGACCGGGCGTTCAGTGGCCCCGATGTCAGCGCCGTCAGCTGCGTTTGCACCGTCGAGACGCGCGACCACGGCCACGTGCGGGAGCTGCGCCGCGCGTTGCGCAAGGCCGGGTTCAAGGTGACGGGGCCGTAGGGATCACCGACGCACCGACCGCCTTTTCATCCCGCTCCGCGTTGTCGAACTGCCTCGAAGAGCGTGATGATCGTTGCCATCGCCACGTTCAAGGAGTCCGCCTGACCGGCCATCGGGATGCGCACGGGCAGGTCGGCGTGCGTCAGCCAAAAATCGCTGAGGCCATACTGTTCACTGCCCATGACCACCGCGAGCGGGCCATTGAGGTCGGCGTCTGAGTAGAGAGTCTGCCCGGCAGGCGTCGTCGCGATCGTCCGGATGCCCTTCGACTTCAGCCATGCTTGCACCTCCGGGCTGCCGGAAACGACGCAGGGCACCGAAAACAACACCCCCGTCGACGCGCGCACCACATTCGGGTTGAACAGATCCGTAATCGGGTCGCAGACAATCACCGCATCGCAACCCGCCGCGTCGGCGCTGCGCAGGATGGTGCCGAGGTTGCCCGGCTTCTCGATCGATTCCACGACCAGGAGGAAAGGTGTCGCTGGCAGCACCAGTTCCTCGAGGGAGCGTTTCCATTGGGGAGCAACGGCGAGCAGACCGTCCGGGCGCTCGCGATACGCCACTTTGGCAAACGCTTCCCGGGAGAGCTCGAAGAGTTTGGCGCCGGCCGCCCGCGCTTGCGCGATCAGTGCCGGTTCGTTCTCCCCGAGAAACCAATCGGGGGCGAAATAGAGTTCGCTCAACGCCACCTGCTTTTCGAGCGCGCGGCGGATCTCCCGGTAACCTTCCACGAGGAAGACTCCGGCTTCATCGCGCGGGCGTCGGTCACGCAGCTTCACGAGCTGTTTGATCCGCGGATTCTGCAGGCTGGAGATTTTTTCGGCGGGAACGTCCACAGGCATGGGGAATACGGCCTCCGATGAGGCGATGCCAAGACGCAACGGCCGACTCGCCCGGAACGCCACCCGAGAATTTGCATTGTGAAATCGTCGCCCCGATCGAACGTGAGGGAGTGGGAAAGAAGAAGAAAACGTTCAACGACCAGCCGTTTGCCTATCACGAGGAAATCGAGCTCGAGATTGTCACCCTGACCAATCTCGGGGTCGGGCTTGGACGGTTTTCGCGCGGCGAGGGGGCGGCGCGCCTCGACAAGTGGGTGGTGATGGTACCGTTCACCCTTCCGGGCGAGCGGGTTCGCGCCCGCGCCTTTCGGAATCACAAGAACTTTTCCGAGGCGGACTTGGTTCGCGTGATCACGCCGTCGCCCCATCGGATCGATCCCCCGTGTCCGCTCTTTGGTCGCTGCGGCGGTTGCCAGTACCAGCACTTCACGTACAGCCAGCAACTGGAGTGGAAACGCCGCCAGGTGGCGGAATTGCTCGAACACATGGCCGGGATCATCTTTCCGGTCGCGGCGGTGCAGGGCTCTCCGCGTGAATGGGGCTACCGCTCAAAGATCACTCCGCACTTCGCCGCACCGCGCGAGCCTTCCGCACCCGTTGCCATCGGTTTCCTGCGACAGGGAACGCGCTTCGATGTGGTCGACGTACCGCGCTGCCTGATCGCGACCGATGCGATCAACGAGCGCCTGACCACACTTCGGGCCGAGGTCCAGGCACGCGCCGGCGCGGGTGGCTACGAACGGGGCGCCACCCTCCTGCTGCGCGAGGCTTCCGGTGAAGTCACCACCGATTACGCTGCCACCATCGTCGAGACGGTCGGAAACCTCAAACTTCGTTTCCTCGCGCGGGACTTTTTTCAGAACAATCCCTTCATCCTCCCGGCCTTCACCGCTTACGTGCGCACGCAGGCGGCTTCCAGTGGTGCCCGCTTCCTCGTCGACGCGTATTGCGGCAGCGGCTTGTTCGCCCTCGCGTCTGCCAGCGCCTTCGACCAGGTCACTGGCGTCGAGATCAGCGAGACCAGTGTTGTCTTTGCCCGCGAGAACGCCGCCGCCAACGGCATCACCAACGCCCGGTTTCAGGCGGGCGA
>Ga0154020_10005808_pt1 | contig 14512 bp, 14 predicted proteins | sample Klosneuvirus_201_FD_109709 | JGI IMG/M metagenome (GOLD analysis project Ga0154020, IMG submission 109709) | Active sludge microbial communities from wastewater, Klosterneuburg, Austria - Klosneuvirus_20160825_MG | ecosystem: Engineered > WWTP > Aerobic digester > Activated sludge | place...
GTCGTGGGCCGGCCGGAGTAAAAACGGTGGGAACCGGTGAAGCCGAAGATCCAGAGGATGTAACCGATGGCCTTGTTGTGAGTGGATGCGGGAGTGTTTTGCATGGCGCGGGTTGTTTCGTGCAGAACGAAGCGGCTGCGAGTGCAAAGTCACGGTGTGTTTGCAACGCCTGTCTCTGCCTGTGAAATGTTCGTGAAGCAGCAGTCCGGGTCTTGCGACCGTGAATCCGGGAACGAACATTCCGCCATGACTCCCCGCATTTTGCTGCTCAAGACGGCCGCCTGTGTGTTTTGCGCCGCGTTGTTCTCCATTCGAGTGAGGCTCACGGGCAGCACTTACTTCTCGTTCATGCTTTGGAATCTCTTCCTCGCGGTGCTGCCGCTGGTCTTTGCGTGGTTTCTGCCGCACACGCGGCGATTGAGCCGGGCGATTCCGCTGCTCGCGGTGTGGCTGCTGTTCTTTCCGAATGCGCCGTATGTGCTCACCGACCTGATTCATCTGAAGCCGCGGGCGGGCATTCCGCTGTGGTATGACCTGCTGATGCTGCTGTCGTTTGCCCTCACCTCGTTGTGGATCGGCTTCCACTCGCTGCACCTGGTGCATCAATGGATCACGCGGCATGTGAGCGTGCGCATGGGCTGGCTTGTCGTGCTCGCGGTGATGCCGCTGACGGGCTTTGGGATCTATTTGGGACGTGTGCTGCGCTGGAACAGTTGGGACATCATCTCGAATCCGTTTTCGCTGCTCCGAGACATCGCGTCACTGGCACTGCATCCACTGGCGCATCGTGATGTGTGGCTTTTCACCTTCGGTTTCGGCCTGCTGCTGACGTTTTCCTATCTGGCGTGGCGGAATCCGGCTCACACCAGCGAAGAAGCCTCGGCGCGATAGGCACGAGCGAGCAAAGTCACGGGCTGAGTGACTTGCTGACCAGTCGCACGCAAGCCGTTGGCGAGTTGAAGATGGCAACCGGGGTTACTGGTGGCTACGACGGGAGCCTGGGTGGCGTTTACGCAGGCCACTTTGCGGTCGAGGAGCTTCCGACTCTGCTCGGGCTGGGTGATGTTGTAAATGCCGGCACTGCCGCAGCACCAATTGGAATCTGGCAGCTCCTTGAAAACGAGTCCGGGGATGGCTTGCAGGACCTGTCGCGGTTGCGAGACGACTTTCTGACCGTGGCAAAGGTGACAGCTCTCGTGGTAGGTGACCTCGGTCACGCCTGCGCCGGCCTCCGGTTTGCGAAAACCGATCTGCACGAGCCATTCGTGGATGTCTTTGACCTTCCTGTCCCAAGTCGCCGCTTTGGCCGCATACAGCAGATCGTCATGCAAAAGGTGGCCGTAGGTCTTCAAATGCGAGCCGCAGCCACCGGCGTTGGTGATGATGGCATCGAGCGAGTCGAGATCGAAGGCATCGATCTGCCTGCGTGCCAGCTCGCGGGCGAGCTCTAGCTCGCCGTTGTGAGCGTGCAACGAGCCGCAGCAGCTCTGCGAGCGCGGTGTGATGACCTCGCAACCATTTGCGAGCAGCACATCGGCCGTGTCGCGATTGATGTCGGAGAAGGCGAGATCCTGCACGCAGCCGGTGAGAAGACCCACGCGATGCTTTTTCGACTTTTCGGGCGTTTCAACGGCATCAATGAGCTCATCGGAGAAAGCGGGCGCGATGCGTGGCGTCTGCGGTTCGAGGACGGCGAGCGACTTCGGCATGAGGCCGAAGAACTTCATCCGCCGCATGAAGGCATCGAGGCCGGAGCTTTGATAAAAACGCAAAACTCGTCCCACGAGTCGCAGGAGCCACGGACGCATGAAAAGCGTGTTCAAGGTCAGCCAGCGCCAAAAGTCACGCTGTGGTGATTTGGCCACGCCGGCTTGTTCGACCTCCGCACGGGCCGTTTCGAAGAGTTCCGCGTAGTTCACGCCTGCGGGGCATGCCGTCTGGCAGGCGAGGCAGCCAAGGCAATAATACATCTCATCGGAGAGCGCCTTCGTGACCTGCAACTCGCCATCCGCCACGGCACGCATGAGCGAGATGCGGCCGCGAGGGCTGTTTCGCTCCTGCTTTGTCTCCATGTAGGTGGGACAGGTGGGCAGGCACATGCCGCAGTGCATGCACTGCTGGAGCACGGAGTAGTCGAGAGTCTTGAGGAGCGAGGCGGCGGGCACGGGAGCGTTTGGTTCAATAAGCCGCAGAGGGCGGGAATCCATCGTGGATTTGATCACGAAGGCTCACGAGCCGTTCTTGAAGGCATACAGCAGGCCGTCGTCCGCACCGATGAGGATGTAATCGCCCGCCACTGCCGGGCTGCTCTTCAGCGGAGCACCGGCTTCGAAACGCCAGAGCTCCGTACCTTTCTCCAAATCGAGGGCGTAGAGGTAGCCGTCATCGCAGCCAAAGAGCACGCTTTGGCCGCCGCAGACCACGGCGCTGCTGTCGATGCGGTCACGGGCACGAAATTCCCACTTCTGCTTGCCGGTGACTCGGTCAATAGCGTGAAAGCGCTTGTCACGACCGCCCACGAAGACCGTTTTCTCCCAGATGGCCGGTGCCGCGTAGTATTCGAATTCCCGCTCGCCGTATTCCCACACCTGCATGCCATCGCCGATGCTGTAGGCACCGACGCGGTTGCCGTAGTGGCTGACATAAATGACACCATCCGCGATGGCCACGTTGTTGCCGATGTAGGCACCGACCTCGATCTGCTTCTCCTCCTTGCCGGTCTTCACATCGTGCACATGCAGCACGCTGTCACAGCCGCCAAAGACCACCTTGCCATCGCCCACGGCCGCGCCGCCGTTGATGTAGTAACCCGTTTCCGCCGCCCACTCTTTCGCTCCGGTCTTCGCATTGAGGGAGTAAACCTTGTAGTCGTAGGAGCCGATGATGATGTGCTCTGATTTCGTTTCCGGATCGGTCCACACATTCGCGGCGGCATGGATCTCGGCCTCGGTTTCAAACTTCCAGGCTTCTTTGCCCGTTTCGGCATTCCAAGCATACACAAAGCCATCCTGACAGCCTGCCACTACGAGGTCGCCAGCAAAGGCTGCCGCGCCGTCAAAGGCACCCTTTGCCTCTGCCTTCCAAAGCTCCTTGCCCGTGTCGAGGTCGAGGCAGAAGAATTTTCCGTCTTTGCACCCCGCATACACCTTCCCGCCGCGCACGACGGGACTGGAGACGAGCATCTCGCCCTGCCCTTTGGGCTTTTCCATCATCTTGAACTGCCACGCGGCTTGCAGCGGAAACTTCAGCACCGTCGGCGAAAGGCCCGTCATGGCTTCATTGCCTCGTGAGTGCACCCAATCACCCGGCGTTTGCGCAGGGAGCAGGGTGCAAAGCGCAGGGAGCAGGGCAAAAACAGCGGTGAGCCAAGAGCGGGTAGATCGGAAGTAACTGGGGGATGGCATGGAAGTGGGATGCTTAAACGACAACACGGCCTTCATTCGTCATTCGCCATTCAGAATTCGTCATTCCGCGTTCACCGCGGCGGCTTGTAGCGCACGATATTGCGGTGATAGACCTCACACTCCTTTTTGTGCAGCCAGATGCTGAACCAAAACAGGAGTGCGCCTCCGATCACCACCACGAAGAGCAGCGGCCGACCCTTCGGCAAATGTCCGGCAAAGATGGTCACGAACGATAAAACCGTCATCAGGTAGTACGGCCAGGTGTAGTCTAGGCGACGCTGCGTTTGCTCGCGGATCACCGAGGCATACTCGGGTGGGCGGGTGGCCAGGATGCGTGGCGTGGCCTTTTCCCGCAGGTCCGTGTAAGGCCACACGCTGGCGCAGGAAACGCAGATCAGGCATAGTGAGACCAAGCGGGTGCGCCGCTCACCAAACACAAAGGCTACGATGAAAAACATCAGGCCCAGGCCGAGCCCGTAGAGCGGCAGCGGCTCGATGAGCAGGTGCAGATACTCCGGGTCACGGATGCTTTGCCAGAGGGTGGTGAGTTCCTGCCACATGATCAGACGATGAACGCCGGATGAAGCACGACATTCGCGCATGAAGCAAGGGCAGGGGAGGGAAATCACCCGTTTCTGCCCGTGGTGGCATCACGAAGCGCTGAGGTCCTTGTTGTAATACACTTTGACGAACTTCATGCCCTTGCGGTCGTCGTAGCCACGCTCCAGCACCGGCTGGTCGTCCGTGGCGGCGGGCTTCACATGGATTTCCACGCCCGTGTCCAGCTTCAGCACGGCGGCGATGCGCTTCTTGGCCTTCGTGACATCCTTCTTCGAGATTTCAAAGCTCGTCTCCAGTGGCTGGCCCTGCTCCTCCTCAACGCGGGCACGGTGCTCTTCAAAGCGGCTGATCGTCTCCGGGTCCTTCAGCACCTCACGCTCGAATTCTTCGAGCTGGAAGGTCTCCCGCTGCTCGAAGTAATCGAGCGCGTCCTTCGCCGCGGTGGCGGCCTCCCACGGCGGCGTGTCATCGCTCTCGCTTTCGGCGGGTTGTTTCTCCTCCAAGAAGGACACCGCCATCTTCGCATAGGCATTCGTGAGGAAGGCCGCGTCCGGCACGGCCTCCACGCCGAGGAATTCGCGCACCCAGAAGCGTGTGTCGGCACCGCCGCGGTCGAAGGTGAGGATGTAATAGCCCTTCTCGCTCCAGTAATCGAGGATCAGGCAGCCCTTGTCGATCTTGTCGGGGTTGATGCCCTGCTCGGTGGAGAGCCGCAGATCGCCGTTGCGGGCGGTGATGGTCAGGAAAGGCGTCACGCTGTCCGATTTCAGGATGCAGAGGCCGTTCACCAGTTCGCCTTCGATATGGATCTCCTTCAAAAGCGCGATGCAAAGGTCGCCGGCCTTGATGTTCGGGTGGTTCGACTTCGCATAGAGACGCTGGGCGATCTCGATGCCGCGCTCCAGCAGGTTCGCCTCGCCGGCAAAGATCGCCTTCGCGCAGAGGTTCATCTCATGCTGGTCCAACGACGAATGATGCGTGAAACGATGGCCGATGAGGTTCTTGAACGGCTTCACAAACAACGCCGTCAGCGTCTCCTGATCCTTCTCGGCGATCTCAAAGACCTCCTTCGAGGTCTGCAAAGGCTCCTCACGCTGAGGATTGCCGATTTTGGCTAGAACGGCCTTCGTGGCGGTGGCGGTGTTGAGACGGAGCTTGATGGACATGCGGGGCGCGGAGGCTAGCGAGCCTGCCCGATGCGCAAGCGGCAGTTTCGCCGCCGCAGGCCCGTCTGGGTCAAGTCACCTTCTCCAGCTTCACCGGGTAGGTTTGGAAGGCATTCCACTGGCAGACGATCAGATCGCCGTTTTCCAGCACGCACACGTCGTGGCCATGATCAAAGACACGCTCCGCCTGCTGCAGCGGCTTCAGTTTGCCATCCTCATACACCGGCTCCGTGCCGCCGGGGGCGCTCACCACCTTGTTTTCATGATTGAGCACCACCGTGAAGCCGCTCGGGTTCTGCGGCAGCTTGTTGATCTCCGGCGTTTTGCTCCAGCAAACGCCCGCGTAGAGCTCCTGGCCGCTGATCACCGGGCGACACACCATCGCACCGGGCACCGGAATGGTTTCGAGATACTTTCCATCGAGCGTGAAGCGGCGGAAGCAGTTATCGACACGCGAGGTGACCACCACCGTGGCCTTGTCCGCGCCTTGTCGCGTATCAATCGCGATGCCGTGGGCGTTGTTCAGCCTCTCTTCCGCCGGCACGCCATCCTTGCCACCAAAGCGCTGGATGAATTTTCCCCGCGCATCATAGCGCAGCACAAACTGCGAGCCGTAGCCGTCCACGATGTAAATATCGCCATTCGGAGCCACCGCCGTCTCGGTGGGATTAAAGACCATGTCCGGCTCGTAGGCTCCCACGCTCATCGGATGGCTGATCGAAAAGATTTCCTTCCCGGTGAGATCCGTTTTCGTCACGCGACCCGTCTGGCGATAGCCACCATTGCCGCTCTTCCACAGGCCGCTGTCCGTCACGAAGAGGAACTCCTCGCCGTTTTCATTCGAAAGGCTCAAACCATGCCCGCCCGGCCACATGCCGCCCCACGACTCGAGGATCGTGCCGTCCGGTTTGAAGACGAGCATCTGATTGTGTGAATGATCGCCCACCATGAAAAGGCGACCGTCCTTCACCTGCACCATCTCATGGCAGTTGAGGATCGGGTGATGACGCCCCTGACCGGCCGGCACCCAGTCCTTGTTCACCTTGTAGCGATGGCTCCCATGGCCGATCACCACATCCTTCTTCGGATCAGGTGCGGCACGGAGGTTTTGAGTCCAGGTGGCAGCAGTGGCAGAGCCGAGACCGGCGAGAAAGTGGCGGCGTGTCTTCATGAAAGGATAGGGGCAGGACAAACGCACTCTGCGCCGCCTTTCCAGCGGTCGATTTGATCAATCACCCAGCCCCGGATCCCATGCCTCCATGACGAGACTTGCAGCTCCGAGACCGCCAGCGGTATCACCGAGAGTCGTCGGGACCACCTTCAGCGGCATGTCCTTCAGCACTGGCATCAGTTCCAGCGCCCGCATGCTGATCGCATCGCAGAAACGTGCGCCCAGCGCCACCAGCGGGCCATGCAAAAAGTAGATGCCCGCGTCGATCAGCAGATGCGTCATGCCCACCACGCGGGCAAAATCATCCACCACCGCGTGCCACGCGGCGGAGTCGTCTCTGGCGTGCTTGGCCACGGCGTCGATCAGATTGCTCGGTATGGCCGCATCATCCCGCTTGCCATCCAGCCGACGCCAGGTAGCCGGTGCGGAGAGCAGTTGATGCACCTGCTTGGTGCCTCCGGGAAACGGCCATGGCCACAGGCCCACCTCGCCCACGCCACGGTGCACGCCCGCTGTGAGCCTGCCCTCACGCACATGAGCCAGAGCGAAGCCGCTGCGCGGGCCCAGCACCACATAATCGCCATGGTCTCGCCCGCCGCCAAACCACCGCTCCGCAAGGGAGATCGCACGCAGGTTGTTTTCCAGACGCACCGGCACCCGGAACGCCTTCTGCATGACTTTTTGGAGAGGAACGTCACGCCAGTTGGGAAAGATCACGCTGTAGCGGCAGATGCCCTTCTCCGTGTCCACCAACCCAGGAACTCCCACGCCGATGCCCAGCAGCGGTTTCGTGATCGACTTGGCGGCTTCGCGAAGCGCGTTCTGTAGTGTGCGGATCACCTCTTCAGCATCAGCCCCGGAGGAAATCGGGCAGGCATGGGAATGAAAAGCCTGACCTGCAAAATCCACCGCCACCACCTGTACACGGGACGCGGTGAACTCCACACCGGCAAACCAGCCGCTCACGGGTTCGAGCACCAGGCGCACCTTGGGACGTCCCGTCCTGCCCTGCACCAGACCTGCTTCCTTCATCCAGCCGGCCGCGATCAATTGGTCCACATACAGGCTCATCGTCGAAGGGGCTACTTTCAGGAGTTTTGCCAGAGCCGCCCGTGACTCCGCCCGGCCGCTGCGCACCATGCTCACGATTTGAGCATGGAGATTGGCTTTCGAGATTTTCAGCGTTCGCATCGCTTTTACATGCACGCAGGGAACGGACCGTCCAGCCAGTTGTCTGCCGAAACTCGCCCCAACTTGCGTTTTTACCCACTATCTGGAAAGAGCCCTCCGCATGACCATCCAGCCACTCTCCTCGCAGACGCACTTCACCACGAAGGACGGCAGCACCATCCGCAGCATCTTGGACCGCACCAACGCGCCCGTCGCGAACCAAAGCCTCGCCGAAGCCACCGTCCCCATCGGCAGACCGACCGAACGGCATTACCACAAGCTCAGCGAAGAGTTTTACTTCATCCTCGAAGGCCAAGGGACCATGGAGATCGACGGTGAAACCCGCGAAGTCACCCCCGGCGATGCCATTCTCATCCCTCCCGGAGCCTGGCATCAAATCACCGCGTCCCAGACGCTTCGCTTCCTCTGCTGCTGCGCGCCGCCGTATTCGCATGAGGATACGTATTTTGCCAATTTGTGAATTCTTGATAGCTGGGAAGCTGCACGAGGTTGAATTCGATCTCGCCGTCGCCCACGACGATGCTGCGCACCATCAGTTCGGCGACGCGGCGTTTTTCTTCGAGGCTCATCTCAGGCCAGCGGGCATGCAGGTCGATGGCCTCGGAGACCATCTGTTCACTTGAGAGGTTGTCGATTTTGAGAACGTCGATCTCGGCCTGAAGGCGAGCCAGTTCCTCGTCGAGCTGCGACCGCTGGTCGCTGAGCGGCTGGTTGAACTTCTTGAAGTCCTCCGCGCCGATGTTGCCATCGAGATAGAGCCGAAGCATGCGCTCGGTGTCCTGGGTGAGTTTTTCGGACTCCTTTCGCCGCTGTTCGTGGAGCGACTGCTTTTCAGAGAGGGCGGTTCCGGCCTTTTTGAGGTAGGCCTGGATGTTGTCCGGCTTGACGAGGTAGCCTTTGACCTCCTCCATGAAAATCTCGTCCAAGTCCTGGCACGAGATGCTGTTGCGGCACTTTTGACAGGTGTATTTCGGCGTGCGCATGGGCACATACATCTTGGCCCCGCAGTGGCAGGCGACGAAGCCGCTGAAGATATGAGCGGGCATCTTGCTTGGACGGCGCTCGCGCTTCATGTAGCGGGCGTCCAGGCAGGCGTTGCACCGTTCCCATAGCTCGGCAGAGACGATGGCCTCGACCTCGTTGAAAATGTGTTCGCTCTCGGGTTTGTTGACGAGCTTCTTGCCGCCGATGTTGGTGCTGTAATTGCGGCGATGGATGCCCTTGGGCGTGGGATCACGAAGCTGGAAGCGCACCGCCGTGTCCGACCACTTCTTGTTGTTCCGGGTGCGGTAGCCGCGCTGATTGAGCATCCGGGCGACGGTTTTGATGCGCTTGTGCTCGTCGAAAAGCTCATAGATCAGCCTGCGCACGGGAGCTTCTTCCGGGTTCACCGCGAGCTTCTTGTCCTTCCACATGTAGCCATAAGGGGCCTTGCCGCTGAGCGGTTTGCCCATCTTTGCGCGAACAAGGACGGAACTCTTGATCCGGTCGGCGATCTCTTCTCGCTCCCACTGGGCCATGCAGCCGACCAGATTGAAAAACAGCCGCCCGGCGGGTGAACTCGTGTCGATGCTCTCACTGAGCGACACGAGATCGGCCTGGTGGGTCTGGAAGAACTCGCTGAACTCCATCAGTTCCTTCGCATTGCGGGTCAGGCGGGCGAGTTTGGAAAAGACGAGCGCCTGGATGTGCCCGCGCTTCACGTCAGCCATCATGCGTTTGGCCTCCGGATGGTCGGCCACGCTTTTGCCGCTCACCCCTGCGAGGTCATAGATTTCGAGAACCTTCCATCCCCGCGAGGTGGCATACATTTCCGCCCGGACGCGGTGATGATCTGGGCTGTCCCCCTCGGCCTGCTCTTCGGTTGAGACGCGAATCCAGATGCCAACGCGCTTGGTCCCACTTTCGCAAATAGGCAAAGTCTTACTCATGTATTGCCTTTAGCATCACCCCCCTTCTTTTTCAAGTCACCGCCTCTACTTCTTCTCGCCGCGCTTCTTGGTCTTCCTTCGGCGAAGGTTCTCCGCCATCGTCGCGGCGAGTTCCTTTTCCAGTGCATTCACGTCCTCGCTTGGGGGCGGGACGGCGTTGGTTCGCACCTTCCATCCTTTCACGACTTTGGAACTGCTGGCTGCGGATGGTGGAGGAGGCTCGGGGGCGGGCGCAGCTCGGCAGGAATTCAGAAAGGCGACAAAGTCGGCCTGCATCAGGCACAGCACCCGCTTTTGATCCTCAGCCGAGAGCAGGCTGCTGACGGCCGCGCTGAGCCGCTGGTGTTTGGTTTCATCGACGGTCAAAACGAGCACCTGCGCCACGCCTGCGCGGAGGCACTTGCTCACGTTCTTCATCTCGTATTCGAGTGTGTTCGTCACGGAAACCTCGCAGGCAATGCTGAGGCCATCCCGTTCCAAGTAGATGTCCACCGTGTCGAGCGAGCCGGGGAGCTGACGCTCAATCGTGGCTCGAAAGCCCCGCGCCTCAGCCAGCCGCTTGAACTCGGCCTGTGCGGCCTTGTGGATGTCCCCACCGCGTCCCAGTTCCTCCAGATCAGCTTTGAGGGTGGTGGTTTCGTATTGGGGCGGTTCAAGGGGTGCCTCAGCATGAGGTGGGACTTCTACGGCAATCGGTGGAACAAGCTGAGGATCGGGCACTAAGGGCTCGACTGTGACAGGAGCGGGTGGCTCTTGGGCTTTTGCCGATTGCGGGCTCTTCGCGGGCGAAAGTGCTGTCAGCGCAGAAAGCCGTTGCCGTTCTGCTGCCTCGATCTCGCTTCGTGGCGTCCCGTATCGACTCCTGGATCGGGCGATCACGTCATCGCGAATCTGCTCGTGTCCCGTTGCGTCGATGGAATCAAAGGGCACGCTCAGATTGAAGTCCTGATCGCTTCGCTCGATGCGCACGATGGCCTCTCCGATTCCGAGACTTTGAAGAGCGTCGGCCTCAAAGTGTGCGAATCCCTTCGCCAGCTCGCGGGCGTCGGAATCTCCCACCCTGAACACCACCCGCGTCCCGGCATTCGCCAGCACCGCACTTGCCACGGCATCATTTCTGCCGAGTTGCGCCAGCTCTTGATGCGCCAAAACCAAGGACAGCCGATACTTCCGCGCTCCCGACAAAATCTCGGCCATGGACGGTGTGATGAAGTTCTGAAACTCATCCACATACAGTGTGAAAAGCCTGCGCTGGTTCTCAGGCAGGCGCTGCCGAGCCATGGCAGCTTGCTGAAGCTTGGAAACGATCAGCGATCCGAGCAGGTAGCTATTTTCAGCGCCCATCAATCCCTGGGGCAGTTTGACGAGGAGAATTTTGCCCGAGTCCATGATCGCCGGGATGTCCAGCTTGGTATCGCGCTGGCTCACCATGTAGCGAATTGGTTTGGGCGAGAGAAAAGTCTGCAATCTTGTCAGCACTGGCCCAATGGATTTGCTGCCGCCGAGTTGGGGAAAGCCCTTCTTCCAATAATACACCACATCCGCATCGGTCACGCCTTCGAGCACCTTGCCTCGATACTCCGGCTCCAGAAGAAAACGCTGCACATCTGCCAGAGTGCCACCTTCGGGGTGCTCCAAAAAGGCAAGGATGGCGTTGCGGAGCACCACGGTCATTTGATCCCCCCAGCTAGTGCTGAGGCGCTGGAATACGCTGACGAGGTCGGACGCCAGCAACGTTTTCTCGTAGTCCGTGGTCGCCCGGAGAATGTTAAAGCCAACGCTGAATGCCTCATCGCTGGCATCGACAAGCACCACATCATCGCGTCGATGCGCTGGCACCGATGCCAGCAACTTCTCGGTCACATCACCATGCGGGTCTAGCAGAGCAAAGCCATCACCGCTCTCCAAATCCTGGCGGATCAAATTCATCAAGAACGTCGTTTTGCCCGTCCCAGTGCCGCCGATGACGTGCATGTGCCGCACCCGCTGATCGGTGGTCAGGCGAACCTTACTGCGCTGGCTGGCATGGTCATTCCAACCAAGGAACAAGCCCCCGTCGCCTTCACTTGAGTAAGCACGACTGCGCCCGGTGTCCTGCCGCAACTTCTTCGACACCAGAGACTCATCGGGAAGGCGGATGAGATTGAGCAGTTCCTCCTGTGAGAGCAGCATCCCCCAACGGTGAGTATGTCGCTTGAGTAGGTCCTCTTCCTGAGCCTCCGCTGGATACTCATCTGCCGCCAGCGGGACGAGATGATTGCCGCCCGGTCGAGCGAGCGCATTCAGCGCTGCCATCATCGGAGCCAAAAGTGCCCATGCGCGTGCCCCATTTTCGGCGCACGTCACCAGCCGCAATACCACGGCAAACAGCGGACTCCGCGCCTTTTGAGATGCCTCACGCGATAGCTCAGCGTGGTTCCTGAAAACTGGCGTGCCATCTGCGTGAGTCGAGACTCGCACCATGCTCTCACCCCATGCCGCCGTGGTAGGCTCGAAGATCACCTGAAACAATCCCATCTCCTTGTCGGCAAAGCCGGACATGGCTGAGATCAATCCAGGCAGCAGATCACTCTTCCCAGTTTCGAGAGAGAGCAAAAAGTCGCGTCCCAAACCAATCTCAGCCGCAGCATAAAAACGCCCGGTTCGCTCCCAGGCTGAATGCAGGAGGTTTTCGGCTGGGCGGGTTACACAGCCAGGGAAGTGCGTCTCGGTCTGCGCTTGAAGCTGAGATGCATCTTCCTCACTGCATGCCCACTGGAAACCGATCTCTCGCTGGTCGGCTAGAATCTCGAATGCCACCGGCTCGCGGCAGGCCCGGCACAGCCTCAAAAAAGAATCCATCTGCTCACGCCGATAGCGGGGAACCCTCGGAAAAGTCAGCGCGATTTCATGGCAGTAGCCCCGGCTCCAGGTGGTCACTTCCTCTTCCGAAGCCGTTTCCTCGGTCTCATCGACGTGGTTTTTCCCTGTATTGAACCAGCGGCCAGCCTTGCTCAGCGCACGCTCCATCAGCGATGGGCGGCGAACATCGTCCGTCACGCCTTCCGCACGCAGTTGGTAGCCGGTAAACCTCTCAAATGGCGGTTCCAATCCCACTGCTTCGGGATGAATGAGCCAGCCACGCCCCCGCAGCTCCCACTGCAAATATTGCGCTGAGAGCTGTTCATGGGGTGTCGTCATACACTCATTCGCGTGGGCACTTGCACCATTCTGGCGAGCAAGGGATGCATGTCGGGCCTCGCCTCGATGAACTCGACCTTCTCAATCCCTTCGGAAGCCGTGACTTCGTTGATCTTGGCTTTAATGATTCGCTCCACCATTTCCACATACATGAGGCGGGTGTCCTGCCGGAAAAATGTCTCCTTCCGCAAAAGGATTTCATAGAGCCTACCGAACACAGGAACCGTCAGCAGCCATGCATCGAAGTCTTCGAGACCGAGTGTCAGCGTGTTTCGCAGCAGCAGGATGAAACCCAAGATGGTCATCCCGATGGTGATACCGCCCCAGACCATGCCAAAGAGAGCCAGATAGCCAACGATCAAACCGCTCAGCAGCAAGAGCAGCACGATGAACTGCCAGAAGGGGAACGGTGCGGGTATCTCGCAGAAGCGATACGAGAAGAACCAAGATGTTCCGAATGGTGCAGAGCAGAGATCGAAAGTGAGTCGCTCCCGCCTCATCCGCAGGTAGTCACGCTTCGAGGAAAGCATACCTCCCTCCCGATAATCCAGCCGCATCAGTTCCAAGCCAGGGACCTTTCGTTGCTGAAGCTCTTCTTCGATGCTCTGGTAGAACGAATCAGAGGACGTCTGGAAGTCATCCACCAGGGTGTAGGTCGGTGGCCGGAGTTCCTCCGGTTTGCGCTTTTTCCAAAGGCCAAGCATAGGTCAGCGGGGTGGATGGTTTACGCGGCGGCGTTGAACTTTTTCATCAGTTCTTGAACTTCGCGGCCGGGATCGGCCCCGAGAGCTTCAAACAAATCAAAGGCTTCGATCAAGTCCACGCGTCGCTCGCCCAGCTCGATCCTTGCCACCATGCCATGCTCACGACCAAGCGCCGTGGCGAGATCACGCTGCGTCATGCCAGCTTTCTCCCGCAGCGAACGTATGTGCTCGCAGAAGATCTTGGATCGTTTGCCGTGGAGGGGCTTGTTCACCCTCAAGTTTTGCCAGAAAATCGCCTTGCCTCCAAAATGAGAGCAGATATGATCCCTCAAACCCATTCACCTGCTATGACCTTCCTCCGCAGAATCGGCCCTGACCCTCACGCCAACGGTCAAAGCACCCCGGCCTTGGAAAATTGTCCTGACATCTGGGAGTTGGCTGATGGCGATTTCGCCATCATCGGCATCGACATGACGGATGCGGCCAAGCCGCTCCTGCCTGCGACCGCAGGGTGTGGGCCTGATGAACGGATCGTCCGTGTGCCTCGCCGGATCCTGGTCGATGCAAAGGCTGACATCCCCGCCAAGGCCTGACATCTGGCCTGAGTCACTCCGCTTGTGATACAATGGGCACATCATGCCCCACATCCTCGCTTGGCTCGGACTTCATGCTTTTGATCTGCTGTCGGCGGTCGGAATCATCTCCGGCTTGGCTTTTACGGCAGTGAGTTTTCGAGAAGATACCCGCTCACGCCGTCTGAACAACCTTGTCCGGCTCACCGAACAGCACCGGGACATCTGGGAAGAAAGCCAAAAGAATCCCAAACTCGCCCGCATTCGCGACCCCAAGGCCGATCTCTACACCAAGCCCGTCACGGCGGAAGAAGCTCAGTTTGTCATGCTGCTGATGTTTCATCTGCACTGCTGGTATCGAGCCATCGAAGGCAAGGAGGTGTCGAGTCTGGAGGGACTGGAAAAGGACATTCGCAACTTCTTCGGGCGGCCTGTTCCGCGCCATGTGTGGGAAGAGAGGAAAGCCTTCTTTGACCGCGACTTCCGTCAGTTCGTCGATGAGTTGCTTCTCAGATGATCTCCAAACAAAAAGCCCGCCCGGATGAACTCCGAGGCGGGTGTTTTTAGTATTCGCTGGGCAAGAGCACTGTCGTCACGGAGCGGTCCCATTCCGTGATGATCCAGAACTTCAC
>Ga0154020_10005809_pt1 | contig 14512 bp, 19 predicted proteins | sample Klosneuvirus_201_FD_109709 | JGI IMG/M metagenome (GOLD analysis project Ga0154020, IMG submission 109709) | Active sludge microbial communities from wastewater, Klosterneuburg, Austria - Klosneuvirus_20160825_MG | ecosystem: Engineered > WWTP > Aerobic digester > Activated sludge | place...
AGCACGGCCTGCAGCAGCTGTACCTGATCGGGGCGCGGGCGCAAGGGCTCGACAAGGACGAAACCTGCCCGTTCGAGTTCGCGATACCCGTGCCGGCGGGCATGCCCGCTGCCGAAGCGATGGGGCTGCTGCGCAACATGCAGCGGCTCTGGGAGCACGAACTTCAGCGCGCGGTCAGCGTCGGGCTCGCCGCGAGCAGCACGCACGCCGCCAAGGAGCCGCCACCGGGGGCCGTGCCGTTGTTCCTGGTCGAGCCGGTTGACGGCGCGGCGGCACCCCAAGCCCTCGAACCGGCCTGGGGCACGCATGGCACAGCGGCAACACAGCTGACGCTCGAACTGCCAGCGCAAGGAGCAGCATGCTGAGCGAACAGGCAGGCGCCGCCGACTTGCACGTACAGCGGACGAGGGTAAGTTGAAACTGTGCGCCTTCGCGCACAGCGCTCATCGAAGCGATGGGCGGACACACCCTCGGCCAGAAAAGTCGGTCAATGCCAAACAGCACACAGATCTCCGCGGCGCTGCTCGTCGTCACAGCCATCGTCCTGCTGACCAGCGGGCCACAGGGGCACCCTCGCAGGGCCGAGATGGACGCGCACCAACAGGCGCTGCCCTGGGGGGCAAGGGCCTTGCTGCTCTGCGTTCTGGCGACCTTGGCGGTCCTGGCGACATCGGCCGTCGAGTACGCCGGCGATGTGGCCAACTGGCCGATCGTCGCCGCAGCCAGCTCAGCGCTGCTGTTCGCTCGCGGCGCTCGCCGCTACCCGTTGAGGATCGAGCGCGAGACGCGGCCGCGGCGCGAGTTGGCAAGACCAATGTCGACAGCGTGGGTCGAGACACCTGACAACACCGTGCGGGTGTGCGAGCTCGATGGCGGCGGCCTGTTGGTGATTCACCAGCAACAGGGCCGTCTGGCCACGAGATTCTTCAGGGCCGGCGACGGGAAAGGCGCGCAGTCGTGGCTTCTAGGGCTGGCAGCCACTGGGCAAATCAGGGTCGCGTACGCCCGCCAGTAGTGCGCAGCGCGAAGCGGGTGCATCAGGTCTGCACCGAAAGCTCTGGCCGCGTGGCGTCAATGGCGACCGCCGCATCCTCGATGTCGGCCAGCAAGGCGCCGCGGTTGACTTGGCGCGGGACCGCGCCGGCGCTGTCGAGTGTGGCGAGCATGGCGCAGGCAAATGCGCGAGCCTCCCACCCAACCCTGCGACGGGCCGCAAGGTCGGCGAACCCATGCGCAAGGAGCGCCAGCGCACGACAGCGCCGGGCGCCGCCCAAGCCGTGGCGATCGACAAGATCGCTGGCGCAAGCCAAGCCGAGGCTTCCCAGGCCAGCGGCGCTTTCCGAGGTGCGAGGGGGCACTGCGATGGACGCGCCATCGGCGACCGGCGCGGCTGCTGGCACAACGGGCGCAACGGGCGCAACGGGCGCGGCGGGCGCGGCGGGCGCGTACCGAGGCGCAACAGCGCCCCCCCCGCGACGAACCAAGGGCTGGAGCGCACCGTAGACCTTCACGCGGGCGAGTGCATCGGCCCAGCTGCGCACATGATGGTTCGCGGCGAACGGATCGGACTCGCGCGGCAAGCCGCGCTGCGGCCAAACGACCAGATGGCCGCGCGGCGCATCCGACGAGTGGTTGGCTACCCGCTCGACGACAACTCCGAAGCGCATACTCAGCGCGAGCGCGCACTGGCGATCGCGCTCCTGGTCAAGCCAGCGACGACGGCGCCCACGCGCAGCCAACGCGCGAAGTGCATAGCGGATCGGCGCGACCAGCCAGCGCATAGGCCAGCGCGAGATCCGCGGGGAGGAAGGGTGCGCGCCCGACACCGACGGCGCGACTGGGGATGTACGTGTGAGCATGCGACACCGTGGGAGGAAGGTTTTCTCGGCGAGGGGTAGCACCTAACGGCGGGAACGGCCGTATTGAATCGACAAACGAAGAGCGTCGGGTGCTAGTGGTGGGAAATTGGGGGGGTTTTCGACATGCGCAGCGCGAAGAATCTTCTCGCAGCCGTGGACGAAGGGGCATACAGTTCACCCACGGCACGCAGCCGTCGTCCTTGAAAGCCCGATGGGCTCGAGTCCGGGACGCTAAGTGTGGCGACTCGCTATTAACCGCGGCCCGGACGCCATGGCGAGCTCCGGCGGCGATCTACCCGGCACATGAGGCCGGCTGGTTGCGACCGTCGCAACCACGACAGCGCGCCGGCGGCACCAACCGTCGACGCACTGCCAGGGTGCGCGCAACCCGCGACCCAGCGGCGCGAGCCGCAAAGCACTGAAGACCATTCAGAAGAAGCCGCCCGGCAACCGAGCCGACCGCCCTTCATCGCGCCATTGAACCTCGTCGCAGCCGGCACCCGCGACGCAGGGAGCGCAGCCGGCACTGACCCATTCAGCCACCAATCGACCGTTGAGTCGTCCACTGCGAGAGGATTCCCCATGAGCACAACCTGGCAGCACCAGATTGCACAGATCCAAGACTGGCAGATCGCCACTGGCCACACCGGCGCCCCGCCGCGCCGTGTCAACGCGCGCCTGGCCCACTGGGCGCAGTGGGCAGCACGCCAAGCGCGCCATAACCCGAGCCTGGCCGCCGAGATGGACGCCTTGGGCGTTCCGGTGGAGCGCGACAAGCCGGTGGAGCGCTATCGCGCCGAAGCCCACCGCAAGCGCACGAGCGACGCCATGATCAGAACGATCCCAGCCCAGCACAAGCCCGCGCGCAACGGCCAAGCGCCGCACTGACAGCGCAAGACCAGACCTGGCCAATGCACCACCCCCGCTTCAACGAGGCAGCCACCGCGTTGAAGCAGGGGAGTTGCATGTGCACAGTCGTGGCCGCAAAGTGAACCAGCAGTACGCGATCCACGACCGCGCACGCCGCACCATCCCCTACACGCACAAAGCGCACGCCACCATGTCTTCGGCAATCCGCACCGCCAATGGCCAACTGTTCGACTACGCGCAGCCGCGCACACACCACTTGAGTCTGCAAGTGCTCGCGCAGGGCCTCAGCCGGGAAAGCAGGTTCGCCGGGCAAAGCGCCGATCTATACACAGTGGCGCAGCACAGCGTCCTGGCCAGCCATCTGGTGCCGGTGCATCTGGCGCGTCAGGCGCTGTACCACGATGCAGCCGAAGCGCTGCTCAAGGACCTGCCCAAGCCGCTGAAGGTGCTGTTAGGAGACTACCAGGCCGTCGAGCGTCAGGTCGAGCGCGAGCTCTTCACCTGGCTGGGACTGCCCGAGCACCCGGATGCCGCAGTCAAGCGAGTCGACCGGATGCTTCTGATGGCCGAACAGCGCGACCTCATGCCGCAGCCGGCCGCAGACCAAAGGGGCGAGCCGACGGCTCAACCATTTGAGCCGACGCAACCGTGGGTCGACGAACCGGCGCCGGCCGGCGCACTTCCTGGTCGAATCCGACCGTGGTCAAGCAGGTGGGCATGTCTGCGTTTCGCGCTGCGTGCGGTCGAACTCGAGCGAGGGCGACCTGCGCCGGTGCGGCTACGGCTGCGACTGCTGGCAGCGATCTACATGCCGCGCGCGGTCCGCCCGCCATGGCCGCACGTGCCACTCGGGCAGCCCATACCCGCGCACAACACGGCGCGCTTCGCATCCGGTTTGGCCGTCGAGCAACGGCGATGAGGCCGCGGTGGCACAGCCCCAACGGCCAGGAGAAACACGATTGGACAACCCACGCTGCCAGCCCATGCGCTATCTCATTTACGCCACTGCCGCGGCCATCGCAGGCGCGGCCGCGCTCACCGCCGACCCGGCGCAAGCCGCGCGCAGCAACGTGGCCGAGCACACCGCGCGCATGCTGTTGGAAGCAAGCAGCCCCCGCATGAGCAACAGGGCGCCAGCCACGGGCGAGCTCGAAGTCGCCTTCTCGCCGGGCAAGGAGGCGCTGGACTTGGTATTGCGTGTGATCGAGTCGGCACGCGGCCAGGTCTGTGTATTGGCCTACAGCTTCACCTCGGCGCCAGTAGTAAGGGCTCTTCTGGCCGCCAGAAAGCGAGGCGTGGCTGTGCAGATCGTGGTCGACGAGGCGAACAACACTGGCGACGACCGCAGCGGCAGGGCCAGGGCTGCGTTGTCTGCTCTGGTCAACGCGGGCGCGGATGTCCGCGTGATTGACGTCTACGCCATCCACCACGACAAGGTCTTGATTGTGGATGGGCGCACAGTGCAGACGGGCTCATTCAATTACTCCGATGCGGCGGCGCGACGCAACTCCGAGAACGTGCTGGTGAACTGGGACAATCCGGCACTGGCCAAAGCGTACCTCACGCACTTCGAGCGCAATCAACGCCAGGCACGGCCATATCGCTTGAGCTACTGAGCTGCGTTACACGCACTCACACACAGCTTCTTGCACGCAGAAGGGACCACCGAGAATGTCACAACAACTGAAGTACGCTGGCGGACTGCAGATCAACCTGCTCGGTACTCCGCCGTCGGATGGGGACATCATAGGAGCCCGCCAACGCGCAGCGGCGCAGGCGGAAGGCGAAGCCCGCGATGAACGACGTGGCGCAATCGTCGGCATAAGCCTCGCCATGATTGTTTTCGCGCCACTTGTATTCGCTCTAGTAGTGCCGGAAATGCCAGGCTGGCTAAGGGTGACAGTTGTCGGCTTCTGCGTCATCGCATTCTGGTGCAAGGCAGTGCAGGACCGAAGCCACGACAAGTGGCTCATGCAAGGGCTGCAACCGGCGCGACCAACGCAACTGACGCAGGTCGTGGCGGCTTGCCTTATGGACCCGCGCGTGGATCGATATCGCCAGCAAGTGGCATTGCTCGACCGGGACCTGTTGCAGGTGGAAGCTGACGCATTCTCCGACTGGGCAGACCGAGGGTACCGACACGACCAGGTCAAGACCCTGGTGCGCAGCCGCACGCCCATGAAGGAACTGGGCGATATCGAAGGAGTCACATGAAAAGCCGCAACGAAGGCAGAACCCCGGGCCTGATCAACGCGGAGTTGGCGCGCCAGGTGCGGTGGCTGCATGCCACCAACCCGGCGCCCGTCGCGCCACTTGCGAGCCTGCGCGAGCGACGGCTCCGGTACGCAGCCGAACGGCGCCGGTTCGTGTGGACGATGGTCGCGTTCGCGGCGGTCGGGGCCATGGTGGTGATCGGCGCAGTGCTCATCATGCGCCCGGACGAAAGCGAGTGGGCGATGCCGGCAACACTGTTGTGGCTGGCCGCACTCATGCCGGTCTACGTCGCGCTCCGACCCGTGGTGCCGACTCAGCAGGACGTTGAGCGGGACATCGAACTGCGTCGCGAAGTTGGGATGAGCGAAACCGTCTCCAGCGACGGCGACCAGCCGATACCATGAAGCGACAATCGCCTGGGCGCCGCGGCATGACAGGCTGCACGACTTGAACGGAATCCAACCCAGGCTGTCGTTCGAGCGCTTCGGCTTCGACACGCAGCAACGCAGCCGCTTCTTCTTGCACTGGCCGCGACAAATGAACGCCCGCCCGAACAACCCCAAGGAGGGCCCACCATGGCACAAGTCATCGACCTGGCAGCGCGTCGCAAGCGAGCCTTGAGCCTGCAGCGCGAAGTCGCCGCGCGCGACCTCCTCTCCGATTGGGCCTTCGTCGGCCGGCGCTTTGGGCCTTCTACTCTGCTCGCCTCGGCGCTGCTGGCGGCTACGCCGGGGTCGGCGCCGGCCCTGGCGTACACGTTGTTTGCCGCTGGCACCGTGCTTTGGGCGGGCGTGGTCCTGGAGGCGTGCCTGCCCATCGCCGTGGCCGGGCCGCTCGAGCGCTTGCTTGTCCGCCGCCGCTGAAGGAACTTGAGCGTGATGGGGCGCCTGCCACCGTTGGTGCTGTTCGGCATCGCGATCGGCCTGTTCAGCATCGTCTCGAACTGGGCGCTCGCCGGAACGCCCTTGTGGCTCGCGGGCTTGGGCGCCGGCGCTGTCGTCGCCCTGGCCTGGTGGTTGCAGGCCGGTCGGGTCGGGCCTGCGCTCATCGCGGCAGCGGCGGTTCTGTTCGCGGCGCAGCTTCTTGCGGGCGAGCATACCGTCGCGACTCTTGCGCTGACCTCGGGGGCTTGCGCGGGCATCTTGCTCACCCTGCTGACCTGCGCCGAGTTGCGCATCAAGCGCAAGTAGATCGCGGAGGAACCTCGCATGGATCGAAAAGCCAAGCTGTTCATGAACGGGCGCAGCCAGGCGGTGCGCCTGCCACTGGGTTGCCGCCTCGACACCGATGAGGTTTATGTGCGGCGCGATGAGCGCACCGGCGGAGTGTGTCTTGACCACGCGCCAGCCCGGCGGCACCGGGAATCTTGATAGGAGCACCATCATGACCGTAACCCTCGAGCACCTTGAGGCGCTGGCCAGCGCCGTGGAGTCAACAGAGAATGCAACGCGCACCAAAATGCTGCGCATGGTCGCGAGCTACGCGCGAATCCTTGGCGTCAAGAACCCGAAACGCTTCAAGCACCGGGCCACGATCCACGCCGACGTTGACGGCCACTTCGACAACAGCTTTCCGCCGGCGCAGAGTTACAAGGCCTGCACCGGCCCGGCGCTGATCAGCATCAGGGCTTACCGCACCGAGGACCACGCCACGACCGGCGGCTACTATCACTCGTGGCAGCGCGTGACGGTCGACGTGGGCCTATACGTGGACCGCTCCGGCCGCATCTACGGCGCCAACGAAACCGGCACTGGCCGCGTCGGTCAGTTTGCGGCGTATCCAGGCGACTGCGATGTGGACTGCAGCATCTCGTGGGCGCCGCGCGATCTCGACGAGCTGAGCACTGAGGAGCTGAGTGAGGTCGAGCAAAAGCTCCGCGCGCTGGCCTTTCCCCTAGTGGCCACCGCCAGCATGAGCGGACCCCAACGGCCCGCCGCACAGGAGCAACGATGAGCGACCAAGTTTCGCGGGCCGTTGAGGGTCCGCTCGATGCGACAGCTAGCCCGCTTGGTGCCGAAGTGCTTCATTGCTACGCACAAGCGTTTTGGCACGCCGAGGCTTACGTAAGCGGCGGGCGTGTCGCCCTGATTGCGCTTCGGCAGGCCATAGACAAGGCGCTAAGCGATGGCGCGGGCGAGTGCGACGTGTTCACCGCCGACGGCGAGGGATACACGGTGCATGTGGTGGCCATGAGCGACGCCGATGCCGAGCGCCAGGTGGTGCCGTACACCGACGAGATCGCGCGGCAGCCGTGGAATGAAGCATTCGGGCCGTGGGATGCGATGCGGGCTAACGCTGCCGCCACCTGAGCGATGCTGGCCGATCTGCTCCTGCGCACACCGAGCTGCGTGCGCTTCGCGCAGTGGCTGCCGCACGCCACCCGACGAACGCTCAACGCAGCCGACCTCGCGCGCATCGACGCCTACACTGGCGACGGCCAGGCGCTGCATGAGATGTTGCCGGCTGTGCTGCCGCTGGCGGCACCGGTGTGGTACGAGGCGCAGATCACCGCGCAGCGCGGCACACGCATGGTCCTCGGTTACGGCGCCACACCTGCCGCGCCAGGCGAAATCGACGTGTGGTTCGCGGCCGGCACGGCCGGTCGTGTCGCCCTCGCGCTGGGACCGATGCGCATGGACTCGCAATCCGTCGCCCGCGGGGAAGAGGGTGACCAAGAACTGCGAGCCGCCTGCGGCATCGTAGTGCGGGCTCTGCTGATGGGCGTGGGCACCGAGGCCTGAGGCCGCATCATGAGCGAGCGCAAACTGGACATCATCGTCGTGCATGCACCTGAAGGCACGAAGGCCCGATGGGTGCGTCACAGCCAGGCACAGGGTCTGAAGCTCAGCGACTGGATCGTCGCCGCTGTCGACAGGCCGCCGAACAAGGTGACCGCGACGCCATGTCCGCGCTGCGCATCGGTGGTGCTGACGGCCGACGGCCCCGGCGGCTGGCAGTGCGCACAGTGCGGCCTGGCCGCGTGAGCGGGCACTGCGGCGGTGGGCCGCACGGCCCGGTGCGCGACATCGGCACACTTGTCGGCCGCCAGGCCGGCGAATAGCACGACAACGGAGATCTTCGGAGGGAACACAATGGGATATGAGACGATGATCGCTGCAAACAGGATTGCTTGCGTGTGCCTGGCGACGCTCGTTGGCGCGGGACTGCTGGCGCATCAACTGGTCCCCCAACCAGCACTCACCGAGTGGAGAGCTGCAAACAAGATTGCTTGCGTATGCCTGGCGATGCTGGTCGGCGCCGGTCTGTTGGCACTGCTGTTGGCCCCCCAACCTGCACTCGCCGAGTGGAGAGCTGCTTGGCTGACACTTTGCGGCATTTGCTTTGTCGGGGCCGTCTTGCCCCTCGCGTGGGTACATGACGGCCTCGCCGCACGGCCTGGCGACCGTGCTGGCTAGACCACAACCTGCCGCGGGTACTTGGCCAGCCATCGGTTGATGGCAGCGAACATGCCGGCCGAGGCCACGGCGACGCGGCGCGCATCCAGGAAGTGCAGCCGCCGGTTAGGCCGCGTCCGCGGTGAACGCACCAGGCGGCCGGTGCCCTGACGCAGCATCAGCGCTGCGGCGAACGTCGCCGCCGCCGCCGAACGCTGCTCGCGCTCGGACTGCGTCACCGAGCGCATAGTCCCGAACGGAGCCACCGGCACGATCAGGTCGGTCAGCGCATCAGGGATCGCAGGGTCCCACAGGTCCATGCCGGTCCAGGCCGCGCCTACGGCAAACATCAGCGGGCGATGGGTGCGCGCGCCGGCCATGAACTCCTCGCACACGCACTGCAGCGGCCGGCCCTCGCTTTGCCGCAGCAGCGGCCCGGGCAGCGGCGCCGTCGACGCGGCCACCGCGTCGAACAGCGCGGTCAGGTCCGCGTAACTGGTCAGCAGCACCAGCGCCCCGCCGGCGCCGGAGCGCCACGCCTGACCGATGTACTGCGCCACGTCGGACACCCACGCCTCGTAGCCCGCCTGGTACTGCGCGACCGCCTTCGCATCGCGCTCGTCGTCGGGCCGGCGCGGTCGCACAAAGCGCGGCAACCCATCACCGCGATAGGTCAGCGCGGCCAAGTACAGCGTCACCGCATCGAAAAGCCAGCGCGGGCGCACCGGCGCCATGACGACCATCCGGTCGCGAGGCACCGCCAGGACGATGCGCATCGACTCGCAACTGACCTGGGGCATGTCCTCGTACAGCGTCGCCGACGCGAGAATCGCCTTCGCGGCCACGTTGCGCCACAGGAAGTCCAGCTGGCGCCCAACGTCGCGGTAGCCGATCACCAGCCGCGGCCAGTGCCGCCCCTCGGACCAGTCGATGCGCAGGCGCATCGCCGCGGGCACTCGCAGCGCCAGGTTGCCGGGGCGCAGCGCCGCATCGAGCATCAGCCGCACCGCACCGAGCCGGCGCGCGCGGGCGCTCTGGCGCTGGCCGCTCGGAACGCCGCGCAGCGCCTCGTCGATCGCGTCGCTCAACGTCGCCACCTCGGCGCGACCCACCGAGGCGGCATCGTCGTGCCCATAGAGCGCGCGCAAGCCGGCGAACGCGGTCTCGGCGGCGGTCACGCAGCGTAGCGGCACGCGCGGGAACTCCGCCCGCAGCGCCTTCAGCTCGTCCACGATGCGCCACACCGAGGTCTGCAGGCTCGACACCTGCGAGAACCAGCGCTCGAGCTCCTGGGCCTCATCGACCACGAGAAGCCCGATGCGGTGCGCCTGCAGCGCGGCGGGCTCGCCGAACTCGGCCAGGGCCGCGTTGACCACCGACAGCAGCCGCCCCGAGCGGTCCTCGGGGGAGAGCGCTTTCCAGGCCTCGACCCGCTCGCCAAGTCGGCGCTGGTCATCAGCATCCAGCGAAGCCCGCACGTCCCGCGAGGCCTGCCGCACCAGGATGGCCAGCATCGCGTGCGTGACGAGTACCAACCGCGCGCCGCTGGCTGCGGCCTGGGTCAGGCGCCGCTGGGCCTCATAGGCCGCCAGCGCAAGGTCGGTGTCGTCGTCGCGCTCGACGAGCAGCACCTCGTCGAGGTCGGGGAAACCGCCGCCGCAGGCAGCGACCAGCCCCTCGCAGGTCCACATGCTCGGGCACAGCGCGCCGGCGGCGGCCTTGGCGCCGCCGCGGCGCCAGGCCAGGGCCATCGCCGCCAGCGGATCGTCGGCCTCGCGGCTGTCCAGCCAGCGGTCCAGGGCTTGCTGACTCACGAAGCCGCTCTGACCGATGACGACCACCGCGGGCGGCGTGGGGCCGGCGTCGGCCAGGCGCTGCCATTCGCGCCAGATCTGGCCTATCACCCGGTAGGTCGGCGCGGCCACGACGGCCAGCCCTTCGCCGTGTTCGGCGCACCAGCGCAGCACGGTGGCGAGGTAGGCCCGCGTCTTGCCGATGCCGGTGCCGCCCTCGGCGAACAGCACGCCTGGCTCATGTCGCAGGGCGAAGCGCTCGAGCGCCGCGAAATACTGCACCTGCTCGGGCCGGTCCTCCTGGTGCATAGCCAGGTTCACCGCGGACATCGCCGCGCTCAGCGGCTGCGGCGCGAGCGCTGGCGCCTGGGCCTGCAGCTGTGGCTGCAGATGCGACCAAGCCAGCGCGCTGGCGACCAGCGGCACGTCCCAGCCGCGCGGCGAGCCCAGGGCGGCCAGTGCGCTCAGCTGCGCATCGGAGATGTTGATCACATGGCTTGTGGCCGCCAGACTCGGCGGGGGCGGATCGAGCGGGTCCGGCCGCAGCGCGAGCGCCTCGGCGACCACCGCCTTGACGGCGGCCGCCAGCGAGCCGGCCCGCTGTTCCAGCAGCAGCCGCAGCGGGTCGGGGATTCGCACGCGTAGGCTGGGCATCGGGCGGCGCGCGCGATCAGGCCGCCGCCGGCGCCTCGAGGCGCCGGCCCGAAGGCGTGGCCAGCAGCACCGGCGCCGCCGCCGCCAGCGTGGCCTCATCGAACTGCCGCACCACGCCCAGCGCCCACCATTCACCCAGGGAAAGCGAGTTCAGCAAGTCGACATGCGCGCCCAGCCCGAGGGCCACAGCGCGCTCGGCCACATCGTCGCGAATGCGCCCCATCGCGAAGCGGGCAAGCTCCCGGTCGATGGGCCCGGGCATGGTGCCGGCCATCGCCTGCTCCTTCATCATGGCCGCCAGTGCTCTCCAGGCAGGCAGAGCGCGGTCGAGCAGCAGCAGCCGGCGGATGCGCAGGATCTCGTCGCCCACCCGCAGCAGCAGTTGTTCGCGACCGTAGTTGACCGGCGCGCGCCAGATCAGATGCTGCTGCTGGGTGCTGCTCAGGATCGCGACGTAGGGTGCGCGCGGCGGGGCCGCGATGAACAGGGCTTGGTCAAGGTTCGAGGCGAGCTTGTAGACGCCGTCGGAGCAGGCGTAGGTCTTCGAGTATTTCTGCAGCCAGTCCTTCGACCACAGCGCCATGCAGTGCCCGCAAATGGCGCGCGCGCCCTCGACGAGGTCGAGCTTGTTGTTGAAGGACGCATCGAAGCGCCCGCGCGCGGCATTGCAGGGCGTGCCAGCGGGAATCGCGGTCCCGCACATGGCGCAGGTCGTGTCGACGGCATAGGTGCGCTCGGTCTGCGGCGCCACACCGGCGGCACGGCAGTAGACCGCGCTGGGGGAGACCAGCTCGAAAGAACTCGTGGGGGTGGAACGCATGGGCGGGGTCCTCGAACAAATGGGGCGGGAGGGCAGGTACCGTGCAGTCGGAGTCGGGCTGTGCTCAGGCCTCGATCTCCAGGCCGAGCTCGACCAGATGCTGCGGCAGCAGTTCGTCGCGCGTGGCGTAACCGTTGCGGAACAGGCGCCCGAAGCCCAAGCCCGGGAGCAGGCCGGCGAACCAGTCGCCCTCGAAGCGAGCGTCGCTGACCAATCGCACGTCCAGCCGTGCGAGGACCGCCAGGTCGACCCCGCTGTGGTTGGTCGCGCCGCACAGCGCACCGGTGAGCGGCATCGGCCGGCCGGTGTCGACGAGGGTGATTCTCGGCACGGTGTCGCCCAGGCCCCAGGAGACGATCTGCGTCTGAAGGTCGCGGCGCAGGCGGGCCAGCAGGCGAGCGCGCGCCGGAGCATCGAGGTCGGCCGCAGACAGCTCAGACCAGTGCCGCCCCTTCTTGTCGACGACCAGGCGCGGGATGCGGTAGGCCCAGAGGAAGGCCGAGTCCGTTCGCAGCCCCACCTCGCGGGTCAGCCGCTCGACGCGACCAACCTTGCCATGCAGGTCCAGCAGCGCGACGAACACCAGGCCCGACGACGTTTCCAGCCAGGCGCTCCCAGCCGGCGAGCGCGCAACGACCGAGACGGCCGACTCGCTCTGGAAGACGGCCAGATCGTCCCAGGGTGCGTCAACCAACGCGGGAACCGAACGCAGCGCATGGCGCCACTGGCTCGATGTCTGGACGGGGCCGCCGGTGTGCAGGCGAACGACGCTTTGGTGTGCCATGAAGATTACACGCTTGACGAAACGGAGGCGATATTACACACTCACCAAACCAATCGCAAACTCATTGCCGCCAATCGCGGCGAGCCCACAGCGTAGCGCGCGGGCGGTTTCCCGCACCTTCAGCCTTCAGGAGCTCGAGAGACCCATGGTCGATACCTACAACATCCGCGGCGTCATCACCCTCACTGCCGCGGCACATCAGTCCAGCCCCGAGAAGGACGGCAACCACACGCCGATGCTGAGCACCCGCGTCATGACCGACCTGGGTCCCGTCACGGTGCCTATCATCAGCGCGAACTCGGTACGCGCGCTGATGCGCCGGCGCGCCGCCGACCGCGTCTGGGAAGCCCTGCGCGCCAAGAAGATGCAGATCCCGCGCGACTTGTACTTGAGTGTCGCGCGCGGCGCCTACTCACGCACCGGCATGAAGGCCGGCGAAGCAACGGTGCAGGAGCTCGTGGCGGCGCGCAGTCATGTCTTCGCAGGCCTGTTCGGCGGTGGCGCGCGCATGTTCGCGAGCCGGTTGCGCATGGAAGCGGACCTGCTGCCCATGGTGGCCGAAACCAAGGAACTGTTCCCGTTGTGGCTGCAGGCGATGTGCCGCGGCACGGCCGTGCTGCGCGATGGCGAGGGTCGCTACCGCGGATCCGGCCTCATCAGCAAGGTACTGCTGACCGGGCGCGACGATCTCACCGCCGGCGGCGGCGCCGACGTCATCGAGAACTACGAGAAGGCGTACGCCGAGTTCGTCTCGAACGTCGACGCAAAGGCCGCGCGCAAGAAGGCCCAGACGACCGCGACCAAGGCGGCCAAGGCCGCTGGCGAGAAGCTTGTGATCAGCGACGACGACCGTGCGAAGTCGGACGCGCTGGCCACGATCGCGACGATGGACGTGCTCAACCCCGGCACACGGCTGTATTTCGGGGAGCGCCTGCCCGGGGTCACGCCAGCACAGCTGGGCCTGGCGCTGATGGCGCTGCAGGACTGGGCCAACCAGAACGCGCTGGGCGGGGGCTCGGTGCGCGGGCGGGGCAGCTTCAGCGCTGCGCTCGCGCTCGAGCACAACGGCAGCCGCGTCACCGACAACCTGCTGCTGGGTGAGGCACCGGCCTACCGCCTCGCCGATGACCCGGCCATCAGCCAGGCCGTTGCCGCAGCTCAGACGGCCCTCGACGCGATCGACCCGCAGAGCCTGGGCCATGTGTTCCCCACGACGACCGACGCCGACGTCCAGGAGGCCGCCTGATGGCGCGCCATGCTGCCACGCAGCTGGTGCCCGCGCCGGGGCACGCGCCGCTGCGCATCGAGTGGTGCATGGCTTCGCCGTGGGTGCCACCCGCACGCGGGTTGCACCTCGACGGGTTGCTGGGGGCCGCGCTGGTCGAACGTGCGCTCGCCAAGGGGCGTCTGGCCGAGCGCGCCCAGCATAGTGTCGACTACGACACGGTGCTGCAGGAGATTCCGCTGACCCGGTTCGTGCCCGACGGCGCGGCGCACCGCTGGGTCTGGGCCGGCTCGATGTTGCAGCCCACCGTGGCTGGCTCCGAACGCCGCTACATGACCACCAAGACGCCGGTGGCGGCCATCGCCGAGTACACCGACGTCGGTCTGCTCAGCCCGAAGGGCGGCGCCAAGGTCGACACGTTGCGCGGCTACTACAAGGCCGGCTCCTTCCACTACAGCCTGGAATACGCGACCACCGTCGTGGCCTGGTGCGTCGGGGACCCGGATCTGGTGGCCGACCTGCTGGGCGACATCTACGCCCTGGGGGCAAAAACGCGCCTGGGACACGGTGCCATCCGCGAAGTCCAGGGGCAACTATTCACGATGAACGAGGATCCAGCGGCGCTGCAGCACTGGAGCTGGCGCAACATGCCCCTGCCGTTGGACGACTACGAGCCCGCCGAAGGCGCGTTGCGCACCCCGTACTGGCGCCGGGACCGCGCCACGGCCCTGTGGCGGCCGATCGGTTGAGGACGCCGGAGCTGACAAGTGGGACGAATCTTCACCAGAAGCCCCGAGAAGCCCCGTCCTTCAGGGCGGGGAGGTAGAGGGCGGCACGCGCAGCGTGCCATGTAGTAGCGTTTCGCATTATGGCTCCGTAGAGTGTGAAACATGAAATC
>Ga0154020_10005810_pt1 | contig 14509 bp, 12 predicted proteins | sample Klosneuvirus_201_FD_109709 | JGI IMG/M metagenome (GOLD analysis project Ga0154020, IMG submission 109709) | Active sludge microbial communities from wastewater, Klosterneuburg, Austria - Klosneuvirus_20160825_MG | ecosystem: Engineered > WWTP > Aerobic digester > Activated sludge | place...
CGAATCTAAATCGAAAGTGTTCGAAATAGTAAAGAAAACGGTATCCCTTGTGCAGTTTGATTGTACAACAAATGTCTTTTTTTGAAAATATGATTGGACCATATCAGGCAATCCACCTGTGCACAGTTTTCCGCCAAGATAAATGCTATTTTTTTGCGTAAAAGTTTTTTCAGCTTCCAAATCCGGAAAGTTAATAACATGCAAATAGTTGCTTTGATCTGTTGGAATATAGATTTTCCCATCTGGTGCTACTTGCAGAAGTCCTGTATGATTACCAAAACCACTATCAATGGTTTTTCTTGAGGCAACAAACGAATTTGCTGACTTGGAGGATATATCGTATTGAAATAATCGTGAATTGCCACTTGACTCAACAGCGTACAAATATTTGCTTTTAGGTGAAAATTCTAGTCCAAAAGCTATTGGGTGAAACTTCCATATATTAGTAACTTGTCCAGTGGAGGCATCAAAATCTGCTATAAAAGAGGAGTCAATAGAATTTAAACTTGCAATTTTTTTTCCATCCGGAGAAATTTTCATTGCACATCGGTGATGCACATCATCATTTATTTTTATACCTGTTTTGCTTATAATTGCGTTGCTTACTCCAGAAGAAGTTACGAGATAAGCAAAAACACTGTCCGAATCAAACTTGTAGGTTACCACCCAATAATCTTTACGATTTGCATGTTTTACTGCTGTAAGTTTACCGCATGCAGGATTAACCAATGGTATATTTAATTTTGTTGAAACAATATCCCCCCTTCCTGATCTTAATTTTGTATTAATTAGAGAATAATAAAAGCCTTTATATGGACCTGTAGGACTACTTACTGTAAACACATAATACAGGTGTGAACTATCAGGACATGGAACAAATACAGCAGTTTGGTAAACAACACTTCCACCTTTTAAATTACCTCCCGGAAGAATATTATGTGTACTATCCCACACATTTCTACCATCAGAATAAAATAACAATCTTCCATTAGATGTACTAATTGTGGCAGACCCAACAAAGGTTTTCATATTGCTCCTACTAATAGCTAATGGCTTTCCAGAATTAAAAGTTACACCAGCATAATCTCCAAAAAACCAATTGTAACCCTGCATCTGGGAATTACCAATTTGCGATACTAAAATTAATATTACGAAATAAAACGACTTCATACTTGTTACATTTCAAATATAAATATATAAACAATAACTTTCAAAAAACAAGGCATTATTGTGTACAGTTATGGTCGTTTTTACTTGGATTTGAGTTTGAAAAATCTTTATTTTGAACTTCAGGAGTTACCTCTATATTATCATTTGATATGTCAATATGTGTTAATGGAGAAAGATTGAATTGTTCAATTGATTGGTAATCATATCCACATTTAGTGTTATCATTCGAATGCACCCACACCTTGTCAATTCCAATGTTGATAGGTGGAGATACATTTGAAGCGCAATCTAAAGTAATTGTTACGTATTCGTTAGTACCACAATTTGCCAAACACGGTAAAGTGTTACTTACTGAAACTAATGGGGGAAAAAGTTCACCACAATTACCTGATGACCATTGATCGTATGTTAAAAAATGTGAGACTCCTATATTAAATATTTGAGAAGACTTATATACCGTTAAATTACTAAAGCTATTTGTACTAACAGTATAAACAAAATTAAAGGGCATTTCAAAACTACCTAAAATTGAAAAAGGAGGATTCAAATCCTGGACAATAACATTAATAAATTTGCCGCTTATAAATATTTCATCATCATCATCATTAAAATATAGATTTTGAACAAAAGGTGCATGGATTCCGATGTCAGTTGTATAATTTATTCCATTTAATTTAAAGTTAACACTCTGCAAGTCATCAGAGGGTTCGAAACTTTTTGAACTTATTAAATTACCTCCTCTGTCAAAAATAATTATTGCAGGAAGACTGCTACCTACATCACCATTTGTAGCCAATACTATTAAAGAGTTTGGAATATTCAGTGCTAATTTGCATGCTACATTTTTCTTAAATATGGCTCTATGCCAATTAAATGATCCATTATTTAAATTAAGCTTAGCAACAAAAACCAATGAGTTTGTGCTATCGTTAGATGAACATACTACTTGTTGACTTACAGTACCACAAATTATTGCAGAGTCACTATCAATAACGATTGCATCACTCACAACATCAAAATCCTGATGTTTATTGGTAGATACATGGTTGTAAAGTGATGTGTATCGCATCCATTGAGCTGTAAAATTAGTATTATCTGTTCTAAGTATCCATCCTAATCTGGTGTTTGCAGCTATCTTTAATGAATTTGTAGTTGCCCCAACGAAAAGCAAATCAGAATTAGGCAATTCATCTACATCACAAAAAAATCCAGTATGATCAGAAATAACTTTAAAATCTGTTGCATCCAAATTTTGATCAGCTTTTATAATAAATGGGTAAGGTAAATCTGGAAGATTAACACTTGTTACGTAACCAGTAATTAAATATTCCGTATTAGAATTTATGGGTATTATTTTTAATGGAAATATATTAAGTTCCTTTGTTAGATGTTGAATAAAATCAAAATTTGCTGCAAACATGGTTCCATCACTTTTTATTCTTACTCCCCTAATTGTGAAGACAGGTCCTGAAGCAGTGGGATCTTCAATTGCATGAACTCCAACATATGTATAATTAAGATCAATAGATCCACAAGTTGTAAACTCTGTACCTGGTCCATCGTTGCCCGAAACAGATTTTCCATAATGGTTTTCAAAGGGAGGCTGAGCAGTTAAAGTAAGAAAATTAAATACAAAACATAAAGATGTATACATCTTAAGTTTTTCAAGCAGCATTTTTTTGAGATGTGTTTTAATGTTTTTCATAATCATTTGTTTAAAACAAACTTCACATCTTATTTTAATAAAAACATGGGTAATTATCCCGTATTTTTCAAGTATTTTAACGGGGGTATTTTTAAAGGAAATAAAAAAAGGGGTCAACTTTGCCTACAAACAAATAGTAGATAAGTCTAACATTTCTCTAAGTCCAAGTTGCAATTAATTACACAACCTTTAATCCTTCCCTCCTTCTCCCTTAAAATGATCACTTTCATGTTTAAAAAGAACATTAAAAGTGGTTAAGGATCCGTAAACACGAGTAATATATTGTTGAAGGTTGACTTTATCCTCGTCGGTTAAAACCTTGTGACTATTGATATTTTGTTCCAATACTCTTAAGCGGTCACGCACCATTACAATTTTATGAAAAAAGGTTTCTATTGGTATTTCTTTTACGCTTTGGTTAGAATCAGCAGGTTCAAGCACCATGTTGCCACCTTTCCATTTATTACCCAATTCCACTTTTTGTTCAGGTTCAATATATCTTTTCACGATTCTTACTAAGGCATCTTCCACCTCATCAAAGGTTACCACATTATTTTCAGGTTCAATAGCCTCTATCAATTCCAGTTCGTTGGATTCATGAGAAATTTCCTTAAAACCATGCCCGTGAAAGGCAATCGTGTAATATTCCAAAGAAACCCTGGCCAAAATTCCTTCACCATAATTTTTATGTCGCAAACGACTTCCTATACCCAACGCTTTGTTCATAGAGCAAAACTAAAATAATTTACCTAATTGACCAATGTAAAGTTGCATATTATCATATACTACAAGAGGCGATTACTGCAATGGTTGTCTACTACAATTTGTTTATACTATAATTGTAGACAAATTTAACAAATGGAGAAAATTTCATTAATCATACTTTTTCTATTCTTTACAGGACAATTACAAGGACAATACAATCAATATTCTGCTCCAAAACTTTCTACTAATCTTCAGCAGTTTTTAGTTAAGGGTAAACCAACAGGAAACCCAAATATCATTAGCACGGAGTTAGATGGTATTCTTTACCTGAGTTTTTTGATAAAAGTGGATGAAAATATCAATGAAGAAGATTTAAAACAACTTAAAGTTCTTATTGGAACCAAAGCAGGTAATATATGGACGCTGTTGGTACCGCAAGAAAACTTGGATCAATTTATTTTAGTAGATGGAATTGATTTCATTCAAATGGATGAACCTATTGTTGTAAATATGGATATGGCCAGAAAATCAACAAGGACAGACTCTGTTCAAAAAGGAATAAATCTTCCCATGGGGTATTCAGGAAAAAATGTGGTAGTAGGTATAATTGATGCCGGTTTTGACTACTCGCATCCGGATTTTTTTGATACACTTGGACAGAAACTAAGAATAAAAAGAGTTTGGGAGCAAAAAGTTAGTGGAACACCGCCAAAAGGTTTTGCATATGGCAACGAAATAATTGATACCACCGAAATGCTTAAAAAGGGAACAGAGATCAACTCTTTTTCACACGGAACGCATGTAGCAGGAATTGCTGCCGGCTCAGGTTTTGGTGGCTCAACTAATTTAAAGTACAGAGGAATGGCCTATGAAAGTGATTTGGTTTTTGTTGGTATTCGACCGGAAAAGCAGGAATGGAAATCGATGGGAATGGCCAGTATAATTGATGGAATAAATTATATATTTAATTATGCTGCTTCGGTTTATAAGCCGGCGGTTGTCAATTTAAGTTGGGGATGCTCCATTGGCCCAAACGATGGTTCATCATTATTTAGTCAAGCATGCGATAATCTTACAGGTTCAGGTAAAATCTTTGTATTATCTGCCGGAAATAATGGTGAGGAAAAAATTCATTTACAGAAACAATTTTCACCTACAGATACTTCGCTCAATTCCTATATAAAATTTGATGCTTCACTTGGAACAAAACACACATGGGTAGATGTTTGGGGAGAAACAGGAAAGGTGTTTTCCATTAATTTATCACTATATAATGCTGCAAAGAAAGGACAAACAAGTGGTTGGATGACCTTGGATAATTTAACCAATTCCTTCATTTTATTAGGAACAGACAATGACACTTTATTTTACACTATAAGTAAAAAAATATCCGACTTTAATGGTAGACCTCATGTGTTGATCGATTTATACTCCAAAACAAATAATGATATACAGTTGTCTATTTCAAGCAAGCAAGGAATCGTGCATCTTTGGGAAGGATATGTAGAATCCTATATAGGTTACTATGGTGAATTTACATCTCTCGGTGAAATTGGAGCGAGTAATGGTGATGCTAATTTTACCTTAGGAGAAATGTCATGCACGCGCTCTGCCATCACGGTTTCAGCATACGCTTCAAAAAACACATTCAAAAATATTCAAGGTAAGAGTTTTAGTTACGCAAGTTATGTTTCAACTGGACAAATCGTACCATTTTCAAGCCATGGCCCAACCACCGATTTAAGAAGAAAACCCGATATTTCAGGTCCGGGTTTAACCTTGGCCTCTGCAGTCAATTCTTACGACGCTAATTATTCATCCACAGGTAACAATTACAGTGCTACGGTTTTCAAATATTATCATCCACGTACAAAACGAGATTATTTTTATGCAGAGGCTAGTGGAACCTCTATGTCATCCCCTGCAGTATCAGGAATAATAGCATTGATGTTGCAAGCAAATCCATATTTAGGACCTAATGACATTAAAAAGATATTGAACGAAACTGCAATTAAAGATAATTTCACTACTTCCAAACCGGATTCAACGCGTTGGGGAGCCGGAAAGGTAAATGCTTATGGGGCAGTTAAAAACTCAATCAAAAAGTTATCCATTACTCCTTCCAAAGGTATAAAACGGGAAATTTATGTAGCACCAAATCCTAACAATGGAAATTTCAATATTTCGATAAAGGCATTTTCCGGTGAGAGTATTTCCTTGCTTATTACGGACATCTCCGGAAAAAACATTTTCTTTAAGGATCTTACTTCTACAAAGGATTACCAATTAATTCCTGTAGAACTTCCTAGTTTAAAATGCGGTATTTATTTTGTCCATTTAATAACCAAAAATGAAAAATCCTCCGTCAGGATAGTTATTCAATAACATCCTAACGAAGGATCTTTTTATTTAAAGGCTATTTTAAAACAGAAAATCTTTTTGAAACTGAGCCTTGAGCAGTTTGAATGGTATAAAAATACATTCCTGAAACAAACTCATCAGTAGTAATTTCTATATTTTGCAAACCATTGAGTGTTTCTGAAAAACTGAGTTTTTTAATTTCTTTACCTGTTATATCGGAAATTGAAATTTGCACCGGACTAGGTTTAACAAGGGTAAAACTTAAATTGGCAATATTATTTACAGGGTTTGGAGTAAGCTTGTCGTTTAATGAGCCTAATTTAGTGCGTTGAGCTATTGAATTAGTAACCGGAGTGCCGAAAACGGAACCAATAGGTGTATCACTAAAACTTAAATCATCTAACATGCCATAAACCCCACTGCTTCCCATAACTACAATGGTAATATACATACTATCAGGGCTAAAACCGCTTGACAAACTTATTGGAATATTAAATGGTGTCCAAGCAGAACGCGCAGTAGATGTTAGCTGTATTACATCTTCAGTTTCTTGAGTAGTTGAATTGTAATATTCTATTGAAATTAAAAATGTGTCTTTAATTGTTGCATTGGTTTTAACATATCCATTAAGGTATTTCAATTTTTGTGTATTTGCTGCCTCATAAAAAAGCAAACCTGGCATTTGACTTCCAAAGAAAGTTACGGGGATTAATCGAGCGCTGGAAGAACCTCCGTGCGCATCCGTTGATTTTGTAACTGCATCGGGGCTTGAAATTCCAAGGTTTCCGGTATACCAGCCTTCCGGTTCTTCTACAGGCATACCAAACTCATTGGTATCTGTTTTCCAAGTTTCAAAACCGGCGTTTACTAATGATTGTGAGTTGGCTGTTATTGAAAACAATGCCATTACTCCTAAGCTTAAGATAATTTTTTTCATTTTATTTGATTGTAATTTTTATTTATGGTTGCAAAACTAATTTGTTGATGCCATGATTCAAAAAACTACATTTAGAATAAAGGTTTATTAGTCCGTAAAATGTGGTTAATACATCGAAAATTACATTTAAAATGACATTTTATAATTGAAAAATAAATTTTGTAATTGGTAAAAGGGAGGATTTTCGTCAACCTTTCGAGGGTTTAAAACCCTCGAAAGGTTAACGAAAGCAAAAATCATTTCAAAGTTAAACCTCTTTTTTGACATAAACCGGAATAAAATATTCCAATTTTTTAGATACAAAGAATGGCCTTACCTAGTCGGTTTAATAAAATATTTTCCTTATCGTAATCATTGAAGTAACCTTCATCCGCATCGTAAATCATCATTACAATCAGTTGAATCTCTTCTATATCTGCGTATTGAACTATAGATTTAGAATAACTGCTTGTGTAAACACTGCTTTCCTCTATTTCTACTCCGGTTTCAAATCCGGCATCCTTCATTACCTTGCTAAAATCCTCATTTTGTTGAACTACCACAGATTTATTCTCCTGATTATAAAAGCCTAAAAAGTGAATTTTGGAACTAAATACTGAGGCAAAATTATTGACTTTAGATATACTAGCCGGATTTTTTAACTTACCTAGTAATGGTATTAAGATGTTTAAGTAACCTTCGTGGGGTGTTTGACAATGACCTTGAACAATCAAGGCCGGAATATTTAACAATCGTATCAAACGCAAAACAGCTGATCCAACAAAATCTTGATTTATTCCTTTTATACCATGAGTTCCAACGACAATTAAATCAACATTTAGTTTGTTTATACTTTGACCAATAACACTAAAAAAATCACCGTAATCAATTTGAACCGCAAATGGAACGCCTTCCCTGTCCAGGATTCCTGCAAACTCACGAATCTGATTTTTAATATCTTTATCTTCGGGTTGCTTGCTAATAGGTGCAATATGCAATAGCACTAACTGGCATAAGCTCTGCCGCGCAATTAATGCTGTATGTTCCATCGCTAGTTGGCAAACTCCTGTAAAATCAACTAGCAAAGCAATTTTTTTCATGATTTAATTTTTAGCTTTTATAATTTAATTAAGTATGATCAAAGAGTTTAATAATTGATTTGAAAATTCTTTGCATCACCGTTTTATCATCCGTAATAATTTCAGCCATTCCAAGCATTTCCGGTGTGAATTTTAAAACTTTCTTTTGAGTTGAATTCATCCCATTTAGCAGAGAAATTTCTACCCTATAAAAGTTTGAATTAGGTAATAAAGCAATTTTTGTAACCTTTCCTTCCAACATGCCAAAATCGTGGTGTGGAAAATTATCAAGCAACAAATGAACTTTTTGACCTGACTTAACCTTTCCAAACCCTGCTACCGGCACCTCTGCTAAAGCTATTACCGAATCACCCGGCTGAAACAGTGCAAATATTTCTTCCCCGGCTTTTAAAAATTGATTGGTTTGAAGGTTGTTCAAATAGCTGATTTTACCATCCATTACAGCTACCAATCTAAATTTTTGCTGCCAACCAAATATGTAATTGTTTATGCTTTTTTGATGTGATCGGATTGCATCCAAGGTGGCAAAATTTTTGGAATCCTTTGTATAAACTCCCTGACTCAATTGCAACTTTAAATTATTGAGTGCTACTTCATTTTGCACCTTAGTCTGCTCCAACTGCTCCAACTGAAGCTGTTTATTATTATATTCGGTTTGTTTTTGATAAAATTCCTGTTTTGAAATTACATTGTTTTTAAACAACACCATATCTGATTCAAATTTTAGGGTAGCATTTTCAAGTTCTTTTTTGGTAATGCCTATCATTTTTTGGTTAATTGCCAATAAATCTTCTTGATTTTTAATATGTTGCCTTAATTCGAGGATCTGAGCATCATCAATTTTATGATACTTATTTAAGTTGTATGTAGTAAGTTCTCTTTGTAGGTCATTAAATACGGATTGAAGATCGCCCAAAGCAAGATTAGTTGTATCGGGCACAGGTAGACGAGATTGGTTTTGTGCAATAGCTGCAGACAATAAATTCAAATAATTTTCAATGTATTTTATACCATTGGCCGACAAAGGATTCTCTATTTCTGCTAAAATATCTCCCTCCTTTACATCCTGTCCGTCTTTGACAAACAACTGAGTCATTTTACCACTTGTTTGACTGATAATTTTTATGGGCGGTACACGTGTAGTTAGCTTTGCTGCACCTGATATAATTTCAGGATATTTTATCAACCAACTTAAAAACAAGCCCATCAAGATAATTATAAAAACAGTAGTTATACCCCAGCGAATAATCCATGCAGGTGGCTTCTGCATTATATCTTGAATTTCTTCACTTCTTAAATTAAGGTCGTTTTTTTCCATTCTACCTTTATTTATTATTTATCAAGTTTATCGAGTTCCAATTGGTTTTTTACAAGGTTGTAATAGGAGCCATTCAATTCCAACAATTCATCGTGTTTTCCCTTTTCAATAATTCTACCTTGATCTAAAACTACAATTTGGTCGGCGTTTTTTACAGTGCTTAAACGATGGGCAATAATTATTACCGTTTTGCCTTTAAACCATCGGTCGAAATTCTCCATGATAATTCTTTCATTTTTTGAATCCAGCGCAGAAGTAGCTTCATCAAAGCACAAGAACTGTGGATTTTTGTATACAGCGCGAGCAATAAGAATTCTTTGTTTTTGTCCACCCGAAACACCAATTCCATTAGCACCTATCTTTGTATTGTATGCCAAAGGAAGATTTTCTATAAACTCTTTAATGTTAGCAATTTCAACAGCTTCAAGCAATCGGTTTTGGTCAATATTTTCAACACCTACTGCGATATTATTAGCAATTGTATCATTAAAAATAAAACCTTCCTGCATTACTGCTCCGCATCTATCACGCCAAGCCGTTTGTGAAATATTATTCAAATTATAGGTATTCAACAATATATCACCGCGGGTTGGGGCGTAAAACTTGAGAATAAGCTTCATTAAGGTTGTTTTTCCACTACCGCTCCCTCCTACTATTGCAGTAATTTTATTAGCCGGAATATCAAGGTTTAAATTTCTGATTACCCAGTTTGATTCGGGGCCGGCATATTGAAAAGAGACTTTATTTAGAAATAGGTCTGCAACTTCAGGCAAGTCATCAATTTTTGTTGAGCCTTTGGGTTCCTCATCTTCTCTTCCATGTATTTCTTCTAAACGCTCTAAACTTAATCGGGCATCCTGCAAACCATGCATAAAACTCACTAATTCGGCTATTGGACCATTTAACTGACCAATTATGTAGGATATTGACATCATCATACCCAAAGTGATGGAACCTTCTATAACCAGACTTGCAGTTAAAAATGAAATCAATATATTTTTAACCTCATTAATAGCATTTGCACCAAAAGATTGGGTTTGATTAAGTGTTAAAATTTTTAAACCGGATTTAAATAAACGAGCCTGCAAATATTCCCATCCCCAACGTTTTTGTCTCTCAGCATTATGCAGCTTTATTTCCTGCATTCCATTAATAAGCTCCAATATTTTTTCCTGATTTTTGGCTTGCAGCTCAAATTGACGGTGATCAAGGAGGGCTCTGCGTTTTAAGAAAAATGCTACCCAAGCTATATAGCAAGCACTTCCTGCAACAAACACCAAAAATACCTTAAGGTCATAAAACAGGAGAATAAATCCAAAAATCAAGAGATTTATCAATGAAAAGAGCACACTCAATGAACTTCCCGTTAAAAGATGTTCAATTCGGCGATGGTCTCCAATCCTTTGCAAAATATCTCCATTCATTTTGGTATCAAAATAAGAAATTGGTAAACGCATTAGCTTGGTAAAGAAATCCGAAACCAACGATATATTAATACGTGTACTCATATGCATGAGCAACCAGCCCCTTATTAATTCGATACTTGTGCGACCAAAAAATAAAAAAAGCTGTGCAAATAAAATGAGGTAAACAAAATGAATATCTCTATTCCTTATTCCAATATCTACAACGCTTTGAGTAAGAAATGGAAAAACTAAGGATAACAAACTTCCGGCAAGCAGACCTATAAATATTTGAATCAGAATCCTTTTGTGAGGGTAAAGATGTGGTAATAAAAATATTAATCCTTTCTTTTGAGTACGTTTATCTTCTTCGAGTTCATAAAACTCGGGAGTTGCCTCTAAAAGCAGGACAATTCCTTCTTTTACCTTTGAATCAGCTCCTGAACTTATCCAATGTTCAATAAACTCCTGTGAACTATAGTTGACTAAGCCCATGGCAGGATCAGAAACGTAAACCCTTTTATTTTTAATCTTATAAACTACAATATAATGGTTCTGATTCCAATGTATTATGCATGGCAGAGGTGCAGATTCTTCAAGTTGCTGAAAACTGATTTTTGCCCCTAAAGAACGGAAACCAATACTTTCAGCTGCAGCTCCTAATTGTGATAGACTCGAGCCTTCGCGGGTTGTATAACTTTTTTCTCTTAAAGTGGCTAAAGAATATACCCTTCCATAGTATTTTGCAATTATTCGCAAACACGTTGGCCCACAATCCATGGCATCCGCCTGAAGGATGGAAGGAAAAAAAAAGGGCCTTTTTGAGTTAAATAAATTCAGAATAGGAATAGTTAAGGTGTTGCAATATATATTTATTTTGAAATAAAATAAAAAATGATTCTGTTCAAAAAAATAGGTTGATGTAAGCACCAACCTATTTTTAATAATTTTTAAAAATGCTAAAACTCCCCTGGTTTGATAATATCTATATCACCTTCCATAGGACCGTTAATTGCAATATGAGGGTCTATTTCACCCAAAACCGGATTATTAATGGCCATGTCTGGGTATGGTTGATTTGTGGCATCCAATGGGTCGGTGGGTAAATTGTGAGGACCAAAAGGATTTGGCGCTCCAATTACCGTTCCATTTCCACCTTTAATTTCCTCACCTTTTACGGCTTCATTTCTAAGTTGGTCAATTGCTTTTTCTGATTTGTTTTTTTTGTTTTCCATAGTTTATGTCATCTAAGTGTATTACGAACATAATATTTATTTTTATGAAAGTCAACAATTTTTAAAATTAAATCACAACCGCTTCATGTTGTAAATATTTGATTATCAATAAATATAACAAACTCTATAGTATTATTGATTCCTACGCATAAAATAAATAGAAGCAAAAAAAAAGTTGACAAATTTGTCAACTTTTTTTGAGTAGTTAAAATCTTTTAGAACCCGCCGGGAACATTTCCGTCCGATGCAAAAATATCATCTCCCGGCTGAAAATCACCCGGTTGACCGGGAATATGATTAATAGCTAAATTTGGATCTGCATGGTCGGTGGCTCCTGTTGGATCACCGGGTAAATTAAGCGGACTGTAAACATCCGGTGCTGTAAATACTATTCCGGTTCCACCTTTAATCTCTTCACCATTTACTGCATCATCTTTTAAATTGTCGAGGGATTTGTTTTTTGGGTTTTCCATTTTTGTTTTTGGTTTAAAGTTATACGAATGTAATTTTTGTTTTTTATTTTTACAATTAAAGTTTTTAAACTACAGTTTAGGTAGTTCCCATTCCTTCACTTCCTTGAAATCCTGTTTTGTTTTGATATCCATAGTACCCGGTTTGATGAATCCATGCTCCGGTGGATGCATCCTGTGCCCATCCTGCAGAAGCCGGATCGATGCTGTTTAGTCCTTGATGCAAGGCACCATAACTATCGGGATTTGTAGATGCAAGTTGTTCCATGTTTACATAGCAATGATCTAAACCACCTCCTAAAGTTTGTGATCCATCCACAGCTTCATTTTTAAAATTTTCAATCGATTTGTTTTTGTTTTCTGGTGTTTCCATGATTTTTTGTTGAGTTAATTTTTTATAATAGCAGTTTTATTTAAGTATTGAAGAATTAATTAAATATCGCCCATTCCTTCTTTTCCTTGAAAGCCGGTTTTAATTTGGTATGCATAATATCCTGTTTGATGTTCCCACCTTCCTGTAACATTTTCAAATGCCCAGCCGGCAGATGCAGGATTACCGCTATTTAATGCGTTGTGCAATTTTCCAAATGTATCCGGGTCAGTAGTAGCTAATTCCTCTAAGGGTATGTAACCATCACCTGGTCCGCCACCTTTGGTTTGACTTACATTAGCAGCTTCACCATGAAGCGAATCAATTGATTTGTTGTTGTTTTCTGGTGTTTCCATAATTGTTTGTTAAGTTAATTTTATTTTAATAATTAATAATATTTTTAGTTCTACATAAGGTTAACATCGTTCTTTTTTTGAAATCCAAAGTAACCTGTGTGATGCACCCATCTTCCGGTAACATTTTCAAATGCCCAGCCCGCTGATGCAGGATCACCACTATTTAATGCGTTATGTAATTTGCCAAATGTGTCAGGGTCTGTTGTTGCTAATTCCTCTATCGGCATAAATCCTTCACCTGGTCCACCACCCTTAGTTTGACTTACATTAGCTGCTTCACCTTGCAGTGAATCAATTGATTTTTGACTTGAGGCATGTTCGTTTTCATTTAAGTTTTCCATGTTTAGCTTGATTGTGCTAAACAAAGATAAAACTAAAAAAAAATTAATTTTTAGCCATAAATTAAAATATAATAAAAAGTTTTTTATTACATTGTAACTATTTTAATATAAGAAAAGTTGGATTTTTACTTATTTTAACTTTCAATAAGCTCGCTCAATTCAAGCCATCTTAGTTCTTTTTCTTCAAGTAATCGCACAATTTCTTCTATTCGTTCAGAAATTTTAGTTAACTCTTGAAATGGAATGCTATTTGAGTTTAAGGAGTTAGCAAGCATCAACTTTTCAGCTTCAAGTTCAGCAATTTCGTTGTTTAGCGACTCTAATTCAAATTTTTCCTTAAATGAGATTTTTCGTTTACCTCCATCAATTTTATTTGCTTTGGGAACCTCTACAATTTCAGCAGGTTTGGTTTTAATAGGTGTTGACTGTGAAACTTTTTCTTTGTCCTTATTAAGTTTCCATTCCCTGTAGTCGGTATAGTTCCCGGGAAAATCTTTGATTTTTCCATTAGCCTCAAACCCAAAAATATGATCACATACCCTGTCTAAAAAGTATCTGTCGTGGCTAACTACTATTACATTGCCCGGAAAATTTTCAAGAAAATCTTCCAATACATTTAAAGTATCTATATCAAAATCATTTGTGGGCTCATCTAAAATTAAAAAATTGGGAGCAGTCATTAAAATCTTTAATAACTGTAGTCTTCGCTTTTCGCCCCCACTTAGTTTACCAACAGGTGTATAATGCTGTTCCTTGCGAAACAAAAAACGTTCTAGAAACTGAACCGCAGTAATGGTCTTTCCATTATTAAGTAACACATTATCGGCAATTTCTCGTACTTCTTCAATTAATCTATTTTCAGGGTTTAATGGCGCACTATTTTGGGAAAAATACCCGAATACCGTTGTTTGACCAACAACAACACTTCCTTTTTCGGGTTTTAAAAGCTCACTTGCTATATTTATTAGTGTACTTTTTCCGGCACCGTTTTTACCCACAATACCCACTTTTTCACCGGTTTTAAATACATAGCTAAAATCGTTGATTATTTTTTCATTA
>Ga0154020_10005812_pt1 | contig 14503 bp, 13 predicted proteins | sample Klosneuvirus_201_FD_109709 | JGI IMG/M metagenome (GOLD analysis project Ga0154020, IMG submission 109709) | Active sludge microbial communities from wastewater, Klosterneuburg, Austria - Klosneuvirus_20160825_MG | ecosystem: Engineered > WWTP > Aerobic digester > Activated sludge | place...
ACAATCAGCAAATCCAGCGAATTGGCTGCTTTTGCAATAGAGGCACTGTCACTAGTAAATACGTGATGAGCGCCAAAACGTTTGGCTTCCTCTGTTTTTGATGGGCTAGAGGTAAAAGCTGTCACTTCGCAGCCCCAAGCATTGGCGAATTTAAGTCCCATGTGACCCAAACCACCGATGCCGACGATACCCACCCGATCCGTCGGTTTGATACCGAAAGTCAGCAAAGGCGAAAACACCGTAATTCCGCCACAAAGCAAGGGCCCGGCACTGGTGATGTCCATATGATCCGGCAAGGGTATTGCCCAAACCCAATGGGCCCGTAATCGCTGCGCGAAACCGCCGGTATGACCAACAATGGTCGGTTGTGCCGAAGCGCAAAGATTATGTTTGCCGCCTATGCATTCCTGGCAATGCATACAACTATCGGCATTCCAGCCGATGCCAACTCTTTTTCCAATTTGTAAGCCTTTAACTTGATCGCCTACTGCAATAATACGGCCTACCGCCTCATGACCGGGGACGACGGGATATTGAGACATCCCCCAATCATCATTAATGATGGATAAATCAGAATGACATAAACCGCAATATTCCACTGCGATTTCAATTTCTGCCGGTGCAATATTTCCTAAATCAATATTAATTAATTCCAGTTTTTGTTTAGGGCTATGGCATGCCCAAGCCTGAATTTCGGTCATGTTCAAATTCCTATGCAGTGGATTAATAATTACCGGAAGTACGCTGCATCGTTGCATCTAACCCAACGATGGCATTGGTTTTACAAGCCTCCGGACGCGGTTTTGCGCCACGCCGTTCCGGCGGCACCTTACAATTATTGATATGCTGATTGTCGGCGGCTTTGTTACTCAACCGTTCCTTTGCGGTCAATAAGATGTTGGTGGGCGCACTTTGCCTATCTTGGGTTCGTCCCAACAAAGGTACCAAATGCGACATGGATATTTTAGCATTAGCTTAGTGTGATTGGCTTTCAGTTTTTTGGTGACTCCCTGATTGGGGAGTGTTTCAGACGGTTGGTTTCAGGTGGGAGGATTCCGAGGGAATCTTTAAGCTTCTCATCAGAAAAATCATACTCTCCGAGCATGTTGATATGCGCCCATGACATAGGCGAGTGAACCGCGATCATATTGCGGATCTTGTGTGCGGTCTCTAAATCTTGAGCCTTTTCGATCTGGCGGGCGAGGTAGAGATAATTCCAACAGATGATGCTATTTTTGATGAGACGGTTGCAGCTTTCCGCGATCTCCTGTTCTTCTTTTTCCGCCTGCGTGAATTCACGAGGGTTGCCGACGGCGACGGCGCGGGTGAACCGATTGGCCAGTTCGACCTTGTTGAGCTGTTTCTCAATTGCCTGTCGCAGATCTACATCATCGACATAACGGAGGATGAAATCGGATTTGATGATCTGGCCGAAAGCTTTGAGCGTCTGGTAAAGCGCGTGCTGACGAGAGTAGGAATTGAGACGTCGGAAGATATCCGAGGCGGTGTTCTCCTTGAGCTTGATGGTGGCAACCAGCCGCAAGAGATCGTCCCAGTTCTCGCGTATCAGAGTGTCATTGATGTAATTATCCGGCGCGATTCTCCAGCTCTGGCGGGCGTTGCGGTCATGGCCGCGAAACAAATAGAGGCGCTGTTTGCCAATCCCCTTGATGCGTGGCGCAAAGGAAAAACCCAGAAGGTGGGTCAGACCAAACACGGCCTCGGTATAGCCATGCGTGTCGGTTGAGTGGATGTCGCTCTTGACCACATCGTTGTGCATGAGGCCGTCAATGACATAGGCACTTTCACGGTCTGCAGCACTGATGATTAGCGAATGCCACAGGAAATGTCGCTCATCGACGAAGGTGTAAGCGGAAACGCCTTGTCCCTGCCCGAAATATTTGAATGAGCGGCTGGCATGCAGGGAATCGCCGCGCACCTCGAATTTCTGGCCGTCACTGGCGGTATGGAGCGTACCAGCCTCTCGGCGGTAAAGATTGGACAGTTCCATCTGATCCATTGCTTTGACTACGGAGTCATTGGCGACGCGAATATTGTCGAGGGAGAATCGCCAATTGACGGCGTGTTCCAGCTCACTTTCGGTGATGCGCGAGGAGATCCGAGCCATTTTTCGGATACCGATGCCACAACCCAGCCCTATAATCCCGGCTAGCAATACGGGATGCGAGGTTGTTTGCCGGATATGCGTTTGCTGCCAGTGTTCGAAAGCCCCCAGCATGCCGCAGTGATTATTAATGGTTTCCAGCACCTGCGCCAATGGCACATCATGCCGTTCGGGAAACATTGTCCCGAGCGTGTCGGCTTCATCTGTGTCGAGCGCGGGCGTAGCAATGTGGAATACTCCGTCGGTGCGGAATTTCAGATGCAGGTTGCCGGGAACGCGGTCATTCGTTGCCTGGTATTGCGTGTAAAGCGCCTTGTCTAGTTTTGCCAGAACGGGCGTTGGGTCAGCGAATTCAGTAAGTCCAGACCGTTCTAGAAGATGGTTTTTTTCCTGCATCCATCGCTTGGGATCGATCAGATAGGAATCCATCGGGCGGTATTTATAGGATCGAGCAAGGTTCAGATCGCCGGATTTTAAGGTGCAGGTGATATGTTGGAATAGCAAGACCTTGTAGAGTGAGGGGCGAAACGTCCCGTCCTCGCGGGTCAGCGCCGCTCGTTCATTGGCATCAAGAAAATCGATTGGCGCACGCTCATTGATAGCGCCATCACAATCCCTGAAGTGGTCGATTGCCGCGAACAGTCGTGCGGCGCGGTCACTTGATTGGAAGTTAAGTGCCCGCAGGATAGGGTTGAGCCGGTTCTGCAACCGCAGGGAATGTTCTTCCAGAAGATCATGCCAGCTTCTATCCTGCCCGGAGATTTCCAAATCGGCTTTGAGACGTTTGAGTGTACCGGTTCCACCGCGATCCAGCATCGCTCGAATAGCAGCAACTTTCTGCGCATCCGACAGGCTGTTGTCGTCGGTTAAAGAACGAATGTCTCGTATCAAACCGGAAACCGAGGCCTGGAGTTCCCGAGCGAGGGTTTGGAACTGTTCCTGTTGTGCCATGCGGTTCTCCATCAGCCTTTCCTTGTATTCACGCGAAGCGGTTGTCTGGAAGGATGCCATGACACTGAACCATAGATCGACCAGATTATCCTGCATACGGAAAAATTGATGTGCGATGAAAGCGGCGGCGTGTATGTACCGGTCGTTGGCCTCACGCCGCTGTATCTGAAAAACCTCGGATTTCATGACACTGCCTGCATAATAGCGGATACCAGCGATACCGAGATCAAGAACCGAAAGGATACCTTCAAGCTGGCTGTAAAGCACTGCTAGTATCTCAAAATCCGAAATGCTCTCTTTGATACGCGTCGGTTTTGTGGATTGTGACAGTTTTTTGAGCAGGGTCAGGCGATAGCGGTTCTGATCGTCTGACGCAGTGAATAGCTCATCCAACAGCGTTCTCGCCTCATAGGTCAGATGAAAGTCCATCAGCACAACTAATTCTATTTTTCGTTCCTGTAGACCTGCACGGATCATATCCGTCAAACTGCGCACAGTCGGAACCTGTATCCGACGTTGAATGAGGAAATCGATGCAACGGTCAAAAATTAGCCGGGGCTTGAGATGCATCCGCGCCATCGTAATGATCTCAACGGACAAGACTTTTTTCGCCGCCTCGTCAAAAGGTGAAAAACCATAGAAATCAAGAATAAGCTGCTGATGCCGTTGGCGTGTGCGGTCAGGATAAATTCTAGCGGATACGTCATCATAACCCAACTGGTTGGCAACATAAGCGACATCACGAGACTCAAAATCTGTAGGTGCAAAAAACCGCCGTGTCGCTCGGAAGTACCCACAGCTCACCAGAAAACCAACCTGGTGATCGGCGCTGCGTATATTCTGAGCCATATCCAGCAACGCTCTTGGCAGCGCGAAAAACTTCTTTCTCTCACAATGATTAAATAAAGGCGGCTTGGAGAAAGCCTCCTGTTCACTCGCAGTAAGAATGCGCATTCGGGGCATGAAAGACCTTTGGCTAGATGTCCGAAAAGGAGCGGTTACGGACACAGACCAAAACCATGTCCACAAATTAACTTGCTCGCCTATATGGCATAATTATAATTCCGTACTGCAATTTCGTAACAAATGTCCACCTTGTTCAGAACCTTTGCCTATACAAGAGTCTCCACCATTGATCAGATCCCCGAGAATCAAATCCGGGAGATCGAAACGGCAGGATTTGCCATAGAATCTCACAGGGTAATCGCGAAAACCGTTTCCGGATGGAGGGCCATTGCACAACGCAAAGGGGTTCTCCAGGCTGCTCGACAAGATGGAAAAGGGAGATGTGCTGGTTATTACCAAGACCGACCGGGAATAATGGCGATGAACGTCATCATTAACGCAGTCGCGCAATCCGAGCGTAATCGGCTCGTGGGCGAGAAAATCGAAAGCGGAAAAACAGTTTCTGCTATCGCACGGCAGTCAAATACCAACAGGCAGATCATTATGAGTGTCAGAAGGCACGCTTGAGCCTATGTCGCGTTTGGTACCTTTGTTGGGACGAACCCTAAAGACGTTGAATCCATCCTTCAAATTTAGTAACTTGAGTATGTAACTTTTGTTCATCTGCTTGTATCGTTGCAACAGCCCTGACGGTACGGATAAGCTGGCGCATTGATGCCGCTTCAGCTCGCACCCCTAATTTTTGAATTTTTTCTGTACTAATCCTGATTAAGGATTTATCAGTTTGGGATTCTTCGCCTTCATAAACAGGCAAATAATCCATCCCCATTGGATCTTTCTTGGGAATGGGAGAAGTATCGGGCAGTCCCATCGGATTACGATAATAAAGAATCTTTTTATCAAAGTTGTTTGTTTGGTGAGAAATAGCCGCGGTTTTCGTCTGGGATTGTGTATAACCCCACCAGAAACCCGCAAAAATCGCGACTGCCAGTGTAATACCGGCAATGGTTAGTTTTGCAAGGGTATGCATAGGAAGCTCCATAATCGTTATCAGTTAGTGTTGCCTTTTGCCTACCATTAAATCGATTTCAGCAATTGCTTTGTTGTAATTGGCTATTGCGGATATAAGATTGGTTTCATAATCAAATACGGTCATCTGATTATCGAGCAGGGTCAGAAAATCGACGCGATTGACTTGATAAGCAGCCAATGCGGACTCAACTGTCAGTTTTGCCTGTGGCAAGATGGCGCTCTGATAGAGCTTGACCGATTTGAGGCTTTGTTCAGCGATCGCTACTTGTTGGCGCAACCTTGACGAAATTTCATTGCTTTGGGCTTGATATAAGTTGATTGCCTGATCGCGCAATGCCTGGGATTCCATAATACGAGGCTCAATCTTGTTACCGCGCCATACGGGTAAATTAACAGCTACCGTCATACTGACCATGTCGTCGCGTCGAGTGCCATCGAGCATGTTGTCGCGTTGGCCGTATGAAAGACGTACATCAAAATCCGGATAATAGGCTCTGCGTGCTAAATCAATGGATTTCTCATTACGCGTAATCAGACTTTGTAATGCCAGGAGTTGCGGGCGTTGTGCTAACGCTTCTTGCTGCAGCGATTCCAGAATCAGGGGCACCTCATGAATATGCAGTGGCGCTGGAGTTGGGATTTCGCCCTTGACGTTGCGCCCCAAAGCACGAATTACTTCAGCTTCAAATATAGGTTGCTCCCGAGCCAAGCTCAACAATCTATCGAGCATTCTCGATACTTGTGTCTGTGCTTTAAGCACATCCGCCTGATTTCCTTGCCCTACTTGGTATCGTCCTTCAACAACGCGTAGAAAATGTTCGAGTGTCTGCTTGTTTTTCTCAACCAGTTTGATCATTTCCAGTGTTAGTCCGAGATCAAAATAGGCCGTCTTAAGATCATGCATGACACGATTGACTGTCTCATGGTAACCCTGCTCAATAGCTTCGGCATCCTTACTTGCAACCTCTTTACGCAAGCCGCGTTTTCCTGGGAAGGGAAACCGTTGAGACAAACCAATCATTTTCATTGTCATGTCTTCGCGATTAAACGGGGACGATGCAAGAGGTGCATTGATCACCCCTGCTTCAAGCATCGGATCATCCAGCGCTTCTGCTGGCGCTATGCGCTGCTGAGCGGCTTCGCGTTCTTTTAGCGCTGCGCGAATTTCCGGATTATTTTCGAGGGCTTCCACAACTAAAGTGGGTAGTGGAGTTTCATTACGCAAAATGGCTGAGTGGGAATAAATACCTGAGCCAGATTTGTTTGTTTTAATATCTTCTTCTTTTGCAATAGCTGTACTCACAAGCGCAATCAGGGCAAATGTTCCCAAACTGACGCGGATCATTGCAGCCTCCATAGAAAATCTCTTTGTTGAACAACAATATTGATAACAAATACTATGAACATGCCCATCTCCTGACTGATAAGGTCTTTCTTAGTTGAAAATGAAGATATAGATACGCGCGATCCCTATGCTCTACTTTAAAGAGCGACAGAAGGTATGCGAACAGGTATTTTTGCCTAAATTACAGGCGGATTTTTAGAAGGAAAGATACAAGGGAGGTCGTTGCAGTTGTTCCGGTATAAACGAAATGAGACCGGAATTCAAAACAAACACGGCAGAAGTTTTATTAACCAACATTGATGCTGCACAGTTCGGTACGATCGGTGTGTTGCTGTATGCATCACAAGAGGTGTCATCACATGCAATGCTGGCTAGCACATGATCGGCTGGATTTTCAGTTACTTGCTTATGGCAGTCAGCGTGATGATGATCGTCGTTAATATTTATTGCTAATTTTGTACCATGATGACTGTTTAATTTTTTTTCCTCTGCGCATACCGACAGCACAGCCGCCGCAGCACCCTGAACTGGGAGCCATAGCATGAAAAAAAGCAGTAACCAATGGTATGCACTTGATCTCATCTTTTGTTCAATTTAGATAAGTATGAGGAATTTGTTTGAAATAAATTAACTTAGTTCACTTCGCAGAGATTATTTTATTTCTGCAGCTATTTTCCGATGAGAATCAGCCAAATTCATATTTTCATTTACAGCTTCTCCATAAACATGAAGTAATGCCTTACACATGGATTCCATATCTAATCCTCGTCTTCCATAAGTTTCTCTCTGGGCTTCATATTCCGCTAGCATTTTTTTATGTTCATCAACCTTTGCCTGCATTTCCTTTGCAGTATCTTCATAATGTTTAGCAAGTGAAATATGGTCAGCAGGAGTTCTTGCTTTTCTGATTTCTTCAAACATATCCATTCGAACTGGAGTAATATGCGTACACCCCGTTACCAGTCCAACAGTAATTAATGCAAATAGACTCAACAATATTTTCATGTTCTACTCCTTTTAGTAAATACTATGTTCGAAATCTAGTCAAACCAAAATAGATGAGTTTGATCAATAATGTTTTCTTCAAGATAATTAAGAATCATTTCATTTAACTATTATCTATCCCTACTTATAGCCGTACATTATTTCCGATCATATTAACTGAAGATATGACCTCCCAGCATCCATTGATTGTGTTTTATTACTTAGTTTCCGTAAAATAACCACCTTATTTCCGTAAGATAAAACATCACCCGCACTGCAGGCTACCACGTAATTTTTATTGCCTCATCTTCACGCAATGCATTTGCTTGTGCCTGAATCATTTACCAATGGATTAGTTATTTACATTTTTTAATTGTTTATACTGCATTTCAAATCGATTTGCTTTAGACTGATCACCGGCAAGCATTGCCGCTTGCGCAGCAAGATATAATCCATTACGACGATTGGGGGTGCGAATCAGTGATAATTCGAGCTCCTTTAACGCCTCATCATATTGTTGTAGTTCTAGTAACAATTCACCAAGTAACTGTCTGGCAGGTATGATTGCTCCAGGGGTAACATTATCTTTCTCAGTACCACTCTCCAGTTCGGCAGACATTCGCATGAGTTGCAGCGCGTCAATTATTTTTCCCTCTTGATAAGCTATCCAGGCCGCTACGGCCAATCGTTGGATCTCAATTTGATCAGCCGTATAGAACTTCTTGGCTGCGATATCAACATCACGCAGTGTTTCGAGCCGCTGAAGACTTATCTTAGCGGTTTCCATTCTTTTGCTTTTGGCTGCACCCAATCCACGGGCAAAGTGAGTAATCGCCTCACACCAGCCGAACTGGCTCCAAGGAAAATCGCGCGGAGTAACTGTTAACTCAGAAGCTTCTAACCATTCCTTTCGTTCTATAGCATAGCGAGCGGGAATTGCTGCGAATGCGTAAGCAGAAGTGGTATTTTCAGGCTGTGCTTTTTTTATAGTTTGCAGTTCTTGTACGATCTCTCTAGCTTTGTCGGCTTCTCCAGTTTGTAAATAGGAATAAATCATGTAATCCATGAAGTGAAATTGCTGATCCCAAGTCCTTACTATGGCATTTCTACGCGAATATTCTTTCGCGGCAAGATATGCTGCTAGGTTAGACTGTGCTGCATCCTGCCATTGCCCCAGTCTAATGAAAATATGGGATGGCATGTGTAACGCATGTGGTACTCCTGGAGCAATATGAGTATAGACCCGAGCCGCGTTCAAACCAAACTTTGCAAGTTCAGGATAATCACTGCTATGGATGATGTAATGCGCTACACCGGGATGATTTGGTTCATCCTGCAATACTTTTTGCAACACTTCTAGAGCTTTCTTTTGATTCACGTAAGTCTTATCCTTTGGAGAAGCATTAGAAATTAATGCTAAAGCAAAAAAAACAGCGGCTTCTCGGTCATCTGGGTTTTGAACCCAGAGCTTCTCCATTGCATGCTGATACGCTAGCTTTTTCGCCTCGTAGTCAGCTTTATCATCATATAAAATTTTAATTGCATTCAGATAGGCTTCTTCCTTTTTTGATTTAATTGTTAAGTTATTTGTCTGATAGAGTGCATCCCGTCCCTTTAGCAGCTCTGCTGCAGCAGGAGGGGTGGCCCATAACTGATGATATAGACTCATTGCGATTCCCCAATAACCCATTGCACATGTTGGATCAATAGCTGTAACTCGGCGAAATGTCACTTCTGCCTCGTCATACCAGAAGGAATGTAACATTGCTACAGCTAGATTAAATTGTTCCTGAGCAACTTGTGTGCAGGAAATTGGAAAATTGACCTGTCCTAATTTTTCCTTATTGTTTTCTCCGAAGTGTTGATGATTTCCATCTGCTCGAAGCGGGCCGGATAAGATTATGCTAATGAAAAGAAAGGTTGCTATGTATGCTTTCATGGATTATTTCCAAATATTGGGATATTTCCTCGAAATAATGTTAAATATTCCGAGGAAATCTATTATTTCTTTAATGATTGACCGTGACGAATCGAAGGCTTATTCAGAGAATTATTAAACTCTTGAGTAGTGTCTTCATCAGCCAATGATTTTAGAATAGGACAATCTGGGCGATCATCGCCTTGGCAATGCATTATCAATTCAGATAAGGCAGCGGCCATTGATTTCAATTCATTTATCCTTTCCTTCAACTGTGACAGGTGCTGTTCAGCGAGCTGCTTAACCTCTCGTGCTGGTCGTTGTTGGTCGCTCCACAATGAAAGCAGTTTCTTAATTTGTTCGGCACTGAAACCCGCGGTGCGAGCGCGGCGTATAAAACGTAAGGTATGGATGTTTTTTTTATCGTAATAACGGTATCCTGAAAGCGAACGACCAGCATTAGGAATGAGGCCTATTGACTCGTAATGACGGATCATTTTTGCAGAAATACCTGAAGCACGTGCCGCTTCTCCAATATTCATCTTATTTTTCCTTAATGATGTGCGTGAGCAAGTGCATGTCCTTTTCCACGAGCGATAAGCCAGAGATTCACTGGGAAAGTAACAATTCCTGCAATAAGCAGAGCACTGCCAAGGCTGCCCCAGAACATCAATGAATTAAGGGGGGAATCCATCGCACCTGGAATCATCAGCATCAGTAGATTATCGACAGTCTCCATGATCGTTATCGAGGCCGTATCAGAAACCAAAGCAATATACATAGCAGCTTTGAAGTTATATCCTGCGCTTAGAATAGGGATCATGGTAAAAAGGTAGCCCGACAGGAACGCCAACGTTATTGCCAGCAGAATTGTTTCAGCATTGCTCCAACCGAGGGCTATACCCATTACCATGCCAGCGACTTCGCCGATAGCGCAACCAGACAGACAGTGCAACGTCGCCATCAAAGCAGTTTTACTTAAAGACTGATTTTTAAATTGATTAGAATTGTGATGCAGACGGTTTTTCATTTAAAACTCCTAGTCATTCATTTATGGAGTTCTAATACTCAACCTTCCAACCATGGGAATGTCAACTCTTTTTATATGTTTCAGAAATAATGATAAATTTCTATTAACAAGGATAATACAATTTCTGGCTACAAGCAGCTGATTCTCGATGGTCGGCTGGCTAAGATCCCTTGCAAATATCTGACCAGTGCTCGTTTTCGCGTACTTTCTGCTTAACCTCAGCTATTTGATGCTATAATTCGAGCGGGGATTCAGCAGCCTCCCCATTCTAAGACGATTTCGTCCAAGGCCTGCTTTTTTTGGATAATTCCAAGGAGAAGCTATGGACGAGTCACATACAGATATTTCAGATAATTCCTCAAATCGCGATGTAACTCCGCCTAAGAATGTAACTTTATCTGAAGCATTCTGGTATTGGTTAAAGCTCGGATTTATTAGCTTTGGTGGTCCAGCGGGACAAATTGCGATTATGCATCAAGATCTGGTTGAACGTATGCATTGGATTTCTGAAAGAAGATTTCTCCATGCGCTGAACTATTGCATGTTGTTGCCGGGGCCAGAAGCTCAACAGCTTGCTATATATATCGGCTGGTTATTACATCGCACATGGGGTGGCATTATTGCTGGAGTCTTATTCGTTCTTCCTTCGCTTTTTATCCTAATCGCCCTTTCCTGGATATATATTGCGTTTGGGGATGTTCCCCTAGTTGCGGGAATATTTTATGGAATAAAGCCCGCAGTAACAGCGATTGTGTTTCAAGCGGCATATCGGATCGGATCGAGAACAATCAAGAACAGCTTTCTTTTCCTTATAGCCGTAGCATCGTTTATAGCCATATTTATATTAAAAATTCCGTTTCCATTTATAGTCGCCACTGCTGCATTAATAGGATTTATCGGAGGAATATATAGACCTCAAAATTTCCATATAAATAAATCACATGGAAAAAAGAATATTTCATACGGTGCGGCATTGATTGATGACCATACTCCAACTCCAGAACATGCAAAATTTTCTTGGGTAAGGTTAAGTTCGATTATCGTAACAGGATTATTGTTATGGCTAATCCCTATATTATTTTTGACGGTGCTTTATTCATGGAATCATGATTTCACCCAAATGGCGTGGTTCTTTACAAAAGCTGCGTTATTAACCTTTGGCGGCGCTTATGCAGTTTTGCCGTACATTTACCAGGGAGCAGTTGAATTTTACGGGTGGCTAACACCTGAGCAAATGATAGATGGGCTAGCACTTGGAGAAGCAACCCCTGGGCCATTGATTATGGTAGTAGCTTTTGTAGCTTTTATTGGTGGTTATGTAAAAGAGCTTTTAGGGCCGGATATGCTATTTATAGCAGGATCTATGGCTGCCATCATTGTAACGTGGTTCACGTTTTTACCTTCATTTATATTTATTCTTGCGGGAGGACCCATAGTTGAATCTACACACGATAATTTAAAGTTCACTGCACCGCTAACTGCAATCACAGCAGCTATTGTCGGGGTTATATTAAATTTAGCCATGTTCTTTGGCTATCATGTTCTTTGGCCGCAAGGATTTAATGGAGAATTTGATTGGATATCAGCATCAATTATAATCATTGCAGCGGTTGCGCTATTTCGTTTTAAGAGAAATGTTCTTGAAGTAATATGCTTTTGTGGAATAATCGGCTTAGGTGCAAAATTAATTATTTTCTAAGAAGTGTTTAGCAAAAGGAATAGCGACGATAAACAATCATCGAGCTAGGGTTCGGAACAGCATTTTGGCTTGTAGCTTATGTCCCTCGCGCCGGTCGACGGTGCGAGCACTGGATTCAAATATTAATGCCTCTTCTCCAACCAATCCGCCCACCTAAGAGCCTTGTTCATCAAGTCATGCCGATACTTCGCATTATATTTTGGAGTACGTGAATGATAATTTGCCACTCTCGTCCAAATATCCCCTCGATCATTCTTGATATGTAGCCGTATACGCCAAGCGGCCAAGTCGAAAGCGTAACAACCTGCGGTTGACACATGATCTGGTTTAATGCCATATCTCGATAAATCTTTTAAGTATGAAGTATTAAACTGCATCACACCAACATCGTGCGTGCCGTTACTGTTTCGCACCCACTGCCCTGGCTTTCCACCCTCTTTCTCGGCAATGGCGAGCAGGATATTGGCAGGTATTTCATACTTGATAGCAGCAGCTATTGAACAAACCACGCGCTCCTGCATGTCCGGCGGCAAATCCATCAGAGATCTCTTCCACCCGAATTATTTCCTCCTCTTGCAGCCTCATATGCCTGGCCTTTCTCTATGGCATTGCGTAAAGCTTCTGTTCCATTCCTGGCGGCTGATGCCGCTGCAACCCGACTGGCAACCAGTGAGCCGCCATAAGACGCAACCGCTGCCGCAGTCCCCGCCCCTGCTAGGAAATTGCCTGCGCTATAACCACCAATGCCAGCATTCGATCCTATGGAACTACCGGTTATGATGCCGGCCAGCAGTGGCGGCAACTTGGATATCAACACAAAAAACGCAATCGAAAAAATCAGCATCACCGCCAATTCTTCATAATTGAGCACGTTCTTGCCCATCTTGGTGTAAAAACTGGTCAATAGATCACTCCCAATCCCAACAATCAAGAGCATTACGAATAATTGAACGCCAACGCTTAATACGGTCTTGAAGTAATTGATGGCAATATCCGTTGTCCAGCGTGCTCCTCCAAATCCCAGAAAGAAAATTCCCGCATACATCAGTACCCAGGAAGAAATCATCAATAGCAGCATATTGATCGCAATGACGGCCAAGACAACTAGGATGATCAGCGAGATAATCATCGCGATTAAACTATCTATAGGTTGTAGTAAGGTGAGATTATTTGTGGCCTGAGTCCAGATCAAAACACCGGTATCTATGACACTGGAATGACTTGCGCCTTGAGGTAATCCTGCTGCAGTTCTTCCCAGATCTTCCATTGACAAGATGATTGTACCGGCGATATTGTGTCCTGAAACTGCGTTGGTAAGCAGCCAGAAGTACAATCCTGTAAAAATAATAAAGCGCGTAAATTCGGCAAAGAAATCAGCTATATCCGCTTTGCGTAAAAGCATCATGCCGAAAGTCCACACCATAGATATCAAAACTAGCGTCCAGAATAAACGTTCTGCTGCAGCTTGAATAATATTTTTCCAGGATCTTACCTTCCCACCAAATTTTTGCACTACCTGATCCAGCACGCTTTGATTGGATGTTGGATCTATATAAGACAACTCAGCAAATGCGCTTGTTGATAAGCCCATAAAGAAAAGTAGGATTAAAACAGTGCCTAAATTAAACTTTTGCATTTGTAATCGCCAGGTTGAGTTACATGAAATTGATCACTGCTATTTATTCGCCGAAGCCTTCTGCATCTTTAACAGACCAATTCTTCCTTTCTGGCATCTCACTCAACTCCTTCTTAGGCTCCTTCATTTCCAACTTACCGTCACCGTCTTTTTCACAGCCCGACAACAGAAACAAAGCCGATAGCCCCACCACTGCAATATTTAAATAATGCTTTTTCATCATTTTCTCCTTGAGTTAATGTATTAAAACCCATCTCTAACCGACCAACTTCTACCTACAGGCAATATCTCCGGACTCAATCGCTTAATCGCCACTCCACGCGCTGCCTGCTGCATCGCTTTAAGATCCACTTCAGCCTGGGCTTGCGTGTTAAGCGCATTATGCTGAGCGATCAACATCTGCCGCATTTGTAGCAACTGGTTAGCCTGGAATGCCGCGAGTTGATTGGCATATTGCAGTGCGGCCATCTGCCCTTCTGCTGTCTCAGTTCTTTGTTGCAGCAATTGCAGTTGAGCTGCATCTACCGGCATCTGATTCTGATGTTCACTCAAACCGGTTAGGAGTCCATCATTGGCCTTCTTTTGCGCATCGGTGCTGGTGTTTTGCCCGTCCTGCAGTAATTTCCAGGCCGCTTCATTGCATTTTTCCTCGACACTAAAGCACGGTGAGCTGCGGTAATACTCGACATTACGAAACCGCTGCATATACCCATCAATCCCTCCATAAGCCTGCTCGTAATAGCGTATCGTGTTAGTCAGATGAATGAGTTTGTTCATCGCATATTGGGCTTTTGCCCACAGATATGCTGGTGGCGCTAAAGTATTTCTGAGCATATTTTCATATTGCTCGAGTTGCTTTTTGTATTGATCTATTAAT
>Ga0154020_10005813_pt1 | contig 14497 bp, 6 predicted proteins | sample Klosneuvirus_201_FD_109709 | JGI IMG/M metagenome (GOLD analysis project Ga0154020, IMG submission 109709) | Active sludge microbial communities from wastewater, Klosterneuburg, Austria - Klosneuvirus_20160825_MG | ecosystem: Engineered > WWTP > Aerobic digester > Activated sludge | place...
CAATGAACCAGCGCGGCAACGCGCAAACGGTGGCCAGGTGACCCTCAAGGTCTTTGGCCGGGTCGGGAAAGATCGGCAGCTTTGCCACGACATAACGTCCACGGCCTAAGCGCGCCTTGTCGCGCCAGAGGTCGTGGCCCGTGGCGGGAGGTTGGGTGCTGGTTTCAGCGCTCACAAACTCGCCGAGTCGGCGCACACAGGCGTTGACGAAGCCGCGTGAGGGGCTGTCATCGCGCATGAGATTCACAGCAGCCTGGCCGTGTGCGTAAACGGATTTTGGGTCATCCAACAGATACCAGGCCAGGAACAGGTGCAGAGCTGCTCGCACGTCGCGGTCGAGTTTTTCCGGCGGGCGTGTGGAGACGTGGGCAATGAGAGCGTCGAACAGGATTGCAAAGCGCGTGGCATCCTCAAGCATGGGGAGGATGCGGTGGGCAATGCCAACATCGTGGTGCTGCTGGCGCAACTCGGTGATAACGGCAGGCTCAAGCAAATCGCCCTGCGGCAGGCGCGAAAGCACAGAAAACGCCAGCTTACGCGGATCAAGCTCGTGGTGCGTCCGGGCATGCTTGGGCGGCTTGCCGCCGGCAAAGGTCTGGGCACGACCGGGTTTTACCCCGAAGTTGCGTTGTTGCTTGAAGTGAGGTTTGGGCTGGCGGGCTTGGCCGCGTCCACGATCGGGCATAAGGGGCAACGCTAATCGCAAAGCGCCCGATGCGACAGGGGGTAGCGGAGAATCGGTGGGCACTTGGATCCCGGATGTCACGGTTTCGGGGTCGGGGCGTGGGGCTGGGTTTCCCAAACCCCTGCTTCCGTCATGCGTCGAATTGCCTGGTCTGCGACGACGCTGCATTACACGGCGGCCACTGGCGAGGACCGACTAGCTTGCTAATCTTCGCTATTCCCCTGTCGCCCTTGGATTTAGGGCAACTTCGCGGGGCGTCTTTCGTTTAAGAAATTGCGCGCCCGCGGTGTTCGATTGGCTCAAGACTAAGGCTCTGTGCTCATGAAGCGGACTTTGACTCTGGCCTTTGCGGCGCTGTGCTTCTCCACCTCATTATATGCAGGTGATTTCAAGAACTCCGTCTCGGAACTGGGCGACCCAGCCAAGCGTCCGGGCGCGGTGGCCAAGCTTGGCGAGGCCGGTGCTGACGCCTTTGACGACCTGCTCGATGGCCTGAAAACGGACGTTGAAGCCGAGAAAGATGCGGTCAAGCAGGGCAACCTTCGCCAGGTCCGCATCACCTGTGCGCGCCTGCTGGGCGAGCTGCGCGATCCGCGTGCGACGGCAGACTTGCTCAAGCTGCTGCGCGACGAAAAAGCGCGCGCATCAATTGACACCAGTGAATCCTGCGCGATTGCACTGGGCAAGATTGCTGCCTCCAAACCCGATGCGGCCGGCAGTGCAGACGCAGTGGCCGAGATCAGAAAACTGGCTGCCGATGAGAAATCAGGCCACAAGCTGCGTTGCGCAGCCCTGACGGCGCTTGCGGAACTCAAGCAGGGTGGCGAGATCGCATTGCCATTACTCAAAGAAGACGTCGATGCCGCCGTGCGATTTGCGGCCGTAATTGTGGTGGGGGCCTCAAAGCACGCAGCCGCCGCCGACGCACTCTTCGCCATCTGGGACCAGCAATTCAAGGACGCCGACACCAAGAAGCACAGCGATGCGCTGGGCATTGCTGCCTTGTTTGCTTTGGCCAGCTTCAAGGATGAGCGTTCGGTTCAGGCCCTGATTAATGTGGCTACGCTGCCGGAGTTTGAACTCAACGCCAGCTACCGTGACCTGGCCAAGGGTTACCTCAAGGAGCAATCGGCCAAGGCAATCCCGATCTTGGTCGAGATTTTCAAGGACGACACCAAGGGCGGCAGCTATGCCCCAACGGTTCGCCTGCTGGCCGATTTCGGCCCCGATGGCGTGCGCGCTCTCGTTGCGCTGGCCAAGCTTGACGCGAATGAAATTGAAGCAAGCCAACTCACTCTCTGGGACGAAAACCGCGATGGCGGCGTAACACTTGACGAGTACAAGAAAAAGTACGCGCCCACCAAGGCGGAACTCGACAGCGAGTTTGCCGCGCGCGACAAGAACAAGAATTCAAAACTTGAAGCCGACGAAGTCGATGCCGCAGAACTCACGGCCTGGGACGTCAACAAAGACGGCGCCGTTGATGCAACCGAGTTCAACGCGGGCTTCAAGCTCGGGGAGACCAAGCTCGCAGAGGCCTTTGCCAAGCTTGACGCCAACAAGGACAGCAAGCTGGAGCACGTCGTGAAGTACACCTCGCGCGTGGAGAGCCAGCTCGGTCTGCTCATGGAAGACAGCGCGCTGCAGGCCGTGATGGACGCCTGGCGTGCGATGCCCGCCGAAGACAGCGGCCGCAAGCTCCTGATGCGCAAGTTGCTGCTGCAGCGACCCCGCATTGCGCTTGACCTGTTCCGCGAAGTCGCCGGTGACGAGAAGGTCGAAGCCGCGCAACGCGCGCAGGCCATTGACGCCTACGCCGAGGTAAAGGGAAAAGATTCCTTTGAAGACCTCAGGGCCTGGTCAGACGAAAAGAACCCGCCGGAAGTGCGTCGGGCCGCCACGCGCAACCTCGGGCGCGAGTTTGTACCGCTCTCGAAATCGGAAGAGCTGCTCAAGCTCAAGACCACCGACCCCGATGCCGAAACGCGCATGACCGCCCTGCGCGGCTTGCAGCGCAGCGACAAAAAGGAAAATGCCGAGGTGTTCATCAAGCGCCTCGCCGAAGACAGCGAGGCTTCGGTGCGCCGCGCCGCGCTCGAAGCGCTGGAGCAGTTCAACAACAACGCCAAGCTCGAGGGTGCCGGAATCTACGAGCCGGTGAAGAAGGCGTTCAACGAAGACAAAGATGCCACGGTGCGCGCCCAGGCACTGCGCCTGGCCGTGATCCTGGCCGAACAGGCGGGCGACAACAACGCCACGAAAGACATGGTGGCCAAGGCAATCAGCGACAAGGAGATGGTGGTCCGCACGCAGGTTTACACGCTGATGTACCGTCCCAACGTGAAGTCCCAGGTGGACGTCAAGAAGCTGCTTGAGGTCGTGCTCAGGGAGACCGAGTTCCAGGGCCGCGGCGATGCGGTGCAGGCGCTCAGTTACCTGGATGCCGACAAGTGGGCCGACAACACGCTGGACAGCAAGCAACTGGCGGCGGTGGTCGATCTTGCGCTGTCCGTGCTCGCGGATCGGCGTTCACCTTTCACGGTGACGCTGCTGGGCAATCTTTCAAGCAAGGGCATTCAGTTCACGCGCATCAGCGAAAAGACGGTGGCCATGCTCAAGGAAGCGCTCAAGGGCTCCGCAGCTGACTTCGGTCGAATCGCCTCGTGCCTTGAGGTGCTGACCAAGGTCAAGGTCAAGGACAAAGACAGTTTTGACCTGGCGCGACAGGCGGCCAAGCTTGCCAGCTACGACGCGCGCCTTGCGGCGGTGCGTTTCATCCAGGAAAACGGTGACAAAGGCGACGTGGCGTTCCTGCGCGAACTCCAGAACATGGGCGACGCGACGTCATCATCAATGCGGCATATTATTGACGAGGCCATCAAGACGCTTGAGGCCAGATAGGCGGAGGCTGCCATGGGAGCGCGTCAGGTTTTCCAGCTTGCTGTGCTGGCAGGCGTGCTCTGTTGTTTTTCGCGCACGTCGGCGCAGGAGTCTGATGAGATTGTCAGCAACCCTGATGTGCAGCTGAGTCCCTCACGCGTCGATCGTTCGATTAATTTCAGCCTGCGCGAGGCGGCCAACTGGGAACGCCAGGCGCGCGAACTCACGCGCAAAGGCGAAGCGGAGAAAGCCGTTGATGCGTGGCGCGAGGCTTTTGCGCGCTATGAGGCCATGTGGCGCGACGAGCTCTCGCCGGACAAATCCACGGATAGAGAACCCCTGGCCTGTGCAATTACTTTTCCACCGGGCAAGGATCGCGACCTGTCTCCGCAGTACATTGAAAACTGGATCACGCTTCCGGACTACATCAACGGGCGCATGCGCCAGCCGGACTGGCCGCGCCAGTTCAAAGATCGCATGTCGCTGCGCCAGAGCGGCCCCGGCCAGGAAATGCTGTCGCGCGCGCTTGCCAACAACGACATGAAGTTGATGCGCCGCGTTGCGCGCTACTATCAGTTCAGCCCCTCCGGCATCAGGGCGTTGCGCACGTTGGCGGAAGTGGCGCTGGAGCGCGGCGACAGCCTGCTGGCGCAGCGCTGGCTCTTTGAACTGGGCGAAGCCCACCCCGACGAATACCGGCGCGATCCGTACTTGTGGGTGCAGCTTGTGCGCGCCTGCCGCGAATCGGACACACGCTTCTACCTTGCCAAGGCGCTGGCTGATTTCGAGCGCAACGCACGAGACGCCACCGTGGACGTCGGCGGCGTGAAGGTGAACGCGCTGAAGTACGCAAAGGAACTGGCGGAGCAGCCCGTGCCCGGCGATCGCCGTGAACTCGGGTCCACCGGCTGGCGCACGTTGCAGGGCGAGTCCGGCCGCAACCGCGTGGCTCCGCCGGTGGAGAGTATCGGGGAGATGCTGGACCTGGCGCCTGCGGAAGGCGTGCAGGGTTTCCAGTTGACGTCCGCAAGCCAGACGGATTCACGCGAGGATGAGTACCGCTATTACGGGCCGCAACCCAAGCAGGTTTCACATCTGAACTTCCCCACGATCCACAGCAGCGGCATCTACATTCACCAGCTGGCAGCCAAGGCGAACAACAACACCCGCGCAGAGCAGCTTCTGTTTTTCGGCCACGGCAGTGAGACGCGCGCCCAGCCCATGACAATCAAAGCCGGGCTGGAATATCCGCAGCCCAAGGAGCAGAACAACGGTTACCGTTACTACTACGTGGCCAGGGAGTCGCGCCCGCGCAACCGCGTGTTGGCCAGCAGCGTAGGTCGCCTGACATGGGCCGTGGAACCCAAGGAACATGATGTATTGTTCGCAATCCTGGGCGAGGGTAACCCCAGCACGGGCGACGACGCGCTGCGCTCCGGCAACCAGATTCAGGCCTTTGACCTTACTGACGAAGGAAAAGTTCTCGTCACGCTGCCCAATGAAAAAATCGAAAGCCCTGACGATTGGAAGGTGCTGCAGAACATCGTGTTCAATGGCGCGCCGCTGATTCACAACAACAAGCTTTACGTCTGTGGCACGCGCGCCCAGCGCGGCTCAACCGAGTCCTGGGTGTTCTGCTTTGACGTGACACCCCGCGGCGATTTCTCCCGCGGCGAAGGAAAGTTGCAGTGGAAAACGATGATCTGCGCCAAGAAGTCGCAGGGGTCCATGGGTTGGGAGGAACTGCCCGCAGAAGCCATTGAGGTCTCCAGCCTCGCAGAGCAGGGCGGTATGCTCTATGTGTCCACGAACATGGGTGCCTGCGCCGGGCTTGATCGCGACACGGGCGAACTTTGCTGGGCCGCGAAATACGAGCGCCCCAGCCCGCGCAGCACCAGCGAACTGGGCTGGACAGGCAACGCGCCCGTCGCGTTTGGCGGCCTGGTGGTGATCGCGCCTGACGACTCGCGCTTTGCCTTCGTTCTTGACGGCCTGTGGGGCAAGAAGAACTTCGAACACCCCATGCACGGCCGCGGTGCCCCGGGCGAGTTCAACTACGTGCTGGGCGTCGTGGATAACGCTCTGATCATCCAGGGCCGGCGCAAGCTCTATTCTGTTTCGCTCACCAGTTTCCGTCGCGGAGGTGTCAAGCACAACGCCGCAGACTGGGGCAGCCTGAACTGGGAAACCGAGAACAAGTTTGATGCCACGCCCTTTGGACGCGGCGTCATCGCCGGCGGCAAGATACTTGTGCCACTCAAGGGTTCGATCGCGCTCTATGATGTGGCCACCGGCAAGCTGGACACTCGTATCCCACTGCCTGACACGATCGAATTCGAGAAAGAGCCTTACACGCTAAGCGTTTACTGCCGCGGCGACGCTATCAAGGATCAGGACGGCACAGTGCGCGGCTACTTGCCCGTGACTGTGACCGACTCCGCCACCGGCAGCGTTTACAACGTGGAACACTTGCGCAACGGTGACACATTCAAGGTGCCGGGCTCGGGAAAAACCGAAACCGTGAAGAAGGAAACTTTCGTGGTGATGGCCAGCAGCAAGTGGCTCTACGCCTTTGCAGCGTCAGACAAGAAGGAATAGGGCGTGCGCGCAGGAATTGCGTGCCGCTGCGCGCAGGGAATTCGTAGAACGATTACGCAAATCACAGGGACCTCAACATGGCCGGCCAAACCAGCAGCGAAGCGGAAGACCTGAAGACAGTGCAGCAACTGCGTGACGCCCACGACGCCATCATCAAGGAGCTTCATAAGGTTGTGGTTGGTCAAGAAGACGTGATCGAGCAGTTGCTGATCGCCATTTTCGCGCGCGGCCATGCGTTGCTGGTTGGAGTTCCCGGGCTGGCGAAAACCCTGCTGATCCGCACGCTCGCCGACACGATGTCCTTGAAATTCTCGCGCATCCAGTTCACGCCCGACCTGATGCCCTCCGACATCACCGGCACCGAAGTGTTGCAGGAGGACAAAACCACGGGTCGCCGCGAGTTCCGCTTCCTGCCCGGCCCGATTTTCGCCAACATCATCCTGGCCGACGAAATCAACCGCACGCCGCCCAAGACGCAGGCTGCCCTGCTCGAGGCCATGCAGGAAATTCAGGTGACGGCAGGCGGTCGCCGCCACCAGCTTGAGGCGCCGTTCTTCGTGCTCGCAACGCAAAACCCCATTGAACAGGAAGGCACATACCCGTTGCCGGAAGCACAGCAGGACCGCTTCATGTTCAACATCAAGGTCGAATATCCCGCCGAAGAAGAAGAGCTGATGATCATGAAAATGACCACAGCCACGTACAAAGGCGCCGTAGAACATGTGCTCGATGGCGCGACGATCATGCGCCTTCAGGAACTCGTGCGCAAAGTTCCGATCTCCGAGCACGTGATCAAGTACGCCATGCAATTCTCGCGGCTCACGCGCCTGAACAACCCGCAAGCCCCTGACTTCATCAAGCAGTACCTCGCCTGGGGTGCGGGCCCGCGCGCCAGTCAGTTCCTTATTCTGGGCGCCAAGGCGCGCGCCGTGCTGCAGGGGCGCTACTACGCCAGCGGCGAGGACGTTCGCGCCGTGGCCCACCCGGTGCTGCGCCACCGCATCATCCCCAACTTCTCCGCTGAGGCGGAGGGCATCACCAGCGACGTGATCATTGACAAGCTGATTGAGCTGATCCCGCGTGCCGAGGCCGAATCGCTCGCTGACAGGCGCTTGCCAAACGTGATGAAGTAAGGACGCATTCCGCGTGCGGTCGGCGGATTGCCGTATTCGCACGCCGCCAACCACGACCCGCGAACCCACATGGCTCTGAACCGCGACAAGAGCATTGAAGACCGCAAACAGGAGATCGACGAAGAACTCGAGGAGTATGCATCGCGTGGCATCGTCAGCCCCAATGCGCTCAAAGCCGCGCGCTGGCTGTCGCGAATTCTCTGGCTGGCCATGTCCGCACTGGTAGTGGTCATGCTGTACCAGATGAACACGCGCATACCGGAGGCCGACTACAAGAAGCTGGAAGGGCAGGCAGGCGAGTTACAGGCCGAGCGCAAACGCCTGGAATCGGAGCTGGACGCGATCAAGGGCCAGATTTCGGCCGAGGCCTTGCGACTTGGAGTTGTCAGTGTCGAGAACGTGAGCGACGCAGACAAAATGGAAATCCTGCGCGGCATCATTGACGAAGCCCGCCGGGCGCGATCGCGAGAGGATTCTGACGCTGTGGTGATTGCCGGGCTTGCCGCCTATCGGGCCATGCAGGAACAGAACGCGGGCGTACCGGCAGAAGATTACGTGAAGGCGGAAAAGGACAAAAAGGCCGTCGCCCTGGCGCGGCTGGCGTTGGAAGCGGGCAGCGACAGGTCAGAGTTCTTTCGGGGCGTGGCAATTGCGCAAGATGCTGCCGTAGCGGAACGTGTGATTGCGATTCGCTGGCTGGCCGCCAACGGCAGGGATGAAGCAAGCAGGCGAGTGCTGCTGCAACTGGCGCAGGATCCAAGGGCGCTGATCGCGACCGAGGCGAAGAAGGCGCAGTAGGGGAGCGCCAAAGCGGAGCTTGCGGGAAGGAATCATGGCAGAGCTGGTCGGAAAACAATACCTCGATCCCAAGGTGCTGAACCAGATTCAGCACCTTGAAATGACCGCGCGTAACGTGGTGGAGGGTTTCATTTCCGGCCTGCATAAGTCGCCCTATAAGGGTTTTTCGGTCGAGTTTGCACAGCACCGTGAATACGTTCCCGGCGACGATTTGCGTTACCTGGACTGGAAGGCCTACGGCAAATCTGACAAGTACTACATCAAGGAATATGAAGAAGAGACGAACTTCCGCGCGTTGATCGCGGTCGACACCAGCGAGTCGATGCGCTACCAGAGCGGCGACTTGCCCAGCAAGCTGGACTACGCCAAGGTGATGGCTGCGTCGCTGGCTTATCTGATTCAGCGCCAGAGTGACTCCGCAGGTCTGGCGCTGTTTGACGAACGCGTTTACGACTTTGTACCCAGCGCCACGAGTCAGGCCACGCTCATGCGCATGCTGGCGACGATGCACAGTCATCCGGCTGCAAGAAAGACCAACGTAGGCGAGGTACTTCACGACGTGGCCCAGCGGGCCGGGCGGCGCTCGCTGGTAATCCTGATTTCCGACCTGTTCGACGATATCAAGCACTTGAAAAAGGGTCTTGAGCACCTGCGCGCGCGCCGCCACGACGTGATCGTGTTCAACGTGATGGACGAGCAGGAATTGAACTTCAATTTCGACCGTCTGACCGAATTCCGCGGCCTCGAGGGATTCCCAAAGCTGCTCGTGGACCCGCGCACCCTGCGTCAGGCCTACCTGGAAGAGGTCGCGAATTTCACGAGCGAAGTGAGGCGCCATTGCCTGCGCAACCGCACGGATTTCGTGCAGGTCAATACTCAGTCGCGCCTGGAGATGGTGCTTGAAGCGTATCTGGCCAAGAGAATGGGAAGCAGGTCAGCAGGATGAGCCCAGGCGCACTGATCGGACTTGGCATCGGCATCCCGCTCGCGGCGGCGAGCGTGCCCGTAATCATTCACCTGATTAACCTAACGCGTTATCGCAAGGTGGACTGGGCGGCGATGGAGTTCCTGCTCGCCGCTTATCGCAAAACGCGCCGCCGCTTGCAGATGGAATCGCTGATCATGCTGCTGCTTCGCGTGGCCGCAGTCATCTTCCTGGCGCTTGCGTTCTTTCCTTTTGCAGCGGAAGAGGTAAAGGCGCTGTTCAACTTTGAGCGCTCTTCCTTTGCAGCCAACGCGCCGCTCAATCTGGTCGTTGTGCTCGATAACAGCGGCTCGATGGCCTACACCCAGGAAGGCCAGAGCTCCTTTGACCGCGCCAAGAAGTATGCACTTTCCGCTGTGGACACACTCAAGCCCGGCCGCGATCGCGTCACGATTGTGCGCATGAGCGACGTGTTTGTGCCGCGCGGTATTGGCGGCGCGGCCGCAAGCGACGAAGAACAGCAGAAACGGCGCAAGGAGCGCGTCAAGCTGCTGACGAACCTGGACCTGGAAACGGCACGGCGCGAGTTGGCAGCCACGACGGTCGCAGCGGTGGACACCAATATTCTCGTGGCGATGCGCGAGGCATACCGGCTGATGGATCTGACTCCGGCCAGCGATGCCGTGGGTCTGGTGGTGATTACCGATTTCGCCAACACCGGCTGGAGCACGCTCAGGAAGGACGGCGCCAATCAGCGTGAATTTGCCGATGTCATGGCCAAGATCAATGAGCGCATGGGTCAGGGCGGAGCTCCGCTGTTTTACGATTCCGGTTTTGATGACAGCAACAATGTGGCCATCGTAGCCGTTAGTTGCAGCGACCGCGTGATCGGCGAAGGCATGGAAACCAGCCTGCAGGTGACGCTGGCCAACTACTCGGTGCGCAGCGAGGCGCGCAGTGTCAGCCTCGTCTATCGGATTGACGGGCACGAGACAAAATCAGCCTCGGGCAAGATTTCGCTTCAACAAGGAAAAGCGACAGATCCCGTCGTGATCAAGCTCAAGGCCAATGAGCTCAAGTTGAATACTGAGCGTGAGAAAAAGACGGGCGCCTCGCGCCACATTGAAGTCGAGATCGTCGAGCCGGACGGCCTCAAAGCCGACAACCGCCGCAGCATCGTGCTCAACGTCGTACCGGATGTTCCTATTCTGGTCGTCAATGGCGTGCCCGATAAGCGGGCGGATTTGAACGAGACGCTTTATCTCGAGACCGCGCTTTCGATCTCGGACAACCGCGGCGATGATGTGCGCACCGGCTCGGAAACACGCGTGACGCCCAATCGCATTATCAGCATTACGCCCGCGCAGCTGACTGCACAGGAAACGTTTCTGGACTACCGCCTGGTGATTATCGCCAATGTTGCCACCCTGCCTGAGAGCACGGTGTCTCGCCTGGAGGAGTTTGTGGCTGCCGGCTTTGGCCTGATCATTTTCGATGGCGATCGCGTTGATCATCAGCGCTACAACCGCGACTTGTTCAAGGAGGGCAAGGGTTTGCTGCCCTGCGAACTCAAGGGGCCTGAAGGCAGCGTAGATGTAGGAGCGCCAAACTACGGAATCGTGCCCCTCGAGATCTCGCACCCGGCACTTTCCATTTTCATGCGCGACAAAGAGCAGACCGCGATTATCACAGACCCCAAGGCGATCAACAACTGGCGCGGTGTTGCACTGCCCCAGGGTTCGCAGATTGATCCGCTGCGGCCCACGCAGGTCATCCTCGGCATCAACAAGACGGGCACGGCGGAACCCCGGCCGTTCATGCTTGAGCGCGCTTTTGGGCGCGGGCGCGTGGTGTATTTCACGAGCACGGCCTCAGAGCGCTGGAACAAGCTCTGGCAGACGGCGGGCCTGCCACTGTTCCTTTATCACGAGACTGTCAGTTACTTGACCAACAGCGAGGCGCGTTATTCGAACCTGAGCATCGGTGAACCCTATCGCCGCGTCCTGCGCGTGCGCGATATCGCACCCGTATATCAGGTCAAGGATCCGTCAGGGACGATCACCGAACTGCCCACAACCAGCGAAGAAGGCGTGCAGCTTGTCGAGTATTCTGGAACAGCGTTGCCGGGCGTTTATTCACTCACGGCACTCGATAAGGAAGGTGCGCAAACGAACCAGAAATGGCAGGAGCGTTTTGCGGTCAACGCCGACGCCGTTGAGAGCGATACCGCCAAGATCAGCGCGGATATTGGGCTTTCACTCAAAGAGGCGCTGGGTGAAATCAAATTCGAGTTTCAGAAGGCTGGCAGTGATGGCGAAGGCCGCGCACTCGTCGCCGACGATGAAGGCGGCGGCGTGTGGCTGTGGTGCGCGATCATTGCGGCATTATTTTTCCTGGCGGAGACTGGCTGGAGCCTGGTGATTTCCAAGCCGGAACAATGAGGTGGCCGTCAGTCAGCAGTACTCGGAATTCGGCAAGAGACTTGCGGCCAGGCATTGAATACCGACGACCGATGAACGAAGACTGACAACCGAGAAACAATGTCCAAAGGCCTTAAAATCCTGTTGTCACTTGCAGACCTTGCGCTGCTGCTGGTCATTGTGGCGGTGTTGTTTGCGGCCTTTGGTCTGGGCGACGTGATTTCAAAGATTGCCCAGGGCGCTGCTTTCTCTTGGGAAAACTTTGACCCCCTCTCGCGTGAGCCCGGCGCGCTGGGTATCACGCCCCTGATCTGGACGGCGCTTGCAGCCGTACCGCTGGCGGTGTTCCTGCCAGTGGCCGTGTATTGGTTTGAGAAGAAGCAAGTGCCGCTGGGCGTGCGCTTTGCCTTGATCCGTATCCGCGCCCTGACGCTGCTCGTGCTCTACCTGATCATTGCCGGGCCGGCGCTGGTGGACAGCGAGTTTTTCAAGGAAGGGTCGAAGGTTGCCGTGCTAATTGACGACAGCCTTTCTATGGGCGCGGAATCGCGCGAGTTCAGCGTGTTCAATGTGCTCGATGACCGCGAATCTGCGGAAGTTCGAAATCTAGCCCAGAAGCTGGAGTCGCTGGGCCTGACTATCGGCACGCCGGGCAGCAAGGGTTTTGTCACGCTCACTGATGACGAACTTGCCGTGCGCAACTTTGTGCGCAAGGCCGTGGCCGAGCGCGCCGAGCGGTTGCTCAAACGCCTGACATCGCTGCACGGTTCGCGCTTTGAAATAGGACAGTGGCAGCGCAAACAGTCCGAAGTCGAGGCGCTTCAGCGCGAGGCCGACATCAAGCAAAGTGAACTCTCTGCCGAACTTGCAAAGGATGAGCCGTTGCAGGATCCCGGCACGCGCCGCCGCCTTGAAAGCGAACTCAAGGGTGTGCTTGATCGGCTTCAGACCTCAGAGCGCGGCTTTGCCGATCTGCTGGGCGGCGATGTCAAGGATCCCAAGGTCGCGCAAAAGCGAGCGCTGATAGAGAACCTGCTTGAGACTGTGAATGCGGAAGGACCACGCCGTTGGGACATCGCCTGTGAATTGATTGCTTCCGGCAACGGCCTCGCGGTTCCGTCCGGCGAGAAGGCTTCGCTTCTGGACATGGTAAAGGCGCGTGCGGCTGGAATTGAGGCGGGCGGCGACCCGAAGAAAATGAGCAAGCGCAGGCCCATGCCTGCCCTGCGCTATTTCGTGTTCTCCACGAAATATGGCCGCGGCCAGGCAACCGAAGAAGCGATTCTGGAAGTGCAGGCCGAAGAACTGGATTTCCGTGCGCCGCGCGGCCGTCTGACTGAACTCGACCAGGCCTTGGCGGAAGTGCGCCGCTACTACACTGCCGACGACGACCTCGCCACGATTATGGTATTGAGCGATGGCCGCGACACCTCGGGCGAACGCCAGGAAGAGACTCGCCGTCATGCCTCCACCAACAAGCAGTCGCGCCGCGCCCGTGCCACGGAAGTCGTCACGGTGTGCGTCGGTAATCCCAAGCCCGTGAAGGTGCTGGAGTTGCTGGCCGTATCGGGCGACAAGGAAGTACTCAAGGGCGACTTCGTCGATTTCAAGCTGAAGATCCGCGCCGACAAAGCGTACCGCGCCGACAAAGCCACGGGCCGCGCCGGGCAGCGCATCAAGGTGATTTTGTGCGAGGATTCGCCGGGCAACGCGATTGCCTACGAAGAATTGAATGGGCGACCCGTTGTTGGGCCGGCGGATATGGAGTTTGAACTGCCCGCCGAAGACCTTGCGGAAGCGCGTGTACGCTTCAAGCCCAAGCTTGCGGGAAAGCACGTTTACTTCCTCAAGCTGAACGAAGATCGGCTGGCCGACGAAGACACCTATCGAAACAACGTGGCCGAGCATTACCTCGAAGTCATTGACCGAAAAATCAAGGTGCTCTACATCGAGCAGGGCTTCCGCCACGAGGCGCGCTGGCTGAACGACAACCTCAAGCGGGACAAGAAGCTGCTTTACCAGGGCTATTTCATCGAGGCCGACGAAGGCTGGCCGCAGCCGATATCGCTTTACGATGAAGAAGTCAAAAAGCAGGTCTCACCACTGCGCGCCCCGTTCTTTGACGGCAAGAAGATCATTCGCGAAAAGGACGAGTTCCTGAAGCTCAACTACGATGTGTTGATCCTGGGTGACATCGACCCCGACGGCAGGGAATTCAAGATCGAGCACTGGGACTGGATTGAGGAATGGGTCTCCAAGAACCAGGGCGGCCTGATTTTGCTTTCCGGCATGCGCTATAACCCCAAGGCTTACGCAAACTTCGAACGCGCCAAGGCGCTCTACCCGGTCGAAATTGACAACCTGCCCAGCGACTACGACTCGCGCGTGGACACGCGCCGGCTCAAGTACTGGCGCCTGACGCCCGCGGGGCGCGCTCATGAAGTGATGCGCCTTTCCAGCAATCCCGAGCGCAACGATGAATTGCTGGGTAGCGTGGTCGATGGAAATTTCCGTCCGGGCCAGCTGGACGGGCTTTACTGGTACGCGCCCGGCGCCAACCTCAAGCCAGCGCCCGCACAGGCCTTGGTGCGCGTGGTCAACGAAGGCAAGGTAACCAGCGAGGGCGACGTGCTCGTGGCTACGCAACCTTACGGCAATGGCGTCGTGCTTTACGTTGGCACGGACGACGCCAACCGTTGGCGCCAGTTCGTGGGCGACATCTACTTCTACCGCTTCTGGCAGAACGCGATTCGCTTTGTGGCCTCGCGCCGCCTTGCGGGCAAGCAGCAGCGCGTGGATGTATACACCGACAAGACCGAGTACCAGGTCGGCGATCAGGTCAAGGTGTATTGCGAACTTCTGGGCGACATCTACGGCGAAGTCGTGCAGAACCAGCTCAAGGAACTCAAAGAGCTGCCGCAACCCGATGGCACGCAGGAGCAGCGCCGCATCATCGTCGATGTTCAGGCGCGCACCGGCTGCCGCCTGTCTTCGCGCCGCGTCATTCTCTCTGAAGTAAGCTGGCGCCCCGGCCAGTTCGAGGGCGTGGTTGAAGCCA
>Ga0154020_10005814_pt1 | contig 14496 bp, 9 predicted proteins | sample Klosneuvirus_201_FD_109709 | JGI IMG/M metagenome (GOLD analysis project Ga0154020, IMG submission 109709) | Active sludge microbial communities from wastewater, Klosterneuburg, Austria - Klosneuvirus_20160825_MG | ecosystem: Engineered > WWTP > Aerobic digester > Activated sludge | place...
ATATCTGAGTCTGTTTATCATCGGTTATCATTATTTGTTAGTTGTTCGGATTTTTCGACTGCTGAGAGTATTTCGAGTTTTAAAACTGGCAAGATTCAGTGCGGAAGCACAGTCACTTGTTGAAGCATTAAAGTCCAGTCTGTATAAGATTAGTATTTTTCTGATGGCAGTTGTTGCCATCGTTACCTTTATGGGAACCATAATGTATGTTGTAGAAGGTGGTCAAGAAGGATTTACAAGCATCCCGCAAAGCATCTATTGGGCTGTTGTTACTGTTACCACCGTAGGTTATGGCGATATGGTTCCACATACAGTATTGGGTAAATTTATTTCTTCTATTGCTATGATCATGGGCTATGCAATCATCGCGGTTCCGACAGGAATAGTTACGGTTGAGATGGCCAAACGCAGTGCACTTTCACAGGAGTGCACAAATTGCCATAAATCGGTAGAGCCCGGTTCGGCATATTGCAAGCATTGTGGAGTTAATTTAAAAGGATAAACATGCAAGAATTATTGGAGTACTCAATTTTTAATATGGGGGATTTTACCCTGACAGTATTGTCGTTGGTTAAGTTTCTTGCTTACTGTGCGGTAGTGGTGGTTTTTCTCCAGATATTAAAAAGGATTATTTACCGGCCGGTGAAAATGGACGTCTCCCGTAAGTTTGCCATTTACAGTCTTATTAAATATGTAGTGTTAGTTGTGGCATTTATTTTCGGGCTGCAGATTCTTGGTTTTAATTTGTCTGTTTTGCTCGCGGGTTCCGCAGCTTTGTTGGTGGGAGTAGGACTAGGACTTCAAAATTTGTTTAGTGATTTTGTCTCGGGTATTATCATTTTGATTGAATCTTCGGTGAAGGTCGAAGATGTTATAGAAGTGAATGGTCTTGTCTGTAAAGTTCAAAAGATTAATCTCCGTACGACGACAGTCCTCACAAGGGAAGATAAGTACATCATTCTTCCTAACTCAGATCTTACAAGGAATCAATTGATAAACTGGACGCACAGTAATGTATTGTCCCGTTTTGAGATTGCTGTTGGCGTAGATTATTCATCCGATGTAAACCTTGTGATGCGGATTCTTAAGCAGGCAGCGGAAGAGCATCCTGCCGTATTAAAAAGCCCAACCCCATCCGTTCGCTTTAACGATTATGGTGATTCTGCCTTGCAATTTCTGATTTTTTTCTGGGCTGAAGAGGTCTTTCGTGTAGAAGGTATTAAAAGTGAAATTAGAGTAAGAGTATTCGAATTGCTACGGGAAAATAATATTACGATTCCGTTTCCGCAACGCGTTGTTCATTTAAGTAAATCATAAAAAATTATGGAGGAGCAGATAAGAGAGATTCTATACAATCCCACAGTCGGGAAATTGGTTACGATATTTATTGGTATTGCCGTTATCTGGATTTTGGTAAAAGCTCTACAGAAAAATTTGTTTTCTAAAATTAAAGATACTGATAGTCGATACCGAAGTAAAAAGTTTAGCAGTTATCTCGGCTACCTGCTTACCATCATATTAATCACCGTAGTGTATAGTGATAAGCTCGGAGGTTTAACCATGGCACTCGGTGTTGCCGGTGCAGGTATTGCTTTTGCCTTGCAGGAGGTGATCACTTCTTTTGCAGGTTGGCTGGCTATAATGTTCGGTGGATTTTATAAAACAGGAGACCGTGTTCAACTCGGTGGAGTGAAGGGAGACGTTATGGATATTGGCGTTTTACGGACTACGGTTATGGAGACCGGTCAATGGGTTGATGGAGATTTGTATAACGGAAGAATTGTATTGGTAGCTAATAGTTTTGTTTTCAAAGAACCGGTTTTCAATTACTCCGGAGATTTTCCTTTTCTCTGGGATGAAATTAAATTACCAATCCAATATGGTAGCAACTACGAAAAAGCAAAAGAGATTATTCTTCAAGTCGGCAAGGATGTGGCAGGAGACCTCACTGAGCAATCAAAATTAAAATGGATTGCCTTACAAAGGAAGTTTAGACTCGAGGATGCCCAAACTGAACCGATGGTTTCTATTATTGCGAATGATAACTGGGTGGAATTTACCTTGCGTTATGTGGTAAGTTATAAAAAACGCAGAGCTACCAAGACCGATTTATTCACCCGACTCTTAACGCAAATTGAAGCCAGTAACGGTGAAATCAAATTTGCATCTGCGACATTCCACTTGGTAGAAGGGTCGGAGATAAAGGTGAAGATGAGCAATTCTGATTCCTAAATATTTGGCTTTTCTTGAGGGATATCAATAATTCATTGATTTTAATCTTAGTTTTTCAAAACCTGATGTAAATTAACTTATGATGCGACTTCGAAATATTAAATTTGGAAAAATGAAACTCTGTTTTCTCATTATTTACAGTTTTCTGATTTGTACAAATACTGTGCACGCACAAAACCAGGATTGGCAATGGGCGAAATCCTTTGGAGGGCTTGCTTGTTGTGCAATTGCCAGTTCTATCACGACAGACTCTTCAGGAAACATTTACACCACAGGATCTTTCCAAGGTACAGTTGATTTTAATCCTGACCCACAGGATAGTTTTCTGTTGACTTCAATTGGTTACGACGACATTTTTGTCTCAAAATTTGATAGTGAAGGAAATTTTATCTGGACAAAATCTATGGGCGGGACAGAAGATGATGAATGCAGCTCAATTTCTGTTGACAGTTATGGAAATATATATATGACAGGTTTTTTTTCCGGAACAGCCGATTTTGATCCCGATGTTTCAAACAATTTTAACCTTACGGCAATTGGAGTCGGGGCTATTTTTATAGTGAAACTTGACAGTTCCGGAAATTTTATTTGGGCAAAAATAATGGGTGGTCCCGGGCTTGCTTGGGCTAAACAAATCCAAACTGATTTGAACGAGAATGTGTATACGGTTGGCTTCTTTACCGATACAGTTGATTTTGATCCGTCAGTAGGAGGGAACTTTACCTTAATTGCTGATTCGAGTGTCAATCCGGATATATTTATTTCCAAACTTGATAGAAACGGAAATTTTGTTTGGGCAAAATCAATTGGAGGAACCGATTCTGATATTGGTGAAGGATTGGCTATCGATACTTTCGCAAATGTATTCGTTACAGGGTCGTTTAAAGGTACTGTCGACTTTGACCCCGGAAGTTCAATAGTTAATTTGATATCGAATAACAGCCTCGATATTTTCGTTTGTAAATTTGATAGTGCGGCAAATTTTCTTTGGGCAAAGGCAATGGGTGGGTCGGGTGATGAACGGCCACGCTCAATTAAGTTGGATCCGGTTGGAAATATTTATACTAGCGGTTACTTCGCAGGTACCGGCGATTTTAACCCTGATTCAGTTCTGATATATGCTTTGAATTCGACAGGACTCGATGATATTTATATTTCTAAACTGAATAACTCCGGTGATTTTGTCTGGGCAAAAAGTATTGGTGGGACTAATTATGAAAATGCATATTCTTTAGCTCTTGATTCTAAAGGAAGAATATATACTACCGGATTTTTTCGGGGGACTGCCGACTTTGATCCGGACATAGCTGCGAATTTTTCGTTTACAAGCTCAGGAAGTGATGATGCTTTCGTTTCAATTCTGGATTCAGCCGGAACTTTTTTGAAAGCATTTTCTATCGGAGGTTTGAACTCAGATATTGGGAATTGTGTCACAGTGGATTCGAAAGATAATATGTATTTGGCAGGTGGTTTTAGAAGTGCTGTAATGTCATTTGGTTATTATCCGCTTTCTAACTCTGTATCTGCCGGCAATTCCGACAATGCATTTGTTGCCAAGTTAAGTCAATGTTCTGCTCACTTTGAAATTTTACCGGATTCAGCTCCTCATAATTGGTTGGCAATAAATCAGGCCTCAGGAGTAATGCCTATAACATATACCTGGAGTTGGGGAGATAGCACCAGCTCTGGAGGTGCAACACCTTCACACTCATATTCAGTACCGGGTAATTATAATATTTGTCTTGGTATAGTTGATGCAAAAGGATGCTCAGCGTCTTTTTGTGACTCTTCAACATTTTTATTTAGAACGGCTTTCGATAATTCTATGATTAATGTTACAGTCGTTGAATCAATATTAACGCACTCCATTGAATTGACAGGAATTGAGCAAGGTGTTTTTATTTATCCAAATCCTGCAACAACTGAAATTAAAATTGACGGCTTCGGTATAGAGAAGGATTGCCGTTTTCAAATTTATGACATGAATGGGAGATTGTTGATTGAAAAAACCGGAGTATCAGCTGCGATGCAAGTCAATGTTTCCACCTTACCGGTTGGCGTTTATATGATTCGCCTTCATTCAAAGAAATTTGTTGCGATCAGGAAATTAATTATTGCGAAATAAGCTTTTCCGCTTTGACGAATAAAATTTCGAGAATCTTGTACCTGCCTGATCTAACAGTTTCTGTTACTATCCAATTATTTTCCCTACTTTTGCGTGCAACTTTTTTTTAACCAACTCCCATGAAAGTTGCTCCCAATCGCTTCCTAGGTGAAGCCTTAACTTACGATGATATTCTATTGGTACCTGCTTATTCTGAGGTACTTCCCAACGAAGTGGATGTTTCAACATACCTCACTGCCGGGATCAAACTGAACATCCCAATTCTTGCTGCTGCTATGGATACGGTAACCGAATCTGATATGGCTATTGCCATTGCTCAGGAGGGTGGTATCGGAATGCTTCATAAAAACATGAGCATTGAGCAGCAAGCTGCCGAGGTTCGGAAGGTCAAACGCAGTGAAAGTGGTATGATTCACGATCCTGTTACATTGCCTGCCACCGCCAAATTAAGAGAAGCCGTCCAGTTGATGAGGGAATACGGAATCGGTGGTATTCCTGTCCTGAACAAAGACCGTGTGCTCTTGGGCATCTGCACAAACAGAGATCTTCGTTTTGAGAAGAACATGGATAAATCCATCACCGAAGTGATGACAAAGGATAATCTCATCACAACCACGGGGGTAAAAAATTTGAAAGAGGCGGAGCAAATTCTGCAGAACTATAAAATTGAAAAACTTCCTGTCATTGATAAGAAAGGCAGGTTAATTGGACTTATAACCTATAAGGATATACTAAAAGTTAAATCAAGACCGAATGCATGCAAAGATGAGTTCGGTCGCCTCAGAACAGGTGCTGCAGTTGGAGTCACTAAAGATACTTTGGAGAGGGTGAAGGCTCTCGTTGAAGCAAATGTAGACGTGATCACCATTGATACGGCTCATGGTCATTCCAAAGGTGTTATGGAAACTTTAAAGGTGATTCGTAAGGCTTATCCGAAATTACAAATCATCGTTGGTAATATCGCAACTGCTGAAGCAGCCAAATATTTAGCGAAAGCAGGTGCGGATGCCGTTAAGGTTGGAATTGGTCCGGGTTCAATTTGTACAACACGCGTGATTGCCGGAATTGGTGTCCCTCAGTTTACAGCAATCTACGACGTTGCCAATGCACTCAAAGGAACTCCCGTGAAAGTAATTGCTGATGGAGGTATTCGTTTCAGCGGTGATATTTCAAAAGCACTTGCAGCCGGTGCTGATAGTGTTATGCTTGGTTCACTTCTCGCCGGAACAGAAGAGTCTCCCGGTGAAATGATTATTTACGAAGGAAGAAAGTTCAAACTTTACAGAGGTATGGGTTCCATTGAAGCTATGAGAGAAGGTTCTAAGGATCGCTACTTTCAATCACAAACCGATGATGTAAAAAAACTTGTTCCTGAAGGAATCGTTGGCCGCCTGCCTTATAAAGGTCTGGTTTCAGAAGAACTGTACCAGCTTGTCGGCGGACTCCGTGCGAGCATGGGTTATTGCGGTACTCCTTCAATCACGGAATTAAAGAAGGCTTCATTCATCCGTATCACCTCGGCAGGTGTGAGAGAAAGCCATCCGCATGATGTCACCATAACCAAGGAAGCACCGAATTATCATCGTTAAAATTCTGATTATCAGATCGATTTATTAATTTGAAAGTTCGGTTTTTTATAAGTTTTGTAACTCATTCAAAATCCACAAGTTCATCAAGGCTTCATAGAATAAACTCCAATTAAATTCAAATTTGCAGGGTTTTGTCGAAAGACAAGGTTTATTAAATTTGCGCACCTAAAATAAATAGAAAATAACCATGAAGAAAAATCTGTTTCTCTTAATCATTACCTTTTTCAGTTTGAATACTTTTCTTTTCGCTCAAGAGGATAAAGATCCAACTATCTTAAATATTGCAGGTGAAAACATTCCGAGAAGTGAATTCGAAAGAGTGTTTAAAAAGAATAACAACAAGGAAACTGACCTCAGTCATAAAGCTGTGACTGAATATTTGCAGCTCTATATTAATTACAAACTGAAAGTTCGTGAATCCCTTGAATTAGGTATGGATACAGTCCAGGCTTTTGTTGATGAACTTGCAGGTTATAGAAAGCAGCTTGCACAACCTTATCTGGTCGATAAGGACGTTTCTGAGAATTTGCTGAAGGAAGCCTATGAGAGAATGAAAACAGATATTCGCGCAAGTCATATTCTCATCAAATGTGAATTGGGTGCTTTGCCAAAAGATACGATGGAAGCCTATAACAAAGCGATCAAGGTGCGTAATGAATTGCTCAAAGGTTCTGACTTTAATAAGATCGCCAGAAAATACTCCGATGATCCGTCAGTAAAAGAGAACTCAGGAGACCTGGGCTACTTTTCTTCCATGCAAATGGTTTATCCTTTTGAAACTGCTGCGTATTCTACCAAGCAAGGTGAAGTTTCCATGCCTGTTCGTACGCGCTTCGGTTATCACCTGATAAAAGTAACGGATTCTCGTCCTGCTCAAGGTGAAGTTCGTGTTGCACATATCATGGTGAAGATCGGACCCGGCGCAAGTGCTGAGGACTCTTTGAAGGCTGCACAAAAAATCAATGAGATTTACAATAAACTGAAAGCAGGAGAGCGATTCGATGACCTGGCTCGCCAATACTCCGATGATCCAAGTTCTGCAAAGACCGGCGGCGCATTGCCAATGTTCGGCACAGGAAGAATGGTTCCTGAGTTTGAGCGTGCTGCATTTGATTTGAAAAATCTGAATGACTACACACAACCAACTCGTACGTCTTATGGTTGGCACATCATTCGACTTCTTGATAAAAAGCCCTTGGGTACGTATGACGAGCTTCAGGCTGAACTTAAACAGAAAGTTCAGAAAGACTCACGCTCAGACCTGAGCCGTACATCAATGCTCAACAAGATAAAGGCGAAGTATGCTTTTAAAGAAATGCCAAAGGCAAAGGCTGAAATCATAAGTAAAGTAGATTCCACCGTGTTGGAAGGAAAATGGACTGCAGATAAGGCTGCCGGTTTAAAAGGCAAACTCTTCAGCTTGGGAAATAAGGTATATACACAATCCGACTTTGCTGACTATATTGTAAATCATCAATCAAAGAGATCACAAGGCGGAGTTCCTGAAGCAATCGCAAATTCATTGTATTCAGAATATGAGACAGAATCTTGTCTGGCATACGAAGAATCAAAACTTGATTCCTTGTATCCTGATTTTAGAAACCTCATGCAGGAGTACCGTGATGGAATTTTATTGTTCGAACTGACGGACAAAAAAGTCTGGTCCAAGGCTGTTAAAGATACTGTCGGCTTAAAAGATTTTTACGAGAAGAATAAAAACAATTACATGTGGAACGATCGCATTGAAGCAACAATTTATACTTGCGCCAATGCACAGATTGCAGCTGAAACACATAAAATGATGAAGAAGATTGATGACTCAGATACCCTCATGGCTCGTATCAACAAAAACTCTCAATTAAATTTGCAGGTGAAATATGGCAAATTTACCAAAAGTGAGCAGGAAATAATTGACCAAATTGAATGGAAGCCGGGATTAACAAAGGACATTGAAAAAGATGGACAGGTTGTTTTTGTTAATGTTCATAAATTGATTCCTGCTCAACCAAAAACACTGGAAGAAGCCAAAGGCTTGGTAACAGCGGATTATCAGAATTCACTGGAGAAAGCCTGGATAAGTTCCCTCCAGCAAAAATATCCGGTGAAAGTCTATGAGGATGTTGTTGACTCAGTCAGCAAAAAATAAGCCTCAATAAAACAAGACAAACGGCGTTCATCATTGGACGCCGATTTGTTTTTCAGACGATCCTTACATCAGGGCTGATCACAATTGGTTTTAGTGCATTCAAATTAATCTATTGGTGAACAAATCATTTCTTTTTCTTCTGGTCTTCATTCAATTCTCCTCCTGCAAATTATGGCAGGAGAAGGAGGACCTTGATGGCAGAATGAAAGTAGCCAAGGCTTTTGATTATGTACTTTATCTGGATGATTTAAACGGTGTTGTTCCATCCGGAGCATCTCCTGAAGACAGTACGACGATTACCGGAAATTTTATCGAGAATTGGATCCGTCAGAAGGCGGTGTTGCATAAAGCAGAAAGAAATCTTGATGAGGAAAAGAAGAATGTTGAGAGAAAGCTCGAGGAGTATCGTAATTCGTTGATTACCTATACTTATGAAACCCAACTGGTTCAGCAAACACTTGATACGATTGTTTCTGAAGATGAAATTGAAAAATTTTATGAAGCGAACCGAAATAATTTTGAGTTGAAAGACAATATCATCAAAGTAATCTATATCAAACTAAATAAAAATTCTCCCAAACTTAATAAAGCTCGAGATTGGTTTAAGGGTAACTCCGCCAAAGACAGGAAAGCACTGCAGGATTATTGTCACCAGTACGCCTTGAATTATTTCCTTGATGATACAACCTGGTTGCTATTTGATGATTTGTTAAAGGAGATTCCTATCAAGACGTACGATAAAGAACAGTATCTTCAAAACAACCGCAACATAGAAATTGAAGATTCCAGCAATATCTATATGGTGAGCATTAGAGGATTTATGATGAAAAATAGTACTTCACCTTTAAGCTTCGAAAGAAATAATATTCGTACCATGGTAATTAATGAACGCAAGCTCAAACTCATTGAGAAAATGGAGCAGGAAGCTTATGACGATGCCCGAAAAGGGGGCGATGTAGAAGTTTATTAAAACCGTACCTTTGTAATCCTTATGAAAAAAACAGTCAATTTTTATCGAATTAAGTTGTTGAAGATAGGTGCTTTAGCTGCCATGCTTTTTGCATTCAGTATTCCACGGATAGCTCATGCACAGGTGGTTGTCGATAAGGTCTTAGCCGTGGTGGGAAGCAAAATAATTCTTCAATCTGATATCGAGAAACAACACGTTCAATACATTGCACAGGGTGCTGAAGATAATAGCAAAACGAAGTGCCTGATTTTTGATCAGCTTCTTCTCCAAAAACTATTACTCAATCAGGCAGAAATCGACAGCGTAAACGTTTCTGAAAGTCAGGTTGATGGTGAACTGGATCGACGCATGCGTTTTTACATTAAACAAATTGGCTCTGAAGAGAAGCTCGAAGAATATTTTCATACCACGATTCGCGAATTAAAAGCTGAGTTGCGAGACATGATACGCGAACAGTTGCTGGTTCAAAGCATGCAGAGTGCCATCACAAAGGACGTTGTCGCAACACCATCTAATGTCAGGGAGTATTTTGAAAGTATTCCTTCTGATAGCTTGCCTTATATCGATGCTGAGATGGAAGTCGGACAAATTGTACGCAAACCGCCTGTGAGCGATACAGAACGTAAAGCAGTAAAGGCGAGGTTGGAAGAATACCGAAGGAAAATAATGGCCGGGGAAGACTTTGCGGTCTATGCCGCCTTATACTCAGAAGATAAATCTACGGCAAAAAAAGGAGGGGAGCTGGGCATGTTTGAGCGTGGTACCATGGTTCCTGAATTTGAGGCCGCCGCTTTTAATCTCCGGGCAGGAGAAGTGTCACCAATCATCGAGACAAAGTTTGGGTTTCATATTCTTCAACTCATAGAACGCAGAGCGGATCAGATTAATGTCCGGCATATATTGCTGCAGCCGCAAACAGACGATAAAGATCTTATGAAGTCTTATTCTTTGCTTGATAGTTTGCGTAAGCAGATAAATCTGGGAACTATTTCATTTGAAGATGCAGCACAGCAATTTTCGGATGATGAAGAAACACGCAATAATGGAGGACTTCTGGTAAATCCTGAGACAGGTACTACGAAACTTTCACCTGATAAGATGGACAGACTGTTGTTTTTCCAGGTGGACTCAATGGCGCTCAACACCGTTTCAATGCCACTGGGAATGGCTACAGCAGAAGGAAAGCAGGCATACCGACTAGTGATGGTCAAATCCAAGAGTGCTCCACACAAAGCTAATTTGAAGGATGATTATCAAAAAATTCAGGAAGTCGCATTACAGCAAAAGCAGAATGAACTGCTAAGCACATGGGTGGAAAATAAAAAGTCAGTGACCTATATTCATCTCAATGATACCTTTGGTGATTGTGAGATGTTAAAGGCCTGGACTCAGGGTGGATTGAAGCAGTAAAAATTTATAGTAAAAAGAAATTAAATTCATTTTTTAATAAAATTATGTCAGCAAATTATAAAAGTGATGTCGAAGCTGTTCAGGATCTTGTCAGCAAATACAATCAACTACGAACCGAAATTGGTAAAGTAATCATCGGACAGGATGAAGTCGTTCGGGATGTACTCATCTCTATATTTAGTCGTGGCCATTGTTTATTGGTCGGTGTACCCGGATTGGCAAAAACTCTCCTGGTAAATACCATTGCTCAAACATTAGGATTGACCTATAACCGGATTCAGTTCACTCCCGATTTGATGCCTTCAGATATCATTGGAACAGAAATTCTGGATGAGTCACGCCATTTTCGTTTCATTAAAGGTCCGCTTTTCGCCAATATAATCCTTGCAGATGAGATCAACAGGACTCCGCCTAAAACGCAGAGTGCATTGCTTGAATCCATGCAGGAATATGCAGTGACTGCTGCCGGAAAACGTTATGCATTAGATCTTCCTTTTTTCGTTTTGGCAACACAAAATCCAATCGAGCAGGAGGGAACCTACCCATTACCTGAAGCCCAGCTTGACCGTTTCATGTTCAATGTCATGCTTACTTATCCAGATCTGGAACAGGAGATTATGGTTGTGAAAAATACCACCTCGGATTATAAACCCAAGCTTGATAAAATTATTGGTGCGGAGGAAATTTTATATTTCCAGGAACTTGTACGCCGAATTCCTATTCCTGATAATGTTCTTCAGTACGCCGTTAAACTCGCTGCTAAAACCCGGCCGAATACAGACTCCGCTGCACCTGAAGCAAACTCTTACCTTTCATGGGGAGCAGGACCACGGGCCTCTCAGTACCTCGTGATCGGTGCAAAATGCCATGCTGCATTGAAAGGAAAATTCTCTCCTGATATTGAAGATGTGCGTGCAGTTGCGCTGCCAATTCTTCGTCACCGTATCGTTCGAAACTATAAAGCTGAAGCCGAAGGAATGACCGTTGAAAAGATAATCGAGGCCTTCATGAAATAATTGTTTTCATTCAGAATCTGCATCATCAACAAGTTGGAGATTCTGAATAGCTACAATTGCACGGATAGAACCGAAGAGAACCACAACATCATTCTTTTTAAATTCTTCGACGATCCCTGTTTGTTTGCTTTTCAGCATTCTTACACGCGATCCGACTTGTATTTCTTTCTTTAATTTCTCTATCAATACCTGCTTTCGTTTTTCGACTTTTGCCGGAGCATTTTCCGCGGCTTTTCTTTTTACTTCGGCAGTAAGGCTCCCGACAAATTTTTTAATCACTGATTTACGATCTTTATTCTTTTCCCACTCCTCAAGAAGTGAACTCATCTTTCTTCCAAGCAAAGCGAGCTTTTGAGTTTCTTCTCGCTTCGATTTATCCTTTTCCATTTTCGCTTCCAGCTTTTTCAGCATATCCTTATACTGCATTTCGGCAGCACTCATTTTTGCTTCTTGCAGCTTCAACAGTTTACTTTCTTCCACTTGCTTGTTTTTTTGCAAATGAAGACCGGATAGCAAAGTGTTGAGTTTTAATTTGTCTTTTTGAACTTTGCTTTTTGCTTTTTCAAGTACATGTTGGGGCAAACCTATTCTCTCTGCAACCTCAAAAGTATAGGAACTACCGGGCTGTCCGGTTATCAGTTGATACTTCGGACTCAATGTTTCCGGATCAAAGAGCATGGATGCATTCTGAACGCCGGGTAAATTTTCTGCGATCAGTTTTATATTGGTATAATGTGTAGTGAAGACACCAAAAGCTTTTCTCTTGTTTAACTCCTCAAGCACAGCTTCTGCAATCGCTCCTCCAAGTTCAGGATCAGTACCGGTTCCAAACTCGTCAATGAGTATTAACGAACGGTTATTGGCCGAGCGAAGAAAATTATTCATCCTGATAAGGCGGGAACTATAGGTACTCAAAGCATTTTCAATCGACTGGCTGTCGCCAATATCTGCAAGAAAGTGATTGAAGAAACACATGCAGGAATTTTCTTTGGCAGGTACAAGCAACCCACTTTGTAACATCAGTTGAAGAAGTCCTACTGTTTTTAAAGTAATGGATTTTCCACCGGCATTCGGACCACTGATGATAAGAATCCTGTTCTCTTGATTCAGAAATATTGTCAGAGGAACGACTGGTTTGTTTAGCTTTTTATTTTTCAGGTAGAGTAGTGGGTGAACTGCATCATACAATTCTACCCGAGAATTTTTATCGAGTTTAGGTAGATGTGCATTTAATTCAATTGCATACAGAGCTTTGGCTCTTATAAAATCGAGCTGAGTGAGTAGCGCATGATAAGCTGAAATCAAAACAGCGTGTCTTCGGATTTTTTCAGTCAACTCCCGCAACAGACGAAGAATTTCGCTACGCTCGTCCTGTTCGAGTTCAGAGACTGCATTGTTTAATTCAACGAGTTCTTCAGGCTCGATAAAAGTGGTCTTTCCGCTTTCACTTTTCCCGTGAATCAATCCTTTCACGTTGCGTTTAAATTCAGAGGGAATTGCCAGTACACGACGGTTATTGTAAAAATTTTCTTCATTCTCTCTAAGCCAACCTTTTTTATTAAGCTCATTGATAAATGTTCGAAAACGTTTATCTGCTTCTTTTCTTTTTGAATTCAACTGACTGCGTATGTCCTGCAGTTCAGGCGAGGCCGAATTTTTTACGATGGCATGAGCATCTATGATTGCATCAATTTCCTCAATGATCTCTTTGGTCTCATATACATCCGCCGTAATTTCTGATAAGGAAACATAAAACTCCTTCCGGTCTTTAAGAAATTTAAGGATCGAATTAACCGTTGACGAAGCAGATCGGATTCTGCTAAACTGCATTTCTGTCAATACAGATCCCTGTTTACTCAACAATTGACTATCAGCTTCGAAATCTTCAAAAGAAGTATCCGGAAAGTGTCCTTTGTTTGACAAAGTACTTTTATATTCCTGTGTTTGCCTGAGTATCAAGGATAAGCTGTCGCGACTCTGAATTGGCTCAAGGGACAAAGCAAGCCTTTTAGCAGATGCGGATCGGCAGTGAAAAGCCACCTGTTCGCATACTTTGTCGAATTCAAACAGCTTCAATATATCTTCTCCGTGGATTTTCATCCTTGCAAAGATTTGATTTTAAACCGAACCCACAAAATGGAATTTTTTAAAGAAAGAATTATTCTTTTTTCGTTCATTGCATAAATAAGATTTAAAATGAAAGCGGATAAAACGGTAGTTGTAATTGGAGGAGGAGCAGCCGGCTTTTTTGCTGCTATTACATGCGCTGAAGCTAATCCGAATTTGAAAGTGATTATCCTGGAGAAATCCGGAAAACTTCTTTCAAAGGTACGCGTGAGCGGGGGTGGACGCTGCAATGTGACCCATGCATGTTTTGATCCGACTGAACTCGTGAAAAATTACCCTCGAGGAGGCCGCGAACTTTTAGGTCCTTTTCATGTATTTTCTCCCAAGGACACGATTGAATGGTTTGAATCCAGAAGCGTGAAATTAAAAGTCGAAGATGATGGCAGAATGTTTCCGACCACGGACGATAGCAGCACGATTGTAAATTGCCTGATCTCTACCGCTGAAAATGCCTCCATTGAGATTAAAATGAACAGTCAGGTTCATTCTATTCATAGGACTGAGAATAATCTGTTCGAACTTGGTTTGGCAGATGATCAAAAAATTACCTGTGCTGCATTAATCATAGCAAGCGGCGGATCAGCATATCTGAAGGGCTTTGACTGGTTAAGGGGAACAGGTCATGCCATCATTGAGCCCGTACCGAGTTTGTTCACATTTAATATTCCCGCTAATTCAATAACTAATTTGATGGGTATTTCTGTAGATGCAGCTCAGATTAAAATTAAGGGCACTAAATTTATCAACGAAGGTCCCTTGCTTATCACTCATTGGGGGATGAGTGGTCCGGCCGTTCTGAAATTAAGTTCAGGTGCCGCTCGCAAACTGTCAGAAATGAATTATCAGTTTTCAATTCAGGTTAAGTGGTTGATACAATTTTC